>WNGA01000021.1_pt1 | contig 155967 bp, 132 predicted proteins | sample 5400061 | NCBI WGS metagenome assembly WNGA01 (sample SAMN13153366, study PRJNA577476) | soil metagenome | isolation source: 100 cm soil or saprolite under grassland replicate 2 | place: USA:California | collected 2016-06-15 | reverse complement strand
GGCTGAAGGAACGGCCCGCGTCGCCACGGGTCCATGTCCCGGACCTCGATCCCGCGTGGGAAGGCGTGATCCTGCGATGCCTGGAGCCGGTGCCGGTGGATCGCTTCGCCTCCGCGGAAGAGGTCATCCAGGCCCTGAAAGGCGACATGGTCGTCCGTGCCGGACGGTCCAGGCGCCCTCGTTCCGTTCTCGCCGCTGGGGTAGCCGGCCTGACGGCGCTCGCTCTCCTCGGGTCGGTCCTCGTGTATCGCGCTGGCGTCGCAGGAAAGGCGGGGACAACGCGAAGCTCCGCCACGGCGACGCCACCGGAGGGATCGGTTTCCGTCCGCCGGTCGGTGGCCCTCCTCGGGTTCAAGAACCTCTCGGGGCGACCGGAGCGCGCGTGGCTGTCGGTGGCGCTGGCGGAGATGCTGAGCACGGAGCTTGCGGCGGGGGAGAACCTGCGGACGATCCCCGGGGAGAACGTCGCTCGGATGAAGATCGAGCTGGCCCTGGCCGACGCGGAGAGCCTCGCCGCGGATACGCTCGGGCGGATCCGGACCAACCTGGGGACGGACCTCGTCGTCCTCGGTTCCTACCTGGCCTCGGGCGACCAGGGGAGCCAGAAGATCCGTCTGGATCTCAGGGTCCAGGATGCCGAGAAGGGCGAGACGGTCGCCTCCTTGACCGAGACGGGGACGGAGGGGGACCTGTCCGAGCTCGTGTCGCGGACGAGCGGCCACCTCAGGGAGAAACTCGGGATCGGCGCCCTGACCGATGCCCAGGCGAAGGCGGCGCGGGCCGCGATGCCGAGGGACCCCCGGGCGGCCCAGCTCTACGCGGAGGGGCTTTCGCGGCTCCGGCATTTCGACGCGCTGAAGGCTCGAGACCACCTGGAGAAGGCGGTGGCGGCGGAGCCAGGCTTCCCGCAGGGGCACGCGGCCCTGGCGGAGGCGTGGTCGGCCCTCGGGTACGACGGGAAGGCCAAGGTGGCGGCACAGAAGGCCTTCGACCTGTCAGGGAACCTCTCGCGCGAAGACCGGCTCTTCGTGGAGGCCCGCTACCGCGCAGTGTCGAAGGAATGGGAGAAGGCGGTCGATATCCACCGGACGCTGTTCGAGTTCTTTCCGGACAATTTGGAATACGGGCTGCACTTAGCGAACGCGCAGACCTCCGCGGGAAAGGCCAAGGAGGCGCTGGGGACGATCGGGCAGTTGCGAATGCTCCCGACGCTGGCGTCGGAGGACCCGCGGATCGATCTCACGCACGCGGCGGCGGCTCAACTGCTTTCAGACTTTCGTAACGAGCAGACTCTCGCGGCGCACGCTGTGTTGCTGGGTTTACGAAGCGGCTCGGAGCTCCTGGTGGCGGCGGCGCGTCTGAGACAGGCACGAGCGTTGTGGGAACTCGGGGACGCTAATGCGGCGACGATGTACTACAAGGAGGCGGGTGGGATCTGCGACCGCCTCGGTGACTTGGGCTGTCGCGCGGCAGCACTGAACGGGATCGGACTCATCCAACGGATGAGTGGACAACTCGCCGAGGCGCGCACGGTGTACGAGACTCTGATTGGCATGTATCGCTCGACGGGCAACGAGGATGATTTGGCTCGCACGCGTCTGTCTCTGGGGCTTGCGGTTGACGAGCTGGGTGAACACAAGACCGCTCGAATGTTATTCAACCAGACCTTGAGCCATTATGAGCGCACGGGTGACGATATCGACAGGGCGTCAGCGCTTGCGGCCATCGCCGTGATGCTGGTTAATACGGGCCACCTCGATCAAGCAGAGGACAGAACCCGAGAAGCGTGGACGTACTTACGGAAGGAGGGATCTCGGGGCCGTGAAGCGTGGTTGCTGAACAATCTCGCCTGGATTCTCTGGCTCCGCGGGGACCTGCCGGCAGCGCAGCGGGCGGCCGCCGAAGCGTTGGCGACTAGCACGCAGGTTGGCCAGAAGACCCTGCTGGCGTTCAACCTGTTCAACCTCGGCAACATCGCACGGGACAAGGGCGACCTCGGAGCGGCAACGAGCAAGCTCAAAGAATCCCTTGCGTTGCGAAACGAAATGGGTCAGGAAGAACGAGCGGCAGAGAATCAGGTCGAGTTCGCGCGGATCGCGATTGAAGAGGATCGTGCATCTGATGCGGAACTCCTAGTTCAGGAAGCCTTGAGTAAGTTTCGCGCAGCCGGGAGTCCCAGTGAGGAAGCGATGGGCCTCTCGGTCCTCATCCAAGCGTTGCTCGCGCAAGGGAAGGTCGCGGACGCGGAGAGGGCCTTGGACCGAGCCGGCGAGCTCTCGAAGAGGACGCTTACCATGCATGCACAACTCAGGATCGCAATCAGCGTCGCGCGGCTAAACGCGGCCCTGGAGAGGACTACAAACGCCAGGAAGGAGCTTGAGCTCGTTGTGTCCGAAGCTCAGAAAGCCGGCTTCTACGGCCGTCAGCTCGAAGCTCGTCTGGCCCTTGGCGAAATCGAAATGACGTCTGGGGCAACCGTCGCCGGTCGCGCACGGCTGGAAGCCCTGGAGGCCGAAGCCAGGACAAAGGGCTATGGCCTGATCGCCCGAAAGGCCAGCTCCGCCCGCGTGGCGAATCCTTAGACCAGTCGCGAGATCGGGACCTACAGGCCCTTGAGCAGATCCTCGCGCCGCTCGGCCGCCAGCGATGTGAGCAGGACCCTCAGGCTCTCCAGCGACTCGTCGGTGAGGCTCTGGAAATCGTCACGGATCGCCTGGATCTGCTCCCACTCGCGGTCCGCGTCGGTCGCGCCCCGCGCGATCTTCTGCGTGGAGTCGAGCAAGAAGCGGGTGGCGAGGCCGAAGCTCTGGCCGAGGATGTAGAGCTTCAGGCGGTAGCGCTCGGCCGTCGACACCAGGAACTGGTGGATGAGGCCGTTCAGGTAGGCCAGGCTGACGATCTGGGTGAGCTTGAAATCCCGGGGCCGGAGGGGGGTGACGGGGGCCATGGCGGAGACCATCCGCGAGAAGGTCGCCATCGCGCTGAGCAGGTTCAGCATGTTGGGCGAGAACTTCTCGATGACCTTGTAGCCCACGTCGAGGAGCTTCTTGGCCTCGTCGATGGAGCCCAGCTCGCGCACCGCGAAGGCCTCGTCGTAGGTCAGGTCGACCAGCGCCAGCTCGTTATGCACGCGTCCCTCGATGTTGCGGTAGAGGTTCTCGCCCTTCGGCGTGAGCAGAAGCTCCCAGTCGCGGCGGATCGTCCGCTCGTCCCGCCGTCCAAGCAGAAAGAGGACGACGAAGCAGCTCAGGACCGACAAGCCGATCATCCAGAGCACGGTGCTTGCCCCCCCCTCGCTAGCTCGTCTGTCGCTCGAGGACCGGGGCGGGGCCCCGCGCCACCGCCGGAACGGCCAGGGGCGCCCAAGCCGCCCAGGCCCAGTAGGCCAGAAGAAGCAGGTAGGCCGTGGTGTGGACATAGTTGATAAGGTCTCGGATGTTCCAGCCGTAGCTGTCGAGCGCATTCAGGCCGATCGTGAAGATCAGGAGATACGGCACGAACCCGGTCAGGATCGCCTTGTGAAACGTGTCCACAGGGAGTCGGTACCACAAGATCAGAACGGCCATGCCGGTGAACAACCAGACAGTACCGTTCAGGACGCGAGGCTGCAATCGTCCGATGATCTGGTTGACTCGGTCCTCCAGGTTTATGGCTGAGACCTGGGCCGCGACGGCGACCACTGAGACGAGGGTAACCGCGACCAGGAGGAACATGACACTCCGGGCAGTCGATCGAGCGCCCGGGAACGACCGGAAGGTGCGGAAGGCCAGTTCGAGCGCAACCGCGAACTTCAAGAGGTTCAGCGTCAGCTCCTTGAGCATCCAAAAGTCCCGCGAGTAGAAGCCCTTCGCGCCGAGCAGACCGAACAACGAACTCTCGGGATTGAGGTGCCTTGGCCCCAGGATCAACAGCAGATCTCCGATCAGGGTTACGAGGAGGTACAAGACGAACGAAGGGCAAGCGCGGTACCGCCGTCGGAGAAACAGGCCTGAGAGCACCACCACGATCAAGACCTGACCCGCCCAAAACACGCCGCCCTTGACAATGGCCGCCACGGTCTCCGGCATGGGACCACGTAGTGTACCGCGAAAGGACGGGAGAAGCAGCGCAGGCCGGAGGGATCCATTCAGGAAGCGCCACCTCTCCCGTCATTCGTGTGAGGACCATTTAGGCAGCCGTAGCAAGTGGGGGGATGCCGCCGGTACCATCGGCCGCCTGCACGAGTGGGGGGATGCCGCCGGTACCATCGGCCGCCTGCACGAGTGGGGGGATGCCGCCGGTACCATCAGCCACCACCACCTGCTCGTGGCCAACGGGTATGACGGCTGTCTGGGAGTGGATACTGGCGCCGCCGGCCAGGGAGAGAGCGAGGCCCAACCAAAGCATCTTATCCTCCGCTATTTAAGGGAAACCTGTAAGACACAAGTATACGCTTCGTGTCAACCCTAGTATACGTAACGTGGCTAACGGCTTACGAGGACGGCTTCCAGGGGGTCACCTCCTTGACGAGCCTGCCGGTAAACGGCTAAACTGTGCGTCTGAGTGGAGGTGAGTCTGTGAAACGCCGCGTGGACCTGATTGACCAGTTCGCGGACCTCGTCGTCGGCGCGGACGACCCCCGGCGTCTGGCGGAGCGGACGCTGGAAGTCGTCATGTCTTTGAACAATGGGCGCAGCGGGGCGGTGTTCTCGTGCGAAGACGATCGGGTGACGCTCTTCGCGTCCCGCGGCATCGACCAGGCGGTCCTGGACGCGGTGCAGATCGTGTGGGACCGGTACAAGGACTCGCTCCGGAAGGGCGAGACGTTCTACGTTCCCGACCGGTCCACCGACCGACGGCTTCCCGCAGGCCAGGGAGACCGGCCTGCGGCCGCGTCTCTGGCCACCGTGCCCGTGTTCGAGGGTGAGAGCCTGGTCGCCCTGCTCTACGTGGACAGCCTCGACCCGCACTTCTGCGCTTCCCACGATCTGGAGCGGCTGGCCAAGTTCTCCCGGATCATCGCCAAGGCGGTCACGGACAACGCGAGCCCGCGCACCCGCGCGCACGGCGACGCCTGGGAGACGTACCTGGAGCGGACGCCCGTGGAAGACATGGAGCGCGAGAAGCTCCTGCTGCTGCTCAACCGGAACGAGTGGAACATCGCCCGGGTGGCCCGCCTGATGGGGGTGACGCGCCGGACGATCTACCTGCGCCTACAGCGCTACAACATCCCGCGCGAGCGGGTGTCCAAGGGTCGGCTCCGCCCGGCCACCCCGTAAGCGCGGGCGCGGGACCCCTCCGGGGGGCGTCGCCCGACCTTCCCCGGAGGAGTGTAGAATCCCGCCCCTATGACGGTACGCGTACGCTTCGCCCCCAGCCCCACGGGCTACCTCCACGTGGGCGGGGGACGTACCGCGCTCTTCAACTGGCTCTGGGCGAGGAAGCACCGGGGCGTCTTCATCCTCCGCATCGAGGACACGGACCGGGAGCGGTCCACCGACGCGAACACCCGCAGCATCCTGGAAGGCCTCGAGTGGCTGGGCCTCCGTTGGGACGAGGGGCCTTTCTTCCAGAGCGAGGGGATCGAGCGGCACCGGGCGGTGGCCCTCCGCCTGCTGGCGGAAGGCAAGGCCTATCGCTCCTTCGCGAGCGCCGAGGAGCTCGACGGGCAGCGGAAGGAGGCGACGGCTCAGGGCCGGCCCTGGCTCCGCGACCGGGCGAGCCGCGACCTGGCTCCCGGGGAAGCGGAGCGGCGCGCTCGCGCGGGCGAGCCTTCCGCCATCCGCTTCCGGGTCTCCGAGGACGACGGGGTGACGCGCTTCCCGGACGCGGTCTACGGACCGCAGGAGCGGGCGCACCGGGACATCGAGGACTTCGCGCTCCTCCGTCCCGACGGTACCCCGCTCTACAACCACGTGGTGGTGTGCGACGACGTCGACATGCGGGTCACCGACGTCATTCGCGGCCAGGACCACCTGTCGAACACGCACAAGCAGGTTCTGCTCTACGAGGCGCTCGGCCTTCGGCCGCCGCGCTTCGCCCACCTGCCCCTCATCAACGCCCCCGACCGCACCAAGCTCTCGAAGCGGCGGCACGGCGAGGTCGTCTCGGTCACGACCTACCGGGACCGCGGCTTCCTGCCCGAGGCCTTCCGCAATTTCCTGGCCCTGCTCGGCTGGTCGCCCGGTGACGACCGGGAGTTCTTCACGACCGAGGAGCTCGTCCAGGCGTTCAGCCTGGAAGGGATCAGCCGCTCGAACGCGATCCTCAACTTCTCGGAGACCGACCCCCGGCAATGGACGGACCGCAAAGCCCTCTTCCTGAACCAGCAGTACATGGCGAAGATGCCCCTCGAGGAGCTGCTCCCGCGGGTGGAGGCCGTGCTCCGCAAGGGGGGGCTGTGGGACGAAGCCTTCGCGCCGGGAGGGAACCGCCGCGACTGGTTCGCGAAAACGGTGGATCTGCTGAGGGAGCGGTACGTGACGCTGCTCGACTTCGCGGACGCGGGGCGAGCCTACTTCGACGAAGGGTTCGACATCGACCCGGAGGCGGCCGACAAGAACCTGCGCAAGGAACCGCGGCTCCGCCAATGGCTTCCCGAGCTGGCCCAACGCTTTCGCGCCCTCGAGGTGTTCGATCCAACCTCCGCCGAGACCGCCCTGCGGTCGTATGCGGAGGAGATCGGCGTCAAGGCAGGTGTCCTGATCAATGCGGCGCGCACGGCGGCCACTGGCCGTTCGGTCGGCCCATCACTCTTCCTGGCTCTCGACTCCATCGGGCGGGACCGGGTGGTGCGCCGGCTCGAAGCCGCCGCCGCCCTCCTGACCCCGGCCTGACGCTTTTGGGGGGTGTGCGCCCTGGTCACTTGTCGTTATACTCCAGCCCCGAGCATGAGAGGCGCAGGCGGGACCGAGGGTGGAATCGGCGCGTTCTTCGTGGGGCTTGCCATGGCCGTGGGAGGTGGTTACCTCCTCACCAACCAGGTCACGGTCAGCACCGGATTCTGGGGCTGGTTCGGCCCGCACACCTTCGGACTTTCCCTGCTGCCGCTGGTGGCGGGCTGCGGCCTCCTGTTCTTCGACGGGAGGAACCGGCTCGGGTGGACGCTGACCGGCGCCGGCGCGGTCATCATCTTCCTGGGGATCCTGATGAACCTGCGGATCTACTTCGAGCCGACCAGCCTCTTCAACACGTTGATCATGCTGGGACTGCTGGCGGGCGGCCTCGGGCTGCTCGCTCGCTCCGTCCGTTGACACCTTCTCCCGGCCCCCTGTAGACTGCCTGACGGCGCTATCGTCTAGGGGTTAGGACGGATGGTTCTCAGCCATCAAACCAGGGTTCGAATCCCTGTAGCGCTACCAGAGACGCCCTTGCTGTCAGGGGGCGTTCTCAAGCACTCTCTGTGAATCCGACGCGCCGCGCGGCCGACGCGCGGTTTGAGTTGCTCTGCGGAACGCGATAGCCTGTCCGCGTCCAAGTCACTCTCGGGCCGGCCCTGCCGCCCGCCCGAAGCCCGATTGGAGGCTCTCGAAACGATGCCTACCCTCGCTGCAACCCTGAGACAGGAGATCCGCCGGCTCGGCAAGGCGGAAGTCGCCCGGGCGCTCCGGCCGCTCGCGCGCATGAAGAAGCAGGTGAAGTCCCTCCGCCTCGGATCCCGGGGCTCGCGGCGCGCCCTCGCCAGCCTGGAGCGAGGCCTCCGTCGCCTGAACGACCGGCTCTCCGCCCAGTCCCTCCGCGCCCGGATCCGCAAGCCCTCCGCCGGCCCCCGCGTCGCGCCGCGGGTCATCCGCGCACTCCGCGACGGCCTGCACATGACCCGGCTGGAGTTCGCCAAGCTGCTCGGGGTGAGCCCGGGCTCGATATTCGGCTGGGAGACCGGGCGGACCATCCCGCGCGGCGGCAGTCGCGCCCGGCTCGTCGCGCTGCGCCGCAAGAAGGGCGGAGCGGCGCAGGGCCGCAAGGCGCGCCGGGGCCGGCGGACGGCCGCGCGCTCTCGGACCGGGCGGCGCTCCCGCCGCGGGTGACGTCGGTCGGAGGGGGAGCCCTCCACCTGAGCCGGATGTCATGGTCGAGCTGAACCATCGTGACCGGACCATCAAGGTCAAGATCGTCTACTACGGTCCCCCCGTAGGTGGCAAGACCACCAACCTACAGGTCCTCCACCAGCATGCGCACGCCGCCCGCCGGGGCGAGATGATCTCGATCAACTCCGCCCAGGACCGCACGATCCTCTTCGACCTGCTCCCCCTCAAGACCCCCGGCTTCCGCGGCTTCGACCTGCGCCTGCAGATCCTGGCCGTGCCCGGCCAGGCCATGTATGCCGCCACCCGCCGTCTGGTCTTGAAGGGAGCGGACTCCCTGGTATTCGTGGCGAACTCCGCAGTGGACCGTTGGGAAGAGAACGTCCAGAGCTACCGCGAGATGACCCAGAATCTCCTGACCCACCACCTGGACCCGACGGCCATGCCCCTCGTATTCCAGTACAACAAGCGCGACCTCCCCCAGGTCATGGAGCCCGAGATCATGGATCGCGCGCTCAACGGGCGGCGGGTCGAAGCCATCCCTGCGGTGGCGGTGCGCGGGGAGGGCGTGCTCGAGACCTTCGCGGCCGTCCTCATGCGCACCGTACAGGACCTGGCGCGGCGCTACTCGATCCTCGACATCAAGGAGGGCCTGCCGGCCCGGCAATGGACGGACCAGGCCGTGGCCGGGATGTTCGGCTCTCCGAGCCTGAGCGGCCTGGACCGGCCGCCCGCGCCGCCGCCCTCTCCGCCCGCGGTGGCTCCACCGCCGAGCACGCCGTCCGCCACCGCCCGGCCGCCCCGCCCTCCTGCTCCCCCCGTCGCCACCGTAGCCGCATCGCCCGTGCCGGTCGGGCCGCCCTCCGTGGTGGTGCTCCCGGTCGTGCCCCCCGTCTCCGCGCCGCCTTCGCCCGTGGTGGCGCCGCCCGCCCCGCCCGCGCCTTCCGCAGCCTCGCCGGTGCGCACCGTCGTCCGCGTGGCGCCCCAGAGCGAAGAGGTGGCCCGCGGCGCCTCCGCCGGCCCCGACGCCCGTGCCAACGAGACCCTCGTCGAGTCCTACGCCGAGGCCTCGGCCCAGCTGGGGGCCGCCCTCACCAACCTGCGCGACGAGCGCGATCTCGCGCGCCAGCGCCTCGACGACCTGCAGAAGACCCTGCTGGCCGCCCAGGACATCCTGGCCGGCAAGCCCCTCGCCTCCTCCCTCGAAGGCGTGCTCGCCCGGATGGCCGCCATCGCCGGCGTTTCCCACGCTTCCTTCTGGGTCCCCCAGCCGGGTCGGCCGCCGCGGGCGGCGGCGCTGCTCGAGATCCCAGATGATCCCGTGCTGGCCTCGACCAGCGCCATGCGCTACGTCCTCGAGAATGCGGCCCGCGAGCCCAAGCCCACCCTGCTCTTCGGGGCGGACAACCTGGATCTCGGGGCCGCCCTCGACCAGGGCGACGTGTCCTTCGCGGTGGTGCTGGTGGTCCAGTTCCGGACCCCGGGTGGTCTGCAGGGGATGGTCATGCTCTACTACACCGCCGACGCGGCCCGGCCCGTCCCCGACACCCTGGCCCACCTGGGGGAGATCGCGCGCGCCCTCTCCGCCGGTCTCGAGCTCTCGGCGACCCTCGAGAAGGTGAAGGGCGCGGAGCGCGCGCTCGAGCTGGCTCTCGCCGGCACCGCTACGCTGCGCGGACTGGAGGACGTGGTGAGCGCGCTCGTGGACGTGCGCGACCGCCTTGGAGAGATGCGCGGGCGCCCCGATGCGCCACCCTGGTTCCTCGAGCAGTTCGCCCGCCTCGCGCCATCGCTCGCCACCGCGCTCTCCTCGGGCCGGTCGCTGCTCGGCTTCAGCCGGGGAGAGATCGAGCGCGAAGCGGTGCTGGTGGAGGACCTCCTGGCGGATCTGCGCACGGCCGAGGTCGCGGTGCGCATCGACCCCGGGGCGGAGACCGTGTCGGGGGACTCCGCGCTGCTGCGGGTGGCCATCCGGGCCCTCGTGGAGCACGTGCGGGGTCCCGCGAGAGGGGCGGCGCCCGTGGAGGTCCGGGCCGAAGCGGCCGCGGGCCGGGTCCTGATCAGCGTGGGAGCGGCCGCGCCGCCAGCCGGGCCTCCCGCCTCGGGGGGCCACTCGGGGATGGGCCTGAGCCTCGCCCAGCGCATCGCGGAGCTGCACGGCGGATCCCTGACCGTGCAGAACGTCCCCGGCCTCGAGGACTGGCTGGTCCTCAGCCTGCTCCCCGGCTAATCCTCCCGGCGCACTCCCCCGTGGAGGCCGCCCGCGGGGGGCTTTTCTTCCGGCCGTCCTGGCTGCTCCCCCGCGCCGCCGGAGTCCCGACGGAGCCAGGAGAAGAGCGAGAAGGCGTGTTTCTCCCCCCCGGGGGCCTCGCCGCCCGGGGCCGCGGGGCGCGCGGCCTCGGGGACGGGAGTCCCCGCGGAATGGTCCGGCTCCTCCGCGTGCAGCGCGTCCTCGGCATCGTCGTCGCCCTCGTCGTCCGAGTCGTCCATCGACCCCGCGGGCGCGTGCGGGTCCACATAAGCTCCCGGCGCGAGGGGCGCCGGGCCGCGCCCGCGCCGGCCACGCCCGCGCCGCCTCCGACCCCGCGAGCCGTTCGCGCCCTCGGATGGCTCCGCCTCGGAAGCGGGGGCGCCCGCGCCAGACGCCACCGGCGCCGCGGGGGCAGCCCCGGCGGGGGCGACCGCCGCGGGAGCCGGAGATTCCGCCCGGCTCGTCACCGCCTGGGTGGACGCCGAGCCCAGGTCCTCGACGATGTAGCTGCCCGAGCGCTGGTCCCGCCGCAGGACCACGATCCCCCGCCGCTGGGCATCCTCGAGCAGGTGGGAGAAGGTGCGGAAGCCGTAGTAGGTCTCGTTGAAGGAGGGTTTCTTGCGCTTCATGGTCTCCTTGACCATGGAGCCCCAGAGGGTGTCCTTGTTCTCCCGCTGGAGGGCGAGCACGGAGTCGACGAGGAGGCCGAAGCACTCCTGCAGCTTCTCGGGGGCGTTGGAGATCACGGGGAGGGGACGCTGCTGCACCCGCACCAGGTCCTCGTAGAAGATGAACTCGTCGCAGTTCTCGATGAGCAGGTCCGAGGTCGAGTTCTTGACCCCGAGGCCGATGACGTACTTGTTGTTCTCCTTGAGCTTGCTCACCAGGGGGGAGAAGTCGGAGTCCCCCGAGGCCACCACGAAGGAGTTGATGTGCTCCTTCTGGAACGACATGTCCATCGCGTCCACCACCAGCCGGATGTCCGCTGAGTTCTTGCCGCCCACGGACTTCTGGGGGACCTCGATGAGCTCGATGGCGGCCTCGTGGAAGGCGCGCTTGTAGTCGGAGTAGCGGCTCCAGTCGGCGTAGGCCTTCTTGCTGAGGAGCTTCCCCTTGTCGAGCAGGCGCTCCAGCACGAGGTTGATGTCGAACTTGCGGTAGTGGGCGTCGCGGACGCCGATGGCGATGTTCTCGAAGTCGATGAAGAGGGCGAGTCTTTGCTCGTCCTGAGCGTTTGTGGCCAAACTTCCTCCTGCGGGGGGTCGCGGGAAACGCGCCCCCAGCCCGGACCCATCCTTGGTCCCGGGCGGAGGGCCCGGGAGCGGAACCCGGGGCCTCGGGGATGGCTAAGCCTAGCATGGCGGCCCTGATTCGAGAAGGGAAGTCGTAGAATCTGGCCCTCATGGTGCGGAGCCCGACGGGGGTCGATGAAAGAGCGGAGCCGTACGAGGAACAGCGTTCCCTCCCCCCTACGTGGGGGAGGATAGGAGGGGGGTCGATGAAGGTGCGGGGCCGATCGTGACGCAGCGTTCCCCTCCCCCTACGTGGGGAGGGATAGGGTGGGGGGTCGATGAATGAAGGCGTTCGAGATCCGCAAGACCTTTGGCCTGGAGGCGCTCACCGTCACGGAGCGCCCCGATCCCCGACCCGGGCCGGGCCATGTCCTCGTGCGCGTCCGCGCCGCGTCCCTCAACTTCCGCGATCTGCTCATGGTCCGGGGCGCCTACAACCCGAAGCAGCCGCTGCCCCTCATCCCGCTCTCGGACGGAGCGGGCGAAGTGGTCCGTGTCGGCGAGGGCGTCACGCGGGTCAAGGCCGGCGATCGCGTGGCCGGGATCTTCGCCCAGAAGTGGCTGGCCGGACCGCCCACGAAGACCGGTCTGCTCTCCACCCTCGGGGGGCCCCTGGACGGGATGCTGGCCGACCACGTGGTCCTGCACGAGGACGGCCTCGTGCACGTTCCCGCCCACCTCACCGACGAGGAGGCGGCCACCCTGCCCTGCGCCGCGGTCACCGCGTGGAGCGCGCTCGTCGAGCAGGGCGGCCTGCGGGCCGGGGACACCCTGCTCGTGCTCGGCACCGGCGGAGTTTCGATCTTCGCCCTGCAGTTCGCCCGGATGGCGGGGGCGCGGGTCATCGTCACCTCGAGCAGCGACCAGAAGCTCGAGCGGGCCCGCGCCCTGGGCGCCGCGGAGACGATCAACTACAAGGCCAACCCCGACTGGGAGAAGGGTGCGCGGGCGCTGACGGACGGGTTGGGGGTCGACCACGTACTGGAGGTGGGAGGCGGGGGAACGTTCGCCCGGTCCATCCGCGCGGTGCGGGTGGCGGGCCGGATCAGCCTGATCGGCGTCCTGGCCGGCTCCACCACCGAATTGAACCTGGCGCCGATCCTCATGCAGAGCATCCGGGTGCAGGGGGTGATGGTGGGGAGCCGCGAGACCTTCGAGGCCATGAACCGCGCGATCGCCCTGCATGGGCTCCGCCCGGTGGTGGACCGCGTCTTCCCGTTCGCGGAAGCGCGCGCCGCCTTCGAGCACATGGCGGGCCAGGGCCACTTCGGCAAGATCGTGGTCCGGATGGACTGACCCGGGCCGATGCGTCTCCCACGAGCCCTGGGTCTGGTCGGCCTCGCGCTGGTCCTGGCTCACGGCTGTGCCAAGCGCGGTCCCCTCGTGGCCTTCCTGGGGGACAGCCTGACCTCGGGCTGGAAGCTGCCGGAGTCGCAGGCCTACCCCGCGCAGTTGCAGCGCGCGCTGCGCCAGCAGGGCCGGCCCATACGCGTGATCAACGCCGGGGTCAGCGGCGACACCGTGGCCCAGGGCCTGAAGCGCCTGCCCGCGCTCCTTCGCCGCCGGCCGGACGTGCTGGTGGTGGCCCTCGGGATCAACGACGGCCTGCGCGGGCTGCCTCCGGAGACGACCGAGGGCGGCCTGCGCCAGATCCTCACCCTCGCGCAGGCGGCCCGCGTGTGCGTGCTCCTGTGCGGTTTCCGCATCCCGCCCCGGTTCGGCGAGGAGCACGCGCGAGGCTTCGGCGCGATCTATCCGCGTCTGGCCGCCGAGTTTCGCGTCCCCCTTGTGCCGGTCCTCCTCGAGGGAGTGGCGGGCCAGCCTTCGCTCAACTACTCCGACGGCCTGCACCCCACGGCCGAGGGCCATAGACGCGTGGCCGAGAACGTGCGCGCGCCGCTGGAGCTTCTCCTGGCCGAGGTCGAGCGCCACTAAGCCGGCTTGACGGCAGCCCCTCCGCGATCCATCATTGGCGAAGAAAAAGCGAATGTCATCCGCGGCCACCATCAAGTCCGCCCTCGAAGAGCTGCTCAAGGCCCGGCGCCTCTCGGCCGACGCCCCGCCGCTCCGGGGAGAGGACCGCCGGGGGCGGCCGCTGCCCACGGGGGTGGCCACGATCGACGCGATGCTGTTCGGCGGCTTCCCGCGCGGTCAGCTCTCCGAGGTCCACGGCCCCGCCTCGTCGGGCCGCACCGGGCTCGTGCTGGCCCTGCTCGCTCGTTCGACCGGCGGGGGTGCGCTGGCCGCTTTCGTCGATCCCGACGACCGGCTCGACCCTTCGTCGGCCGCGGCCGCGGGCGTGGACCTCGCGCGCCTGCTCTGGCTGCGCGGGCAGGGCATCCCGGGGCAGAAGGGGTTGGCGGAGGCCGTCGCCGCGGTGGGAACGCTCGCGGGCTCCGGCCTGTTCGAGACGGTCGTGCTCGATCTCGCGGGCGTAGCGGAGGCCGAGCGGCGCCTCCCCGGCGCCACCTGGATCCGCTTGCAGCGGACGGTGGAGGATGCGCCTACGGCGCTCGTGCTGCTCGCCGACCGCCACGTGGCCTGCGGTCCCGGAGGAGTCTCCCTCGCCCTCGCCCCGGCCGGGCCGCGCTGGTCGGGTGCCTCCGGCCCCGGCCGACTGCTCTCCGGCCTCGGCGCCCAGGCGACGGCGGGCCGCCACGTCCTGCGCCGCGCCGACCTCCTGCTCCGGACCTTTGCTTGAAAGCCCTCCCGCGAGCGAGCCATGTACGGCGGCCTCCACTCCCCCCGGTCCCTCCCTTCGCCGAGCGCGCTCCTCGACCTGGCCCGTGAGTTCACCCCCCGGGTCGAGGCCCGGGGGCCGACGCCGGTGCTGCTCGACCTCTTCGGCCTCGGCAGGGTCTGGCCCACGCCGCAGGTCCTCGGCCGGGCGATCCTCGAGGCCGCGCAGGGTCGGCGGATCGAGGCGCAGGTGGCCCTCGCCTGGTCGCGCGCGACCGCGCTCGTCCTCGCGCGTGGCCGGCCCGGCCTGACCATCGTCCCCCCGGGCAAGGAGGCGGAGGCGCTCGCCCCGCTGCCCCTCGCCCTTCTCGACCTCGACCTCGAGCGGAGCGAGCTCCTCGCGCGCTGGGGGCTGCGGACGATCGGCGACCTGGCCCGCCTCCCCGCGGCGGGCCTCGCCGAGCGTCTCGGCCCCGAAGGCCTGCGCCTCCGGCGGCTCGCCCGTGGCGAGGACGACGGGCTCTTCGTCCCCAACGCGGCGCCGGTCGCGTTCGAGATGACCCTGGAGCTGGACTGGCCGGTGGACGGCCTGGAGCCGCTCTCGTTCCTGCTCGCCCGAGTCCTGGAGCCGCTCTGCGCGGGCCTCGTGGCCCGTGGCCGCCGCGCCGCCACCTTGACCGTCGACCTCGGCCTCGTGGACGGTTCCACGCACCGGCGGGCGCTGAGGCCGGCCGCGCCCTCGGGGGAGCCGCGCACCTGGCGCACCCTCGTCCTGCTCGACCTCGAGGCGCACCCGCCGCGGGACGCGTTCCAGGCGATCACGGTGCGCGCGGAGCCGACCCCCGCCCGCGCGGTCCAGTTCTCGCTGCTCGACCCGGCCCAGCCCTCGCCGGAGCGTCTGGCGGAGACCATGGCGCGTCTTCATTCATGGACCGCCGCCGGCCGCGGCGGCGCGGCCGCGCTCCTCGACACCCACCGGCCGGGCGCGTTCGCGGTGGGGACGTTCGCGCCCGGGCCCCTCACGCCGCGGGCCGCGGCCCCCGGCTCGCCGCGGGTGGCCCTGCGCGCCTTCCGCCCGCCGCGGCCGGCGCGGGTGACGGTGCGTGACGGCGCGCCGGCCTTCGTGGCCGCGGCCGGGGTCCGCGGCGCGGTGGTCGCCCATGCCGGACCCTGGCGCGCCTCCGGAGACTGGTGGGACGTGGCCTGGAGCCGCGAGGAGTGGGACGTGGCCCTCCTCGCGGGCGGCGTGTACCGCATCTTCCGCGACCGGCTGCGCGAGGCCTGGTTCGTGGAGGGAGAGCTGGACTGATACGGAGGGATTCACTCGTAGCGCAGGGCGCGGACGGGATCGATGCGCGCAGCTCGCCAGGCGGGGATGAAGCCGGCCGCCAGCGAGGCCGTGAGGAGGGTCGCCGCACCGAGGGCAAAGACCACGGGGTCCCCGGCTTTGACGCCGAAGAGCTGACTTTCGATGTAACGGCTGCCCGCGATGCCCGCGGCAACACCCGCGGCAACGCCGAAGCCGAAGAGCAGGAGCATCTCGCGCAGGACGAGGCGGATCACGCTGGCCCGTTCGGCGCCCAGGGCCATGCGGATGCCGATTTCGCGAGTGCGCCGGGTGACGACGAAGGCGAGGACGCCGTAGAGGCCCACCACGGCCAGCAGCGTGGCGAGCAGGGCGAATCCGGTGGACAGGAACGAGAGCATGCGCTCGTTGCTCAGGCGCATGTCGACCTGATCGTCGAGCGTGCGCATGTCGGACACGACGAGGTTCGCGTCGACCCGGCGGACGGCCTGTCGGAGCAAGGTCATGAGCGGTCGTGGATCCCGATCGGTCCGGGCATAGACGTTGATGCCGCTCACGGAGCGGATGCGCGCGCCTCCCATCGCTACGAAGGTCTGGCGGGGAACCTGGCCGCGCACGTTCTCGTACTTCACGTTGCCGAAGACGCCGATGATCTCCATGTTCGGAGCCGCGTCCCGGCCCTGCGCCATGAGACGCCCGACGGGGTTGGCGCCGTGCAGGTACTCCGAGACCAGCGCCACGTTGACCAGGCAGCGTTCCTGGGCGCTCTCCCAGTCACTCCACGTCAGATCGCGGCCCGATTTGATGGGAATGCCGAGCGCGTCGAAGTAACCCGGGGTGATGGCGTTGAAGAAGCTCCAGGGAGGGTTCCCGTCCTCGGGCTCGACCCCCGGGATGGTGACGTCGCTGTCCCAGCGCCCGCCCGTCAAGAGGCGTTCGCGGTTTGCCCCCACGGCTTTCACGCCCGGAACCGCCGCCAGGCTTTCGATCAAGGAACGGAAGACCTGCCGCTTGCGTCCGTCGTCGTACACCGTGGCCGGCCGCGCTCCGAAAGTCACCACGTTCTCCGTCTTGAAGCCGAGGTCGACGTTCCGCAGGTTGTGCAGGGTGCGGACGAAGAGGCCCGCGCCGATCAGGACAACGGTGGCGAGCCCGACCTGCAAGGCGACCAGTGTCTTGCGCAGCCGCACGTGACCGTGACCGCCCGCCACGGCGCCCGCCTCATCCTTCAGCGTCGCGCCGGGAGCGGCGCGCGAGCCCTGAAGGGCGGGAAGGAGACCGAAGACGAGCGCGGTCAAGAGCGTGATGGCGGCGGTGAAGAGCTGGACCCGGAGGTCGGGCGTGGTCAGAAGGGAGAGGTTCGCGGGATCGAAGGGCAGGAAGCGCACCAGCGCCCGGGCCAGCCAGGAGCTGAGCAGGAGTCCGGCGGCTCCGCCCGCGGTGGCGAGAAACAGGCTTTCCACCATGAGCTGTCGGAGGATCTGGCCGCGGCGGGCGCCCAGGGCGGTGCGGATGGCGATCTCTCTCTGGCGAGCGGCGGCACGGGCGAGCAGGAGGTTGGCGACGTTGGCGCAGGCGATGAGCAACACCAGCCCCACGAGCCACTGCAGCACGATCAGCGGCTGCTCGAAGCCCTGCCGCAGCGAGGACTGGCCGCGGGAAGCGGGGACCAGCACCAAGGTCTGCCTGAGGAAGCGCTCCTTGAGATCCGGGAACCGCTGGAAGAACGCGCCCTTCAGCTCCTCGTCCTGGCGCTGTCGGTAGAGCACGCGCATCGAGGCTTGCGCCTGCCCCATGCTGATGCCGGACTTGAGGCGGCCGAAGAGATAGAACCAGGCGTAGCGCTCGTTGTCGAGCTCGTCCCAGGTGGGCGTGATGGCGGGCTTCATCGTGACCGGCACCCACAGGTTGGTGGGAATCCCGCTGTTTGTCCCTTCGAACCTCGGCTCGGCGACGCCGACGACGGTGAACGGGGTTCCATTCAGCCGGAGGGTCGAGCCAACAATCTCCCCCTTTCCACCGAAGCGGTTCTGCCAGAAGTTGTACTGCAAGACGGTTACGGGACCGGCGTTGCGGGCTCGGTCGTCCTCCGGGCTCAGGACGCGGCCCAGGTAGGGACGCACGCCGAGGACGTGGAAGAAGTTGCCGGCAACGAGCCCGACGCGAATCGCCTCGTTGCGCTCCTCGCCGACCAGGCTCGCCCCTTCGATGAGCTGGCCGGTGAGGCCGGAGAAGGCGGTATTTCGATCGCGGAAATGCAGGTAGAGCGGGTGCGAAAACGTGTGGGTGCCGTCGCCCGACTGGGAGCCGAAGCGGCCGCCGTCGAGCCGCAACTGGACGAGCTCGCGAGGGTTGTGCACGGGGAGCAACCGCACCAGGATCTGGTCGACCAGCCCGAACATCGCGCTGTTGGCGCCGATGCCGAGCGCGAGAGACAGCACGGCGACGCTGGTGAACACCGGCGCCTTTGCGAGCGTTCGCAGGGCCAGGCGCACCTCGGTCATGCCGTTGAGACGCTGGCGAAGCCACAAGGGTTGCCCCACCGAGCCTGGGTGCGCTCACTCTCTCTGGTCGGTCGTCAAGGGCGGCTCTATTTCTACCCAGGCCGCGGCCGTTGGGCTTTGAGGAGCGCTGGCGCGGGCCGCCGCAAGGCCTCTTTGCTATAGGTTCGCCGCGATGGCTCGGCCCCTGTGCTCTTTCTTCTTGCGATAGTCGTGGATCGCCTCCCGAACGATGTCGGCGAGCGACCGACGCTCACCGCGGCAGACAATGTAACGGTGGCCTTTCTTCCCCTCGCGCGTGACCTTTGTCAGGCTCATGGCTTCTCTCGGTCCGGCCGGCTCCGTTGTGCGAGGCCTGCGGGTTCTTCTCCTCTCGTCAGGTCGGGCCTTCAGGCCCGTTCCGGCTTTCTTTTCACAACCGCCCGCGTCGTGACAGTCGCGCTCCCACCGACGAACTGCCGCCCAGCGCGTGGCGCTGGCGTCCAATCACTTGGACACTTTCAACAGAACCAAACGCACCCGTCGCGCGTCTCATCGGCGAATGCGAACCCGTCTCCTACTGCCCGCGCTGTTCCTGATCTCGGCCGTGCCCGGCGCGGGCGCGGAGCGGGCGCGGATCGAGATCTCCCGTGCGCCCAAGCCCCCGGTGATCGACGGCGTCCTCGACGACGAGGCCTGGCAGAACCCGCCCCTCACCCTCGGCGATTGGATCACCTACAACCCGCTGAACGGCGAGAAGCTCGCGCAGCGGACCGAGGTCCACGCCGCCTACGACGACCGCTACATCTATTTCGCGTTCCACTGCCTGGACCTCGAGCCCGACAAGGTCCGCAGCACGATGAGCCGCCGCGACCAGATGTGGAACGACGACTGGGTGGGCCTGAGCCTCGACTCCGTGGGCAACGGCCAGAGCTCGTACGACATGTTCATCAACCCCGCCGGGGTGCAGGGAGACATCCTGACCACGCCCAGCGCGGGGGAGAACTCGGCCCCCGACTGGGTCTGGGACAGCGCCGGCCGGCGCACCGCGCAGGGCTACGACGTGGAGATGCGCCTTCCCCTCACCAGCATCCGCTTCGTGAGCGGAGCGGAGGTGCGCATGGGGGTGCTGTTCTGGCGACGGGTGAGCCGGCTCGGGATGTCCGCCTCCTGGCCCGAGGTGCCCGCGGGCCAGAGCTTCATCCAGCGCCACGCCATGATGGTCCTCCACGACTTGAAGCGGCCCCTCACCCTGGAGGTGATCCCGAGCGTCACCTACTCGCGCCGGGAGACGCGAGCCACCCCCGACGCCTTCGGTCCCGCCGACTCCCGCCCCGACGCCGGGCTCTCCGTCAAGTACGGCGTGACCTCCTCGGCCACCGTCGAAGGAACGGTCAACCCCGACTTCAGCCAGGTGGAGAGCGACGCCTTCCAGGTGCAGGTCAACCAGCGCTATCCGCTCTTCTTCTCCGAGAAGCGCCCTTTCTTCATGGAAGGGATGGGCACGTTCGAGCTGGCCGGGGTGGGGGGCGACGCGGTCATGCGCACCGCCGTGAACACCCGGAACATCGTCGATCCCCTATGGGGGGGCAAGACCACCGGCACCGCCGGCCGCCTGGGGTTCGCGTTCCTGGCGGCGGGGGACGAAGCCCCGGGACGCCAGCTCGAGGGCGAGCGGAACCCCTTCCTGGGCGAGCGGAAGGACTTCTACGTCGCGCGCGGCCAGTACAGCCTGGGCCGCTCGAACTACGTGGGCGCGATCCTGACCGACACCGAGTTCGCCCTCGGCCACAACCGGGTCGCGGGGACGGACGTCTCGCTCAGGTTCGGCAAGCACTCCGCGAGCGGCACCTTCCTGGCGTCGGGGACGCGCTCGCCGGACGGCGTGGAGTCGAAGAACGGCTTCGGCGGCCAGGCCTTCTACGCTTTCGAGACCAAGCCCTTCCTGTTCGTGACCCAGATGGAGCACTACGACCCCGGTTTCCAGATGGACACCGCGTTCCTGAACCAGACGGGGATCACCCAGGGCTGGAGCTTCGTGGCCCCGAGCTTCTACCCCGACGCGAAGAAGATCTCCTGGTTGAAGCGGATCGTCCCCTTCGTCTTCGCCCGCTACGGGAAGGACCGCATCCAGCACGGCTATCCCTGGATCGTCGTGCCCGGAGTGCGGATGCACTTCACGCGCCAGGGGTTCTTCCGCGTGGACACCATCTTCGGGGAGGAGCCGTGGGTGGGGCAGACCTTCCGGACGAGCCAGACCCGGGTCATGGGCGGGGCCCAGTTCACCCGGTGGCTGAACGTCTTCGCCAACACGAGCTTCGGGCGATCGATCTTCTACGACGCCGTGAGCCCCTACCTGGGCCGGTCCCGCTCCTACTCTGCCGACGTGAGCCTGCAGCCCAGCGCCCGCTTCAACCAGTCGGTCTCCTACAACCGGGTGGAGTTCGACCGGGTGAGCGACGGCACGCGCGTCTACACGGTGAACGTGCTGAACACGCGCACCACGTTCCAGTTCGACAAGCGGTTCTTCCTGCGAGCCATCGTCCAGCACGACAGCTCGCGCCACACCGTACTCACCGACTTCCTGGCCTCCTTCGAGCTGCGGCCGGGGACCGTGGCCTACGCGGGCTACGGCTCGTCGATCGAGCGGCGGGAGTGGGACGGGGCGGGCTGGACGAGCGGGCTCGGGCCCTATCGGACCGCGGAGCGGGGCTTCTTCTTCAAGGCCTCCTACATCCACCGGTTCTGAATGAGCAAGGGGGGGCTGCGTCGCCCCCCCTTGAACCCCCGCTCGCTACGCGGGAGTGAATCCCGCTTCGCTCGCCGCCCGTTGCCCAGTCAAACCCTGAGCCATTTCGCGAGGAGCCGGTCCAGGCTCACCGGACCCGGGCCGTAGAGGGCCAGCCAGGCGAAGAAGAGCAGGAACACGAAGGCCGAGATGTCGGTGGGGCTGATCTCGCTGGCCGTGCTCCAGGACTCCAGGAAGCGCTGCTTGTCCGCGGTCAGGAGGGCCACCACCATGGTCGAGGCCAGCCCGGCGGCGAAGAGCCGGGTGAAGAGGCCCACGATGAGGGCGATCCCGCCCACGAGCTCCAGGGTGGCCACGAAGGCGGCGTTGGCCACGGGGTAGGGGATGCCGAGCTCGGTGAAGAACGTGACCGTGTTGTCGAAGTGGGCCCACTTGCCGCTCCCCGTGAGGTAGAACGCCCAGCCCACCACGATGCGGGTGGCGAGAGGGGCCAGGAAGGCGAGGGCGGCGGCGACCCTGAGTCCCAGGGTTGCGCTCTTCTGGACGAGGGCAGGGGCGGGCATGGGGAGATGTTACGCCGGACCCGGGCCCCGCGCGCTAGAATCGGTGGTGAGCCATGCTGATTCGCCGCCGCCGGGGCTGGGAGATTCCCGAGCGCCAGGCCACTCCGGAGGACGTCTTCATGAACCGGCGGCGGTTCCTGGCGACGGCCGCGGCGGCGGGCGGTCTGGTGCTCGCCGGTCGCGAGCCGGGCCTGGGGGCCGACGTGCCCCCGACGCCCCCGCCATCCGCGCTGGCCGCGACGCGCAGCCCGAAGTGGGTGCTCGACGGCATGCCCACCGACGAGAAGATGGCCGGGCGCTACAACAACTTCTACGAGTTCTCCCAGCAGAAAGACGTCTGGCGGTACGTGGCCAACTTCCGGCCGAGACCCTGGACGGTGGAGGTCACCGGGCTCGTCGGCAAGCCACGGACCTGGGACCTCGACCAGATCCTGAAGCTCCCCCTCGAGGAGCGCCTCTACCGCCACCGCTGCGTGGAGGCGTGGTACATGGACGTGCCCTGGATCGGCGTCCCCTTGAGCGTGATCCTCCAGGCTTCCGAGCCCCTGGCCAAGGCGCGCCACGTCCGCTTCCTCTCCTTCCTCGACAAGCAGCAGGCCCCGGGCCAGAAGCATTTCAACTGGTATCGCTGGCCGTACTACGAGGGGCTCCGCCTCGACGAGGCCATGAACGAGATGACGCTGGCCACGGTGGGCCTCTATGGCCACGAGCTGCCCAAGCAGCACGGCGCGCCGTTCCGTGTGGTCGTCCCCTGGAAGTACGGCTACAAGGGTCCGAAGTCGGTGGTGAAGATCGAGCTCACCGAGAAGAGGCCCGCCACCTTCTGGAACGACCTCCAGCCCCTGGAGTACTCGTTCGAGTCGAACGTGAACCCGAAGGTGCCGCACCCGCGCTGGAGCCAGGCCACCGAGCGCAGCATCGACGGTGGCCGCTCCCGTCCCACCCGGATCTACAACGGGTACGGCGAGTGGGTGGCCCACCTTTCCAAGGACAAGGGCTGACCGGCCGCCGCCGGCCGAGCCTCGCCGGCGTTGTAGGATAGTTCCCCGGGCGTCCGTGCGCCCGAGGGGAGGGTCATGGGTCTGATCCGCGCCCGGCGCGCGCTTCTCTCGACGTCGCTCGCATCCGTGCTCGTCTCCTGCGGGACGTTCGGGCACAAGGATGCCTCCCCCATCCCGGGGGAGCCCCTGCCCGTGAAGAAGGTCAATGAGGAGATCGTGGTCGCCGCCTGGGCCGAACCCGCCCACCTGGCGAAGGGCGGGGGGCAGACCCAGCTCCTCGTCCGCGTCCAGAGGCGGGGAGGAGCCCGGTTCCCCGGCGTCGAGGTGAGCCTCGCGGCCTCCGCGGGAACGCTGTACTCGGGCGGCCGCATCCTCGTGACCGACAGCCAGGGGATGACCCGCGATCGGCTCACCACCACCCAGACGACCACGATCACGCTGAACGCGGGAGGGACGCGCTACCGGTTCCGGGTGCCCGTGGCCGCGAGCGTCCCGTAGCGCGGATGGCGAGCGTGCTCCGCCCGGCCGATCCCCGCCTCGTCCGCGACCTCGGGCGGCTCCTCGAGCCGGGGCGGGTCCTCCATCGTCCGATCGATCGCCTGGGGCGATCGGCCGATGCCTCGATCTACCGGCTGGTCCCCGAGGCGGTGGTGCGGCCCCGCAGCCTCTCCGAGGTCCGCGCGCTCTTCGCCTACGCGCGCCGGCACCGCCGGCACCTGACGTTCCGGGCGGCCGGCACGTCGCTCTCCGGCCAGGCCGTCTCCGACGACCTCCTGGTCGAGCTGGGCCCCCACTGGCGGGGCGTGCGGGTGCTCGACGGGGGCCGGCGCGTCTGGGCGCAGCCCGGCGTGATCGGCGGCCACGTGAACCGCCTGCTCGCGCCGCATGCCGCGCGGATCGGCCCCGATCCCGCCTCGATCGACGCCTGCATGATCGGCGGCATCGTGGCCAACAACTCCTCGGGGATGTGCTGCGGGGTGGCCCAGAACAGCTACCACACCCTCGAAGCCCTGGCGATGCTCCTCGCCGACGGCACCCTCGTCGACACCGCCCGGTCCGACGCCGACGACGTGCTCCGCCACGACCGTCCCGACCTCCACGGGGCGCTCCTCGCCCTGCGCGACGAGGTGCGGGCGGAGCCGGCCCTGTCCGAGAAGATCCGCCGGAAATTCGCGGGCAAGAACACCACCGGCTACAGCCTGAACGCGCTCCTCGACTACGACCGCCCCGCGGACATCCTGGCCCACCTGATGGTGGGCTCCGAAGGGACGCTCGGCTTCGTGTCCGAGGTCACCCTGCGCACGGTCCCCGAGCCGCCCTGCCGCGCCACCGCCCTCCTGCACTTCGCGGAGCTCGAGGAGGCGGGGGACTCCGTGGCCCCCCTGGCGGCCGCGGGGGCGGACGCCCTCGAGATCCTCGACGCCTCCGCGCTCCGCGCGATCGCCTCCGAGCACCCGCTGTCCTTCGCGGTCGAGCGGAGGAACGCGGCCCTCCTCGCCGAGTTCCGGACGGCAGACGAGAACGGGCTGCAGGAGGCGGTGGCGCGCGCGGAGGAGGTGCTCGGCCGCTTCCGCCTGCGGGAACCCGCTCGCTTCACGACCGACGCCCTTGTGCGCTCCCACCTCTGGCACCTGCGCAAGGGCCTCGCCGCGAACACCGGGGCCCGCCGGCCGTCGGGGACCTCTCACCTGAGCGAGGACGTGGCGGTGCCGGTCACGCGCCTGGCCGCGGCCATCGCGGACTTCCAGGACCTCTTCGTGCGCCACCGCCTTCCCGACGCGGTCCTCTTCGGCCACGCCAAGGACGGCAACCTCCATTTCGTCCTCGCCGAGGACATCCGGAGCCCCGAGGCGGTCCTCCGCTTCGACCGCTTCGTGCAGGGGCTGGTCGAGGTCGTGGTGGGCAAGTACGACGGGGCCCTCAAGGCCGAGCATGGCTCGGGCCGGAGCATGGCTCCCTTCGTGCGCACCGAATGGGGCGATAGGGCCTACGAGGTGATGTGGCGGATCAAGCGTCTGCTCGATCCCGACGGCATCCTCAATCCGGGAGTGGTGCTGAACGAGGACCCCAAGGCGCACATCACCCACCTGAAGCCGTCGCCCACGATCTCGCCCCTGGCCGACCGCTGCATCGAGTGCGGCTACTGCGAGCCCCGCTGCCCGTCCCGCGACCTGACCCTCAGCCCCCGCCAGCGGATCGTGCTGACTCGTGAGCAGGCAACCCTCGCCGCCTCCCCGGACCCGGAAGACCGGGCGCTGGCTCACGTCATCGCCGCCGATTTCGCGTACGACGGCGTGGCCACCTGCGCCGGCGACTCGATGTGCCAGACCTCGTGCCCGGTCCGGATCGATACCGGCGCCCTGATCAAGGAGCTGCGGGCGGCGGCCCAACCGGCCCCGACGCGCGGCGCCGCGCGTTTCCTGGCCCGGCACTTCGGAGCCGTGGCGCGCGTGGCCCGGACCGGTCTGCGTGCGGCGGCCCTCGTGAGGGCGGTCCCGCTGGGCGACCGCGTGCTCGACGTGGTGACGGGCACCCTCCACCGAGTGGCCCCGACCTTGGTGCCCCGCGTGCCGCCCGGGCTCGCGCTGCCTCGTCCTGCGCCGCGCCTGCCCGTGGCGGACGATCCCCCGGGCGAGCGCTTCGTCGTCTACTTCCCGAGCTGTCTCACGAGGATCATCGGCCCCCAGCCGGGGGAGACGATGGTCCCGCCGTCGCAGGCGGCCCTCGAGGCGCTGCGCTGGGCGGGCTTCACGACGCGCTATCCGGAGGGCACCGGCGGCCTCTGCTGTGGGATGCCGTTCGCGAGCAAGGGTTTCCCCGAGGCGGCGCGGGAGGCGGCGGGGAAGACCGCGGACGCGCTCTGGAAGGCCTCGCAGGCCGGCCGCGACCCCGTGGTCACGGACGCCTCACCCTGCGCAGGGACGCTGAACGACCTCGCGCTCGCGGTCCTGCGCGAGAGCGGGCGCACGTTGTGCGTCTTCGACTTCCCGTCGTTCTGGGCGCGTCGCGTGCTGCCCGGCCGTGAAGCGCCCCCCCGCCGCCGGGGCACCGCCGTGCTCCATCCCACCTGCTCGCTCGTCAAGTCGGGGGGCCTGCCCGACCTCGTGAAGGTCGCGGAAGCCCACGCCGAGCGCGTGGTCGTCCCCGAGAGCGCCGAGTGCTGCGGCTTCGCCGGCGACCGGGGCTTCCTCGTCCCGGAGCTGACCGAGAGCGCCACGCGCGCGGAGGCGGCCGAGGTGCGCGCGCTCCTGGACGGGGACGCGGTGGGCCTCTACTCCACCTGCCGCACCTGCGAGATCGGCATGACCCGCGCGGTGGGCCGGCCCTACCTCTCGGTCCTCCACCTCGTGCACCAGGCGATCACGGGTGCTTGAACAGTTCCTCGACTGGCTGGCCCGGCTTCCCGCGGTCCCGACCTACCTGGTCCTGATGGTCCTGTCGGCGCTGGAGAACGTCTTCCCCCCGGTGCCGGCGGACGTGGCGGTGGCCCTGGGCGCGTTCCTGGCCCGCCGCGGCGAGGTGTCGGTGGTCCCCCTTGGCCTCCTGTGCTGGCTGGCCAACACCGCCTCCTCCGTCGGCATGTACCACTTCGCTCGCCACCACGCCGCCTTCTTCCGGGACGGGCGGGGGCGCAGGCTCGTGCCCCCCGGGGTGATGACCGCCCTCGAGGAGGCCTACGCGCGCTGGGGCGTGGCGGCCATCTTCCTGAGCCGGTTCCTTCCGGGGGTAAGAGCCGCCGTCACCCCGTTCGCGGGGGTGGTGGGAATGTCGGCCTCCCGGGCCCTCGTTCCGGCCGCCCTCGCCTCGGCCATCTGGTACGCGTTCCTGGTGGCGGCGGGCTACGCGGTGGCGAGCAACTGGGAAGCCGTGAAGGTGCTGGTGGGCGACGCGAACCGCGTGCTCGGGATTGCGGCGGTCGCAGCCGCGCTGGGGATCGCGTTCTGGGTCTGGCGGCGGACACGCGCTAGCGTTTGAGCGACTCCATCGTCTGCTGGATCTTCTCCCGGCCCGCGGGGGAGAACCAGGCGTCGAGGAACTGCGCGGCGCGCGGGATCTCCTGGGACCGGATCTCCGCGAGGGCCGCGTCGCGCAGGTAGCCCTTGGTCGTTCCCACCGCCACCGTGTCTTTCTCCGCGAACTCGGCGAGCCGCTCGCGGCAGGCGGCCTCGAAGCCCTCGGCCTCGCGGACCTCGTGGACGAGGCCTGCCGCGCACGCCTCCTCGTCCGCGAAGTTCTGGCCGAGGAGGGCCACTCGCGAGAGGGACGCCGGCGGCACCGAGGCCTTGAGCAGGATGGCTACCGACCAGGGCAGGGGGAGGCCGACCCGCACCTCGTTCAGCCCGATCTGGGATCCCCGCCGGAGGATGCGGTGGTCGGCGGTCAAGGCGAGGACGCAGCCGCCCGCCACCGCGTGCCCGGCGATGGCGGCCAGGACCGGCTTGCGCATCCCGTAGAGGGAGAGCACGGCCTCGCCGAAACGCCCCATGAACCGCTCCATCGACGGCCGGTCGTATTCGTAGAGGGTGACGAGGTCGAGGCCGGGGCAGAACAGCTTGGGGTGGGCGGAGGCGAGCATCACGGCGGCTACCGCGTCGTCCGCCGCGACTTCCCGACAAGCCCGGACCAGGTCTTCCGCGAACGCCTCGTCGATCGCGTTGCCCCGCGCCTTGTCCATGCGGAGAACGGCCGTCCGTCCTTCCTTTTCCACACGGATCGCGCCCACCCGCACCTCCCCAGTCTTGGAGCCGCCCTCCGGATATTACATTGAGCTGGTGGGCGGCGGCCTCAGGCCCAAAGCCGGAGCTGGGCGGGGGCCGCGGGGCGCCGCGGGACTCCCTCGTTCCCGAAGGCGTTCGCGAGGCCGTGCTTCTCCCGCAGGCGGCCCACCAGCCCGTGAAGCCGCGCGCGATAGCGGCCCCCGAGGTAGACGCGCCCATCGTAGGCCTCCTCGTACGCCTCCCGGTAGCGCGGGAACTCCCGGGCGATCCAGCGCAGGTACTTCTCGCGGGTGGGAGAGCGCAGGAACAGGATGTTGCAGGAGGCGCCTCGGACCCCGGTCGCCGCGGCCGCGGCGAGAAGCGCGTCGAGCCCCGCCTCGCCGTCGGTCAGGGCGGGCAGGATCGGGGCCACGGAGATGGACACCCGGATCTCCGCCTCCGCGAGCCGCCGCATCACTTCCAGGCGCGCCTCGGGGGCCGGGGCCCAGGGCTCGATCCGGCGCAGCAGATCGGCATCGAGGGAGATCAGGCTCACGTGCACGGAGAGCTCCGACCGCTGGTGGATGCGGCGCAGCAGGTCGAGGTCGCGCAGGACGAGCGCGCCCTTGGTGGTGATCCCGAGACGCACGCGCCGCAGCGCGGCCACCGTCTCCAGGAAGCGGCGGGTGACCCGGGCCTCGGCTTCCGCGGGCTGGTAGGGATCGGTCGCGGTGCCGAGGGCGATGAGCTCGCCCCGGCGCACGACGGAAGGCAGCCGGCGCGCCGTCTCGGCCTCGGCCCCCGTCTTCACGTAGACGACGGAATGGAAGTCCTCCGGGGTGTCGATCCCCATGAACCCGTGGGTGTAGGCGGCGTAGCAGTAGCGGCAGCCCATGGCGCAGCCCCGGTAGGGATTGACCGTCCACTGGAACGGCATGCGCGGGGAGTCGCAGCGGTTGAGGAGCGACCGGGACTGAAGCTCGTGGTACCGCACGCCCCCGCGCTCGCGGAGGACCGCGGTGCCCATGAGGGGGCGGAGGTTCGGAGCGGGAATGCCCGGGCGCACCGTAGCTATCTTTCGCTTTACTTTCGCCTCGGGTGGTCGTCCTGTCAAGTGTGACCGGGGTCACGGAGGTCACGGGCCAGCCGGGACATCTACCGGCAGAAGCACGACGGGCAGCGGCAGTAGCGGAACCTGCGAGAAACGGGCCCCGGGTTCGCCCGGGGGCCCGCGGGCGTAGAATCTGGGGGAAGGGAGCCGCCATGCCGGCCACTGCTACCCCCCTGGGCCAGCTCCTGGCCCGTCACACCCGGGAAGGTGTCCTCTACGAGAAGCTGCCGCAGGATCGTGTCCGCTGCTTCGCCTGCGGCCACCGCTGCCTCATACCTCCAGGCCACGACGGCGTCTGCCGCGTCCGCTTCAACGACGGCGGCACCCTGCGTGTTCCCCACGGCTACGTGGGGGCGCTCCAGCTCGACCCGGTCGAGAAGAAGCCGTTCTTCCACGCTCTCCCCGGGGCGAAAGCGCTTTCCTTCGGCATGCTGGGTTGCGATTTTCACTGCGGCTACTGCTTCACCGGCGATACGGTCGTGGTCACGGACGAGGGTCCCACGACGTTCAGCGAGCTGTTCGCCTCGTGCGCGCGAAAGGAGAGCAGGCCGGACGCAGAGCTCGCGTTTCCGGATGACCGCCGAGCGGTCGCGGCCTCGGGGGGCCTGCGCCGTCTGCGCGGCGTCGTGCGACACCACTACCGCGGCGAGCTGGTCACCCTGCGTCCCCTGTACCTTCCGCCGGTCCGCTGCACGCCCGACCACCGCGTCTACGCCACGACCGACCCGATGCTGCCTCCCGAGCCGGTGCGCGCCAAGGACCTTTCCTCCCGGCACTATCTTTCCATCCCTCGAAGGGTGGCTGAGCCCGAGGTCCAGGCCCTGGACGTGGCGGCGCTGCTTCGAGACCATCGGGTCACTTACCGGGTCTCGTGGGACCTCCCGCCGGAGCAGCGAGAGCTGATCGCGGCGGCCACCGTGCGCGGCGAGTCCTCGCGGGCCATCGGGTCGGCGATCGGCAAGGATCCGTCGTACGTCCGTCACGTGAGGAGCAAGATCGCGCGGGGTCTCGGAGCGGCAACGCGAACGCGCGGCCCGATCGCAGAGCGAGGGACCGTCCGCTTCCCCGGCGAGCGCGGGGAGGGGATCCCGGCTTCGCTCCCCGTGGACGCGGACCTCGCGGCCCTGCTCGGCTACTACTGTGCCGAGGGGTGCGTCGTGCGCAGCCGCAAGCGGCCCAACAGCCACGTGCTCAACTTCAGCTTCTCGCACCAGGAGGTCGAGCTGGCCGAGCGCGTGCGCGCTCTCCTGAAGAAGTGCCTGGGAGTAGACGCTCGTCTCGTCCTGCGGGAGACGACCCTGGGCGTCGCGGCCGGGAAGAGCTCGGCGGCGCTCCTGTTCAAGGCGCTGGCGGGCGGGCGCAGCTCCGAGAAGCGAGTGCCACTCCCCATCATCAGCGCGGGACCCGACCAGGTGCGCGCCTTCCTGGACGCGTATGTGGCCGGGGACGGACATCGCTATGCGGCGGGCAAGGTCGCCATCACGACCGTCTCGCCGGCGCTCGCGCGCGGCGTCGCCTGGCTGGTTCTGCGCACGGGATGCTTGCCTTCGCTGTACGCGCATCCGACCGCTGGCCGCCGGACCATCCAGGGTCGTTCGGTGAGGCAGTCACCGTTCCAGTACGCGGTCGTCTGGTACACCGACCACGGCGTCGTGCGCCGCGCCCTCGAGACGGCCGACAACTACCTCGTTCCATTACGCGGGATAGAGATCGAGGCTTACGACGGAGACGTCTACAACATGGAGGTCGAGGAGGAGCACAGCTATCTGGCTGGCTTCTTCGCGGTCTCGAACTGCCAGAACTGGCTCACCTCGCAGGTGCTGCGCGACCCCAACGCGGTGGCCCCTCCCGAGGTGATGAGCCCCTCGGACATCGTGCGCCTGGCCCACCGGCACGGAGCCCGCATCGTGACCTCGACCTACAACGAGCCGCTCATCACCAGCGAGTGGGCGGTGGCGGTCTTCCGGGAGGCCCTGCCCGAGGGGCTCGTGTGCTCCTACGTCTCGAACGGCAACGCCACTCCGGAGGTCCTCGACTACATACGCCCCTGGGTGTCGCTCTACAAGGTCGACCTCAAGAGCTTCCGCGACCGCTCGTACCGGGAGCTCGGAGGGACCTTGGAGCGCGTCCTCTGGACGATCCGCGCCCTCCACGAGCGGGGCTTCTGGGTCGAGATCGTGACCCTGGTGGTGCCGGGCTTCAACGACGCGGACGAGGAGCTGCGGGAGATCGCGCGCTTCCTGGTCTCGGTCTCACCGGACATCCCCTGGCACGTCACCGCCTTCCACCAGGACTACAAGATGACGGCGCCCGACGCCACCGGCGTCGCCACGCTGCTCCGGGCGGCGGAGATCGGGGCGGCGGAGGGCCTGCGCTTCGTCTACGCGGGGAACCTGCCCGGCCTGGTCGACCGCTGGGAGAACACCTGGTGCCCGGGCTGCTCGGGCCTGCTCATCGAGCGGCAGGGTTTCCGCGTCCTCCAGAACCGTCTGGCCCGCGGGACCTGCCCCGACTGCGGCCGGGCGATCCCGGGGTTCTGGGACGCGCCCGCCCTCCCTACCTCTGGACCTTCGCCAGCGCATCCCGGACGGCCCGCTTGAAGTCCTGGCACTTCATGCCGGCCTCCATCTGCTCCTTGGTCTGGATCGCGCTCTCGTCGCAGGCGTGGTTCATCATGGCCTTGAGGTTGGGGAGCGCACTCTTGGCTTGAGGGCCGAGCGAGCCCAGGGCCACGGCGCAGGACTCCCGTACCGCGTAGTCGACATCGTTCTGCATGACGAACACCAGGGCGGGGACAGCCTCGGCCCCGGCCAGGGCCGCCAGGTCGTGGCAGCCGCGGATGCGGTTGCCGGCGTTCTTGCTGCGGATATTCGCGTTGGCCCCCTCGAACTTCGCGTAGCGCTCCCGCTCCCGCTCCTGCTCTTGCTCCGCTTTCCGGATCTCCTCATCCGTGAAGGCTCTGTGTTCTTTGATCGCCAACTCCACGCGCTCGATGTTCTCCTTGAGGCGACCATCGTTGCGGCCGGCCGCCTGGGCCTTCTCCATGTAGACCCGGGCGTTCGCAAAGTCCTTCTTGAAGAAGTAGCACCACGCGATCCCGTTGGTGGCTTCACCGGCCAACTTGGGCTCGATCTGTATGGACTTGTTGAAGGCGGCGATCGCCTCGTCCCACGACTTCGTGTAGGAGTAGGCCCAGCCGATGCCGAGCGCAGCCTGCTCCTCCTTGGGGTCGAGCTCGAGGGCTCTCTTGTAGGCGGCGATCGACTTTTCCGTCTTGGGCGGCTTCATGTTGCGGTAGAGCCAGCCCAGGTTGACCCAGGCCGCCGCTTCCTTGTAGCCGGGAGTCGCCACCACCTGCTCCAGCTCCTTCACCCCCTCGTCATGCCTTCCGGCGATGCCCAGGAGCAGGCCCAGGGTCGTACGATAGCCGGTGTTCGTCGGCGCGAGCTCGACCGCCTTCTTGAAGGCGTTCGCGGCCTCGTCGGAGCGTCGGTTCGATTGGCAGGCCTGGCCCAGGAACGCCCAGGCGGTGGACGAGCCGGGCAGGAGCCGGGTGGCGTTCTCCAGGATGGGCACGGCTTCGGTGAACTCGCCCTTGCGGAGCATCTGCTCGCCGACGAGGAGTTGGGCCTCTCCGCTGCCCGGCATCTCGGCGGCCAGTTTCTTGAGGTCGGCGATCGAGTTCCCCACCTTCCCGCGGGCGAAGTCGGCCTGGAGGAGAGCCAGCCGCGCGGCTCCGAGCGCCGGGTCGGCCTCGAGGGCCCGCTGGTACGCGGCCGCCGCCTGGTCGTAGTTGCCGGCCGCCTCGAAGATCTTGCCCACGGTGAGCTGCACATACGTGCTCTTGGGGCTGAGGAAAGCCCCCTGCTGCGCCTCGGCGATGGCGGAACTCCAGTCCTTGGGGTTCGCCGCCAACAGGGCGCGCCCGAGGGTGGCGAAGGCCTCGCCGTTCTTGGGGTCGGCCTCGGTGGCCTTGCGCGCCTCCGTCACTGCATCCGCCGCTTTGTCCAGGGCGACGAGGGCGGAGGCGAGCCGCGCGCGCGCCAGAGTGAGCTTGGGGTCCAGCTCGATTGCTTTGCGGTATGCGGCGGCGGCATCCGCGTTGCGGCCGAGCGCCTGCAGCGCCTCTCCGCGGGCCTCGTGGGCGAGGGCGTTCGTGGGGCCCGCGGCCACCGCCTTGTCGGCGGTCTGGAGGGCGGTGGGCGCATCCTGGACCCGCGCCTGGGCCCGGGCCAGGGCGGCGAGGGTGGACGGATTGGGCGCCAGCTCCGCGGCCTGCTTCGCGTTCGCAAGGGCATCCTTGCCGGTCCCAACCAGAAGGTTCAGGCTGGCGATCGCCGCCAGCACTTCCGCCTTGGCCGAGCCGGACAGCGCGTCCTTGGCCTTGGCCAGCACCGCCGCCGCCTCGTCGAGGTTGCCCAGCCGCTCGTGAAGGCGAGCCAGGGCGATGTGCGCTTCGGCGCTCGTGGGGTTCTGCTCGACGAGCTTGGACACCGTCTTGACGGCATCCTCCGGCTTGCCCTTCGCGAGCTGCTCCTCCGCCTTCTGAAGGGCCTGGTCGATCTTCGACTGGGCGGCCAGGGGGACGGGCGCGAGGCTCAGGGCGAGGAGGAGACAAAGGGCTCTATTCATGAGGAGGCTCCGTCTAGAGTTCCATGGGAAGCGTCGATGCCCCGCATTATAGCCCTGGTTGCTGGCTCTCGGCGGCGACGGTCCTGCGCCGGAGCCGGGTGTGATATGTTAGAGGCACGCCTCTGCAATCTGGTTCCCTCCGTAGGTCTACCCCGTGGCCTCCGAAGGGTCCATCCGAGGCGTCGAGGCTCCGATGGAACCTCCGGTCAGTTGCCAGTCCTGCCGCCAGGCGGTCACCGAATCGCGGCTCGTCTACCGCAAGGGCAACGCCGAGATCCACAACCAGGCGTTGCTGCAGTGCGACATCTGCGAACGCTTCGCGTGCGCCGAGTGCCTGCGCGTCTACGACATCTTCTCGGGGTACGACTTCCTCTGTCACGAGTGCGCACGCGGGATCGGAGCCTCGACGCTCCACCGCGGCCACTGACGCAAAGTTCCCTCGATTCCGCGCAATTCTGTGGCATGAGAGGGACAGGACGAGGCGCCGCGGCCCGTCCACTGTCGTTCCAAGTCTCGCTTCTTCAGTCACTTCACAAATGTTAACGAAATTGATGCAACCGGCACAGGACTTGCTTCGTCTAACCAGTCAAGAAGGCCATGGATCACGAATTCCTGATGGCTACGCCAACCAAAACATAATCCCGCTGAAGATCCTTCCCCCCTACAAAGGGGATTCCCCTCCAAGGTCGTGCCCATGGGCGCCGCAAGGCGCCCATAGTCTTTTTTGTTCGAGGGCTCCTTCGTTCATCGACCCCGAGCCCTATTGTTCATCGACCCCAGGGCCGCTGCTACTGCGCTCCGCGCGTCGACGACACCCCAGCCCTGGCGGTCCACCTCCACGTGAGGGAGCCGGCGCGCGGTGCGGATCAGGAGGCCCTTGACCTGCCGCGGAGTGAGCATCGGGTTCGCCTCCAGCATCTGGGCAGCCACGCCCGCCACGATCGGCGCCGCGAAGCTCGTTCCGTCCACGTGCTTGTAAGCGCCCGAGATCACGTTGTCGTCGCGGAGCCTCGCCACCACGAGCTGGCGCAGGAGGGGGGGAGCGAGCGCGGCCGCCGCGTCGAGGGCAGGGTCCACTCCGGGATGGGCCTCGACCATACGGCGCAGCTCGGCATCGGGAGCGGCGGAGAGCCGGGAGAGCAGCTCGGCCTGGGCCGAGGTCGGGGTACCGGGCAGGATGGGGGCGGCCACCCAGATTCCCGGCGCGATCACCTCGGGTTTCTGCAGGCCGTCGATGGTCGGCCCGTAGCTCGAGTGGTAGATGTCGTACCCGGAGAAGGAGAGGCGGTTCTTGTCGTCGAGGGCGCCCACGGTGAGCACGGAAGGCGCCGAGGCCGGGGGGATCACCGGATGGCGCGGCTGGTTGCCCAGGTTGCCGGCCGCGCAGCAGACGAGCAGGCCCGCCCGGGTGCAGGCGTCCGCGGCCTGGGAGAGCGCGTCCTCGAGGTACGACGCCTCGTAGTCCCCCCCGCAGCTCACGTTCACGATCCGGATGGCGTAGCGCCGGCGGTTGGCGAGGACCCACTCGAGGCCGCGGCGGATGTCGTCGTGCCGGATCCGGCGCGCGGTCCCCACCTTCACCAGCACGAGGCGCGCCTCGGAGGCGAGCCCGCGGTACAGCCCGTCGGAGAGCCAGCCGTTCCCGCAGGCAACCACCGAGGTCATCATCCCGTGCCAGCTCGACTCCCCGGGCTCCCGCAGGTCGGACTTGCGCGCCTTCGGGGCGATCACGTCCAGGTAGCGCAGGATGCGGTCCCGCGGCTCCACGAGGTCGGGGTGGGCGTAGAAGCCCGAGTCGAGGAAGGCGACGGTCACGCCTTTGCCCGTGAACTCGTCGGAGGCGAGGAGGCGCACCGGGGTGGGCAGGATGGGGACGGTGCCCCGGGCGAAGGCGGCGTAGTGGGAGCGGGCCTGCTCGTGGGCCTCGACGAAGCGGCCCGAACAGTCCTTGCAGATGCCGGACTCCGGATGCCACCACGGGTTGTTGGCGAGGATGACGAGCAACACCCGGGGATCGACGTCGGTGGCCGGCGGTACTCCGCCCTCGCCGAGGTACGATCGGCAGAAGGGACACTCGCGGGGGGCGGCGCGCGATTCCAAGCGGTCCTCGAAAGGCCGACTATACTGCCCCCCTCCGCCCGGGGGCGAACCGGGCGGCTATAATCGTCCTTCTGGAGGTCCCGATGTTCCGATCCGGCAATCCGACCCTGCGCGACGACACGTTCCGCGGCCTGCCCGGGGCGCTCGGGGAGACCATGACGCTCCAGGGGACGGTCAACAAGACCGGCCTCTCGCTGCTGATCCTGCTCGCCGCCGCCTCGTTCACCTGGCGGCAGGTGACGCCTGACGAGCCCGTCAGTCCGCTCCTGTGGCTCGGTCTTCTCGGCGGCGCGGTGGTCGGGCTGGTCACGGCCTTCAAGCCGGCCTTTGCCCCGGTCACGACCCCGATCTACGCGGCCCTCGAGGGCCTGTTCCTGGGCGGCCTGTCGGGGCTCTACGAGCTGCGGTACCCCGGCATCGTGATGAACGCGGTCGGGCTGACCTTCGGCTGCCTGGCCGCCCTTCTCGCCGCCTACAGCTCCGGCCTCATCCGCCCGAGCGAGAACTTCAAGCTCGGGATCGTGGCCGCCACCGGCGGGATCGCCCTGCTCTACATGGTCTCGATGGGGCTCGGGTTCTTCGGCAAGAGCATCCCCTTCATCCACGAAAGCACGCCCATCGGGATCGCCTTCAGCGTCTTCGTGGTGGGGCTCGCCGCCCTGAACCTGGTCCTCGACTTCGACTTCATCGAGGACGGCGCGCGGCGTGGCGCCCCGAAGTACATGGAGTGGTACGGGGCGTTCGGCCTGCTGGTCACCCTCGTCTGGCTCTACCTCGAGATCCTCCGCCTCCTGGCGAAGCTCCAGAATCGGAAGTGAACGGGGTGGGGGGTCGACGAAGGGCGGGGCCGTTCCTGCAGTAGCGTTCCCTCCCCCCTACGTGGGGGAGGATAGGAGGGGGGGTCGATGAATGCTCGATCTCGCCGCGATCCAGAAGGCCCTCGGGGAGCAGGGGCTCGACGGCTGGCTGCTCTACGACCTGCGCGGCTCGAATCCCATCGCCCGGGCGGTGATCGGCTTCGACGAGCGCCAGATCGGCACCCGCCGCTGGTTCTACCTGATCCCCCGCGCCGGCGAGCCGGTGGCCATCCTGCACGTGATCGAGCCGAACGCGCTCGCGGGGGCGCCCGGCCTCAAGGTGCTGTACCGGTCCTGGCGCGAGCTCGAGTCCACCCTGAAGACGCACCTCGCCGGGAAGCGGCGCGTGGCCATGGAATACAGCCCGGGGGCGGCCATCCCCCTGGTGAGCCGGGTGGACGCGGGAACGATCGAGATGGTCCGGGCGGCGGGGCCCGAGGTGGTGAGCTCGGCCGACCTCGTCCAGATCTTCGAGGCCCGGTTCTCCCCCGAGCAAAAGGCGCTCCACGACCAGGCGGCCCGGGACACCCTCCTGGCCAAGGACGAGGCGTTCGCCCTGATCCGCGAGCGCTTGGCCGCAGGCCTGCCGGTCAAGGAGAGCGAGGTCCAGGCCTTCATCGCCGCCCGCTTCGACGCCCGCGGCCTCACGACGCATCACCCCTGCATCGTGGCCGTGAACGACCACGCCTCGGATCCCCACTTCGAGACCGCGGCCGGCCCGAAGGACCGCGAGATCCGGAAGGGGGACGTGGTCCTCATCGACCTCTGGGCCAAGGTGGCGGGAGACCCGAGGGCCGTCTACTACGACGCCACCTGGATGGCCTTCTGCGGACCGGACGTGCCGGCGAAGATGCGCGAGGTCTGGGAGGTCGTGAAGGGCGGGCGCGACGCCGCCATCTCCTTCGTGGAGGACGCGGTCGCCTCCGGCCGAAAGATCCACGGCTACGAGGTGGACGACGTGGCGCGGGCCTTCATCGAGGCCCGCGGCTACGGCTCCTACTTCCTCCACCGCACCGGCCACTCGATCGGCTACGAAGTCCACGGCAACGGCGTGAACATCGACAACCTGGAGACCCGCGACCAGCGGCGGATCATCCCCGGGGTCTGCTTCTCCATCGAGCCCGGGGTCTACCTGCCGGAGTTCGGGGTGCGCAGCGAGATCGACATGTACGTCGGGGACGGGAGGGCCGAAGTCACCGGCGACATCCAGCGGGAGCTGCTGCTGCTCGCCTGACCGCAAAAAAGGCGGGCAAGGGACCGCGCCGAGTACTCGAGCCGACCCGCCGCTCCGGCCCTGTTTCGCCCGACGCGGCCCCCTCCGGACCCCGCCGGTCGCCCAGGACCCTTCGCGGCTGACAATCGCGCTGCTCAGCCCGCGATCCCCCCCGCGCCAGCCTGAAGGAGCAAGCCTCGTGCCCGCCCCGCAAGGCGCGCTCTGACAGCGTTTGGGGGCGCCGGGAGCCCCCGCGGTGACTGCAACCCTGACGCCCCTTGTCTGATTCCTTGCCGCGGGCCGTGTCATGGCAGAATCCAGCCATGGAGACCCGCAGAAGATGATGGAGAAGCGGCGACTCGGCCGGACGGGACTGGACGTATCGGCCGTCGGCTTCGGGGCCTGGGGCATCGGCGGCACGATGTGGGTCGGTGCCAAGGACGACGAGAGTCTGCGGGCGCTCCACCGGGCCATCGACCAGGGGGTCAACCTCCTCGATACGGCGCTCGTCTACGGGGAGGGCCGGAGCGAGCGGCTGGTGGGCGAGGTCGTACGGGCGCGGCGCGAGGAGGTGTGGGTCGCCACCAAGGTGCCGCCCAAGAACCTGGATTGGCCCGCGAAGAAGGGCGTTCCGGTAGGGAAGGTCTTCCCCGCGGACCACATCACGCGCTCCTGCGAGAAGAGCTTGAACAACCTCCGCATGGAGCGGGTGGACCTGCTCCAGCTCCACGTCTGGCGGGACGAGTGGCTCGACCAGGACGGCTGGCGGGACGCCTTCCTGGCCCTGAAGAAGGGCGGCAAGGCCCGCTTCCTCGGCATCTCGGTCAACGACCACGAGCCGGCCTCGGCCCTCCGGGCGGTGGCCTCGGGCCTCTTCGACACCGTGCAGGTGATCTACAACATTTTCGACCCCACCCCGGCCGCCGAGCTCCTCCCCCTCTGCCGGACGCGCGGGGTGGGGGTGCTCGCCCGCGTCCCCCTCGACGAGGGCGGGCTCACGGGCACCATCACCCCCGACACGGTCTTCCCCGAGGGAGACTGGCGGAACGGCTACTTCGCGGGTGACCGCAAACGGCAGGTCTTCGAGCGCACGGAGGCGCTCAAGAAGCTGCTCGGTCCCCAGGCAGAGACCCTTCCCGAGCTGGCGCTGCGCTTCTGCCTGAGCCACGACGCGGTCTCGACCGTGATCCCCGGGATGCGGCGCGGGGCGACCGTCGACGCGAACGTGGCCGCGGCCGACGGCCGGCGGCTCTCTCCCGCCCTGCTGGCGGAGCTTGCCAAGCACGCCTGGCCGAGGAATTTCTATTGAGCTCCGCCGCTCCTACCTTCCCGCGTCGCTCTTCAGGTACTTGAGCAGCTCCGAGTCGGTGGAGAGGATCGCGGTCGTACCCTGGGAGAAGCTGCCGTTGAGCGTCTCCATGGCCTTCAGGAACTGGTAGAACTCGGGGTCGCGCCCGTAGGCCCGGGCGTAGATCGCGGTTGCCTTGGCGTCGGCCGCGCCCTTCAGGGCCTGGGCGTTCTTGTAGCCGACCGAGCTGGCGGCCAGCATGTCGCGCTCCTTCTGGCCGCGGACCTCCGCCGCCTTGCCCTGGCCCTCGGAGCGGCTGCGCTCGGCGATGCGCTTGCGCTCCGAGATCATTCGCTGGAAGACCGTCTGCTGCACCGAGTCCGTGTAGTTGAGCCGCTTGAAGCGCACGTCCACGAGCTCGATCCCGAACTCGGGGGTGATCTTCGCGGCCTTGTCCAGGATGATCTGGGCGACCTTCGATCTGCCGGTCAGGATCTTGGCCGCGGCCTCTCCCGCCCCGATCCCCGCCAGGTCCTCGGTGATCTGGAACTCGCGGTTCGAGGACCGCACGATCTCGATGAGGTCGAAGGAGGCCACCGCGTTGCGGGTCTCTCCGTCGACGATCCCGTCCAGGCGGAGCTGGGCCCCCCGCTCGTCCCGCACCGCCTGGAAGAAGCGCAGGGGGTCCTTGATGCGCCAGCGGGCGTAGGTGTCGACCCAGATGAACTTCTTGTCCTTGGTGGGGATCTCGTTGGCGTCTCCGTCGTACTCCAGCCAGCGCTTGTCGAAGCTGTGGACGGTCTGGATGAGGGGCACCTTGAAATGCAGGCCGGGGTCGGTCACGAGGCCGCCCACCGGCCGGCCGAACTGCACGACGATCGCCTGCTCGGTCTCCTGGACCGTGTAGGTGGAAAGGAACAGGAGGGCCAGCACCGCCGCCGCGGCCGCGAGGTAGAGGGGCTTCACGGCTTCACCTCCTTGCGCTCCCCCTCGAGGGAGAGCAGCGGCAGCACCCCCCGCGCCTTTTCGTCCAGGATCACCTTGCGCCCCAGCTTGGGGATCAGCTCGCGCATGGTCTCGAGGTACAGGCGTTTCCGGGTCACGGCGGGGGCCTTGCGGTACTCCTCGTAGACGGCCTCGAAGCGCTGGGCGTCCCCCAGGGCGTTGTTCTCGCGCTCCAGGGCGTAGCCCTCGGCCGACCGCACCGCCTGCTCCGCCTCCCCCTTGGCCTTCGGCACCGCCTGGTTGTACTCGGCCCAGGCCTCGTTGATGGCCCGCTCCTTCTCCTGGATGGCCTGGTTGACGTCGTTGAAGGCGGGCTTCACCGGGTCCGGGGGATTGACGTCCTGGAGGACGAGCTGCTGGACCTCGATCCCCACCCCGTAGAAGTCGCAGAGCCGCTGCAGCTCATCCTTCGATTGGCGGGCGATCTCCTCCCGGCCGATGGTGATGACCTCGTCCACGCTGTGGTCGCCCACCACCTGGCGGACCGCCGCCTCGGACATGAGGCGGAAGGTCTCCGGCACGTCACGGACGTTGAAGAGGTAGGCCTTGGGGTCCTTGATCCGGTACTGGACGATCCACTCCACCACCGCCACGTTGAGGTCGCCCGTGAGCATCACGGACTCGCCGATGGTCTCCCGATTGGGGGGGGCGAACTCGCTGCGGATCCCCGGCCGCACCGTGCGGAAGCCGAACTCCATGTTGAGCTGGCGCTGCACGGGGACCTTGGTCACGGTCTCGACTCCGAAGGGGATCTTCAGGTGGGGCCCGGGGTCGGTCGTGCGCACGAACCGGCCGAAGCGCTGCACCACCCCCACCTCCGCGGGCTCCACCTGGTAATAGCTGGTCAAGAGCAGCAGCAGCCCCACCAGGCCGAAGACGATCCCCCGCACGGTCGCGGCGGGAGGCCGCCCGATCGGGGGGAGGCGGAAGCCGCCGCGCTCGAACGGCCCCTGGCTCCAGACTTCACGTGCCATCGTTCACGCCTCCTTGTCGACCCCCCACCCTCTTGTTCATCGACCCCCCCTCCTATCCTCCCCCACGTAGGGGGGAGGAATCGCTGCTGCAGGAGCGGCTTCGCTCATTCAGTCCTCGCCCCGCGCGGGGAGCGACGTCTCGGGACGGATGAACGTGAATGCGTCGGCCGTGCGGTGGGCACCCTCCACCGCCTCCACTCCCACCTGCTCCGCGGCCAGGACGGCTTCCTTCACGGCGTCGGTGCGGGAGACCGTGCTGTTGTCGCAGCACAGGGCGACCGCTACCCCGGCCTCCAGGAAGGCGTGGAGCGGGTGGCGCGCCCCCTTCGCGACCGCCCCCGTGTGGTAGTTGCTCGAGAGGCAGCACTCCACCAGGATCCGGTCGCGGGCCAGCCGGCGCAACAGCTCCTTGTCCCCCGCGGCCGCGCAGCCGTGGCCCACCCGGTCCACCCCCAGCTCGTCCACCGCCTGCCAGACGTACTCGGCGGGGGCGTCCTCCCCCGCGTGGGCGGTGAGCCGCAGGCGGCCGAGGCGCGCGATCTCGTAGGCGCTCCGGAAGAGGCGAGGCGGGTTGCCGCGCTCCGGCCCCGCGATGTCGAACCCCACCACCCCCGTGCGCTCGTGGAGGTGCTGGGCCTCGGCCAGGGCCTGCCGGGCCAGGATCTTCGCGATGTGCGGCCCGTGCTGCCGCATGGCGATCACCACCAGGCCCAGCTTCATGTGGGGATGGCGCTTCTTCGCGTGGTTCATCCCGGAGAGGGCGGCCCGGATCGACTGGCGGGGGGTGAGGCCCGCGTAGGTGTGGATGATCGGCGAGTAGCGCAGCTCCAGGGTGACCACCCCGGCCCTCGCGGCTGCGTCCACGATCGCCTCCACCACCCGGCTCACGTTCTCGTAGAACTGGGTCACCCAGAGCGGGTAGTACATCTTGTCGAGATAGGCGAGGAGCGTCCCCTCCTCGCCATCCTGGATCTCGAGATGCCGGCGCATCTCGTCCAGGGTGTCCACCGGGTTGAGCCGGTAGTGGCGCATCAGCTCCCAGGTCACCTCGGGGGGGATGGAGCCGTCCACGTGCTGGTGCAGCTCGACCTTGGGAAGCGTGCGGAGCCGGGCCTCGAGGTCGCTGATGGGGGCGGGGGCCGACGCCGGAGCATCAACCACGGTGGGACGGCAGGGTACCATATCCCCATGAGACCCGCAGGAGGATGATGACCCCCGCCGACCTCCGCCGCGCCGTGCGCCACCTGCGCGCGGTCGACCCCGTCTTGGGACGCCTGATCCGAGACGTGGGTCCCTGCGGTTACCGGGTCGACCGCGGGGGAGGGCCGTTTGCCGCCCTCGCGGAGGCCATCGTGTACCAGCAGCTCGCGGGAGCCGCCGCGGCCACGATCCACCGGCGGCTCTGCGCGCTCGTGGGCCGGAAGCACCCGCGGCCGCAGGACATCGCCGGGCGGTCCGACCTCGAGCTGCGGAGCGTCGGCCTCTCCCGCCAGAAGATCGGCTATCTGCGCGACCTGGTGGCGCGGGTCCAGGACGGGTTGCCCCTCCGCCGTCTCCCGCGGCTCTCCGATGAGGCCGTCATCGACTCCCTGACGGCCGTGAAGGGCATCGGCCGCTGGACGTCCGAGATGTTCCTGATGTTCCGGCTCGGCCGGCTGGACGTGCTGCCCGTCGACGACCTGGGGATCCGCAAGGCGATGCAGAAGGCCTGGCGGAAGCGCGTCCTCCCGAAGCCCGCCTGGATGCAAGAGACGGCCGAGCCCTGGCGGCCATACCGATCCGTGGCCTGCTGGTACCTCTGGAAGAGCCTGGAGGGCTAGCTCGGGGCTTTGCCCCGGCCGCCGGATGGTGGCAGCATAGGGGGCCGTCCGAGCCGAGTCTTGACCATTCCCGCCTCTTCCGCCTTCGACTCCTGGTTCCGCGCCCGGCACCCCGAGATCCGCCTCCAGGGAGCCCATGCCGTGCTGGAGCTGGCCACGGGCGGCGCCACCGTGCCCTTCATCGCCCGCTATCGGAAGGAGAGGACCGGCAACCTCGACGAGGTCGCCATCCGCCGCACCCTCGAGGCCCGCGAGCTGTGGGACCGGGTCACCAACCGTCAGGCGATCATCCTCGAGGCCGTCGAGCGGCAGAAGAAGCTCACCCCCCAGCTCAAGGAGCAGGTCCTCACGACCTTCGACCTCGAGGCCCTCGAGGACCTGTACCTGCCCTACAAGCAGAAGCGGAAAACGCGGGCGGTGCTCGCCCGGGAGGCCGGGCTGGAGCCCCTCGCGGACTGGATCTGGAACTGCGGGCACGGCTCCGAAGCGCCCCTCCCGGGCCAGACCCTCGAGCTGTGGGCCTTCACCTTCCGCAACCTCGAGAAGGGGATCGGCACCGCGGAGGCCGCGACCCTTGCCGCCCGGGACATCCTGGTGGAGCGCCTGAGCGAGATCCCGGAGCTGCGCGCGCGCGTGCGGCGGGCCCTGTTCGAGAAGGGGTGGCTGCGGGCGAGCCGCACGGACAAGGCGAAGCCCCACAGCAAGTACGAGACCTACTTCGCCTTCCAGGAGAAGGTCGGCTCGCTGCGCGAGTCCCACAGCTCCCACCGCTACCTCGCGGTGCGCCGCGGAACCGCCGAGGGCGAGCTGGCTCTCGCCGTGGGGGGGCCGCCGGACGATCCGGAGTTCGAGGCGCGGCTGCTCGGGGCCTTCGAGGCCGCAGCCTGCACGGTCCCGGACTCGCCGGGAGCCCAGGTCCTCAAAGAGGCCGCGCGCAGCGCGCTCCGCGAGCACGTGCTGCCCAGCATCGAGAACGAGGTGCATCGCGCGCTCAAGGACGCGGCCGACGAGGCGGCGATCCGGGTTTTCGCGGAGAACGTGCGCCGGCTCCTCCTGGAGGCTCCGTACGGGCCCAAGCCGGTGCTCGGGATCGACCCCGGAGTCCGCACCGGCTGCAAGCTGGCCGCGGTGGACGCCGCGGGCGCCTTCGTCAAGAGCGACGTGATCCACCTCCAGACGGAGGAGGGCCGGGCCGCCGCGCGCGCGCGGCTGGCCGAGCTCGGCCGCGAGGCCCAGGCCGTCGCCGTGGGCAACGGAACCGCGGGCCGGGAGACCGAGGTGTTCGCCCGCGCCGCCCTGGGCGAAGCCGGCCTGGCCGCTCCCGTGGTCCTGGTCAGCGAGGCGGGGGCGAGCGTCTACAGCGCCTCCGACGTGGCTCGGGAGGAGTTCCCCGGCCTCGACGCCACGGTGCGGGGTGCGATCTCGATCGCCCGGCGCCTCCAGGACCCGCTGGCGGAGCTGGTCAAGGTCGAGCCCCGGAGCATCGGGGTCGGGCAGTACCAGCACGACCTCTCGCCCGCCGCCCTCCAGCGCAGCCTGGAGGCGGTCGTGGACTCCTGCGTGAACCAGGTGGGCGTCAACCTGAACACGGCCTCGCGCCACCTCCTGGCCCACGTCTCCGGGATCGGCCCCGCCCTGGCGGGGGCGATCGTCGAGCACCGCCAGCAGAAAGGGCTCTTCCGCTCCCGCGCCGCGCTGCTCGACGTCCCGCGCTTCGGGGCAAAGGCTTTCGAGCAGGCGGCCGGCTTCCTGCGCGTTCCCGGAAGCGAGAACCCCCTGGACAACACGGGGGTTCATCCCGAGAGCTACCCCGTGCTCGAGGGCCTGGCCGCCCGGCTCGGCCGCCCGGTCTCCGAGCTCCTCGGCCCCGGGGTCGAGCTCCTGCGGAACGCCACCGAGCTGCGCGACGAGGTGGGGGCCTACACCTTCGAGGACATCCTGCGGGAGCTGGAGAAGCCGGGACGGGACCCTCGCGACAGCTTCGTCCCCTTCAGCTTCCGGGAGGACGTGCGCGGGCTCGAAGACCTGAAGCCGGGCTTGACGTGCCCCGGGGTCGTCACCAACGTGACGAACTTCGGCGCCTTCGTGGACGTAGGCGTCCACCAGGACGGGCTCGTCCACATCTCGCAGCTCGGCGACCGTTTCGTGAAGGACCCGCGGGGAGTCGTCAAGCCGGGCGATCGCGTCCAGGTCCGGGTGTTGAAGGTCGACCTCGACAAGAAGCAGATCTCGCTCTCGATGAGGAGCGCGCCCCCGGAGCGCAAGGCGGCTCCGGAGCGGAAGGCGGGACGGGCGCCGGCGCGGAAGCCCAAGCCCCCGCGCGCCGCCCCCGTGGGCAAGGGGCCGGCGCCCCCTCGGCCGCCCAGGCCCGAGGCGGGCCCCCCTCCGTCCGGGGGAGCCGCCCCCGCTCGCAAAGGCCCGCCCCCGCCGCGTCCCGAGCGCGGCCCTGCGCCCCCCGCTCGGCGTTCTCCGCCACCGCCGTCGAGCCGGCCCCCCGCCCAGCCCGCGTTCAACAACCCGTTCGCCGTCCTGGCCAAGCTCAAGGACCCGCGCAAGTCGTGACCGAGCGCGGGGAGCCGATGCTAAGATCGATCCATGTCGAGCCCGCCTTCGTCCACTGAAGAGCGGCTCATCACGGGCGAAGAGCTGGCCCGGATGGGCGACATAGGGCGCTGCGAGCTGATCGACGGGAGGATCATCCGCATGAGCCCCACGAATCGTCGTCATGGGAGGGTCGAGTTTCGGATCGCCGCGGCCATAGACGCCTTCGTCCGCCCGCGCCGCCTGGGGACGGTCCACACCGGCGAAGTGGGACTGTACACGCGGCGACGCCCCGACCGTGTGCGCGGGGCGGACGTGCAGTTCCTCACGCACGAGACCGAAAAGCGTTGCTCGCCCGAGCTGGCCTACTTCGATGTCGCTCCCGACCTCGTGGTCGAAGTGCTTTCCCCCGACGACCGGGCGGTGGATCTGAACCAGAAGCTCCGCGAGTATTTCGAGATCGGCGTCCGTCTGGTCTGGGTCGCGGATCCGGAAGCGCGTGTCGTCTCCGCCTACCGCAGCCTGACGGACATCCGCGAGTTCGACGCGAGCGCGACCCTTCCCGGCGACGACGTGCTCCCGGGCTTCGAGGTGGCGGTCGGATCGCTCTTCGAGGAGTAGCTCTTCCGCGGCCCTCAGCCGCTCCTGACCCCGGTGGCCTTCTGGAGCCGCTTGCGCTCGAAGCTCCGGGCGGCCAGCTCCAGGCCGGTCCGGTCGATCGCGGCCAGCGCCTCCGACTCCTCGCGCGTGAGCCCGGCCCGCGTCGCCTCGCCGTGCGGGTCCGCGAGGAAGCGGTGGCGGGCTTCCGCGTCCACGTAGATCCGGGCCAGGAACCCCTCGAAGCGGGGGCTCACGCGGCGCTCCGCCCGGCCCCGTCCGCGGGGGACTGGCTCCTCGCCGCGCGTCCCTCGGCCAGCGCGGCCCGCGCCCGCTCGAGCTGCCCCAGCAGCTCGCCCATCGATGGAAAAGCACCGTCCCGCTCCAGCACCACCGTGAGGGGCCGCGGCGTGCGCCGGCCCACCTCGCGCAACAGCGCGTAGACGGGATCGGGCACGTCGTGCAGGTGGTCGTCGAGGAGGCGCCGCTCTCCCCCGGGGCCCGCCACCCACCGCCCGCCCGCGAGGTGAACCGCGGCGATCCGCTCCGCGGGCAGGCGCTCCAGGAACCCAAGGGGGTCGAACCGGAAGTTGGTGGCGTTGGCGTGGAGGTTGTGGAGGTCGAGCAGCAGATCGACGCCCGAGGTGTCGAGCACGTCCGCCACCCAGGTCGCTTCGTCACGATCGCTGCCCGGCGGGTCGATCAGGGTGGCCACGTTCTCGAGGAGGGGCGGGCTGCCCACGGTGGCCCGGGCTCGCTCGAGGTTCTCGGCCGACCCCTGGACCGTGGTCTCGTTGCGTGGAGGCGCGGCCAGGTGGCCGATCTCGACCCCGCCCGCGCGCACGAAGGCCAGGTGCTCCGACCAGGAATGGGGCCGGATCGCGTCCACCACCCGGGCCATGCGGTCGAGCTTTCGGCCGTCCACGGGAGCGCTCGAGGCCAGACCGAGGCCCACGCCGTGCAGGGTCAGCGTCACCTGCTCGGCCAGCGTCCGCATGGCCCGCAGCTCCCGCCGGGGAGCGCCAAACAGGTCGTCGGCGATCACCTCGACCACGTCGATGCGGTCGAGGTGCGCGAGGAGGCCCGCGGCCAGCTCGGGCCGCCAGCCGAGGCCGATGAGGTCGCCGACGAAGCCGCTCATCTCTAGCTCCCGCACCCGCCGCAGCCGCCGCCACAGCCGCCTCCGCAGCCGGACCCGCAGGAGGAGCCGCAGGACGACCCGCAGGACGAGCTCCAGGAGAAGCTGCTCGAGGACTTGCTCGCCTTCGGGTACATCTTCTTCGTGAAGTCCCAAGCGGCGGGGAGGGCCGCGAGGCCGAAAACGGCGGCCAGGAGCACGGCTTCCGCGGTGGCCCCCCCGGGCCGCAGGCTAGAGGCCCGCTGCTTGAGGTGGCCGAAGAGCGTACGGAGGTCGGCCAGGAGCGCGTCGCCGCGCGCGGTGCGCCTTGGGTTCGCCACTTTCCAGGCTCCCACCCCCAGGAGGATCGCGAGCATGACCAGGAAAGCGACGGGCCGGCCTCGTGCGAGCCCGATCCCGACCTTCACGATCGCGATGGACCAGAGGACGCCCAGGGCCAGGAGCAGGCGGCTCGTGCGCGAGAGCCGCGTGGCTTCGTTTGGCAGGAGGCCAACCCGCGACAGGTCGTTCTCGAGCGATTCGGCCTCGGACTTGAGCCGGGTGGATTCGAAGATCGAGGCGGCGCTTCGCGGCTCCGAGAACCATTCGAGGACGCGCTTCTCCAGGGGGCGGCGGACCACGTCCGCGGCCGCGGGGTCCGCGGGCGAGACCAGGTCTTCGCCCGGCTCCACCTTGAGCAGACCACGGTCGATCAACGAGACGGTGACCAGGCGCAGCACCTCGGGCGCGCCGCCGCGCAGGGAGGCGATCAAGTACGGGTCGGACAGATTGATCCGCCCGGAGCCGGCCTCCGCGGAGCGGCGCCAGACCCATAGCCCGAACAGGGTGAGGAGGCCCAGGCCCAGGTAGAGGGCCAGGAACTCGGGCCCGCGCAGGTCGAAGGGGTTCATGGGCACTAGCGGAGGGCCATCGCCCGCGCCCGCATCCGCTCCGCCAGGCGGAGCAGGCGGAAGAGCGTGGGTCCGGCGGTCCCGGGCGGCAGGCGGCGGTTCGTGCGCGCCTCGCTCAGCCGCGGCAGGGCCTCGCGCAGATCCGCGTCCTCCTCGGTCGCGACCGCTTCCAGGGCATCCCGGGGGGAGGCCACCGGCCGTCCCAGGAGCTCGAGGAGCAGGGCAGCGGAGGACCGGAGGGGCGCCGCCGCGTCCGCCACCACCAGCGCGAGCTGCTCCTCGCGCAGGCTGCGCTCGACGTAGGAGGCGCGGAGCCGCAGGGTCTGGTTGAGCAGCACCTGGCGCAGCCGGACGATGCCGGCCGCGCGGGGGATGGCGAGGGAGGCGAACGGGTCAGGCCCGAACAGCACCCGCCGACGGCGGAGGATGTCCGAGAACTTCCCGGCGAAGGCCTCGGCCGTGTCCTGCACCTCGGACGCGAGCAGGAACATCGGGGAGAGGCGCGCGGCCGCCTGGGCGATCCGCAGGGGCTCACGGAGGCGGTCGGCGGCCGCGGGCTCGAAGCGCTCCAACACCAGGACCACGTTCACGTCCGACGTGGCGCGCAGGCGTCCCTCGGCTGCGCTCCCGTAGAGCACGGCCGAGCGCAGGTCCTCCCCGAAGGCGGCCTTGGCCGCCTCCAGGAAATCGCCCAGCACTCGTTCCACGGTGGCGGGCACGTTCCCTGTGGACGCGGACGAGCCAGGCATGATCGCCTCCCTTTCAGCCGCTCTGGGTCCCCGCGATCTTCTCGATCACCGGCCGGCTCCCCTCGAGGGCTACGCGCTGCAGGTAGAGGCCGAGCCCGCGCGGGCCGCCCAGCTCCTCGCCGCCGCCCGCGCGGCCGGGGCCGCCGTGGACGAGCTGGGGCAGGACGGTGCCCGGTCCGGGCGACTGCTCGGCGATCTTCCCGCTGCCAAGGAAGACGCGCCCGTGGAAAGGGGCGAGGCCGAGGACGACCTCGCTCAGGAAAGCCGGGTCGTCGGAGTACACGGAGGAGACGAGCCCACCCTCGCCGCGCGCAACCACCTCGGCCGCCTCGGCGGGCGCGCCCGACCAGGGAATGAGGGTGGCGGCCGGGCCGAACACCTCGAGGGAATGGACGGCGGGCGCCGCCGCCCCCGCCTCGACCTCGATCAGGCACGGCGACACGAAGAACCCCTTGCCGGGGGGCGCGCCCACGCCAGGGAACGGCTCGGGAGAGCCGAAGGCCAGCCGGCCATCCGCGGCGAGCCGTCCGATGCCCTCCCGCACGTCCCGGAGCTGGTCCGCCGTCGCCAGGGGCCCCATGCGCACCGCGTCCTCCGCCGGGTTGCCTACGACCACCGAGCGCAGCCGGTCCACGAGCTCGTCCCGCACGCGCGCGGCCACCGGGGCGGGCACCAGGACGCGCCGGATGGCGGTGCATTTCTGCCCGGCCTTCTGCGTCACGTCCCGGAGCACGTCCTTCAGGAAGAGGTCGCAGGTCTCGGAACCGGGCGCCGCGTCGGGGCCCAAGATCGCCGCGTTCAGGCTGTCCGCCTCCACGTTCACGCGCACCGAGTGCCGGATCACGGACGGGAGGGCGCGGATCTTCCGGCCGGTCTCGCTGGAGCCGGTGATGGCGACCACGTCCTGCGGCCCGAGGTGCTCGAGCAGGTCCCCCACGCCTCCCACCAGCAGCGAGAGCGCTCCCTCGGGCAGCCCCGCCTTCTCCACCAGGATCTCGACCATCCGGTGGGCGAGGAGGGCGGAGGCGGTGGCGGGCTTGGTGACGACGGGCACCCCTGCGAGCAGCGCGACCGCCGCCTTCTCGACCAGGCCCCAGGCCGGGAAGTTGAAGGCGTTGATGTGGACGGCCACCCCGTGGCGGGGGACCGCGATGTGCTGCCCGTGGAAGCGCGGGCTGCGGCCGAGCGGGATCCCCTCGCCGTCCACCAGGAAGCGCGCGCCCCCCAGCCCCTTGCCGAGCTCGGCGTAGGCCGCGAGGGTGAACGTCGCCCCGTCCACGTCGAACTTGGCGTCGCCGCGGGTGTTGCCGCCGCTCGTGACCGACAGGTCCAGGAGCTCGTTCCGGTGGGCCTGGAGGGCGTCGCCCATGGCCTGCAGCAGCGCCCCCCGCTCCGCGAAGGTCAAGGCGCGAAGGCCCGGTCCGCCCTTCGTGCGGGCGTGCTCCAGGGCCGCCTTGCGGTCCAGGCCGCCTGCCCCCGCCTGCGCCAGGGGCTCCTCGGTGGCGGGGTTGACGAGGGTCTCCAGGTCGCCCTTTCCCTCGGCCCACGCGCCGCAAAGGTAGCTGGGAAGGGTCCGCATGCTAGTCGTGTATGCCGACCTCGCGGAGGATGTAGGCGAAGTCGAGGGCCGCTTCGCGGAGGGCGTCGTAGCGCCCCGAGGCCCCCCCGTGGCCCGCCGCCATGTTGGTCTTGAGGAGCAGCGGGTTCTGGTCGGTCTTCAGCGTCCGGAGCTTCGCCACGTACTTCGCGGGCTCCCAGTACATGACCTGGCTGTCGTAGAAGGAGGTCTTGACGAGCATCGCGGGGTAGGCCTTCTGTGCGAGGTTGGTGTAGGGACAGTAGGTCTTGAGGTAGTCGTACTCGCCCTTCTTCTTCGGGTTTCCCCACTCCTCGAACTCGCCTACCGTGAGGGGCAGCGACTCGTCGAGCATGGTGTTGATCACGTCCACGAAGGGAACCTTGGAGACCACGGCCTTGAAGAGATCGGGACGTAGGTTCGCGACGGCGCCCATGAGGAGGCCACCCGCGCTGCCCCCTTCGATCACGAGCCGGTCGGGCGAGGTCCACTTCTCCGCCACCAGGTGCTCGGCCGCGGCGATGAAGTCGGTGAAGGTGTTGAGCTTCTTCATCATCCTGCCGTCGTCGTGCCAGGCCTTGCCCATCTCGCCCCCTCCGCGGACGTGGGCGAGCGCAATGGCGAAGCCGCGGTCCAGCAGGCTCACGCGGTTCGAGGAGAAGGTGATGGGCAGCGGGAACCCGTAGGACCCATAGCCGTAGAGGTAGACGGGCGCCTTTCCGTCCCGCCGGAAATCCTTTCGGTAGACGACCGACAGTGGGATCCGGACCCCGTCCTTCGCGGTCGCGTACAGCCGCTCGGTCGCGTACCGCGACGGGTCGTAACCGCCCAGCACCTCGGTCTGCTTGAGCAGGGTCGAGGTCCTCTTCTCCATGTCGTAGTCGAACACCGAGCCGGGCGTCACCAGCGACTGGTAGTTGTAGCGGAAGGCGGTGGTGTCGAACTCCGGGTTGGCGTCGGGAAAGGCGGAGTAGGCCGCCTCGGGGAAGGCCATCCGGTGCGACGCGCCCGTGCGCAGGTCGGTCACCCGCAACTGCGGCAGCCCGCCCTCCCGCTCGAAGAGCACGTAGTGGCTCTTGAAGAGGTCGACCCCTTCGAGCATCACCTCGGGGCGGTGGGGGACAACCTCCTGCCAGCTCTCCCGACCCGGGCTGCTGACCGGCGCCCGGGCCAGGCGGAAGTTGCGGCCCGCGTCGTTGACGCGGAGGTAGAACGACTCGCCGTGGTGGTCGACGTCGTACTCCTGGTCATGGACCCGCGGGGCGACGAGCTTCCACTCGCCCTCCGGCGCGTCGGCGGGCAGGAACCGTGCCTCGGAAGTGGTGTGGCTCCCGATCCCGAGGATCAGGTAGCGCTCGCTCCGGGTCCGGCCCACCCCGATGTTGAACGCCAGGTCGGGTTCCTCGTAGACGAGCTCGTGGGTGGTCGTGCCCAGACGATGACGATAGAGCCGGTAGGGACGCTTGGTGGACTCCTCCTCGATCACGTAGAAAAGGGTCTGGTTGTCGGCCGCCCACGCCGCCGAGACCACCTTCTCCGCCACCTTTTCCCGGATCTCGCCCGTCCGGAGGTCCGTCACGTAGAGGGTGTACTGGTGGAAGCCGGTGTCGTCGATCGAGTAGGCGAGGAGGTGGGTGTCGTCGCTGACCGTGTAGGCCCCGAGGGCCATGAACTTCCGCCCCTCGGCGAGGGCGTTCAGGTCGAGGGTCGCCTGCTCGGGCGCGCCCTGGCTGCCCTTCCTCCGGCAGTAGATCGGGTACTGCTTGCCCTGCTCCGTGCGCGAGTAGTAGTAGAAGCCGCTCTTCCGGTAGGGGACCTTCATGTCGGTCTCCTTGATGCGGCCCAGCATCTCCTTGTAGAGCGCCTCCTGGAGGGCCTGGGTGGGCTTGAGCAGCGCGTCCGCGTAGGCGTTCTCGGCCTCGAGGTAGGCGGCCACCTCTGGGTCCTTCTTGTCGCGCAGCCAGAAGTAGTCGTCGACCCGACGCTCGCCGTGGATCTCGCCGACCTTGGGGACCTTCCGCGCCACCGGGGGCCGGGGAGCCTCCGCGACCGGGTCGGCGACGGCGGGTTCCGAAGCGTTCGAGTTCGTAAGCATAAGAGTCAAAAGAGTTAAGGGCAACCGCATTTCCCGGGTTCGGGTCATGCCATCCTGGAGAAGGGAGCCGACGACCGCAGGGTCCCAGACTATGCCCCGGCTTCCGGGCTGTCAAACGTGGGCTCAGGTCGCTCGTTGCAGGGGAAAGACATCGACCTCGACCCCCCGCGCGTAGTGCGCCAGTGGCGCGGACGCGGGCCGGGCGACCCCGCAGGCTGCGAAGAGCGACTCGTCGAGGCCGTCTACATTTGCGGCCTGCAGCGGGTAGGGGCCGTGATGCACGCGGCCGGCGAAAAGGGTCCCGCCCGCGAAGGCATAGAGGAGGTAGCGCTCGACCAGGAAATGCTCGAGGGTGTCGACCGGCGCCGGGGAGGCCGGCCCGGCCGGCTCGTAGCGCAACGCGCAGGCGGCCGGCCGCGGGTCCGGCCAGCGCCGGTCCGAGACGTATCGGATCGCGTTGCCTTCACGGGTGAGGCGCATCCGGGCGAAGTGGTAGGGCAGCCTCCAGAAGGTCCTCGCGATCACCACCGCCACCGGGTTGGCGGCCTCCAGGCACAGGAACCACACTCCGGGATTGCGGCCTTTCCGGTGGACGTAGGTGCGCACGTTCACTTCGTGGAAGCGGGACAGCCACGGCAGGGGCGGCGCCCAGGCCGGCCGCACGCCCCGCATCGTGAACGGGACGAGGCCGACGAAGGCCCGGCCTTCGAAGGTGTCGATCTCGAGCGCGTCCGGGACCAGCGGCCGGAGCGCCGCCGCCGCCACCTCCCAGTGGAGGAACCCGAGGTCCGCCCAGGTCATCCGCATCGCGGCGCGCCCGGGCGGGCGGCGGGTCGGGCTCACGCGGTCGATGATCATCGTCACATCCCCGGCGGTGCGCCTTCGATCCTAGCTCCGTGGTACCGTCTGGGGCCATGCGGCCGGTCACCGTCTGGGTGCTCGCCTCGCCCCGCGACCCCGGCCTGCACGTGCTCGACCCCGCGCCGGCGGGGGTGACCTTCATGCGGGGCGCCGCCCGCGAGGACTTCGCGGGCGCCCCCGCTCCCGACGCGGTCTTCGTCTGCTCGATGCGCCGCTCTGCCCTCGAGTCGGTGTGGGACCTCGCGGCCGGGGCGAGCTGGGTCCACTCGCGCTCGGCCGGGGTGGAGGAGGTGCTGTTCCCCGCTCTGGTCGCGAGCCCGGCCGTGCTCACGAACGCCCGGGGCGTGTACAGCCCCGCCCTCGCGGAGTTCGCGATCGCGGCCCTCCTTTTCTTCGCCAAGGGAGTTCGGCGCATGCTCCGCAGCCAGGCGGAGGGGAAGTGGGACCCGTTCGACCTGGAGCCCCTGGCCGGACGCACCCTGGGCATCGTCGGCTACGGCGACATCGGCCGGGCGATCGCCCAGAAGGCCCGGGCCTTCGACATGCGGGTGATCGCCCTGCGCCGCCGGCCGGAGGCCTCGGCGGGCGATCCCCTCGTCGCGGAGGTGCTTCCCCTCGAGGCCCGCCTCGACCTGATGCGCCGCGCCGACGACGTGGTGATCACGACCCCCCTCACCCCCGAGACGCGCGGCCTCATCGGCCGGGCGGAGATCGCGGCCATGAAGCCCACGGCCACCCTGATCAACCTCGGCCGCGGCCCCGTGATCGACGAGGAGGCGCTCGTGGAAGCGCTCCTGGCGAGGCGGATCACGGGGGCGGCCCTGGACGTCTTCACGACCGAACCGCTCCCGGCCGGCCATCCGTTCTACCGGCTCGACAACGTCCTGCTGTCGCCACACTGCGCCGACCACAAGGCGGGATGGCTGGAGGAGGCGATGCACTTCTTCCTCGGCAACCTCGCCCGCTTCCGGCGCGGCGAGCCCCTGGAGAACGTGGTGGACAAGCGGCGCGGCTACTGACGCCCCGCGCGGCGCCCGGTTCGTCTACCTCTTTGGCTTGAGCGCAGCCATCATCTGCCGGGCCGCCTCCCGGTCCATGCGGGCGAAGGCGGCGAACTGCTGGCCGGAGAAGAGCGCCTCCGCCCCGTCGATCGTCACCTCGTCGCCCGTCTGGTAGGGGCTGGCGTCGCTCATCAGGTAGGCCACCAGGTTCGTGAGCTCCCAGTGCTCGCCGAAGCGCTTCCCCGGGATGCGGGCGAGGGCCTGCTTCTCGAGGTCCGAGCCCGGCATCAGCCGGCTGAAGGCCCCTTCGGTGGGGAAGGGCCCGGGGGCGATCGCGTTCAGCCGGATGCCGTAGACGGCCCACTCCACGGCCAGGCTCTTGATGAGCGCGCGCACCCCGGCCTTGGCCGCGGCCGAGGGGACCACGAAGGCGGAGCCGGTGGCCGCGTAGGTCGTGGTGATGGCCAGGACCTCGCCCCTGCTCTTGCGGGCGACCAGCCGCCGGCCCAGCTCGGCCGTGCAGTGGAACGTCCCGTACAGGACGATCTGCACGACCGAGTTGAAGGCGTTGGGCGAGAGGTCCTCGGTGGCAGAAAGGAAGTTCCCGGCCGCGTTGTTGATGAGCTGGTTGGCGGGCCCCAGCTCGCGCTCGACCGCGTCGAAGGCGGCGGCCACCGCGGCGGGATCGCGCACGTCGCAGGGGACGCCGGCCGCCGTCCCGCCCGCGTCGCGGATGGCCTTCGCGGTGTCCTGCAGGGGCTCGGGTCGGCGGCCGAGCACCGCCACTCTCGCCCCCAGGCCGGCCATCCGGAGGGCCATCGAGCGGCCGAGACCGGTGCCTCCGCCGGTGATGATCGTGGTCTTGCCCTCGAGCATGCCGGGCCGGAACGGATCGAACATGATGCCCTCCACGCCTAACCCCCGGCCCGCTTGGACTTGAGGCCGCGAGCGGCCAGGAACGCCTCGATCGTCTCGCGATGGTCGCCTTGCAGCTCGACCACGCCTGCCTTCACGGTGCCGCCGGCGCCGCAAGCCGATTTGAGGGAGCGGGCGAGCGCCGCCACCTCGGCCGCGGTGCCGGGGAGGCCGGAGATCGAGGTCACCACCCGGTCCGAGGCCCGTCGTTCGAGGCGCAGGCGGACGCCCGTCGAGGGGGCGGGCCGAGGCGCGGGCGGCTTCGCCTCTTTCTCGCCGGCCGTCGAGTACGCGAGGCGGGTGTTCGGGTCTCGGGCCAGGCTCCTCCTCCTTCCGGCGGGAACGAAACATGGTACACTTGGCGCGATCGGGCGCTCGCCCGGGGTCAGGCTCCCAGGAGTGACTCTATGGCCAACAGAGGAAGAGCCACGTTTGCAAAGCGGCAAAAGGAAATCGCCCGCCAGGAGCGCGCCCGGGAGAAAGCCCAGAAGCGCGTCGAGCGCAAGGAGACCAAGCCCAAGCTCGACCGGGCGGCCGCCGAGGTCGACCCCGACATCGCGGGCATCGTTCCGGGACCCCAGCCCCTGCCCTACGACCTTCCCGAGGAAGAGCAGGAGAAGCAGGAAGAGCCGAAGTAGGGCGTCCGGTCACCGGGTGAGCACCTCCACCTCGTCGGGTCCCACGTACAGCGTGTGCTCCGCCTGGGCCACATGGCGGCCGCTCGCCTCGACGAGCGGCGCGTAGGCAGCCAGCCGTCCGCGGGCCACGAGCGCGGCCAGGGCCGCCTCCACTCGTGGCCGCGCGAAAGCCCGCAGGTCGCGGCGCGAGAAGGGCAGCCCCCGCTTGGCGGCGATCACGGCCAGCAGCTCCGGGTCGAGGGGATCGCCGTGCTCCTGTCCCGGGGGGAGGCGGAAGACCTCGGGCCGGCCCTGCTCGACCACGAAGCCCAGGCCGTCGGTGGCGAAAGGCTCGATGGCCAGCACCGCCCCCACCGCCAGCCGGTCTTCCGCCCCATCCGGGGTGTTGGGGATCGGGGGCGGCGAGTGGACGGTCCACCGGCCCACGTGGTGTCCGCACAGGTTCTTCATGGGCCGCACGCCGTGGGCCCGGAGCGTGGACTCGATGGCGGCGGAGACGCGCGCGACGGGCACCCCGGGGCCCGCGGTCTGGATCGCGGCCTCCAGCGCCGCCCGCGCCGCCTCGACCAGCCGTCGCGGCCCGGGGCGGTCTCCGACATTCACCGTGACCGCGGTGTCCACCACCCACCCGTCGATGTGCACGCCGATGTCCAGCTTCGCCAGGTCGCCTTCGGCGTAGGCCGTGTCGTCCTCCGGGCCCGGGCAGTAGTGGGCGGCTACCTGGTTGCGGGAGGTCTGGGCGGGGAAAGCAAGATCGGCCCCTCGCCGCCGGATCTCGCCCTCGACCGCCTCACAGACGTCCCGCAGGGACGCTCCGGGGACGATCAGCCGCGCCCCCATCTCCCGGGCGGCGGCCGCCACCCGGCCCGCCTCGCGGAGGATGGCGAGGGCTTCGTCCGTCACCCCGGCTCAGCCATCCTTCTTGAGGGCCGCGAGCATCTGGGCGATCTGCGCGTCGGCGGTGACCGCGGGCAGGAGGCAGGTGCCGGCGCCGCGGTGCCCGCCCCCCCCGAACCGCGACATCAGCTCGCCCACGTTGGTGCGGCTGGTGCGGTTGAAGATGGAATGCCCCACCGCGGCCGCCACGTGCTCCCGGCTCGGGCCCCAGTGGACCCGCAGGGAGACGTTGGCCTGGGGAAACAGCGTGTAGACGATGAAGCGGTTGCCCACCGGCATGGGGGACAGGTCGCGGAAATCGGTGAAGACCACGTTTCCATCGAGCCGCGACCTCTGGACCGTCACCTCCCGGAAGCCCGCGTCCTGCTCTCGGATGCGCTTGACCCGCTCCTGCACGTCGGGCTGGGCGAGGATTTCCCCGATGGGCTTCTTCTTCAGGTCCTCCACGAGCTTGAGGAAGTAGTCCCGGAAGACGCCGAGGCCCGTGCGGGGATCGAGGGTGTAGCCGAGCAGGATGTAGTCCTTCGGATCGAGCACGTCGTCCAGGTTGAGGTGGGCGGAGTCGAGCCGGTCCGTCTCCGAGAGCAGCCGCTCGTACTTCTCGAGCCCGGGGTTCTTGGGCTGGTAGTACTCGTAGACCATGCGGGCCGCGCTCGGCGCGAGGCCGTAGCGGCCGTCGAAGGTCTCGGGCGGCTTCTGGTTGCTCTCGGTCAGCAAGTGATGATCGAACCACTTCGCGCAGCCGTGGTCGTAGGGGAGGTTGGCGAGGATGTCTTCGTCCGTGACGGCCAGCCGGCGGCCCGTGATGTCCTGGGGGTGGACGAGCAGGATCTCCCCGATGGTCTCGCAGCTCGTGATGAGGACCGCGCAGGTCAGTCCGTCCAGGTCACCACGGGTCACCAGTCGCATGTCGCCTCCGCTGGAGCAGGGGGCAATCGTAGCTGTCCGAAGCGGGAAAAGGAAACGCCCGGGGCTTGGCGTGGCCCCGGGCGTTGTTCGGGTTCGGTGGTGCGAGTCGCTAGATCTTGGTGACGTTCGCTGCGCGGGGTCCCTTGGGGCTGTCCACGACCTCGAACCGCACCTTGTCGCCTTCGTTGAGGGTGCGGAAGCCCTCGGCCCGGATCTCCGAATGGTGCACGAAAACGTCAGGCCCGCCTTCCCGGGACAGGAAACCGAAACCCTTCGACTCGTTGAACCACTTCACCGTACCTTCGACCATGAACGTGCAGGCCTCCTTAGCCCTTGCCTAGCAGCCAGCTCACCTGCGCGCCCATGAACCGAAGCCACCCACCGCGGACGGCCTCTTCCGAACGCCAGAGCAACGGCGACTAGTGCGAAGCTGACGCTAGCAAAGCGCCGACGAGCTTGTCAATAGTGGGAAGAACCCACGGTGGGGGGAGTGGGAATAATTGGTAGACGTTTTGTGTGAGCGTCCGGCCAAGCCACCGCCGAATCCCACCCCGCGGACCACCCCTGACCTTCCCTGATCGGCCAATGGTAGGCTCCGCCTCCGGAGGTCCCCGCATGCGCCCACTCCTGCTCGTTCCCTGCCTGCTGGCCGGCGTCTCATCCGCCCTTGCCATCGAGCCTGACGTCCCCCGCGCGCGGGACCTCGGGATCCCGTTCGCGTTCGGGGTGCCCGGACGCTGGAATGCGATCACCGACGTGCCGGGGGTCGAGGTGGGCCACGCGACGCTGGTCCTTGGCGAGGCGGTGCGCACGGGAGTGACGGTGGTCCTGCCGCGCGGAAGGGGTGAGGTGCGCCGCTCCTCCCGCACCAGCTCGAGCGCCTGGCCCGGCGGGCCGCCCTCGGCCTCGCCCGCACGGGGAGCGTGGCCGGGAACGGCTCGGGCGACATCTTCATCGCGTTCTCGACCGCCAACCCGCATCTCGGCGAGGCGGCGAAGCCGGTGGCCCTCACCATGCTTCCGAACGACCGCATGGACCCGCTCTTCGAGGCCACGGTGGGAGCGACCGAGGAAGCGATCGTCAACGCGCTGGTGGCGGGGCGGACCACCCGGGGCTACCGGGGACGGAGAGTCCTCGGCCTCCCGCACGACCGGGTCCGCCAGATCCTGGAGCGCCACGGCCGGCTGGCCGCGGTGCGGTGAGCGCTACTTCGACGACGAGGGCAGGACCCCGCCCATCGCCCACCCCAAGGCACCCGCGATCCCGTTCAGGATCGTGTTCGCCACGAGGCCGCCCACGCGGATCCCCATCGCCTGGGCGAAGCCCACCGCCGCTTCCTGTCGAGTCAGCGCCATCGGATTGTTGAAGTACGAGTCGATCCCCAGGGCGTAGGAAGCCAAGGTGGAGAGGAAGATCACCACCTGGCCCAGGAGCCCCAGCAGCATCGTGAGCGCCACCGCCTGGAGGAGGCGGTAGCCCAGCCAGCGACGGGTGAAGGCGGCGTAGAAGATCGAGGCGAAGAGCGTCATCATCACGATGCTGAGCTTGTCCGTCCCCTGCTCATAGGGGACGTGGCGAAACCCCAGCGACCAGCGTCCCACCGTCACGATGGCCAGGATCAGCAGGTACAGGCGGGCCAGTCTCAGGTTCTCGGCCATGTCCTCATCCTCCCTCAGGCCCAGCCGAGGCCGCTGCCGCCGCCCCGGTTGGCCAGGTCCCGCGCGAAGTCCTCGATGTCGGCGCGCAGGCTCGGGGTGACCTCCGTGGCCGGACCGACCAGGCGCACCCCCGCCACCCTGTCCGGCTGGGAATCCTCGCGCAGCGCCTCCGCCGACTCGGCGCGGGCGAGGACGCGCGCGTAGTCCTCGAGGGCCACCTCTCCCGGAGCGTCGATTGCGTAGGCGGTGCGGAAGAGCACTTTTGGCTCGTCCCGGGCGGGCGCCATATCAGCCTCAGACCCGAGGGGCCAGCCGCGGGGCGGCCAGCCCGGGCTCCCCGTGCTCAGGGTCTCGGAAGCGACCTTACTTCCGCTTGGCGTACCAGTCCACTTCCATCTGGGTGTACTGCTTCCACTTCTCGGGGACTTCCTCGGCGGGGAAGATCGCCTGGACGGGGCACACCGGCACGCAGGCCCCGCAGTCGATGCAGGTCTCGGGATCGATGTAGAGCTTCTTCTCCGCCTGGAACTCCGGCTCGTCCTTCTTCGGGTGGATGCAGTCGACGGGGCACACCTCGACACAGGCCGTGTCCTTCGTGTTGATACACGGCTCCGCGATGACGTAGGTCATGGACGGATCCTCCTTAGGCGCCCCGAGTCCTCCCCGGGGAAGGCTGAATCCTAGCGCAAGAACGGAGGGGTTTGTAAAGGGACACCGGGCTACTGCGTGGCCTCGCGGTGAAGCGCGAGCAGCCGGCCCTCGCTCGGGTTCACCGCGAGCCCTTTCTTGATCTCCTCCAGGGCCCGGTCCCGGTCTCCCGCCAGGAGCGCGGCCTTGGCCTTCTTGACGCACTCCTCGATGAGGATGGCCGCCTCCGCGTCGCCGGCCAGGGCCCGCGCGTCGGCGTTGTTGGGATCGCGGGCGAGAACGGCCCGGGCCTCGGCCAGCGCCTGGGCGTAGCGGCCCTTCTCCATGGAGTCGTTCGCGCGGTCGAGGCGCGCCTCGGCCGGCGTCGGCGGGGGCGGCAGCGTCTCCTCGGGCGGCGGGGGCGATGCCGAGGGGCCGCGAGACGGCTCCGCCGGGCGCGAGCTGGGCAAGAGGGTGGGCGACGGGGAAGAGGAAGCGGCCACGCGGGGCGAGGGGGAAGGTGCCGGCGGGAGCGAGGGAGCGGCCGGGGTTGCCGCAGACCCGGTCGATGGTGACGGACGATCGCGGGGACCGATCATCAAGGAAGCGGCAACGCCCAGCAGCGCAATCGTGCCCAGGCCGAGCGCGGCCGCGAGGGCGATGAGCAGGCCTGACGGATGTTGGGGGACCGGGGTCGCGGGCGCGGGGACCGGCTTCCCGGACGCGCTCGGGCTGGGGGCCCCGGCGGGCGCGCCCGACGAGGTGGCCGCCTCCGATCGGCGGCCGCCCCCGCGCGTCCGCACCTTCAGGGCCTGGTCCGATCGCGTCATCCAGTCCGGCGAGCCGCCGAGGTCCATGAGCGCCTGGGCGAGCTCGGCCCCCATGGCGTGGGCGTCGCGATAACGACCGTCGGGGTCCTTCGCGAGGGAGCGGGCCAGGACCCGGTTCAGCTTCTCCCACCGCGGGCCCTTCGGGATCAGGCCCAGGTCCGGTTGCTCGTGGACGATCTTGTAGAGCAGGCTCACCACGGTGTCGCCCTGGTAGGCCTTCTCGCCCGTGACCAGCTCGTAGAGGATGAGGCCCACCGAGAAGAGGTCGCTCCGGCCGTCGACTTCGCCCGCGCTCACCTGCTCGGGCGACATGTAGTTCGGCGTCCCCACCACGAGGCCGGCGGTGGTGGCCCCGCCGGCCAGCCGCGCCACCCCGAAGTCCATGACCTTGGCGGGCCGACCCCGGACCAGGAAGACGTTCGACGGCTTGACGTCGCGATGGACGATCCCGGCCTCGTGGGCGTGGCCGAGCCCGGCCAGGACCTGGAGGACGATCGGCAGCGTGACCTTCGGGTCGGGCCGGATCCCCCCCTCGATGGCCCGCTGCAGGTCGATCCCCTCGAGCAGCTCCAGGGCCATGAACGGCGAGCCCTCGTGCTCGCCCAGCTCGTAGATGGTGACGATGTTGGGGTGCTGGAGCCGGGCCGCCGCCTTGGCCTCGCGCTCAAAGCGCGCACGGGCGTCCGCGTCCACCGGCCCCAGGGACATGACCTTCACGGCCACGTCGCGCTCCAGCGACTCGTCGTGCCCGCGGTAGACGCGGCCCATGGCCCCCTGGCCGACCAGCCCGAGGATACGATAACGCCCGATGCGGGCGGGGAGGGTCGTCACTGCGGCATGATAGACCCGAAGGCGGCGCCCCTGCGGGCTGAGCCTCCGATTTGACCGGCCGCATGCCTTCAGCCTAGGGTGCGTGCGAGAGCGGGTTTGGCGCCATGCGGGCGGTGATCCAGCGGGTCTCCGAAGCCTCGGTGTGCGTGGACGGCGGGGTGGTCGGCCGGATCGGACCCGGCCTGCTCGTCCTGCTGGGCGTGGGGCGGCACGACGTAGAGGACGACGCCGACTACCTGGCCGAGAAGACCCTGAACCTGCGGATCTTCCCCGACGAGGCGGGTCAGATGAACCGCTCGGTCACGGACGTCAAAGGCGGCATCCTCGTGGTCTCGCAGTTCACTCTCTACGGAGACGCGCGGAGGGGCCGCCGCCCCGGTTACTCGGCCGCGGCGGACCCGGTGGACGCGAACCGGCTCTACGAGCGCTTCGTTGCGCGGCTCCGGCCCTCGGGGCTCCCCGTCGCCACCGGCGTCTTCCGGGCGATGATGGACGTGGTCCTCGTGAACCAGGGGCCGGTCACCCTCCTCCTCGACAGCAAGAAGGCGTTCTGAGGGCCGCCCTCGCCACCCCCCCTTCCCGGGCTTGACACGCCCCTCCCCTCGCCATTAGTCTACTAACTCTGTAGGGATTATATATGCGAATCTCCCAGCGCGGGCTCTACGCCTTGAAGGCCCTCATCCACCTCGCGGAGTCCTACGACCGCGGGGTGGTGAAGATTCACGAGATCGCCGAGGAGGAGGCCATCCCCGAGAAGTTCCTGGAAGGGATCCTGGTCACCCTCAAGAACGCCCGGGTGGTGGCGAGCCAGCGAGGGCGCGAGGGCGGCTACCGCCTGCGCCGGCCTCCCAGGGAGATCCTGGTCGGCGAGGTCGTCCGCATCGTGGACGGGCCCCTCGCTCCCTTCGGGGATGCGGCGGAGCTGGCCCACCGGGTGAGGACGGAAACCCGTCACGCCGGGCTCTTCGGCCTCTTCCTCGAGGTGCGCAACGCCTCCGCGGCCATCCTCGATCACACCAGCCTCCTCGACCTGGTCACCCGCAACCGCCGCATCCTGGCCCAGCGGGCCCGGGCCGGGAAGTGAAAGCGAGCCTATGTCTGTCAAGCCTGTAGACGTGATCAGGTCCAGCGACGATGCGGCCGCGGGGGCGTGGGTGCGCCCCCTCCGAGAGGCGCTGCGGGGCCTCCGCTACGGCTCGGTCGAGCTCGTGATCCACGACGGCCGGGTCGTACAGATCGAAAGACGCGAGAAGGTCCGCTTCGACGAAGGGGCCCGCCGCCTGCCGGACCACCGGGGGCGGGAGAGCACGAACGATCCTCGGACCGACCGTGCCGTCGGAGGCTCCGAGCCGGCGAAAGCCGAGGAGAAGCGATGAGAATCCCCAGCCCCTGGACGGGGGCGGCGCTCGCGCTGCTGCTTGGCGCCGTCCCGCTCGGCGCCCAGGAGAAGCCGGCCGAGAAGCCGGCCGCGAAGGCCAAGGCCGACCCTTCGGCTTCGGCCAGTGCGGCCGGCTTCGTGATCCAATCCGAGAATGGCGACTACCGGCTCCGCATCGGCGGATATGCCCAGGGAGACGGCCGTTTCTACCTGAGCGACGAGAGCACGCTCGGTACCGACACCTTTCTGCTGCGTCGCGCGCGGCCGCAGTTCGTGGGCACCGTGGCCCAGCGCTTCGATTTCTACCTCATTCCCGATTTCGGCGGCGGCCAGGCCGTCATCCAGGACGCCTACCTGGACGCTCGGTTCTCGTCCGCCTTCCGCTTGCGCGTCGGCAAGTTCAAGACCCCGAGCGGCCTGGAGCAGAGCCGGAACGACTCGAATCTGTTCTTCGTGGAGCGCGCGTTGCCGAGCTCGATCGTGCCCAACCGGGACGTCGGTCTCCAGATCCATGGCGAGGTGGGCGGCGGCGTCCTCGCCTACGCGGTCGCCCTCCAGAACGGCGTGGTCGACGGCGGCAACGGGGACAGCGACACGAACGACGGAAAGGACCTGGCGTTCCGGGCCTTCGCCCAGCTTTTCCGGAAGGGAAAGGGCCCCCTGCAGGGGCTCGGCTTCGGCGGCTCGGCCCAGTTCGGGGATCAGTCGGGGACGACCCTGCCCACCTACCGGAGCCCCGGCCAACTGGCTTTCTTCTCCTACGTGCAGGGTGTGTCCGTCGACGGAACCCGGAGGCGCTACTCGCCGCAGGCTTACTACTATCTCGGGCCCGTGGTCTTCCTCGGGGAGTACGCGGTCTCAACGACGCCGCTCGTGAAGGGGAGCGTAACCGGGCGCGTCAAGGCCGAGGCCTGGCAGGCGGGGCCGCCTCCCTCCTCCTCACGCCGAAGGAGAAGGCTTTCCTGGCCCGGGCGCAGGTCTCGTTCTGATCCCTCTGAACAGGAGGAAGGCATTCATGTCGCCGAAGAAGGTGCTCGCGGCGGTGGCGCTCGCCGCGCCCCTGCTCGCTCCCCAGGCCGTCCGCGCCCAGGAGCTCCTCAACGTCTCGTACGACCCGACCCGCGAGCTGTACCAGGAGTTCAACGCGGCCTTCACCAGGTACTGGCAAGGCAAGACCGGAAAGGCCGTCACCATCCAGCAGTCCCACGGCGGCTCGTCCAAGCAGGCCCGCGCGGTCCTGGACGGCCTCGAGGCGGACGTGGTGACCCTCGCCCTGGCCTACGACATCGACGCCTTGGCGGAAGGCAACCTGCTCCCCAGGGACTGGCAGAGGCGTCTGCCCCAGAACAGCTCGCCCTGCACCTCGACCATCGTTTTCCTGGTCCGCAAGGGGAACCCGAAGGGGATCAAGGACTGGAACGACCTGGTCAAGCCCGGGATCTCCGTCATCACCCCGAACCCCAAGACCTCGGGGGGTGCCCGATGGAACTACCTCGCGGCCTGGGCCTACGCACTCCGGCAGCCGGGCGGGGACGAGACCAAGGCCCGCGATTTCGTGACGCGGCTCTACAAGAACGTCCCCGTGCTCGACTCCGGGGCCCGCGGGGCCACCACCACCTTCGTGCAGCGGGGCATCGGCGACGTGCTCCTGGCCTGGGAGAACGAGGCCTTCCTCTCGATCAAGGAGCTGGGCCCCCAGAAGGCCGAGATCGTCGTGCCCTCGCTCAGCATCCTCGCCGAGCCTCCGGTGGCGATCGTGGACAAGGTGGTTGACCGGAAGGGGACGCGAGCCGTGGCCCAGGCCTACCTCGAATACCTCTACACAGCCGAAGGCCAGGAGATCGCGGCCAAGAACTATTACCGTCCCCGGTTCGAGGCGGTGGCGAAGAAGTACGCCGCGACCTTCCCCCGGGTCAACCTCATCACCATCGACGAGGTCTTCGGGGGCTGGCAGAAGGCCCAGAAGACGCACTTCGCGGACGGCGGCGTGTTCGACCTGATCTACCAGCCGAGCCAGTAGGGGGACCGACACCCTTGACGTGGAAGCGCCACAGCGTGTTGCCCGGCTTCGGCCTCACCATGGGCTTCACCCTGGCCTACCTCAGCCTGATCGTCCTCATCCCGCTCTCCACCCTCGTCTTCAAGAGCGCGACCCTGGGCCCCGCCGCCTTCTGGGCCGCGGTCACCTCCCCCCGCGTGGTCGCGTCGTACCAGCTCAGCTTCGGCGCCTCCCTCGCCGCGGCGGCCATCAACGCGGTCTTCGGGCTCGTCGTGGCCTGGGTGCTCGCGCGCTATCGCTTCCCGGGCCAGCGTTTGGTGGACGCGTTCGTGGACCTCCCCTTCGCCCTGCCCACGGCGGTGGCGGGGATCGCCCTGACCGCCCTCTACGCGGAGAACGGCTGGCTAGGCAAGCCCCTGGCCGACCTCGGAATCAAGGTCGCCTACACGCCGCTCGGGGTGACGGTGGCCCTCACCTTCATCGGCCTCCCCTTCGTGGTGCGCACGCTGCAGCCCGTCATCGAGGACCTCGACCCCGAGGTGGAGGAGGCGGCGGCCAGCCTGGGGGCGAGCCGCGCCCAGACCTTCGGGCGCGTGGTCCTGCCCGCGCTCCTCCCCGCCTGGCTCACCGGCTTCGCCCTGGCCTTCGCCCGGGCGATCGGCGAGTACGGCTCGGTGGTCTTCATCGCCGGCAACATGCCGATGAAGACCGAGATCTCGCCCCTGCTCATCATCACCAAGCTGGAGCAGTACGATTACGCGGGAGCCACCGCCATCGCCCTCGTCATGCTCGTCGCTTCTTTCGTGCTGCTGCTCTTCATCAACGTGCTCCAGCATTGGAGCGGGCGGAGGACCGCCTAGACCATGAGCGGCCTCCTGCCCTCGCGGCGTCCCGCTGCCGTCGCGCCCCGGCCGCTGGCCGAGCCGCCGGTGGTACGCGGCCTGCTCATCCTGGTCGCCCTCGCCTACCTGGGCCTCTTCCTGGTGATGCCCCTGACGGCGGTCTTCGCCCAGGCCCTGGAGAGGGGCCTCGCGGCCTACGTGGCCGCGGTCACGGAGCCGCTCGCCCTCTCCGCGCTGAAGCTCACCCTGCTCACGGCCGCCATCGCCGTCCCCCTGAACCTGGTCTTCGGGCTCAGCGCTGCCTGGGCCGTCGCCAAGTTCGACTTCCCGGGCAAGAACGCCCTCATCACCCTCATCGACCTGCCCTTCGCGGTCTCGCCGGTGATCTCGGGGATGATCTTCATCCTGCTCTTCGGCCGCCAGGGCACCTTCGGCCCCTGGCTGGGCGAGCACGACATCCGGATCGTCTTCGCGTTTCCCGGGCTTGCCCTCGCCACCACCTTCGTGACCTTCCCCTTCGTGGCCCGGGAGCTGATCCCCGTGATGCAGGCGACGGGGAAGGAAGAAGAGGAGGCGGCCCGAGTGCTGGGCGCGGGGGGCTGGCAGACCTTCTTCCGGGTGACCCTCCCCAACGTGAAGTGGGGCCTTCTCTACGGCGTCATCCTTTGCAACGCGCGGGCCATGGGCGAGTTCGGCGCGGTGTCCGTGGTCTCGGGCCACGTGCGGGGGAAGACCAACACCCTCCCCCTCCACGTGGAGATCCTGTACAACGAGTACAACTTCCAGGCCGCCTTCGCGGTGGCCTCGCTCCTGGCCTTCCTCGCCCTCGTCACCCTCGTGGCAAAGAGCTTCGTGGAGTGGCGGACCGGCCGGACGACGACGAGCACCGAAGGGCGGTCCAACGCATGAGCATCGAGGTCCGAAAGGTCACCAAGAGGTTCGGCGACTTCGTCGCCGTGAACGACATCAGCCTGACGGTGCCGAGCGGGGAGCTGGTGGCGCTGCTGGGGCCGTCCGGCTCGGGCAAGACGAGCCTCCTGCGGATCATCGCCGGGCTGGAGCGCCCCGACGCCGGTCAGGTCCTCTTCGAGGGCGAGGACGCCACCACCCGCGACGTGCGCCACCGGGGCGTGGGGTTCGTCTTCCAGCACTACGCGCTCTTCCGGCACCTGACGGTCTTCGAGAACGTGGCCTTCGGCTTGCGGGTGCGGCCGCGGGCGGCGCGGCCCGCGCCGGCGGTCATCCGCGAGAAGGTCATGAGCCTGCTGAAGCTGGTCCAGCTCGACTGGCTGGCGAACCGTCTGCCCTCCGAGCTGTCCGGCGGCCAGCGCCAGCGCGTGGCCCTCGCCCGCGCCCTCGCGGTGGAGCCCCGGATGCTGCTCCTCGACGAGCCCTTCGGCTCCCTGGACGCGAAGGTCCGCCAGGAGCTGCGACGGTGGCTGCGGCGGCTTCACGACGACATCCGCCTCACCAGCGTGTTCGTCACCCACGACCAGGAGGAGGCCCTCGAGGTCGCGGACCGGGTGGTGGTGATGAACCAGGGGAAGATCGAGCAGATGGGAACGCCCCAGGATATCTTCGACCACCCCGCCACGCCTTTCGTCATGAAGTTCATGGGAAGCGTGAACGTCTTCCACGGCCGGGTGGAGGGCGGGAAGGCCCTCCTGGGCCCGCTCGCGGTGGACTATCCGGGACACCCGCACGCGGAAGCCCGGCCCGCCTCCGGCTTCTCCCGCCCCTACGAGCTGGACCTCGGCCGCCACGAGGGGGCGGGCGGCGGTTTCTGGGCCACTCTTCGCCACGTGAACCCCGCGGGGGCGGTGATCAAGCTCGAGCTGACCGACGGAGGCGACTCCGCGATCCAGGTCGAGATCACCCGGGAGCAGTTCGAGGCCCTCCACCCGAAGCCGGGCGAGCGCCTCTACGTCCGGCCGCGGCAGGTGCGGGTATTCCTCGAGCCGGGCGAGGCGCGCCCACCGTCGGAGTGATCCGACGTTATGATGGTCCAGGGGCACCAGAAGGGAGGAAACTTCATGGCCTCGTCCGTCGTCACGAACTTCATGCGCCAGCAGGGATTTCCGGAGGAGCCGCCGGATGCCTGCAACATGCGCTTCCAGGGACTCTACTTCCAGCCGCGGATCGTGTTCCCGCTGGTCCTGCTCGGCATCGTCCTCCAGTCCGGGCCGCTCTTCCTCCTGCTGAGCGCGATCCTGTGGTGGAACACGCTCCTGCCCAGCCTCAACCCGTTCGAGGCGGCCTACAACCGCTTCGTGGCCCCACGCCGCGGGACGGGCCCCCTCACCCCGGCGCCCATGCCCCGCCGGTTCGCGCAGGGGATGGCCGCCGCGTTCCTCCTGGGAGCCGGGCTCGCCCTCCTCGCGGGCCAGCCGCTCGTTTCCTGGGTGTTCCAGGGCTTCCTGGTCGTGGCCTTCTCGGCGCTCCTCTTCGGCAAGTTCTGCCTGGGCGCCTACGTGTACCACCTGCTCAAGGGCCGGGTGGCCTTCGCCAACTCCACCCTGCCCTGGGCCCGAGGCTGATCCTGCTCTCGAGCGCAGCGGGAGGAGCCATGCCGGAAGCAACCCGACGCGATATCCTGGCCTTGGCGGGCGGGCTCGGCTTGCTTCTCGGAGTTCCCCGTCGGCTCATGGCCAACCCTCGTGACCCGGCGGCCGGCCGGCGACTTCTCTACTCGCTCATGGGCGACCTCCCCGATCGCGCGCGTCCGATTGCCGCGCGGAAACGCTCCGAGGAGGAGCGCGAGGGCTACGTCCTCGAGACCCTCGAGCTGGAACTGAACGGCCTCGAGCCGGTGCCCGCCTACTTCGCCCGCCCACGCGGTCTCCGCAAACCCGCCCCGGCCGTCCTCTTCAACCACTCCCACGGCGGGGGGTACCAGATAGGCAAGCGCGAGCTGGTGGAGGGACGGAGCTACCTGCAGAACCCGCCCTACGCGGATGTGCTCACCGCTCTCGGCTACTCGGTCCTCTGCACCGACACCTGGGTCTTCGGGGAGCGGAGCCACGCCTCCGAGGCCGACACCTTCAAGGCCATGCTCTGGCAAGGCCGGGTCCTCTGGGGGATGATGGTCTACGACAGCCTTCGCGCCCTCGACTACCTCGTGACCCGGCCCGAGGTCGACCCGCAGCGCATCGCCACCCTGGGCATCTCCATGGGAAGCACGATGGCCTGGTGGGTGGCCGCCCTGGACGAGCGGATCAAGGTCACGGTCGACATCTGCTGCCTGACAGAGTTCCACACCCTGCTGGCCAAGGGGGGGCTCTCGGGGCACGGGATCTATTACTACGTTCCCGGGCTGCTCAAGCACTTCACCACCGCGGAGATCAACGCCCTCATCGCTCCCCGCGCGCATCTGGGGCTCGCCGGGCTGCGCGACCCCCTCACCCCGGTGGAGGGCCTGGACATCATCGACCGCGAGCTCAAGGCGGTCTACGCGGCGGAGGGCCACCCGGAGCGTTGGAAGCTCCTCCGCTACGACGTGGGCCACCAGGAGACGGCGGAGGGGCGGCAGGCCATCCTCGAATTCCTGAGGACGTACTTGTGAGGGGCGGCGGTCGCCTCGGCGCGGCCGCCCTGGTCGTCTGCTGCGCGACCGGTTGCGGCTCGAGCATCACGAGCGAGCCCAAGCAGCTGCTCGATCCGACACAGGTGCGAGATGTCGTTCCCGCTTCCTTCTCGGCTTGCTCGGCGCGGGGTCCGTCGCCACCGCTTGTGACTCCTCGAGCTGCTCTCTCCTGACCCGGGGAGAGAACAGCCTGATCCCCAAGAAGCAGTTCCGGCTCGATCTGACCTTCGGCTATACCGACCAGGGGGCGCTTCTGCGCGGGAGCCAGGAGGTGGATGCGGTGTTCCGGCCCCGGGTGTTCCTGGAGCGCCAGCAGATCTTCCCGAGTTTCCATCGTGACATCGATGGGTATGACCGCGTGTTGCAGATGGACCTGACCTACGGTCTCGGCGCGCGCTTCAACCTCACGGCGTCCCTGCCCCTGGCTCTTTGGCACGCGCACGAGGTCGCCCACGGCGACTTCCGGCAGGCGTACGGCACCACCGGGGTCGGGGATGCCCTCGTTGGGCTCCGCGCCGCCTTCGGTCCCCGCGGCCTGGTGAGCGGCCTGTCCCTCAAGGTGCCGACCGGCCGCTACCGGATCGGCGGCGAGTTCGGCGGGGGGATACAGGATCCTACGCTCCAGCCCGGCACGGGTGCCGTGGACTTCGTGGGCTCCCTCCAATATTCCTTGCGGGCGGACTCCCTGCGCCTCACGTGGGCGGTGGCCGGCTCGTACCAGGCGACCACCACCAATCCCCTCGACTATCGCTTCGGCAACCAGACCGTCGTCACCGCCGGAGCGGCCCGTTCCCTGACGAGCCGGCTTTCCGCCTCGCTGCAGGCCAAGCTCTTTCACCAGGACCGGAACCAGTACCTGGGCCAGGGAGTCCCCTCGACGGGAAGCACCGTCGTCTACGTCACGCCGGGCCTTCGCCTGAGCGCCCCCGGCAAGGTCTCGCTCTACGCCTTCGTCCTGCTGAGCCCCTACCGTTACGTGAACGAGGCCCAGCTGGGTCCCCGCGTCGGGATCCTGGCCGGGCTCTCGAAGCTCTTCTGAGACTTCCCTGACCGCTCACCGTCAGAACTGGCGCGAGAATCCCGCGACGACGCCGATCCGCGGCGTGAGCTGTGCTTCGTTCACGCGTTGATACAGCGGCACCGGCACGAACATGTAGACGCTGAGGGTAGGAGAGGCCTGGAAGCGGAGACCCGGCGTCAGGTTGACGAGGGTGGTACCCGTGGAGGGCACGTCCTCCTGGAGGAACCGGTCGCGCTGTGCGTGGCGCAGGTTCAGCTGAACGTTGCCCGTCCACCGGCCGCCCAGGCGCCGCGTGATGCCCGCCGCCGCCTGGGTCTCGTCCCCGAGCTTGTAATCGAGGTCGCTGGTGCCGTTGTGGCGGTAGCTGGCGCTCAGGAAGACCTCGGTCCACGGCGCCTGGACCTGATGCGAGTACACGAATCCACCGATCACATCCGTCGAACCCGTGCCGGGCTGGAGGGTGGGCTCGGTGATCTGTCCTTCCGTGTCCAGACGCCGGTACGTACCGGTGGCAAGCTTCACCGCGGCCGTGGTCAGCAGCAGATCCCGAGGCGAGGCCAGGAAGGCATACCGCGCTCCCAGCTGCAGATCCCCGAAGCCGATCGTGCCGTCTCCATCGCTGAACCGTTCCCTGCCTTCCTCGATCACCACGTGCTCGTGATGCTTGATGGAGATCAGGGGACGCTCGCGAGAAGGCTCAAGCGACCGGTCAGGCCATAGCCGAGGTCGGCTTCCACCATGTGGAAGGCGGTCTTGATCTCCCGGTGGTGGCCGAGCTCCAGCTCGCCGGCGGCGAAGTCGACGCCGGGGGTGAGGACCTCGTCCGTCGTCGACGTCCCGGAGCGCTTTCGGCTCTGGTCTACGAAGCGGTACGACAGGTCCAGACGAAACGCGCTGCGAGGCAGGGAGCCGTCCTGCGTCAGCGTCGTTAGGAAGCAAGCCGTCGAGCCACAGGTGGCGTGGACTCGGGCGGCGGCCAGACCGAGCCCGAGCGCGGTCGTGGCTACGACAAGAAAGCGAGGCGCTCTCACATGACCTCCTCCGATTCATCGTCCAGGCGGACGATGGACCCACGTCCCCGTATCGCCGGTCGCCGGCGGTGAGGACTAGAGAACGTTCTTGGGGGGCGGGGAGTCGATCCGGAGGACGCCTGCGAGCGGGGAGGGTGCCGGCGGGGGAGCCAGGAGCTCGGCCGTCACGGTGATGGCGGCAGACAACACCCTGGGCATGATGTAGGCCCGCGCGGTCACGAGCACCGGAGAATCGTGGTTGCACCGGCTGCGGATCCCGCAACCCCGCTCGGCCGCGCTTTCACCGCCGTGGCAAGGCTGGGTGGTGTTGGGCGGGGACGGAGGGCGCTTCGTGCACCGGCAGGAGTGATCGGTGCATTCGTGTGCGGCCGACGCAATGAAGCTCGACGAGATCGGACCCGTGAACGCCAACAGCGCGATGACCGACCCACGGCTTCCCCACGCGCTGATCGTAGCACGGCCGCCCGGGCGCTCTCGCCTGCCCGCTAGATGGTCACCGTGGCCACCTCCACCGGTCGGCCCGTCTCGTAGGCCCGGTGGGCGGCCAGGGCGATGCGCAAGGCCTCGATGCCGTCCTCGATCGTGATGGGCGCGGGGCGGCCTCCCAGGACGTTGGCCGCGAAGTTCTGGAGCTGCGCCGTGTACGCGTTCGCGAACCGCTCCATGAAGAAGGGTACGGTGTCGTGGGCCACCGTGCCCTTGGTCAAGACCAGGAGGGGGGTCTCGCGCAGGTAGCCGATCCGCAGGGTCCCCTGCGTGCCCAGGAGCTCGGTCGCGATGTCGTAGCCGTAGACCCCGTTGCGCGAGAGATCGACCACTCCCAGCCGGCCGTCCGCGAAGCGGAGGCCCACGATCGCGTTGTCGATGTCCCCCACCGTCTTGAGCTCCGGGTAGGCGAGGGTCCCCGCCAGGGTCTGCACGGTGCGGACCTCGCCCATGAACCATCGGGCCAGGTCGAAGTCGTGGATGCCCATGTCCAGGATCATCCCGCCGCTGCTCCGGGGGTCGGCGTACTCGAGGGTGGTCCGGTGGGGGTCCCGCGACGTCGACTTGAAGACGACCGGCGTCCCCAGGGCCCCTTCCTCGACCCGCCGCTTGGCGGCGGCGTAGCCGGTGTCGAAGCGCCGCATGAACCCCATCTGGAAGAAGATGCCGCTGCGCTCGACCGCCTCCTTCATGGCGACGGTCTCGCTCAGCGAGAGCGCGGGGGGCTTCTCGCAGAAGACCGGCCGCCGCCGCTCCGCCGCCGCCACCACGAGCTCCCGGTGGGTGTGGGTGGGGCTTGCGATCACGACCGCCTCCACCTGCGGGTCGTCGAGGAGCCTCTCCGGATCGGTGTAGGCGCCGGCGACGTCGTACTGGCGCGCCACTTCGTCGGTCGCGGCCGCGTTCGTGTCGGCCACCGCGACCAGGCGCGTCTCCGGGATGCGCGAAGCCAGGTCGCGCGCGTACACGCGCCCGAGGCGGCCCAGTCCGATCAGCCCCACCCCCAGCCGTGTCCGCCCGCTGCCCTTGGTCGTCATGGAATACCTCTCGTGCCTGGTTCCGATGGGGAGGCGGCTTTCAGCGGGCGGCCAGGTTGTCCTTCGTGACCAGCTCGATCCGGACCCGCTGGTCGGCGGGCGGCTTCTCTCCCCGGAGGAGCTTGGCCGCGCTCTCCACCGCGATCCGGCCCATCTCCGACGGGAACTGCGCGACGGAGGCGACCATGGCTCCCGTGGCGATGGCCTTCCGGGCGTCCTCCACCGCGTCGAAGCCGATCACCGTGACCTTGCCCGTCCGGCCGGCGGCGGCGATGGCCTCCACCGCCCCCAGCGCCATCATGTCGTTGCAGGCGAACACCGCGTCGAGGTCGGGGTGGGCCTGGAGGAGGTTCTGGAACACGGTGAATCCCTGGTCGCGCTCCCAGTTGGCGGTCTGGGAGGCCAGGACCCGTATCCCGGGCGCGTCCTTCACCGCGTCGCGGAAGCCCTTGAGCCGCGAGTCGCCGGTCTCGTGGCCGGGGATGCCTTCCAGGATGGCGACCCTGGCCTTGCCCCCGGTGATGGCGAGGAGGTGCGCGCCCGCGATGCGGCCTCCCTCGTAATTGTCGGAGCCCACGAAGCTGTCGGTGAGGAGCCCCGCTTCCGCCGCCGCCTTCGGATCGACCCGGGTGTCCAGCACCACCACCGGGATGCCCGCGCGGTTCGCCTTCACGAGGGCGGGGACGATCTCCTTGGACCCGCTGGGGGTGACGCAGAGGGCCTTGACCCCCGTCTGGATCAGGTTCTCGATGATCTGCATCTGCTTCTCGACGTCCACTTCCCGGTCCGCCGCCTGGACGACGAGTTCCACCTTCAGGCGGGCGGCCGCCTCCTGGGCCCCCCGCTGCATGTCAATGAAGAAGGGGCTGTTCAGCGTCTTCAGGACCAGGGCCACGCGAGGCGGCCCCGCCTCCCGCGGCGCTTCCCCGCGGTGGCACCCGAGCAGGCCCGCGGCGCCCAGCACCGCGAGCACGGTCCGTCCCTGGAAGCCCATTCTCAGCACCCTCCTTCAACGGCCCGGCCGCTTGAGCGCCGAGTCCACGAGCACGGCCACGATGATCACGCACCCGATCACGATCTGCTGGAGGAAGGACGAGATTCCCAGCAGGTTGAGGCCGTTCCGCAGCACGCCCATGATGAGGGCGCCGATGAGCGTCCCCCCCAGGGTGCCCGAGCCGCCCATGAGGCTCGTCCCCCCGATCACGGTGGCGGCGATGGCGTCGAGCTCGTACATGATCCCGGCGATGGGCTGGGCGGAGTTCAGGCGGGCGGTGAGGAGCACCGCGGCCAGCCCGCTCGTGACCCCGCAGAGCGCGTAGACCATGGTCTGGTGGAAGCGCACGGGCACTCCGGACAAGCGGGCCGCCTCCGCGTTCCCGCCGATCGCGTAGACGTAGCGGCCGAAGCGGGTTCGGGTCAGGACGAAGTGGGCGACCAGGTACACCACCCCCGCCGCCACCACGGGCACCGGCACCAGGAGCAGGCGCCCGGTGGCGAGGACCCGGAAGCCGGGCTCGAAGCCCGAGATCGGCCGACCCTCGGTGTAGAGCAGGGCCGCCCCCCGCGCCACGCTCATCATCCCGAGGGTGGCGATGAAGGGCGGCAGCCGGCCCCAGGTGACGAGCAGGCCGTTTGCGAGCCCCCCGGTGGCGCCCGCGGCCAGACCCAGGAGGATCGCGACCGCGGGGGGCAGGCCGGCCACGAGGCCGCTGGCCAGGAGCACCCCGGAGAGGGCCAGGAGCGAACCCACGGAGAGGTCGATGCCGCCGGAGATGATCACGTAGGTCATCCCCACCGCGATCACGGCATTGATCGAGGTCTGCTCCATCACGTTGAGGAGGTTGGAGACGGTGAGGAAGTGCGGGGTGAGGGCGGAGAGCAGGAGAGAGAGGGCGACGAGCCCGAGGAGGGTCCCCACTTCGCGCCCCCGCCGCGCCAGACGGGCGGCCAGGGTCACGCGTCCCGTCCCAGCGCGGCCCGCAGCACCTTCTCCTGGGTCGCGTCCCCCGCCCGGAACTCCGCCTGGACCTTTCCCTGGTGCATGACGAGGATCCGGTCGCTCATCCCGAGGAGCTCCGGCAGCTCGGACGAGATCATCACGATCCCTGCTCCTTGGGCGGTCAGCCGGTTCATCAGCTCGTAGATCTCCACCTTGGCTCCCACGTCGATCCCCCGCGTGGGCTCGTCCATGAACAACACGTCGACGTCGGCGGCCAGCCATTTGGCGAGCACGACCTTCTGCTGGTTGCCCCCGCTCAGCCGGCTGACCTCCTGCTCGATCCCCGCGGTCTTGATGCGCAGCTCCTCGACCCACTTCCGGGCCAGGGCGCGCTCCCTGGCCGCGTCCACCACGCCCAGCCACGAGAGCCGCCGGGCGCTCGGCAGGGCGGCGTTGCCTCGGACGGACAGGCCCAGCACGAGCCCTTGCGTCTTGCGGTCCTCGGGAAGCAGGCCCAGGCCCCGCCGGAAGGCGTCGGCCGGTCCTCGGACCATGACCTCCTCGCCCTTGATCCAGACGCGGCCCGCATCGTGCGGGTCCGCCCCCAGGATGGCCCGGGCCAGCTCGGTACGGCCCGCGCCCAGGAGGCCGGCGATCCCCAGCACCTCGCCCCGGTGCAGGGAGAAGCTGATGTCGCGGATAACCCGGCCCCGGCCGAGGCCGTCCACCCGCAAGACCTCCGGGCCCGGGGGGACGCGCCGCTTGGGAAAGTGCTCGGTCAGGTCGCGGTTGGCCATCAGGCGGATCAGCTCGGACACCGAGACCTCGCCCACCCGGTGGGTGGCCACGTGCCGGCCGTCGCGCAGCACGCTGACCCGGTGGCCCACCCGGGACACCTCCTCCAGGCGGTGGGAGATGTAGACGACGGCCACCCCCTTCGTGGTCAGGCGCTCGATGGTCACGAAGAGCTGCTCGATCTCCCGCTCGGTCAGGGCGGAGGTGGGCTCGTCCATGACGAGCAACCGCGGCTCCCGCGAGAGGGCCTTCGCCACCTCCACCATCTGCTGCTGGGCGATCCCCAGGCTCCCGGCCTTCTCCCGCGCGTCGATGTCCACTCCCAGCTCTCCGAGCAGCCGCTTGGCGTCCCGGTGCAGGCGGGCCCGGTCGATCACTCCCGCCCCCCGCACCGGCTCCTTGCCCAGGAAGATGTTCTCCGCCGCCGAGAGCTGGGGGATCAGGGTCAGCTCCTGGTAGATCGTCCCGATGCCGAGGCCCTGCGCGTGGCGCGGCCCCTCGATCTCGACCGGCCGCCCGTCGAGGCGGATCTCCCCCGCGTCCTTCGCGGTGGCCCCGCTCAGGACCTTCATGAGGGTCGACTTGCCCGCCCCGTTCTCCCCCAGGAGCACGTGCACCTCTCCCCGGCGGACGTCGAAGTCGACCCCGTCCAGGGCCATCACGCCGGGGAAGGACTTGCGGATACCCAGCATCGCCACGGCAGGCGGGGTGTCCACTCCTACTCCGACCGGTCGCGGAGGCGGGGCGGGGCGGTCGACCCCCGCACCACGAGCTGTGGCGAGAGGACGGTGCGCCGAGGCCGGCTCCGTCCCTGCTCGACCCGCTCCAGGAGCGTGATGACCGCCATCTGTCCCATCTCCACCCGCGGCTGGTGGACGGTGGTGAGCGAGATGTGGCGGAGCGCGGCCAGCGACGTGTTGTCGTAGCCGACGAGGGAGATGTCGTCCGGGACCTTGAGCCCGCGCTCCTCGATGGCGTTCAAGGCTCCGATGGCGGCCAGGTCGTTGGCCACGAAGATCGCGGTCGGGGGAGGACGGCGGTCGAGCAGGAACAGCGCGCCGCGATGGCCCCCCTCCTCGGTGTAGGAGCCGGGCGCCACCGCGAGGTGCTTGCCGAGCCGCAGCCGCCGCATGGCGGCCTCGTAGCCGGCCCGGCGCGCCGCCGCGCCCGCCCCCGGGCCGCCGTCGATGTGAGCGATGCGGCGGTGGCCCAGGGAAGCGCAGTGCTCCACCACGAGCACGCCGCCCGCGCGGTCGTCGTTCGTCACGCTGTCCACCGAGGGAGCGTGGGCCTCCCGTCCCACCAGGAGGACCGGCACCTCCCGGCTGGTCTCCACGATGGGCGCGCTCTCCACGAGAGGCCCGGCCAGGATCACCCCATCCACGCGGAGCTGGAGCAGGGTCTCGACCGCTTCCGCCTCCTGGACGGCCACGCGGTTGCCGGTGTTGATGAGCACCTTGTAGCCGGCCCGGCTGGCCTGGTCCTGGATCCCCTCCACCACGTCCGCGAAGAACGGGTTGTGGAGGTCGGAGAGCATCACCCCGAGGATGCGCGTCCGGCGCTGCACCAGGCCGCGCGCCATGGCGTTGGGGCGGTATCCCAGCTTGGCCGCCGCGCGGAGGACGGCGGTTCGCCGGGCGACGCTCACGTGCCGGGCCCCGCGCATGACCAGGGAGACCAGGGACTTCGAGACCGCGGCCTGGCGCGCCACGTCCTCGATGGTGGGCCTCCCGCGGCTTCTCTCAAAAACCACTTGACATCCCCCACCCGGGTCCGTAGCTTGCGTTTGTGGAACGTTCCAACCATAGCAGAGGGGAAAAGGCAAGGGAAGGGACCTCCTTCCTCCTCCGCCTGGCGGGGGCCCCCATCTCGTGGGGCGTCTGCGAGGCACCGGGGTGGGGGCACCAGATGGCGGCCGAGCGGGTGCTCTCCGAGACCTCCGGCCTCGGCTTCACCGCCACGGAGCTGGGCCCGAAGGGCTTCCTCCCCGAAGACCCAGCTTTGCTGCGCCGATTGCTGAAACGTCACCGCCTGCGCCTGGTCGCGGGTTTCGTGCCCGCCGTGCTCCACGTGGAGGCGGTCCGCGAGGGCGAGCTCGCCGCGGTCGACGAGCAGGCGCGAACCCTGGCGGAAGGGGGAGCCGCCGTGCTCGTGCTGGCGGCGGTCACGGGCCGTGACGGCTACGAGGCCGGTCTCGAGCTGAGCGACGCGGAGTGGGGCGCGCTGGCCCGCGGCCTCGCGGGGGCGGGCGCGATCGCCCGCCGGTACGGCCTCGAGCTGACGCTGCACCCCCACTACGGCACCGTCGTCGAAGGGGCGCGCGACGTGGAGCGTCTGCTCGCCGCGACCGACGCCGGGATCTGCCTGGACATCGGCCACCTGGCGGTGGCGGGGGCGGACCCCCTCGAGGTGGCGCGCCGGGCGGACGGCCGGGTCCGCCACGTTCACCTCAAGGACGTGGACGCACGCCTCGCGGAGCGCGTGCGGCAGCGCGAGCTTTCCTACCACGAGGCGGTGAAGATGGGCCTGTATCGCCCCCTGGGGCAGGGGGCGGGGCGCGTCGGGGAGGTCGTCCGGTGGCTCGAGTCGCAGGGCTACGACGGCTGGTACGTGTTCGAGCAGGACACGGTCCTCGACGCAGATCCTCCCCCGGGCCGGGGTCCCCTCGAGGCGGCGGGAGAGAGCCTCGCGTTTCTGAGGGGCTTGGAGACTTGAAGACGCGGAGCGGAACGTGGAGCCGCATTCCCTCCCCCCGACGTGGGGGAGGATAGGAGGGGGGGTCGATGAATGAAAGGCCCTCTCGACGCTCGTGAACTCCATCTCCCCGCCGGGAGCGCCGCCGAGGACGGCGACCCGGTGGTGGTGACGCCCGAGCGGGCGGGCTGGGCGTACTCCGGCCTGCGCGTGATCCGGCTCCGGCCGCTGGAGTCGCGTACCATCGATACCGGCCCGAACGAGATGCTGGTTCTGCCCCTCTCGGGATCGTGTGTGGTGCGCTGCGACGGCCTGCGCTTCGTCCTCTCGGGCCGGCGGTCCGTCTTTTCCCGGGTGAGCGACTTCGCCTACGCTCCGATCGAGGCGCGGGTCGAGATCCGGAGCGACACGGGTGGGGAGTTCGCCCTACCCACGGCCCGGGCGGAAAGGCGCCTCGACCCACGGTACGGACCGGCCGAGGAGGTGAAGGTGGAGGTGCGGGGTGCCGGAGGGGCCACCCGCCAGCTGACGAACTTCTGCTCGCCCGAGACCTTTCCCGCGGACCGATTGATGGCGGTCGAGGTCCTGACCCCCGCGGGCAACTGGTCATCCCATCCTCCCCACAAGCACGACGAGGTCCGGGAAGGCGAAGCCGTGCTGGAAGAGATCTACTATTACCGGATCGCGGGGCCGCGAGGCTTCGGCTTCCACCGCACCTACGCGGCGGACGGCGCCTTCGACGTCACCGCGACGGTGGGCGATGGCGACGTGTTCCTGGTGCCGAAGGGTTATCACGGGCCGTGCGCGGCCACTCCGAACCACGACATGTACTACCTGAACGTCCTGGCGGGACCCGGCCCCGGGCGCAGCATGGCCTTCTGCGACGACCCCGCCCACCACTGGATCCGCGACGCGTGGCGCGGCCTCCCCAAAGACCCGCGCGTCCCCCTGACCTCGGCCGAGGGAGAACGAGAGTGAAGGCGCGGAGCCGAACGTGTAACCGCATTCCCTCCCCCCCACGTGGGGGAGGATAGGAGGGGGGGTCGATGAATGATGGGGAGGGATAGGGTGGGGGGTCGATGAAAGGGCGGAGGGGGGGTCGATGACTGCGGGGGGTCGATGAACAAGACCCGGCGGCTGACCATGGCGCAGGCCCTGGTGGAGTTCCTCGCCCGTCAGTACACCGAGCGCGACGGGGTGGAGCGGCGTTTTTTCGGCGGCGTCTTCGGCATCCTGGGCCACGGCAACGTGGCGGGAGTGGGGGAGGCGTTGCAGCGGGCCGGGGAGCGCCTGCGATACATCCCCGCCCGCAACGAGCAGGCGATGGTCCACGCGGCCGCGGGCTACGCCAAGATGACGAATCGGCTCTCCACCCTCGCCTGCACCAGCTCGATCGGGCCGGGGGCCACGAACATGCTCACGGGCGCGGCGGGGGCCACCATCAACCGCCTGCCCGTGCTCCTCCTCCCGGGCGACATCTTCGTCAGCCGGCGGGTGGCCCCCGTGCTCCAGCAACTGGAGTCGGCCGCCTCCCCGGACTTCTCGGTCAACGACGTCTTCAAGCCGGTGTCGCGCTACTGGGACCGCATCAGCCGCCCCGAGCAGCTCATCGTGTCGTTGCCGGAAGCCATGCGTGTGCTCTCGAGCCCCGCCGACACCGGCGCCGTCACCCTCGCCCTGCCCGAGGACGTGCAGAGCGAGGCTTTCGACTACCCGGAGGCCCTCTTCGAGAAGCGCGTCTGGCGGGTCCGGCGTCCGCGGCCGGATCCGGAGGCGGTGCGCGAAGCGGCTGACCTCCTCCGCCGTAGCCGGCGCCCCCTGATCGTGGCCGGGGGCGGTGTCCTCTACTCCGAGGCGAGCGACGCGCTGCGGGCCCTGGTGGCGGCCACCGGGATCCCCGTGGGCGAGACCCAAGCGGGCAAGGGCGCCCTGCCCTACGACGATCCCGCCGCCCTTGGCGCGGTCGGAGTCACGGGGACGCCGGGGGCGAACATCCTGGCCCGCGAGGCCGACCTGGTGCTGGGCGTCGGCACCCGCTACTCGGACTTCACCACCGCCTCCAAGACCGCCTTCCAGGACCCGGGGGTTTGCTTCGTCAACCTGAACGTGTGCGAGCTCGACGCCTTCAAGCACGCGGGCCTGCCCCTCCTCGGCGACGCGCGCGTCGGCCTCGAGGCGCTTCGGGAGGCGCTCGCGGGATGGCACGTGGAGCCCGCGTACCGCGAACGCGCGGCCCGCTTCCGCACCGAGTGGGACGCGGAGGTGGAGCGCATCTACAAACGCGGACATGGACCCCTGCCCAGCCAGGGGGAGGTGATCGGCGCCGTCAACACCTTCGCCGGTCCGAGCGACGTCGTGGTCTGCGCCGCGGGCAGCCTGCCCGGCGACCTCCACAAGCTCTGGCGGACGCGGGACCCCAAGGGATACCACCTAGAGTACGGCTACTCGTGCATGGGGTACGAGGTCGCGGGGGCGCTCGGGGTGAAGATGGCGGCCCCCGACCGAGAGGTCTACGTCCTGGTCGGCGACGGGTCGTGGCTGCTGATGTCCTCCGAGGTCGTGACCGCGCTGCAGGAGGGCGTGAAGCTGACCGTCGTGCTCCTGGACAACGGCGGCTTCGCCTCCATCGGCGGCCTGTCGAGGTCGCTCGGCTCGGCGGGCTTCGGCACGCGCTACCGCTTCCGAGCCCCGGACGGGACGCTCTCGGGGGAGCGCATCCCGGTGGACTTCGTGGCGAACGCGAGGAGCCTGGGGACGCACGCCCTCCGGGCGAAGACCGTGGCCGACCTGGAGGGGGCGCTCCGCGAGGCGCGAAAGCAGACCCGGACGACGGTGATCGTGATCGAGACCGACCCCGAGGCGGGAGTGGGCGGCTACGAGTCGTGGTGGGACGTGCCGCCGGCCGAGACGTCGGAGCAGGAGGCGGTGCGGGCCGCCCGCCGCGCCTACGAGGAGGCGCGCCGCAAGGAGCGCTGGTTCCTATAGAGGCTGACGGAGAATGCAGGCATGACGACGCAGACGGCGGCAAGGGTTGTACCGGCCACCAAGATGTGGCTGACCACGGAGCTGGGGGCCGACTTCTGGAACGATTCCTGCGCCTTGAACGAGCTCTCGGAGGCCGTGGCCGGCGGAGCCACCGGCGCCACGTCCAACCCGGTGATCGTGGTCAGCGCGATCAAGGCCGACCCCAAGACCTGGATGCCCGTGCTCGACGGCCTGATCGAGGAGCACGCGGAGGCCACGGAGGAAGACCTGGCCTGGAAGTGGATCGAGGCCATCGGCCGGCAGGCCGCGGCCCTGCTGCGCCCGGTCTACGACGCGACCGGCGGGGGCAAGGGGTTCCTCTCCATGCAGGTCAATCCCAAGCTCTACCGCGACGCGCGCCGGATGATCGAGCACGGCCGGCAGCTCGCTACCGTGGCCCCCAACGTCGCGGTCAAGTGCCCGCTCACGAAGGCCGGCCTGCGGGCGGCGGAGGAGCTGGTGGCCGAGGGGATCAACGTGAACGCCACCGTCAGCTTCACCGTGCCCCAGGCGATCGCGGTGGCCGAGGCCTTCGAGCGGGGCTTGGCGCGCGCGGAGGCCCGCGGCCTCGACATGAAGCGCCTCCACCCCTACGTCACCCTGATGGTGGGACGGCTGGACGACCTGCTGCAGCGAGTGTGGAGCAAGGACGGGTCCGCGGTGGACCCGGGACTCCTGCACTGGGCGGGCATCGCGGTCTTCAAGAAGGCGCGGGTCGTCTTCCGCGAGCGGGGGTACCGGGGGACGCTCCTCGCCGCGGCCTATCGGCATCACATGCACTGGTCGGAGCTCATCGGGCCGGGGGTGGTCCTGAGCATGCCCTACGCGTGGTGGAAGCGCTTCAACGACTCCGACGTCGAGGTCCGCCCGACCCTCGACCGGCCGGTCGAACCCGGGATCGTGGACGTCCTCTACCGCCGATTCGAGGACTTCCGGAAGGCCTACGACGAGAACGGGCTGAGCCCCGACGACTTCGTGCACTACGGCGCCACCGTCCACACCCTGAACCAGTTCATCGGCGGCTACCACGACCTGCTGGGGCTGGTGCGCGAGCGGCTCCTTCGGTAGGACGCGGCATGAGCGGGCCGCTGCGGGTGGGGGTCGTGGGCTGCGGCGGCATCGCCCAGATGATGCACCTGCCCACGCTGGGCGAGCGGCCCGACCTGTTCTCGATCGCCGCCCTCGCCGACCTGAACCGGGCCACCCTCGAGGCGGTCGGGAGACGCTACGCGGTGGGCGCGCTCCACCTGGACTTCCGGGAGCTGGTCTCCCGAGCCGACGTGGACGCCGTGCTCCTGCTCGCCTCGGGCTCGCACGAGGAGCCGGCGGTGGCTGCGCTCCAGGCCGGCAAGCACCTCTTCGTCGAGAAGCCGCTCGGCTTCAGCCTGGAGGAGACGGAGCGGATCGCGGCGGTGGCGCGGAGGAGCCGGGGCCGGCTCATGGTCGGCTATCACAAGCGCTTCGATCCCGCCTACCTGAAGGCCCGGGAGGAGGTGCGGGGGCTGCGCGACCTGCGGTACGTCGAGGCGACGGTGCTCCACCCGGACGACGGCGCCTACCGCGAGCACCACGCGCTCCTGCCTGTCCCCGACCGGCCTCGGACGCCGCCGGCCGAGGAAGAGTCGAACCGGGCCGTCGTGCGCGAGGCCACCGAAGGACCGCTCGCGGACCGCGTGACGGCGACGGTGGGCGAGAACGCCCCCTCGGCGCACCGGGTGGGTGCCTTCGTGCTGTTCCAGAGCCTGGTCCACGACGTCAACGCCCTGCGGGGAATCCTCGGGGAGCCCGAGGCCGTGGTCTCGGCCGAAGTCTGGCGCGGGGGCTTCGCCCAGCATTCGGTCAGCCGCTTCCCGGGCGACGTGCGGGTCTCGATGAGCTGGGTCTCCCTCCCCGGCCTCAAGCACTACGAGGAACGGCTGCGGTTCGTGAGCCCTGAGAAACGGATCACCCTCGTCTTCCCGGCCCCGTACCTGCGCCACCTGCCGACCCCGCTCTTCGTGGAACGCATGGAGGCCGGCGAGCTGGTGCTCGAGCAGCGCACGGTCTCGTACGAGGAGGCCTTCCGCGCCGAGCTGCATCATTTTCGGAGCTGCATCCTCGAAGGCCGGGCCCCGTCGCCTTCCCTCGAGGACGCCCTGGGCGACGCGCGCTGGATGCGCGCGATCGCCCGGGCCTACGGCGAGGGGCTTGATCGGACCTGAGCGGCCGGGCGTGCCGAGAGCGTCTCCCGAGTGACCAGGCCGATCTTCGTGCGCTGATCGGCGGGCACCTTCTCGCCACGCATGAGCTTCACCGCGGTCTCGACCGCGAGCCGGCCCATCTCCGAGGGGAACTGGGCGATCGAAGCAGCCAGCGCACCCTCGGCGATCGCCTTCCGGGCGTCCTCGACGGCGTCGAAGCCGATGACGCGGATCGTGCCCGTGCGGCCTGCGGCGGCCATCGCCTCCGCGGCTCCGAGCGCCATCATGTCGTTGCAGGCGAAGACGGAGTCGATCTCCGGGTGCGCCTGCAGCATGTTCTGGAACACGCTATATCCCTGGTCGCGCTCCCAGTTGGCGGTCTGGGAGGCCACGATCCGGACGCCGGGCGCCGCTCTCACCGCCTCGCGGAAGCCGCGCAGGCGCGAGTCGCCGGTCTCGTGGCCGGGAATGCCTTCGAGCACCGCGACGTTCGCCCTGCCTCCGCTCGCCTCCACCAGGTACCGGCCGGCCAGGCGTCCGCCCTCGACGTTGTCCGAGCCCACGTAGCTCTCGGTGTGCACGCCGGCCTCGGCCGCCGCCTCGCGGTCCACCTCGTCGTCCACGACCACGATCGGGATCCGCGCCGCGTTGGCCTTGGCCAGCGCGGGCAGGATGCCTTTCGAGCTCGCGGGAGCGATGCAGAGCGCGCCCACTCCGGTCTCGATCAGGTTCTCGACGATCTGCATCTGCTTCTCGACGTCGATCTCCCGCTCCGGGGCCTGGACGGTCAGCTCGACCCCGAGGCGCCGGGCCGCCTCCTCCGCCCCCTTCTGCATGTCGATGAAGAAGGGGTTGTTCGGGGTCTTCATCACGAGGGCGAGGCGTGGGCCGTGGGTCCCGGGGTTGGCCCCGCCCCGGCACCCCGAGAGGGTCGGAAGCGCGGCCACGCCGAGGACGAGCAGGGCCCCGCCGGTGTTCCAGGGGCGCCGCCGAATCGAGCACACGAGGGTCATCCGCCTTTCGCCTTCGCCGTCATCGTACACGGCAGTAGCCTCTTTCATGGCGCTCATGAAGATGGCAGTTGACAAGCCCCCCCAGAGGCCGTAATTTTTGGAACGTTACAAACAAAATCCCTACGGATTCACTCGACGTGACAGGAAGCTCACGGAAAGGCCCCGGCGGCGTCACCCGCCTCGCCGAGGCTTCCCGTCTTGGGTTCGTCCCGGAGGAGGAGAAATGAAGCGACTCATCGCCGCCTGCGCGCTGCTGCTGGTCGCGGTCATGGCGCACGCCCAGGTGGATCGTGCCACGCTGTCCGGGGTGGTCAAGGATGCCTCGGGAGCGGTGATCCAGGGGGGAACGGTAACGGTCACCAACGTCGCCACCAATGTGGCCACGAAGGTGAAGACCACCACCGCGGGCAGCTACCAGGTGGTCAACCTCGTCCCGGGGAGATACCGCGTGGAGGCCGAGGCGCCCGGCTTCCAGAAGACGGTCCAGTCGGTGATCCTCGAGGTCGGACAGCGCGGGGGGCTGGACTTCAGTCTCGGCCTGGGTTCGGTCAGCGAGAGCGTCACCGTGGAGGACGCGCGGCGGCTCCTGAACACGCAGCAGGCGGCCCTCGGCACGGTGGTGGACCAGAACGCCGTGGCCAAGCTGCCCCTCGCGATCCGCAACTGGGACGACCTGCTGGCCCTGGTGCCGGGCGTCCAGGGCGACCGCTTCACCGAGCAGGGCGGAGGCACCTCGTTCGGCCGCACGGGCGGCGTCAACGTCCACGGCGCGCGCGCTCTCCAGAACAACTTCCTGCTCGACGGGGTGGACAACAACAGCATCTCGGAGAACGTCCAGGAGCTGACTTCGCAGGTGTCCCGCCCGTCGGTGGACGCCATACAGGAGTTCAAGGTCGTCACCAGCCCCTACTCGGCCGAGTACGGCCGTTCTCCGGGCGGGGCGATCAGCGTCTCCACGAAGTCCGGGACCAACGAGATCCACGGCACCGCCTACGACTTCTTCCGCAACGACCGCTTCGACTCGAACGACTTCTTCTCCAAGCGCGCCGGGCTGGCGAAGCCGGCCAACGACCAGAACCAGTTCGGGGGCAACCTGGGCGGCCCCCTCGTCAAGGACAAGGCCTTCTTCTTCGTGGACTACGAGGGTACCCGCATCAAGCGAGGCGTCACCCGGGTGAGCCGGACCTTCACCGCGGAGGACCGCCAGGGCATCTTCAGCTCCACGGTGAAGGACCCGCTCACCGGCCAGCCCTTTCCGGGCAACCGGATCCCGGAGAGCCGCTTCGACCCGCTGGCGGTGGGGATCATGGCCCTGGTACCCCTGCCCACCCAGCCGGGCGCCGCCAACAACTACACCAGCCAGCCCAACATCACCGACGACTCGGACCGGTTGCTCGGCCGCCTGGACGTGCGGTTCTCCTCGAACGACAGCGTCTTCGCCCGCTACATCTACTCGAACCGCCACCGCGACATCCCCGGCCTGTTCACGGGCGTCATCGACGGCACCAGCACCTCGGCCTTCGGCAACCAGAAGATCAAGACCAGCGGCGTGGTCGCGGGCTGGACGCGCATCTTCTCGCCGACGATCGTGAACGAGTTCCGCTTCTCGTGGTCGCACGCCCAGTCGGACGCGGTGCAGGAGCCGTTCGGCCAGGCGCCGCCCGCCAACGCCACCATCCCGGGCTCGATCACCGATCCCACGGTCGCGGGCGGGGTCCCGGGCATCACGGTCGACGGCTACTTCCAGGGCCCGGGACTCGGCAAGATCGGCTCTCCCGACTTCCTGCCCAAGTTCCAGCACACGAACCAGTTCGAGTTCCTGGACACCCTGTCCCTGTTGCGCGGCAACCACGCGCTCAAGCTGGGCGCGGACATCCTCGCGCCGATGAAGAACTCGTACCTCGACGTGCCCGCCACGCGCGGCTCGATGCGCTTCCGGAACCGCTTCACGGGCAACCCCATGGCCGATTTCCTCCTGGGCTACGTCTCCGACCTCCAGCTCTCGAACGTGTTCGTGGTCGACCAGCGGCACTGGGCCACCATGTTCTTCGTCCAGGACGACTGGAAGGTCAGCTCGAAGCTGTCGCTGAACCTGGGACTTCGCTACGACTTCATCACTCCCGCCCTGGAGGCCCAGAACCGGCAGACGAACTTCGACCCCGCGGGCACCGGAAGCCTCGTTTTCGCCAAGGACGGCTCGCTCGAGGACCGTGGCCTGGTGAAGCCCGACCGGAACAACTTCGCCCCCCGGGTGGGGATCGTCTACAAGCTCGACGAGAAGACCGTCCTCCGCGGCGGCTACGGGATCTTCTACAACCTGTTCGACCGCGTGGGCAGCGAAGACCAGCTCGCCCTCAACGTGCCGGGTCTCGTCAACAACGCCGTGAGCAGCTCGAGCACGGCGCCCGTCTTCTTCCTGCAGAAGGGCTTCCCCGCGGGCTTCCTGAACGTGCCGAACCTCGATCCGGCGTCGGGCCAGCTCGCGCGACTGCGCATCCGCGCGGTGACCCAGGACGCCCCGAAGACCACGATCCAGCAGGCGAGCGTGGGCTTCCAGCGGGAGCTGGTGCGGAACCTGGTCCTCTCCGTGGACGGCATCTACACCAAGGGCACCAACCTCGCGTCGCTCGTCAACCTCAACCAGCCGCTGCCGACCGCGGCCGGCAACAACGCGCTCGGCCCCCTGCCCTACCCGCGGTTCGGCTTCATCGAGTGGCGGGCCCAGAACGCCAAGTCGGAGTACAAGGGCATCGACGTCGGCCTGGAGCGGCGCTTCTCCCACGGCTACGGCTTCGGCATCTCCTACACCCTCGGGAACTCCCAGGACGACGCCTCCGAGCAGCTCACCACCCAGGGCTCGAACGCCTTCCCCCAGGACGCCCGCAACTTCGCCAACTGGTACGGGCCGAGCGACTACGACGTGCGCCACCGGCTGGCCGTCAACTTCGTGGCCGAGCTGCCCTTCGGCAAGGGCAAGAAGTGGGCCCAGGCGGGCGCGGGAAACGCCCTGCTCGGAGGCTGGACCATCTCGGGGATCTATGCGGCGCGCTCCGGACGGCCCTACACGGTGGCCCAGGGCAGCAGCAACGTGGGCACGAACATGACCGGCCTGCCCAACGTCGCCGGCGACACCGAGGGCCCGCAGACCGTCGACCAGTGGTTCAACAAGGCGGCTTTCCAGCCCGTCCCTTCCGGCGTCTTCGGGAACGAGCTGCGCAACCGGCTCTGGGGTCCCGACTGGCAGAGCGTCGACCTGAGCCTGTCGCGTCGCATCGAGGTCGGCCCCAGGGTGGGCGCGGTCCTGCGCTGGGACGTGTTCAACCTCCTCAACCGGGTCAACCTGGGCCTGCCCAACAGGAACATCTCGGACACCGCGACCGTGGGCACGATCACGTCGCTGGGGGGGGACGCGCGGATCATGCAGCTCTCGGTCCGGGTGAGCTTCTGAACTGAGCTGGGGGGTGCTGCGTCGCACCCCCCAGACCCCCCGCTCGCTCCGCGGGAGTGAATCCCGCTTCGCTCGCCGCCCGTGGTCTCCCTGGGGGTGCTGCGTCGGCCCCCCTTGAACCCCCGCTCGCTCCGCCGAAGTGAATTCGGCTCCGCCCGCCGCCGGTGGCCCGCCTGGGGCGTGCTGCGTCGCACCCCCCAGACCGTCATTCGAGCCGTCCCTTATCGCCTCGGACCGACCATCTTCTCGGGCCTCACCCACTCCTCGAACTGCTCGGCCGTCACTAGGCCCAGCTCGATCGCCGTCTCCTTGAGGGTCTTGCCGGTCTTGTGGGCGGTCTTCGCGATCTTGGCCGCCTTGTCGTAGCCGATGTGGGGGTTGAGGGCGGTGACGAGCATCAGGGAGTCGCGCAGGTTCTCCTGGATGCGCGGCAGGTTGGGCTCGATTCCCTCCGCGCAGTGCTCGCGGAAGCTGTCGCAGCCGTCGGCGATCAGCCGGCAGCTCATGAGCACGTCGTAGCCGATCACGGGCATGAACACGTTCAGCTCGAAGTTGCCGGACATGCCTGCGATGTTGATGGCCACGTCGTTGCCCATGACCTGGGCGCAGGCCATGGTCATGGCCTCGGACTGGGTGGGGTTCACCTTGCCCGGCATGATCGAGCTGCCGGGCTCGTTCTCCGGGATCGTGATCTCGCCGATCCCGCAGCGGGGGCCGGAGGCCAGCCACCGCACGTCGTTCGCGATCTTGTTCAGGGAGGCGGCCACCGTCTTCAGGGCGCCGTGGGCGTTGACCACCGCGTCCTTGGAGGCGAGGGCCTCGAACTTGTTGGGGGCGGTGACGAAGGGGTGGCCGGAGAGCTCGGCCAGCTTCGCGGCCACCCGGACCGCGAGCTCGGGATGCGCGTTGAGTCCGGTGCCGACCGCGGTCCCGCCCAGGGCCAGCTCGTAGAGGTGCGGCAGCGCGGCCTCGAGGTGGCCGAGGCCGTGGTCGAGCTGGGACACCCAGCCCGAGACCTCCTGCCCGAGGGTGAGGGGGGTCGCGTCCTGCAGGTGGGTGCGGCCGATCTTGACGATGTCCCGATACGCCTCGGCCTTCGCGTGGAGGGCGTCGCGCAGCTTCCCGAGCGCGGGGATGACCTGCCTGCGCAGGGCCTCCACCGCGGCCACGTGGATGGCGGTGGGGAAGGCATCGTTCGTGGACTGGCCCTTGTTCACGTCGTCATTGGGGTGGACGAGACGCTTCTCCCCCCGTTCCCCGCCCAGGATCTCGCTGGCTCGGTTGGCCAGCACCTCGTTGACGTTCATGTTGGTCTGGGTGCCGCTGCCCGTCTGCCAGACCACGAGGGGGAACTCGGCGTCGTGCCGGCCGGCCAGCACCTCGTCGGCCGCGGCCACGACCGCCCGGGCCTTCTTCTCGTCGAGGACCTTGAGGTCCTGGTTGACGAGGGCGGTCGCCTTCTTGACGAGCACGAGGGCCCGGATGAGGGCCATGGGCGGGCGCTCCCCCGAGATCCGGAAGTTGGCGAGAGAGCGCTGGGTCTGTGCCCCCCAGAGCCGGTCCGCGGGGACCTCGATGGGACCGAAGGAGTCGCGCTCCACGCGGGTCGCGGTGGCGTTCATCTGTCGTCCTCCTGGCCTCATTGTAGAGGCAGGCGCGACCGGTGGGGCTGGCCGCGCGCCGGGCGGATCTGCTAGCCTTGGACGATGTTTCGTCTCGCCCTCTCGCTGGTGCTTGCCCCCGGCCTCGCGGCGGCCGCCGATCGCGAAGGCTGGGAGGAGCTGCGCCAGCCGGCCAAGGTCTTCGCCCTGCAGGACCTGGAAGGCAAGGCCCTGCGCAGCACCGAGCTCGCGGGCAAGGTGGTGGTGGTGGACTTCTGGGCCACCTGGTGCGCCCCCTGCATCAAGGAGCTGCCCGCTCTCGCCGCCTATCACGAGCGGGTGTCGTCGCGGACGGACGTGGCCTTCCTGAGCTTCAACGTCACCGACGAGCGGGAGACCCTGGCCGCCTTCGTGAAGGACAAGAAGATCGCCTTTCCGGTCTACAAGGCCGATGCCCTGATCGGCCCCTACGAGCTCGCCGTCTTCCCCACCAAGCTCGTGGTCGACATGCGGGGGGCGGGGCCCGGGCAGCCGGGTGTGGTGCGCTTCCGCCGCGAGGGGGCGGCTCCCGTGTCGAGCATCGAGGCCCGGGTGGCCGAGGTGCTGGGCGAGAAGCCGTGATGGCGCAGGCGGTCCTTCCTCGCGCGACGAGCACCAGCGGCCCCGACGTCCTCTTCTACGACGGCGTCTGTGGGCTCTGCCACCGCGCGGTCCTCTTCCTGCTCTGGGCGGACCGCGAAGGGCGAGCCTTTCGCTTTGCGCCGCTCGGCGGTGCCACCTTCGAGGCGCAGGTTCCCGCCTCTGCGCGCGCCGGCCTGCCCGACAGCATGGTCGTGCAGACGGCCGAGGGTGTGCTGCTCGTGCGCTCGGCGGGCGTGTTGCACATGCTGCGGCGCCTGGGCGGGGGCTGGCGTGTCCTGGCCGCCCTCTTCGGCCTCGTGCCCCGGCCGCTCCGCGATGCCGCCTACGACTTCGTGGCCCGCATCCGCCTCCAGCTCTTCACTCGGCCCGACGACGCCTGTCCGATGGTCCCGCCTCCGCTCCGCAGCCGCTTCCTGCGCTGACCCCGATCAGCACTCATGCCCGGAATCCTTTCTGACGCCCGTCTCGCCCTTCGGTCCTGGCAGAAGTCGCCCGCTTCCGGGGGCCGGCTGGTGCGGACGTATGCGGTGAAGCTTGACCCCTCCCGCCGGAGCGGGCTACCCTCGCCTCCTTCAGACGCGCCCTTCCACAGAAGCGCCGCCAGAAAGGAAGTCGAAGGCCCATGTCGGTGGACAACGCGACCCTCGCGAGGATGGCGCAGAAGCTGCGCCGCCACTCCCTCGAGTCCACGGCGGAGGCCGGCTCCGGCCATCCCACCAGCTGCATGTCCTGCGCCGAGATCGTGTCGGTGCTGTTCTTCGACGAGATGCGGCTCGACCCGAAAGACCCGAGCGGGAAGGACCAGGACGTCTTCGTGCTGTCCAAGGGCCACGCCGCGCCGATCCTGTGGGCGGCCCTGCGGGAGGCCGGGGCCATCCAGGACGACCTCCTCTCCCTGCGCCGTTACGACAGCCCGCTCGAGGGGCACCCGACGCCCCGCTCGCCCTGGGTGCGGGTGGCCACGGGCTCCCTCGGCCAGGGGCTGTGCGCCGCCGCCGGGATGGCCTGGGCCCGCAAGAAGGACGGCCGCCCGGGCCGCGTCTACGCCCTCCTCGGCGACGGCGAGGCGGCCGAGGGCTCGGTGTGGGAGGCCGCGCAGTTCGCGTCGTTCTACGACCTCGACAACCTCTGTGCGATCGTGGACGTGAACCGCCTGGGCCAGAGTGGACCAACGATGTACCAGCACGACACCGCGGCCTACGAGGCGCGCTTCCGGGCCTTCGGCTGGGACGCGGCGGTGGTGGACGGCCACGAGGTGGCCGCGCTGCGCCAGGCCTTCGCGGGTGGGCGGACGGCCACGCGCAAGCCCCTCGGAATCGTCGCCCGCACGTTCAAGGGAAAGGGGGTCTCGTTCCTGCAAGACAAGGAGGGCTGGCACGGCAAACCGGTGAAGAAGGGGGAGGAGCTCCAGAAAGCGCTCGCCGAGCTGGGCGACACGAGCGTCACGATCCGCGTGGAGCCTCGTCGCTATCCGGCGAGGCCCGCATCCGCGAACGGGCGGCCCACGCTCACCCCGGCCTATGTGCTCGGCCAGGAGGTCGCCACCCGGGAGGCCTACGGCACCGCGCTGGCCAAGCTGGCCCGGGCTTCCGCGGCGGTGGTGGCCGTCGACGGCGACACCAAGAACTCCACCTTCAGCGAGCGCATCAAGGAGGTGGCCGCGGATCGGCATCTCGAGGCCTACATCGCCGAGCAGAACATGGTGGGGGTGGCCCTCGGGCTCTCCACGGAGGGCAAGATCCCGTTCGCCTCCACCTTCGCCTGCTTCCTGACCCGGGCCTACGACTTCATCCGCATGGCCGCCTACTCGAAGCCCGCGCACCTCGTGCTGGTGGGGAGCCACGCGGGCGTCTCCATCGGGGAGGACGGGCCGTCGCAGATGGCCCTCGAGGACCTGGCCATGATGCGGGCCCTCACCGGCTCGACCGTGCTCTATCCCTCGGACGCGGTGAGCGCGGAGCGGCTGGTGGAGGCCGCGGCCAACACCCCCGGCATCGTGTACATCCGGACCACCCGGCCGAAGACCAGGGTCATCTACGCGAACGAGGAGTACTTCCCGGTGGGTCAGTCCAAGACCCTGCGCGCGAGCGCCCGCGACGCGGCCACCGTGGTGGCGGCCGGCATCACGGTGCCGGAGGCGCTGCTCGCCCACGACACCCTGGCCAAGGAGGGGATCGCGATCCGCGTCATCGACCTGTACTCCGTGAAGCCCGTCGACGAGGCCACGCTCCGCAAGGCGGCGGCGGAGACGAAGAGGATCGTGAGCGTGGAGGACCACAGCGTCTGCGGCGGCATCGGCGAGGCGGTGGCGGCCGTGGCGGCCGGAGAAGCCAGGGTCACGATGCTGGGGGTCCGGGAAAGCCCACGCTCCGGCAAGCCCGCCGAGCTGATGAGGGCGCACGGCCTGACCGCCGACGCGATCGTGGCCGCGGTGAAGCGGTTGATCGGTTGACCATGCCGGGCGAGAGCATCCTCGTGGTCGACGACGAGGCCTCCGTACGCGAGCTGATCGTCGAGATCCTCGAAGCCGCCGGCTTCCGGGTCTCGACCGCGAGCGATGGGGCGGAGGGCCTCGAGCGCATGGATGCGGCTGCCCCCGACCTCGTGCTCTCCGACATCGGCATGCCGCGCATGGACGGTTACGCCTTCTACGAGGGCGTGCGCGCGCGGCCCCAGTGGGACGGCGTGCCCTTCGTCTTCCTCACGGGCCGGGGGGAGCCGTTGGACGTGTTGGCGGGGAAGGAGCGGGGGGCCGACGACTACGTGATCAAGCCCTTCACCCCCGAGGAGCTGCTGGTGGCCGTCCGGGCCCGGCTCGCCCGCAGGGCGCAGCTCGAGGCTCTCCAGGAGCGCCAGGTGGCGGAGGTGAAGCGGGCGATCCTCACCACCCTCAACCACGAGTTCCGCACGCCCATCACGTGGCTCGTCGGCTACGCAGAGCTGTTGCGGGACTCGAAGGGGGACCTGAACCCCGAGCAGATGCGCCAGCTGCTGGACGGAATCCTGGCGGGCAGCGCGCGTCTGGTGAGGCTGGTCGAGGACCTGGTCCTCCTGGTGGACCTCCACTCCGGCGAAGCCCGGCGGACCTACCACCGCATGAAGCGGCCCCTTCCGGATCTCCCGGACCTTCTTCGGGAGCGGCTGGAGCGTGAGCAGGATCGCGCTACCGCCGCTGGCGTGCCCCTTCGCTTGGAGGTGCCGGAGCGCCTTCCCGCCGTGCTCGGGGAGCCCGAGCAGCTCGGCAACGCGATCAGCCGGCTGCTCGACAACGCGATCAAGTTCTCGAAGAAGGACGGAGGCCCGGTGGCCCTCCGCGCCGCCCGAGAGGGCCCGCGGGTGGTGATCGAGGTGCGCGACGAGGGGATCGGGGTGCGGCCCGAGGACCTCGCGCGCATCTGGGATCTTTTCTACCAGAGCGACCGCGACCGGATCGAGCAGCAGGGGCTGGGCTCCGGTCTCACCATCGCCCGGGCCATCGTGACCCTCCACGGGGGGACCCTCGCCCTCTCCAGCCAGCTCGGAGTCGGCACCACCGCCCGCCTCGAGCTGCCCTGTCTGATCGACAGGGTGGGGGGTCGATGATGCTCGAGCCCTCCGGAGGCACTCCGCTGGCGCGCGCCGCGACCGCGCTGATCGAGGTCGCGGCCGGCTTTCATCGGCGGGGCTGGATGCTGGGGACGAGCGGCAACCTGAGCGTGGTCCTGTCCCCCGACCCGCTCCGTCTCGCCATCACCGCCAGCGGGGTGGACAAGGGCGCCCTCGGGCCCCCGCACATCCTGCCCGTCGACCCGGACGGCCGGATCCTGGAAGGCCGGGAAGGCAAGGCCTCGGACGAGACCCGCCTCCACCTCACCTTGGTCCGCCGGGCGGGGGCGGGCTCGGTGCTCCACACCCACTCGGTCTGGGGCACCCTCCTCTCCGATGCCCACCTGGCAAGGGGCGGCTTCGCCATCGAGGGCTACGAGATGCTCAAGGGCCTGGCGGGGGTGAGGACGCACGAGCACCGCGAGTGGATCCCCGTCCTCCCGAACACGCAGGACTACGAGGCCCTCGCGGCCGCGATCGCGGCCGCCCTCCAGAAGCATCCGCAGACCCACGGGATCCTCCTCCACCGCCACGGCCTCTACACATGGGGCAAGGACCTGGCGGAGGCCAAGCGCCACGTGGAGATCCTCGAGTTCCTGTTCGAGGTCCGGGGCCGCGTGGAGAGTGCTATCGCCGGCAAGGGGGACTGACATGGCCACGGTTCGCATCCCGAGCGAAGGCAAGACCCTGACCGAGCCAGGGGCGGTGGTCGATCGCCTCTCCCAGGTCGGGATCACGTACGAGCGCTGGCAACCCTCGCATCCGGTGGGCGCGTCCGCTCCGCCCGAGGACGTGCTTCGAGCCTACGGCCGCGAGATCGAGCGCCTCAAGCAGGAGGGCGGATACGTCACCGCGGACGTGATCGACGTGAAGCCCGACACCCCGGGCCTCGACGCCATGCTCGCGAAGTTCAGCCGCGAGCACTGGCACGACGAGGACGAGGTGCGCTTCATCCTCGAGGGCCGCGGGATCTTCCACATCCACCCGCGGGAGGGGGCCGTGCTCGCGATCGAGGTGGGGCCGGGCGACCTCCTGCGCGTCCCCCGCGGGACCTGGCACTGGTTCGACCTGTGCGCCGACCGGCGCATCCGGGCCATCCGCCTTTTCCAGGACCCGGCCGGCTGGACCCCGCACTACACGGACAGCGGAGTGGACCGGGGCTTCGAGCCGGTCTGCCTCGGGCCGACCCAGGTCGGGGGAAGGGGTGCCGCCGCGGGATGACCGGCCTCCTCCTCGACGTCGAGGGGACGACCACCCCGATCGAGTTCGTCATCGGCACCCTGTTCCCGTTCGCGCGTGAGCGTTTCCCGGCCTTCCTGCGGGAGCACGCCTCCGACCCGCGGGTTCGCGCCGACCTCGAGGCGCTGCGGGCCGAGCACGCGCGCGAGGGCGCCTCCGATCCGTCCCCGCCCTGGCGCGAGGTCGACGACCTCGCCTCCGCCACCGCCTATGTCTTCTGGCTCATGGACCGCGACCGGAAGTCCACTGCCCTGAAGTCGCTCCAGGGCCGGATCTGGGAAGCGGGCTTTCGGGAGGGGACCCTGGTGGGCCCGGTCTACCCCGACGTGCCGCCGGCCCTGCGGCGCTGGAAGGAGGAGGGCCGCGAGGCCTGCATCTTCTCGTCGGGGAGCGTTCTCGCCCAGCGGCTGCTCTTCGGCCATTCCACCGCGGGCGACCTCACGCCGTACCTGGCCGCCTTCTTCGACACCGCCACGGGCTCCAAGCGAGAGGCGGCGAGCTACCGCCGGATCGCCGCCGCCCGCGGCCGCGCGCCGGCCGGGTGGCTCTTCCTGTCGGACGTGACGGAGGAGCTGGAGGCTGCTCGGGAGGCGGGGATGCGGACCGCACTGGTCGTCCGGCCGGGCCGGCCCGAGCCCGGGGCGGTTTCGCACCCGATCGTCCGGACGTTCGACGAGCTCGACCTCTAGCCTTTGGCGAGCCGCTTCACCACCACCACCGTCGCGTCGTCGTCCCAGGACCGGGAGGCCCCGAAGGCCTGGGCCTCGGAGAAGATCCGCTCGAGGAGGTCCTCGGCGGAGAGGGCGCGGCTGGCCTGCGCGACCGCCTTCAGCCTCTCCAGCCCGAAGAACTCGCCCTTCGCGTCGCGCCTCTCCAGGATGCCGTCGGTCACCGCCACCAGCACCTCGCCCGGCCGCACCCGGGCGAAGCCGCGGCGGAACGTCGGCTCGGGGAGGGGGCCGATGACGGTCCCGCCCGTGTCCAGCTCCATGTGGTTCGGCACCTGCGCGGGGTTCGCGAAGAACAGGATGGGCGGCTGGTGGCCCGCGTTCACGTAGATGAGGTTCCCGCTCGCCTCCAGCTCGCCGTAGAACACGCTCACGAACCGGCTCGAGAGGTTGCTGCGGTGGATCACGCGGTTGAGCTTCGCGAAGACGTGAATGATCTTCAGCTCCTTCTCGATTCCCATGCGCAGGCCGGTCACCACGTCGCGCACCAGGAGGGCGGCGGGCAGCCCGTGGCCGCTGGCATCGCCGATGGCGAGGCCCAGCATGTCGCCGTTGAAGGGGTGGAAGTCGTAGAAGTCGCCTCCCACCTCGTCGGCGGGGACCGACCGGCAGGCGATCTGGTAGCCCGGGAAGGCCGGGGGTTCCTCGACGAGCAGGCTCTGCTGGATCTCCGCCGCCTCGTGGAAGGAGCCCCGCACCCGCGCGTCGACCAGGCGCGAGCCGAGGGCCGCCCGCACCGTGTTGAGCGCGAAGTCCAGCTCCTCCATCATCCAGCCCTCGGCGAGGAGGAAGAAGAAGACGTGGCGGTGGGGCCGCCGGCCCACCACGAGGCCCGCCGCGGCGGCCAGGGGGAAGAGGCCCAGCCGGTAGGGGGCGATCTCCGCGTTGGGGTCGCCGAAGATGTAGACCCGGTGGCGGAAGACCTGCTGGAGGGGACCCGCCGCGGGGTCCAGGGACTCCGCCACCCGCCCGCCGGGGTCGCCCACCGTCTTCGCGAGCGTGAAGTCGTCCCGGTGCTCCGAGTAGAGGAGGCCGGCCTTCAGGCGCAGGTCGTCCTTGAGCTGGGCGAACGCCTCCTCCAGAAACAGCTCGAGCTGCTGGGGTTGCGTCTTCTTGGGGTCGAGGGCGCTGAACAGGCTGTCCAGCCGCCGGTAGAGGAGCTTTGCGGTGTCCATCGCGTTCTGAGATCGGTCTCCCTGGCCAGAGGCGGCGCGGCGAAACCACTATCTTATCATCCGCGCCGGGTCGGCGCGGGCCACCTCGGACCTCACGATCTCCAGGGCCTCGTAGACCGCGCGGTTCCCGGGCAGGGCGGCGATCGCGGCCTTGACGCGCGCCCGGCCCGCGGGGTCGCGGGCGAAGGCGGCGACCGCCTCCGGAATCTCGCTCCAGTGGCGGACCACCAGGCCCAGACCCCGCTCCTCGACGAAGCGGGTGTTGAAGCGCTCCTGGGGGATCGTGTGGCGGTTGCGGGTCACCACCACGGGCACCCCCTGATGGAAGGCCTCCGCCAGCGAGCCCGGACCCGGCTTGGTGATGAGCAGGTCGCTGGCGGCCATGAAGTCGGCCACCCGGTCGGTGAAGCCCACGGGGAAGAGCCGCCCCCCGGCCTTCCCCGCGATGGCGCTCAGCTTCGCGACCAGGCCCGGGTTGTCACCGCAGGCCGCGATCACGCGCCAGCCGGGATCCGCCTCGAGCAGGCGCGCGGCCAGCGGCTCGATCTCCGGCGACCCCTGGCCTCCGAAGAGCAGCATCACCGTCAAGGCCTCCCCGGGGAAGCCCAGCTCACGGCGTACCCGCGCGCGCGCCTCGGGCCCGCCCGTCCGGTAGAAACGCGGGTGCAGGACCATCCCCGAGAGGCGCGACACGCGCTCGGGAGGGATCCCGATGGCCCGCGCCTGGGCGGCCGCCTCGTCGGTCCCGACCAGGACCCGCGTGAGCCCCGGCTCGATCCAGAAGCGCGGGGGGAAGTCCGCGAAGTCCGTGAGCAGCACGAGGAGGGGCACCCCGGGATGCTCGGCCAGGAGCGCGTCGCGGACCACGCCGTTGAAGTTGGGAGTGACGGACAGCACGGCCGCGGGCCGCCGCCCCGCCAGGAAGCGGCGCATCTCGCGGACGAGGGCGGGCCGGCGCAGGGCGATGAGCGCGTGCAGGACGCGCAGCAGGGGGACGAGCAGCACCGTCCAGCGGCGGCGCAGGATCAGGTTGTAGCCGTCCTCGAACGAGAGGCCGGTGCGCTTGCGCAGGAAGTCGAGGGAGCCGAGGAGCGACTCCAGGCTCTCCACCCGCAAGCGGAAGGGGGCGCCGCGCTCCTCGGCGGCGGCCAGGAGGGCGCGCGCGGCCGAGCGGTGCCCGCCCCCCGCGTCGACCACGAGCAGCAGGACCTCGGCGATCACGTCCGGCACGCCCACTCCGAGCATTCCACGCCGAGGCCATGACGGCCGCGAGGCGTACTCGCGCCGGCGGCATGACGACGGTGTGACGGCGTGGTCGCGGCGACGCCACGCAATCTTTCCGTTCCCTTCATCTTTTCGCAATCTCGAGGGCCTTCAATGGAGGCGGACCTCAAGAACCGCTCGAAGCGGCAGGGGGTGCGAGATGAAGGTGCGGACGATCTGATGCGCTGCGACCTGCACGTCCACTCGTGGTACTCGGGCCCCGCGGACCTGCCCGTGCTGAAGCACATCGGGCGGGAATGCTACTCCGAACCCATGGCGCTCTACGAGGAGGCGCGCCGGCGGGGCATGGACCTCGTCACCCTGACCGACCATCAGGAATTGCACACAAGGGCCTTGCGCCCCTTGAGTGAATCGGGACCACGGTTCCGGATCAGAGTCTGAACGTGTACTGGAGCTTCGCCGAGGCCTTGTCGAAGCTGGGCACGTAGTCGCCGGCGTCACGGCGGAACCATCCTCGGCCGACCACGAGGAACAGGTCGTTGCCCGGCCTCACGATCCAGCGGAATCGGCTCTGGAAGCCGAGGAGCCTCGACTCGCTGTCGTACTGGACCAGGTTCGACCAGGTCACGTTCGGAGAGAAGTTGTAGTTCAGCCGTCCCGAGAAGAGCTGCGTGACGAAGTTGCCTTGGGGGAGAGACGCCTCGTCCCGCTCCATCTGGAAGACGAGGGCGAGGTGCATGTTGGGCTTGAGGGTGAGGGCGGGCTGGAACTGGCGCAGCCTGCCGCCGTAGAAGCCGCCATATCGGAAGGCGAAGTCGACAACCCACGGCCGTTTCGTGGCGGAGTTGACCTCGGTACGGTAGCGCGTGAAGCCATACGAGCCCGACGGGACAACCACCCCCGGCCGGATCTCGAACGGCCCGTCGAGATGCTCGAACGTGGGGATGTAGTTCCACTCGAGGTGCTCGCCCGATTCGGTGCGCATGTTAAAGGGGGCCGTGAACACGCGCCAGTTCTCGACCCGGCCTTGCAAGTTGGTGAGGTACGTGGGCTCCGCCTCGAAGAAGAACTGCCGAATGCCCCAGCGCCCCGGGCGCGGCTGGAAGGCGGCGTAGAGGTCCGTGCTGCGGATTCCGGTTCGAGGGACGAACCCCATGGCGGGGTTGAAGCCCTCGCCGATCCGCTTCCAGTTGAGCGCGACGTTCCACAGATCGTTGGGATAGTCCAGCTTGAAGCCGTAGGCGTAATCGACCTTGGCCGACACCCGATCGTCCGTGCGGAGGCCGTACAGCGAGAGGCTCAGGTTCCTTCCGCCCCTGAAGTGAGACGTCGCCAGCCGTGCGTCCACCCCGATGAGGCTGTTGTCTCCGGCGCCGGTGGGGTTCCCGTGGGTCGCGATGGCGCCGATCCAGGACTGTTCGAACAGGTTCTTGCTGACCCGGACCGCGAGGAGGTTCTGCCCAGCAAGCGATCCCTCTTCCAGTGTCGTGTCGCGCGTCTGGACGTCGAGGACACCGACGTTCAGCCCCGCCTGCCGTCCGGTGACCTTGAGGCCGAAGAGGATCGGGACCTCCTGGCCGCTCAGGAGGCCGATCGAACGGCTGAAGAACGGGATCAGGTCCGCGTTTTTGCCTCCCAAGCCGGCGATGTCGTACACGCCGGCCCCTTCGAGGAAGAACGTCCGCTTCTCCGGGAAGAAGAGCTCGAAGCGGGTCAGGTTGATCTGGCGCGCGTCCACCTCCGTCTCCGCGAAGTCGGTGTTGACGGTCAAGGAAGCCGTCAGGCTGGAGGTGATGCTCTTGAAGACGTCCAGGCCGGGTTTGAAGGTCCCGGTGCTGTTCTCTTCCCCCGCGGAGACGAATGGCCTGATGTCGAGACCAATCCCCTGTCGCAGGCCGTTGAGCCCCGAGAGCTGGCCCGCGGCCGCGAGGTTCGAGATCCAGACGTCGGGCCTCGGGCTCGCCCAGCGGTCATGCTCCTGCAGCCGCTTGATCTGCCTCTCGACATTGAAGCCCCAGACACCCTGCCCCGGCTTGAACCTGAGGCTCTTGAACGGGACCACGATCTCCGCGACCCAGCCCTCTTCCGTGATCCGGGTGCGGGCGTCCCAGATCCCGTCCCACTCGTAGTTGAGCTCTTCCGCGTTGTTCGAGATCTGCCCGTCCGCCCGGGCGCCCGCCGCGTTCACCACGAAGAAGAAGCCGTTGCGGTGGTCCAGGAAGGGGTCGATCACCAATGTGATGTGGTCGTCCACCTCGAGGTCCGCGTCCCGGGCGAGTTGGGTCGACACGATGGCCGAGGGGGTGCGGTCGTGGCACGTGATCCCGAAGTAGAGGTTGTCGGCGTCGAAGAGGATGCGCACCTCCGTCTCTTCGCTCGCGGGCGCGCCCTGCTTGGGGTCGCGCTGGAGGAGGGGGCCGATCGGCTTGGCCCGGGCCCAGGCCGGCTCGTCGAGAACGCCGTCGAGTCGGATTGCTTGCGCGACGCCGGTCACCGCCATGGGAGGGTCGGCCTGCGTGTTGGTTTGGCCGGAAGCGCCGGCGGCCAGCACCAGGCAGACTGCCCCCGAACCTGCGGCCACCCCCAAGCTCACTCCGAGGATCCTCCCTCCCAGGGGTGTTCGTCAGGGGACAGCTTTCCGTCCTCTAGCGTGAAGACGCCCTGGGCGAGGGTGGAGGCGTCACCGGCGTCGTGCGTCACGTAGATCGTCGGTCCGGAAACGCGCGGCGAGACCTCGCGCAGCAGGTCGCGTAATGAGAGTCGTGTCTCTTTATCGACGGAGGAGAACGGCTCGTCCAGCAGGAGCATCGCCGGTTTCCCGGCCAGCGCGCGTGCGATGGCCAGGCGCTGTTGCTCACCGCCCGAGAGCTGCCCGGGGCGGCGGGCCAAGAGGCCCGCTAGCCCGACCGACTCCAGCAGCGAGAGGGCCCCGGCCCGATCCAGGCCGGCGCGGCGGCCGACCAGTCGGACCTGGTCGATCGCGCTCAGGTGCGGCCACAGCGCGAGGTCCTGGAACACGAAGCCGACGCCCCGCTCGTGCGGTCGAACGTCGATCCCGGCCTCGCTCGAGAAGAGGACGCGCGACCCCAGCGTGATCGTCCCGGAAAGGGGTGTGAGGAGGCCCGCCACGGACGCGAGAAGCGTGGACTTGCCGACTCCACTTCTGCCCCAGAGCACCGTCCGTTGGCCCGCGGGGAACTCGGCGCTGCAGCCGTCGAGGACGGCGCGTCCGTCCCGCGCCAACCGCAGGTCCCGTACGATCAGGTCAGCCACGGCGCCTCCAGAGGAGGGCCGGCCCTGCCGCGGCGAGTCCCACCGTCAGGGCCCCCCCGGCGAGGACAACGAACGCCATGCCGGCAACCGTCGAGGACGGCGCGTTCGCGGAGACGAGGTACAGGTCGAGCATCAGGCGCGACGCCCCCGGCGAGAGGAGCAAGGACGCGACGTCGCGATCGGCGTAGGTCAGGGCCGCAATCAGGGCGGTCGATGCCGCCAGCGACGGCACCAAGACCGGCAGGACAAACAGGAAGGCCCGAAGCGGTGGGGACACCGGTACCAGCAGCGCCGCGTCCTCCAGTGACCGGGGAAGACGCGAGTAGGCGATGGCGAAGCCGAGCGCCGGCAGTCCCAGGACCCGGGAGGAGTGAGCGACGAGGGGCGGCACCGTGACCCCGCCGAGGGCTTGGCCCACACCGATCCAGCCGATCCCGAAGATCGCGGCGGGGACGCAGAACAGCAGCAGGCCCGCCCAGAGGAGGTGCCGCAGTGCAGGAGACCGGCGGACGGGATACGCCGCGAGGAGAGCGAGCGAGAGGCTCAGCCAAGCACAGCTGACGGGCTCCAGGATCGACGCCGCGACCGTTGAGAGGCTGGTCGGCACTCTCGGCCATCGAGCCAGAAAGCCGCCAGCCCATGCATAGCCCGCGAGGGAGAGGACGGTCAGCGCAGCGGGGCCTGCGGCCCCAAGCCCCGCCGGCATGGGCGCGGGACGGCGCACGAAACCGTGGGACCCGCGCGCCGAAGCCATGAGCGTGCGCACCAGCGAGCCGGCCGCCAGCACACCCAGGAGCAGGACCACGAGGAGGAGGGGCAAGACCAGGGGCACGACCGCCACGATGCTGAAGGTCTGAGAGAACGTCGTGACGACGTCCGTCATGACCGTCCTGAAGCCGAAGAGGAACGGAAGCTCGGACTCGCCGAGCAGCAGGATCGCCGTCAGCAGGAAGCCCGACGCGAGCGCAGGGCGCAGCAGGGGGAGGAGTATGAACAGCACTCGCGGCGGCGCGGCTAGGGCGACGCGGGCGGCCTCGTAAATATTGGCGGGCAGCTCGCGCAGGGCCGCGTACACGAGAAGGAGCGGGATCGGCGAGAAGGCGAGGCCCGCGACGAGGGCGGCGCCTGCGGCGCCGCTCAGGCCGCGCCAGGGGGCGCCAGGAAAGCGTGCCGCACCGATCCACCAGAACGCCGGGGGAGCGGCGATCAGCACGACGGACAGCACCAGCATCGCTCTTCGGCCCGCGAAATCGCGCATGGCGACGAGCCCCCCCGTCGCGCCACCGACCAGGGACGCGACCGCGGCCCCGCCCAGCGCAAAAGCAACCGTGTGCCCGAGGGAGGCGGAGTCGAAGGGCGTGGGCGAGGTTTCGAAGCGGGAGAGGAGATAGAGCAGGGGCGCCGAGGCGAGCCCGAGGAGACCCGCCATCGGGGCCGCGGCGAGGGCCGTGAGAAAGGAGCGACGCCGAGACGTCACAGCCCGAACGTGGCCTTCACCGCTGCGTCCATCGCGGGAAGCTTCCGGGAGACCTCGGCGTAGTCGACGTCCATCACTCGAATGCGCTCGAGCGGCGGAAGGAGCGCCGGCCCTGCGACTCCGGGATGCAGGGGGTACTGAGCGGCGTCGCTCGCGGCCAGGATCTTCTCCGCCTCCGCGGAGACGAGGAAGTCGATGAATCGGCGCGCCTCCTCCGCATGGGGCGCTCCCCGAACGAGCAAGCCGGCATTCGGCATGAGCGGGGTGCCCATTGCGCTGGGCCCCTCCTGGTCCGGGATGATCAACGCGACCGGCTTCTTCTCGCGCAAGGCGACGATGGCATCGTCTTCGTCGAGGATCCCGACCGCGACGCGTCCGTCCGACACCCGGTCCTTCACGTCGGCGTTCCCGGCGGCGATCACCGCACCATTGGCCTTGAGGCTCTGGAGAAACTCGGTCGCCTTCGCGTCACCCCATTTCACGAGGAGAGCGGCGAACTGGAAGGACGTGGTACCGAAGTGGGGGTTGGCGATGGCGAAGCGACCTTTCCATCGTGGCTTAGCGAGGTCGAGGATCGAGCGCGGGGCCTCCGACTCCTTGACCTGATCGGTGTTGTAGAGGAAGACCCGGATCCGCGCGGCAAAGCCGGTCCACAACGCGGCCGGGCTCTTGTACCGCGGCGGGATCGCCTCGGCCTGGGGCGACGAATACGGCACGGCGATCTGCTGATCGACGAGGGCCACCGCCCGGCTCGTGTCCGACGACCAGAAGACGTCCGCCTGGGGATGCTCCTTCTCCGCCACCAGCCGCGCGGTGAGGCCGGCGGTCTTGGTCTCTTCCGTGTCGTAGAGCGGGAGAACCTTGACGCCGGTCCTCTCCTCGTACGCCTTGAAGACCAGCTGGGCGAACTCCTTGTCCGCCGAGGAGTAGACGACCACGGTGCTATCGCTCGCGGGCCTCGCGGCAGGTTCCCGCGACGGCCCGCCTCGGCACCCGGCCAGTGTGACGAGCGCGACCACCCACGGCCAAAGGACGCGTCCCGGCATCGGTCCCTCCAACTCCGTCAAGACTCCTTACCCGCTGGCAAGGTTGCTGGCGCCGCCTTCCGCGGAAGGAGGATGCGGAACGTGCTTCCCCTGCCTTCCTCGCTCTGAAGCTCGATCCGCCCGCCATGAGCCTGGACCGCCCAGAGGGCGATGGCAAGTCCGAGGCCGGCCCCCCCCTCGTCCCGCGACCGGGCCGCGTCGATGCGATAGAAGCGCTCGAAGATACGGGAGCGATGGACCTCGGGGATGCCCGGGCCCTGGTCGGCGACCTCGATGATCGCGTCGCCGGCACTGCCAACGACGTGGATGCGGACGGCCGCCCCGGGCGGCGAATGCTTGATCGCGTTGTCGAGAAGGTTGATCAGGGCCTGCCGCAGGATGAGCCCGTCCACCTCCGCGGCGAGGGCAGGGTCGCCATCGACGTCGATCCGTTGGCCCTTCTCGTCCGCCAGGACCTCGAGCAGCGAGGCCGAGTCCTTCACCAGGTCGATCAGGCGCAGCTCCTGCCGGTGCAGGGCGGGGCTCGCGTCGGCGCGCGAGAGGACGAGCAGGCTGCCCACGAGGCGGGACAGCCGATCCACCTCCTCGAGCATGCTCCCGATCGCCTCCCGGTACCGGTCCGGGTTCTGCGGGTCCTGCAGCGCCACCTCGCCCACGGTCCGGATGGCGGTGAGCGGAGTCCGCAGCTCGTGGGAGGCGTCGGCGGTGAAGCGGCGGAGCTGCGCGAACGACTCCTCGATGCGGGCGAGGGAGAGGTTGAACACGCGCGCCAGGTGGCCGAGCTCGTCCTCGGGGTTCTCCACCGGGAGCCGCTCACCGAGGTTCTCCGCCGTGACCCTCTCCGCGTGCTTCGCCATGCGGTCGAGGGGTCCCAGGGCCCGCCGAGCCAGCCAGTGGCCTCCCAGACCCGCGATGGCGATCGCCACGGGAAGCCCGAACAGAAGGCCGAGCAGCAAGTTGCTCCATTCGCGGCGCTGCCGCTCCTCGCTGAGCCCGAGGCGGACCAGGACGGTGCGGTCCCCGACGCGATGCGGGCGGCTGAGCACCCGGATACGCGTCCCGCCCGCGAGGACGGCGGAGGCGAGCGGCCGATCGCCGGCACGGGGCGGCGCGCGAAAGCCCCCCGCGCCCAGCCCCTCGCTGCGATAGAGGAGCGAGCCCTCGGTCGACCAGACCTCGAGGAAGCTTCCCCCCTCCGCTTCCTCGCCGTGGCCCCCCATTCTGATCGAGCCATCGGGGAACGCCGCCAAGAGATCCTCGACCCTCTCGAACTCCGCATGGAGGCTCCGGTCCAGCTCCCGGCGTTGCGACACGCGGAGGAAGACGAGGGTCGAGGCGAGATAGAGCGCGAGGATGGCTGAGAGCACGGCCACGTACCAGAGCGTCAGCCGTGTCCGCACGTGGCGCGGCCGGAGGCGCATGCTCAAGGGGTCGCGTCCTTGACGATGTAGCCCACGCCCCGGACCGTGTGGATGAGCTTCGACTCGAACCCGTCGTCGATCTTGCGTCGAAGGCGCGCGATGTGGACGTCGATCACGTTGTCGAGGGGCGTCGCGCGGTCCGTCTCCTTCCAGACCTCGCGGGCGAGCATCTCCCGCGAGACGACGCGTCCGCGGTTCCGCAGCAGATATTCGAGCAGCTCGAACTCTCGCGCGGTCAGCTCGAGGCCTCGGCCACCGCGGGTCACGCGCCGGGCGGCGACGTCCAGCTCCAGGTCCGAGACGCGCAGACCAGAGACCGGCTCGGCGCGCCCCCGGCGCAGCAGGGCGCGGATCCGTGCCGCCAGCTCCGGAAACGCGAAAGGCTTGACCAGGTAGTCGTCCGCCCCGGTGTCGAGGCCGACGACGCGGTCCCGGACGGTATCCCGCGCGGTCAGGATCAGGACCGGAATGCCACGGTCTCGGGCCCGGAGCGTCCCCAGGATCTCCAGCCCGCTGCGGCCAGGCAGCATCAGGTCCAGCACCACGAGGTCGAAGCTGCGGGCATCGAGAAGGTAGTAGCCCTCCTCGCCGGTCCGCGCCACGGTGACAGCGTAGCCCTCGCGCTCCAGGCCCTCCCTGAGCGCCTGGGCGACCTTGGTTTCGTCCTCGACGATCAGGATGTGCACGGTCCCCAGATGGTATGCCGATTGCCCGGGGCCCCGATCCTTAAGAGATCCTGACGGATTTGTCATGCATTCTTAAGGCATCTCCTCGGACGCCGGTGGGTAGAATTCGAACGCGCCCCTTCAGGTGGCGCGAAGGAGCGTCCGATGAAGCATCCCGTCGTCTTCCTGGCGGTAATCGTGTCCCTCTCGACCTTCGCGACGGCGGCTGATTCCCTGAAGCGAGATTTCGAGTCCGACCCTGTCGGCAGTCCTCCCGCCGGCTTCGAGTTCGGCCGGACCGGCGGCGGCGCCGAAGGCAAATGGATCGTGCGGATCGAGAAGGGAGTGGACAAGAACCACGTCCTCCTCCAGGAAAGCGCCGACCCCACGGACTACCGCTTCCCGGTGGCGGTGCTCAAGGACGCCAGCTACAAAGACGTCACCCTCAGCGTCCGGGCGAGGCCGTTGTCCGGCCAGGTCGACCAGGGCTTCGGTCTCGTCTGGCGTTACAAGGACGCCAACAACTACTACATCACCCGCTGCAATGCCGACGAGGACAACTGCACGATCTATCACACGGTCGAGGGCAGCCGGCGAGCCTTCCTGAACCAGGGCGTGAAGGTCGCCAAGAACACGTGGCACACCCTGAAGCTCGAAGCCACCGGCAACCACTTCGTGGTGACCTACGACGGCAACAAGGTCCTGGACGCGAAGGACGAGACGTTCAAGGACGCGGGCAAGGTCGGGCTCTGGACGAAGGCGGACTCGGTCATCGAGTTCGACGATTTCACGGTCGAGGGGCGCTGAGCCGGGTCGAAGCCCATTCCCGGACGGCCCTTCCCAAAGGAGACAAGGCAATGCATCGATCGGTCGTGGGCGTTTTCGCTTTGGCGGTCGCAGGCTTCGTTGCAGGGGGCGGAATCCTGACCGCCGAAACCGGCGACAAGGAACACGCAGAGCTCGCGAAGGCGATGGCGGCTGCCAAGGTGTCGCTCGGAAACGGGCTCTCCGCAGCCGCCAGCGTAGGCAAGCCGATCTCGGCGAAGTACGAGGTCGAGGACGGCAAGCTGCTCCTGTCGGTCTACACCGAAAGGGACGGCAAGTTCAGCGAGGTCGTCGTGGGCCACGTGACCGGGAAGGTGGCAAAGTCCGAATCCATCACGGAGGGTGAGGACCTGACCCACGCCAAGAGCCAGGGCGGAGCCATGGCCAAGGCCACGGTGTCGCTCTCGGCGGCGGTGTCCAAGGCCGTTTCCGCCAACCCCGGCTTCCAGGCGGTGAGCGTCTTCCCTTCGCTCAAGGGCGGCCATCCGGTCGCGGAGGTGTCGCTTCACAAAGGGGCGGAGTGGCGAACGGTGACGGAGAAGCTCGACTAGGTCGCGTTGACCTCGGTCCGTGACGTGCCCGTCGCGATGCGGATAGCGGGGACCGCGCTCGTGCGGAACCGCCTCCGCGCCACGTTGACGGCCATCGGGATCACGATCGGGACGGGCGCGGTGATCTTCACGGTCGCGATCGGCCAAGGAGGCTCCGCCCAGATCCACGAACAGCTCCTCTTGCTGGGAGACAACCTGGTCTGGGTCGAGGCGGGCGGACGAACCATGAGCGGCGTACGCACGGGGACGGGCACGACGCGCACGCTGGTGCTCGCCGACATGCGCGCGCTGCTGCAAGCGATCCCTGAGCTCAAGGGCTGCTCCCCCCAGGTCGATGCGGGGATCCAGGTCATCCACGGTAACCTGAACTGGCGAACCACCTACCGCGGCGTGTCGCCGGAATACCTTCCGATCCGCGGCTGGCGCGTGGCAAGCGGGGATGTGTTCTCACAGCAAGACGTCGACGCCGCCTCCAACGTCTGCCTGCTCGGGCAGAGCGTCGCCACCCAACTCTTCCGCGACGAAGACCCTCTCGGGAGCACGATCCGCGTGCGGGACATGCTATTCAGGGTGCTCGGCACCCTGGCGCCCAAAGGACAGTCCGTGCAGGGAACGGACCAGGACGACTTCATCCTCGTGCCGTTCACGACCGCGCAGCGCAAGCTGAAGGGCGTCACCTGGCTCGACGACATCATGTGCTCGGCGGTCTCCGCCGGCGCCATCCCTGTCATCGAAGGCCAGGCCCGGCCGCTCCTTCGCGAGCGCCACCACCTCGTTCCAGGCCAGGACGACGACTTCAACATCCGCAAGCCCGAGGAGGTCATCAGAGCCCAGGAGGAGATGGCCCGCACCTTGACCCTGCTCCTCGCGAGCGTCGCCACCATCTCCCTCGTGGTGGGCGGCGTGGGGATAATGAACATCATGCTGGTGTCGGTCACGGAGCGCACCCGGGAGATCGGACTGCGCATGGCGGTGGGCGCCCGGGATGGGGAGATCCGGCTCCAGTTCCTCGCGGAAGCCATCGGCCTCTGCCTGGCCGGGAGCGCCCTCGGGGTGGCGGTGGGCATGCTCGCATCGCGCGGCGTCGCCGAGGCCATGGGCTGGCCGATGCTTCTCTCCCCCGTCGCGCTCGCGGCAGCCGTCGGCTCCGCGGCCGTGACGGGAGTGATCTTCGGGTACTACCCCGCGCTCCGGGCCTCTCGCCTGGACCCGATCGAGGCGCTCCGGCAAGAATGATGAGTCGGGTACGCCAAAGGGAGGTCATAGATGACACTCGCGTTCTGGCTTCGTTCCTCGCTCACGACGCTGGTCTCGTTCTCACCTGCGATCCTGGCCGCCGGCCCCGTCGATCCGCCGACCTGGGAGGCGGTCGACAAGACGCTGGGCCGCCCCGGCAGGGTCCTTCCCGGGGTGAACCCGGTCGTCCGTGCACTCCAGGCCGGAGGACTGGACGTACTCGCCATCCACAACCACCTCATCGGCGAGTCGCCACAGGTCGTCTACGTCCACTTTGGCGGCCACGGCGACGCTCAGAAAGTCGCGCAGGCGCTCCGCGGTGCTCTGGAGGCGACGAAGACGCCGCTCGCGGCGCCGGGAGCGGCACCCTCGCCGAGCGCGGCGGAGACCGCTGCTTTCGAGAAGGTCCAGGCGGTCCTCGGTCGAAAGGGCGCGCTCGCCGGCCGCGTGCTCCAGGTCTCGGTGCCGCGGGGCGGCAAGATCGATGAGGACGGCATGGAGGTCCCGGCGAGCGCGGGGATGGCGACGGCGCTGAACTTCCAGGCGGTCGAGAACCGCGTGGCCACCACCGGCGACTTCGTCCTGGTGGCGGAGGAAGTGAACCCGGTCATCCGGGAGCTCGAGGCCCACGGCATCCAGGTCACTGCCCTGCACTCCCACATGCTCCGGGAGAGTCCGCGGCTCTTCTTCATGCACTTCTGGCGGCTCGACGAGCCCGCGCGGATCGGCGAGGGCTTGAAGGCCGCGCTGAGCAAGGTCGCCGTTCAGTAGGCGGCGCAAGGGAGCGGGGCTCTTGCCCCCGAGCGACAAACACGAGCCGAGCCCCTCCACCTCCGAGGTGTCCCTCGCTCGCCTGGCCGCCTACTTCCTTCGCCTGGGGGCCGTGGGCTTCGGCGGCCCGGTCGCCCTCGCGAACTACATGCGGCGTGACCTGGTCGAGGCGCGCGCCTGGATCTCCGAGGGCGAATACGACTCCGGCCTCGCCATCGCCGCGGCCTGTCCGGGGCCGCTGGCCTATCAGCTCGGCGTCTACTGCGGCTACCTCCGCTTCGGCCTTCTCGGGGGTCTGACGGTCGCGGTGGCTTTCGGACTCGCACCCTTCCTGATCGTCGTGGGCGCGGCGGCTGCCTACACCCGCTTCTCCCAAAACTGGCAGCTCCGCGCCCTGTTCTACGGCGTGGGGCCCGTGGTGCTCGCGCTCATCCTGAAGGCGTGCTGGAACCTCGGGATGAAGACGCTGCGCCGGGAATCAACGGCGTGGGTCTTCGCGGCCGTCGCCTGCGCCGTGACCGTGATCGTGCAGAAGGAGCTGACCGCCCTCTTCATCGCGGCGGGCCTGATCGGCATGTTCGTCTTTGCCGACGCGGGCGGGCCTCCATCCCCCGAGCGACCTGCGGCGCGGCGTCCGAGAGCCGGGTCCGCCGCGCTCGCCCTCGCTCTCCCCGGCGCCCCGGCAGGCGGGATGGCGTGGAAGCTGTTCCTCTTCTTCTTCAAGACGGGCTGCCTCGTCTTCGGAAGCGGCCTCGTGATCGTGCCCTTCCTCAAGACCTACCTGGTCGATGACTACCATTGGCTCGGCAACCGGGAGTTCCTGGACGCGGTGGCGATCGGCATGATCTCTCCGGGCCCTGTCGTCATCACCGCGACGTTCGTCGGGTACGTCCTGGCTGGCCTTCCCGGGGCCTTTGCAGCCACGATCGGTATCTTCTCTCCGGCCGTCCTCTTCACCGTGCTGGCGACACCGCTCCTCCTCCGCTACGGAAACAGCCCCCGGCTGAGAGGGTTCATCCGAGGGATCACGGTCACCGTCGTGGGCGTGCTCGTCGGCACGACCTGCCTCGTCGCCCGCACCGCCATCGGCGATGCGCTCACGGCGGCGATCGCCATCCTGAGTCTGGCCCTCCTCGCCCTGTGGAGGAAGTGCCCGGATCCGCTCCTGGTCGCCCTGGGCGCCGCGGCCGGCCTGGCCACATACCGGATCCTCCGGCCTGAGTGGCTCCTGCGTTAGCGATGCGCCCGCTCAGTGCCGGTGCCGGTGGTGGATGTCCGGGTAGTGCGGATGCCGGTGGGTCATCGGCTCGTGGACATGGAGATGGGTGTGCGGCTCCGGAGCGATGCCCGCCTGATGGGCGTGCTGGTGGTGCTCGTCGTGGACGTGCCGGTGCGCGTGTTCAAGGCTCTCGTGCTTGTGCTCGTGCTCGTGGCGCTCCGTCAGGTGCAGCGAGACACCGATCGCCATCAACAGCCCCGCCGCCACCAGGCGAGCCCCCATGGCCTCCTGCAGCATGACGAGGGAGACCACGGCGCCGACGAACGGCGCGAGTGAGAAGTAGGCGCCCGTGCGCGCCGTCCCGAGGTGGCGAAGGGCCAGGACGAAGAGCGCCAGGCTCACACCGTAGCCCAGGAGGCCGACGACCAGGGCGCCGATGACCAGAGCGGCCGAAGGCCAAGCCGCTCCCGTCAATGCGGCGAGTGAGAGGTTGACACCCCCCGCGACCACGCCCTTGATCGCCGCGAGATGCAAAGGATCGGCACCCGAGACCTTCTGCGTGAGGTTGTTGTCGACGGCCCAGGAGAAGCAGGCGGCGGCGATCATCAGAGAGCCGAGCGGCAAGGCCAGCCGCCCCCCCGCCCCACCCTCCCAGGACAGCACGACTCCGCCGGCCATGATGAGCGCGAAGCCGAGCGCGATGCGGCGGTCGAAGTTCTCGCGGAACACGAACCAGGCCAGAAGGGCCGTGAAGACTCCTTCGAGGTTCAGCAGCAGGGAGGCGGCCGAGGCCGGTGTGGAGCGCAGCCCCGACATGAGGAGGACCGGCCCCAGGATGCCCCCGGCCACGACGGCTCCGGCGAGCCACGGCACCTCGGTGCGAGTGATCGGAGCTTCGACAGAGGGGACCCGCGACAGCAGGCGAACCAAGGACAGGCCCAGGCCCGAGCCGGCATAGAGCAGGCCCGCGAGCAGGAGCGGCGGAGTCTCCCCGAGGAGAAGCTTCGCGCACGGCGTACTGAGGCCGAAGAGCAGCGCGGACGCGATCGCGAAGCCGACCCCCATGGGCACCCGCCGCTCGGACTTGTCACGTGCCGTCATCGTGAGACGGCGTCCTCCAGCCGGGGGGGACGCGGATCGGCGCCCCAACGTGCGAACAGCATCGGCACGACCAGGAGGTTCAGGAACGTCGAGCTCAAGAGCCCGCCAAGAATGACCTCGGCCATGGGGCTCTGGATCTCGTTGCCCGGCTTGCCGCCCGCCAGCACCAGGGGTATCAGCGCCAGGCCGGCCGTGAGGGCCGTCATGAGCACGGGGGCTAATCGCTCGTGCGAGCCGCGGACGACGGCCGCGCGCAGCGGCATGCCCTCGTCTCGCATCAGGTGCTCGTAGTGGCTCACCAGCAGGACGCCGTTGCGGGTGGCGATGCCGAAGAGGGTGATGAAGCCCACGAGCGACGCCACGCTGAGGCCGCCTCCGCTCACGGCAACCGCGAGCAGGCCGCCGATGAGGGCGAGGGGCAGGTTCACGAGGACGATCAGGGTGTGCCCGTGGCTGCGGAAGGCGACGTAGAGCAGGGCATACATCCCGCCCAGGATGGCGACGGAGAGCAGGCCGAGGTTCCGGAGGCTCCGCTCGGCTTCCTCGAACTGCCCGCCGAACACGACTCGGTACCCTTCGGGCAATGGCAGCCCGGCGCGGAGCGCCTCCCGGGCTTTCTCCACCACGCCCGCGAGGTCGCTTCCCGCGATGTTGGCCGTGATCATGGCCATGCGCTGCACGTTCTCCCGGCGGACCAGGCCCGGACCGAGGTCGAAGCGGACGCGGACCACCTGGCCCAGGCGGACCACGTGCCCCCCTGGGGTCGTCACGGGAAGCGCCTCGAGATCGTCGCGATGCAAGCGCAGCCTCTCCGGGAAGCGCACCACCACCCGCGAGGTGAGGCCGCCCTCCACGACCTCGCCCGCGACCGTCCCCTGGAACAGCGCCTCGACCGACTGCGCCATGTCCGCGGGCGTGAGGGCGTAGCGGGCCATGGCCTCCCGGTCGAAATCCACGAGGAGCTGGGGAACGGTGGCCTGCTCCTGGTTGGACAGGTCCACGAGTCCCCGGACGCCGCGGAGCACGCGCTCCGCGCTGGCCGAGAGGCCACGCAGGACGGAGAGGTCCGGACCGAAGATCTTCACGGCCAGGTTGGTCTTGCTGCCGGAGATCATGTGGTCGATGCGGTGGCTGATCGGCTGGCCGAAGCTCACGTTGACCCCCGGGATCGTGGCCACCGCCCTCCGCATCTCGGCGAGAAGCACCGGCTTCGGACGGCCGGGTCGCAGGACCACCTCCATCTCCGAAGCGTTGACGCCCTGCACGTGCTCGTCTTTTTCGGCCCGCCCGGTCCGCCGGCTCGTCGAGATGACTTCCGGAAAGGCCAGCAGGGCCTTCTCCACCTCGCGACCCAGCATGTCGCCTTCGCTGAGAGGAGTGCCCAGGGGGCTCACGAGCGCGATGGTCAGGCTGCCCTCGTTGAACGGCGGCAGGAAGGACTGGCCCAGGAAGGGAAGGATCGCGAAGGCGACGACGAGCGCGCCCACGGCCGCCCCCAGGACGAGCGCCCGGCGATCCAGGCAGAAGGCGAGCGTCCCGTCATACGCGCGCTTGCAGAGTCGCAACAACCAGGGCTCCTCGCTGTCCAGGAGGGTGCCGTGCGGGAGGAGCATCAGGCAGAGGACCGGAGTGACGGTGAGCGCCACCAGAAGCGAACCCGCGAGGGACGCCAGGTAGGCGAGGCCGAGAGGCCGCAGCAGCCTGCCCTCCATGCCGCCCAGCACCAGGAGGGGAAGGAAAACCAGCGCGATGACGAGGGTGGCGAACAGCATGGCGCTGCGGACCTCGGAGGACCCCCGGAAGACGACATCGAAGGCCGGGCGCCGCTCAGCCTCGGGCTTGCGGCGCTCCTCCCGGAGCCGCCGGAACACGTTCTCGACGCCGATGATCGCGTCGTCGACGAGCGCACCGATGGCGATGGTAAAGCCGCCCAGGGTCATCGTGTTCAGGGTTCCCCCGAAGAGCGAGATCACGACCACCCCCGCCACCAGGGAGAGCGGGATGGCCAGGGCCGAGATGAAGGTCGTTCGCACGTTGCCGAGAAAGAGGAAGAGGATGATGACCACGAGGATCCCTCCGTCGCGAAGTGCCATGGAGACGTTGTGGATCGCCACCTCGATGAAGTCCGCCTGACGGAAGTTCTCCTTCTCGATCACGACGCCCGGAGGAAGCGTCCGTTGCAGGTCGTCCAATACGCGGTCGATCTGCTGGGTGAGGGCCAGGGTATTCGCCCCCGGCTGCTTCTGGACGCTCAGGATCACGGCGGGCTTGCCGCGGTAGGACGCGGTGCCCCGGGCGGGCTCGGCGGCCAGCTCGATCGACGCGATCTGGCCCAGCCGCAGGGGAATCCCCCCACGGACGCGGAGCACCGTCGCCGCGAGGTCCCCCGTCGAGCGCGCCCGGCCGAGGCCGCGGACCAGGTACTCCTGGCCCCCGTCCACGTGGAAGCCCGCGGCCGGGACCGCGCTGGCCTCCTCGAGCGCCTTGACGACCTCCTTGACCGAGATCTCGGCCTGGATGACGGCGGCAGGGTCGAGCTGCACGAGGTACTCGCGCACGTCGCCCCCGATCGGCACCACCTGCGAGATCCCGGGCACGGCCAGGAGGTTGCGGCGCACCACGGTCTCCGCCAGCCGCCGCAGCTCCATGGCGGAGACACGGTCGGAGGTGAGAGCCATGAACGTGATCTCGCCCATGATCGAGCTGATGGGTCCGAGCGTGGGGCGCTCGACGCCGGTCGGAAGGCTGACGGTTTGCAGGCGCTCCGCCACGATCTGCCGCGCCAGGTAGACGTCCTCGCCCCACTCGAACTCGACCCACACGACCGCGATGCCCGGCCCCGAGACCGAGCGGATGCGCCGGACGCCGGAAGCACCGTTCAGGGCCGACTCCACCGGGAAGGTGACGAGGAGCTCGAGCTCCTCGGGCGCCAGGCCCTTCGCCTCGGTGATGACGGTGACGGTGGGCGCCGTGAGGTCCGGGAAGATGTCGACGGGAAGCTGCGAGGTCAGGGCCCCGCCGGCCACCAGCAGCACGAAGGCCGCCACGAGGACGCCCCAACGGTGGCGCAACGAGGCACGGATGATTCGGTCGAGCATCGCCGCCTCCTAGTGGACGTGGCCTTCGGGGGCGCCTGCGGAGAGGAGAGAGCTGCGCCGGACGGCGCCCGCCCCTCGCGTCACCAGCCGTTCGCCCGACCGGAGCCCGTCGACGCGAGCCTCGTTCCCGAGCCGGCCCAGGACCCGCACTTCCCGGCGACCGAAGCTCTCGCCTGCGAGCTGGACGTAGGCGACGGGGATGCCGGAGTCGTCGAGCAGCGCAGAGAGAGGCACGACGACGCCGCGCTTCTCGCCGGGGAGCAGGAGCTCGGCTTCGACGGCGCTGCCGAGCGGCAATTCCGAAGCACTGCGATCGACTTCGAGAATGACGTTCACGGACGCAGTCCGCGGATCGACCTCGGGCGAGCGGGAGACGAGCTTCACGTCCCTCGCCCCGATCTCCAGGGGCTCTGGTTGGCCGGGTCGTTTGAGGAAGAGGCCCCGCGGTGCTCCCTGGACGCGGGTCGCCGCCTCGGGCCGCAGCGCCACGACGATCCAGAGTGGCCGGACCTTCACGAGGCGCCCCAGCGGGGTGCCCGCGGCGACGGTCTGGCCTGGAGACACCGAGACCTCGGCCACGCGGCCGGCCCATGGGGCCCCCACCAGGATGGCGGCGGCGCCGTCGCTTCCATCGACGGCGTTCGTGACCGCGGCTACGCCACGCCGGGCGGAGGCGAGCCGCGCTTCGAGGCTCGCGAGCGTCGCGCGGGCCCTCTCCAGCTCCGCTTGACTCGTCGCCTCCACCCGCAGCAGCTCGCCGAGCCGCTCCACGCGCCGGCGCGCGACGTCGACCTCGCCCTCCAAAGACGCCGCGTCCGCGTGCAGCTCGGGAAGGCTTCGGTCGCCCACGCGGGGCACCAGCCGGAACACGGTCCCGCCTCGGGCCAGGTCCAGCCCCGTGTACGGCCAGGGAGATGCCGAGACGGTCGCGTCCGCCCCCGCGGTGAGCACCACCTCTCCTCCGCCCGCCGGCTTCACTTGCGCCGGACCCTCCACGCTCTCGGCGAGCGCGCCTTCGCGGACCCAGGCGGTCGCGAACTCGGTCCGCCACTGCTGCTCCTTCAGGAAGGACACCCCCTCAGGAGCATCCGAACCGTCCTGAGCCACGCGGCCTCCAGGTGAGGCCGCGGACCCGATCCGCACGCGGCCCGCGGCGAGATCCTCCGGACCCGCAGGCGACTCGATCCGGAAGACGAGGTCGAACGTGCCTTCGGCGCGCGGCTTCACCTCGATCGGATAGATCCCGTCGCGCCTCGGCCGCTCCTGCCGGAAGACCTCCTCCACGCCAGCGGGGCCGCGGAGCACCAGGGTGACCGCGCCTCCCTTCAGGGGAGCGAACCCGGAGAGGACGGTGACGTGCGCGTTGCTCGTCGTGTTCGCGCCCGCGACGAGCGGGCCCGTCTCGGCGAAGACCTCGTACCGCTCGCCCCAGGCGGTGACGGACCAGCCCTCTGGCGTTGCGGACGCTCCCTGACGCTTGGGATCGCTCGCTCGACAACCCAGCGCTCCGACAAACAGCCACCCGGCGAGCACGACGATCCGACGGTCCATCAGAATCCTCCTCCGGTGAGAGGCCGCCCGAGCGCCGCCTCCAGTTCGCGGTGCGCTTCCAAGGCCTGGCCCCGCAGGTCGATGTCGGCCAGACGCACGGCCATGGCCGCGCGCAGGCTGTCGAGCAGGTCGGTGAGCGAGGCTTCTCCGGCGCGGTATGCGGCCGTGGCCGCGGCGATCACTCGATCGCTGTCTTCGGACTTGCGGTCCGCTTCGCGGGAAGCGGCGAAGAGCACCCGGTAGGCGGCCGCTCCTCCTTCGACTTCGGCGGCCACGCGGGCTTTTGCCACCTCAGCGCGCGCGGCGGCCGCCTGTTGGCGGCGCTCGGCCTCGATCTGCGCGGCCTGGTCGCGGTCGAAGAGTGGCACCGTCCAGCCCGCGGCGAATATCGGGCCACTCCGCACCACGCCGCTGCCGGCGAGCTGCTGCCAACCGAACTGCAGGGTCGGAAAGGCAAGGAAGCGGCCGGCCCGCTTCTTCTCGAGCGCCGCCTGCTCTACCTCGAAGGCGAGCGCGCGCAGCTCGGGAGAGTCGGTCGGATCCGTGACCGCGGGAGGCTCGGGGGGCGCGGCCGGAGCGGGGACCGCATCCGGGCCGAGGTCCGTTCGCCAAGCTCGAGCCAAAGCCTGCCCTTTGGCCAGCGCCGCCTCCGCCGTTCCCAGCGCCGAGCGGACTTCGGCCTCCGCCAGGGTGAACCGCCGGGCGGAGAGCCCCGATTCCTCCCCGACGCGCGCCCGCTGCCGCTCGACCTCCGCGAGGCTGTGCACGCGCTCCAACTGCCGCTTGAGCGCTTCACGCCGTTCGAACGCGAGGCTCCAGCCCGCGAAAGCGGCGCGGATGTCCCGACGCAGGCCGGCCTTGTCCACGGAGAGCCGCGCGCGCGCCGCGGCGAGGCTGGCGTCGGCGCCCTTCTTGGCGAGGCCATAGCGTCCGTCCAGGGGCGGCGTCCAACTGAGCGTCCAGTTGGTCAGTCGCGGGTTCTCGTCCGGTCGCTCGCGCCAGAAGTCCACCCGCGGATTCGGGAGGACCCCCGCTCGCCTCCTGGCCGCCTCGGCGCGAGCCACGCCCTCGGTGAGCGCCCGCACGGCGGCGCTCTCTCCGGTGAAAGCAGACAAGAACTCCTGCTCGGTGACCGCGTGGGCCCCCGCTCGGGGCGCCAGGACCAGCGCCGACAGGCCCATGAGTAACGGCAGTCGCATGATCTCCCCCTGACGTGACACGAATGGCGACGAGCGCACCGCAGCCGGCGGAACGCTCCGGTCAGACGAGGGGGTCGATCAGATCCTGAGAACGGAGGCGGATTCGAGTCGGGGAGGCGGGTCGTGCGTCGGCCCACTCTGCGAGAGAAGCGGGCGGCCGGAAGTCGCAGCGACAACAACGTGAGGAGCGTCCCCGACCATGGCCCCGATCAGCCGCAGTAGCTTCCCGGGGATCGGCGCGGTGACGCTGGTGACGAGCGGATGCCCGTGGGCCGGGGTTCGCTCGTCGTGGGCATGCCCGTGCAGCGCCATCTCTAGGCCGACCGCGCCCGCATGATGCGACGAGCCGTCGCGGTGGTGGTCGTCGGTGGCGAGGTGCAACGCCACCGTCCATCCGACCACCGAGGACGAGGCAAGGGCCAGCAAACCCGCCACCGCGAGCGCTCGCTTCAGGGGACGCCGCACGAGGGCAGTATCCCCGATCGGTCACAGCGGGTCAAAGGTCCATCGCCGCCGGCATCAGAAGATCACCTTCAGACCGAGCTGGATGACCCGCGGATCGCCCGCGCTAGTGATGGAGCCGCGAGAGGTCCTAGCCCATCCGTCGCCAGAACGACCGGCTCGCTGGGCCGGAGGTGAACCTCCCATGAAGGAAGAACATATGTATTGACATACAGAGTATCAAGTGAGAGCCTGGATCGGTGAAGTGGGTGACACGAAAGCGCATCCACGTGAACCGAACGGCCACGGCGTGGTTGATCCGACGCTTCCTCGACCGGGATGCCGAGATCCTCTTCGTCGAGCCCGAGGAAGTCGCTCAGGTTCAACGGACCGTGGCCGCGATTGGCTTCGATGCACCGGGAGCCAAGTACCCCCACAAGGATGAGCGAGGCCGGTGCTCCTTCGAGCAGCTCGTGGACGGGCAGCTCTCGCAGGACGCCGCGCTCCGGCGTCTCGCGCGGATCGTCCACGGGGCCGACTTCCCGGAGGAGCCGAGCTCGGAACCTGAATCCGCTGGACTCTGGGCCATCAGCCAGGGCTTCACGGAGGTTGGCAGAGAAGATGGGGACATCGTGGCGCGCGCCAGCTTCCTCTACGACTCCCTCTATGCCCACCTGCAAGCCCTCTCGGCCACAGAGGCGGCCCGGCCCACCGGGGCGACCCCATGACCGAGACGGGTTGGTGCGTGTTCGTCCACCAGCTTCCAGCGAAGCCCCCGTACCTGCGGGCGAAGATCCTGAAGCTCCTCTGGCGCGCCGGTGGCGTCCCCCTGAAGGACTCCGTGTACGTGCTACCGCTCCGCGAGGATCTTCTCGCCGAGCTCCGGAGGATCTCCGAGGTCGCCGTCTCCGGGGGTGGGGACGCCTACATCTTCCAAGCGCAGTCGGTCGGGCGGCCGAGCCCCGAGGAGCTCGTTCGAGCGTTCCAGGGGGCACGGGACGAAGACTACCGCGACCTGACGGCGAGGCTGAGGAAATGGCGGGTCAAGCTCGACCGCACGGGAAGCGCTTCTTCCTTACGCGGACCCTTCCGCATTCGGCTTGGCCACGCCAGACGGCGCCTCCAGCAGATCGGCCGTGTCGACTTCTTCCAGGCGCCGCGGCGGGCGGAGGCCGAAGCCGCGCTCCGAGTGTTCGCGGCTCGGCTCGCGGCGGACGCCGGGGCAGCGGGGCTCGTGGGGCCGGAGGCGAACCGCGAGCTGATCGGCCGCACTTGGGTCACGCGCCGCGGTATCCAGGTCGACCGAATCGCCTCGGCATGGCTTGTCCGCCGGTTCATTGATGCCAAGGCGCGTTTCCGCTTCATCGATCCCCACGCGGAGCAAGCGCGTGCCGGCGAGCTGACCTTCGACATGATGGGCGCCGACTTCACGCACGAGGAGGACCGCTGCACCTTCGAGACCCTCGTGCGCCGCATCAGGCCGACGCACGCCGCGCTCGCCCGCGTCGCCGAGATCATCCACGACATCGACATCAAGGACGACAAGTTCGGTCGTCCCGAGGCACCAGGAGTCGAGCAGCTCCTGCTGGGCATGCTGGCCGCAAACCCCGAAGACCAGGCACGCCTCGAACGGGGCTTCGCCCTCCTCGACGACCTGTATCAATCATTCACCCGTCAGCTCAGATCGGCTTCATCCTCCCCTGGCGTGCAGGACGGGAAGCCTGGGGAACGAAAGGGAGGTCCAGCGTGACGGTGGCCGCCCGGGTCGTGCGTCCCCGCTCAGAGGGATTCCTATGACTCTCCCGCGGGCCGCGATGCGGCGGCCAATCACGGTCGTGGTCGCCATGGCCGCGGTGGTTTTGGCGGGCCTCATGGCCTTGCGCCAGATGCCCCGCGACATTCTCCCCAACCTGGGCGTCCCCATCATCTACGTCGCGCAACCCTACGGAGGGATGGATCCCGCTCAGATGGAGGGCTTCCTGACCTACTACTACGAGTACCACTTCCTCTACGTGACGGGCATCGAGCACGTGGAGTCCAAGTCCATCCAGGGAGTGGCGCTCATCAAGCTCCAGTTTCACCCGGGAACGGACATGGCCCAGGCCATAGCCGAGACGATCAACTACGCGAACCGTGCCCGGGCCTTCATGCCGCCGGGGACACTGCCGCCCTTCATCATGCGCTTCGACGCGGGCAGCGTCCCGGTCGGCAACCTGGTCTTCGCCAGCGACAGCCGGGGCGTAGGAGAGATCCAGGACCTGGCCCTGAACCGCGTCCGCCCCCTCTTCGCCACGCTACCCGGCGTCTCGGCCCCGCCACCTTTCGGCGCGAGCCAGAGGAGCGTGGTCGTGCGGGTCGACCCGGAGCGCCTGCGCGCCTACAGCATGTCTCCCGACGAGGTCGTGGCCGCGGTCGCCACCACCAACACGATCAGCCCCTCGGGCAACGTCCGCATCGGCGACATGATCCCCATGGTCCCGCTCAACTCCGTCGTGAGGAGAATCGCCGAGCTCGAACGGGTCCCCATCCGCGCCGGCTACCCTACCGTCTTTCTGCGCGACGTGGCGACCGTCGAGGATGGCTCCGACATCGCGACGGGCTACGCCCTCGTCAACGGCAAAAGGACGGTCTACATCCCCGTCACCAAGCGCGCCGACGCCTCCACCCTGGAGGTCGTGCGCCTCGTGAAGACCAGCCTTTCGAAGTTCCAGGCGGTGCTTCCCGACGATGTCAAGGTCAGCTACGAGTTCGACCAATCGCCATACGTCGTCCGCGCCATCAATGGCTTGGCCCTCGAAGGCTCGCTGGGCGCGCTCCTCACCGGGCTCATGGTGCTTCTCTTCCTGCGGGACTGGAGGAGCGCTTTCGTCGTCGTCGTCACCATCCCCCTCTCCCTGTTGGTAGCGGCGGTCGGACTGTGGGGGTCGGGCCAGACGATCAACATCATGACCTTGGGAGGCCTCGCCCTCGCCGTGGGTGTGCTCGTGGACGAAGCCACCGTGACGATCGAGAACATCCACACTCATCTGGCCCGGGGCGAGGGGGTCGCCCAGGCTGCGCTCTTGGGCACGGAAGAGACCGCCGGACCGACGCTCCTGGCCATGCTGAGCATCCTCGCGGTGTTCATCCCGTCGCTCTTCATGGTGGGGGCCGGCCGCGCCCTCTTCGTTCCCATCTCGCTCGCCGTGGGCTTCTCGATGCTCGCGTCCTACGTCCTTTCCAACAGCCTGGTACCCGTGTTGTCGGTGTGGCTCCTGCGCCGCCATCACGGCGATACGGAACAGCCCTCGGCTTTCGACAGCTTCCGCGAGCGGGTCGCCGCCGGCGTCGCGAAGGTCTCCCAGAGCTCGGGTTGGGTCCTTGCTGGCTACCTGGGGGCCGCTGCCTTGGTCATAGTCGTCGTGGGATCTCGGCTCGGCGTCGAGATCTTCCCGCGCGTAGACGTCGGGCAGTTCCAGCTCCGCCTGCGCGCCCCCGCGGGCACTCGCATCGAGCGCACCGAGAAGGTCACGCTCGCGGCCCTGCAACTCGTCGCCGACGAGGTCGGCGCACAGAACGTCGAAAGCACCCTCGGCTTCGTGGGAGTCCAGCCGCCCAACTATCCGATCAACCTCATCTACCTCTGGACCGGGGGCCCCGAGGAGAGCGTCATGCAGGTCCAGCTCAAGCCAGGTGCCGTGTCCCTCGAGTCGCTGAAGGAGCGGTTGCGGAAGAGGCTGACGGAGCGTCTACCGGGCGTCCGAGTCTCCTTCGAACCCAGCGACATCGTGAGCCGGATCATGAACCTGGGCGCGGCCACGCCTGTGGAAGTGTCGGTCAGCAGCCCGAGCCTCCCGCTCACCCGCGAGATCGCGGAAAAGCTACAACAGAACCTCGGGGCCGTTCCGGTGTTGCGGGATCTCCAGTTCGGCCAGTCCCTCGACTATCCGGCGGTCCAGGTGAGCCTGGATCGCGAAAAGGCCGGGATCCTCGGGGTCAAGACCATCGACGTGTCGCGCGCGCTCACCGCGGCCACCTCCTCCAGCCGCTACACGGCTCCGGTCTACTGGGCCGACCCGACGAGCGGCGTCGCCTACCAGGTGCAGGTGGAGATTCCCGAGACCCAGATGACCTCGCTCGAGGAGTTGAGGAACATCCCCATGACCGTCCGGGAAGGCCGGCCGATGCTTCTACAGAACATCGCCGCCGTCAGTGAGGGCACGACGGTCGGCGAATACGACCGGTACAACATGCAGCGGACGATCAGCCTTTCGGCCAACGTCTTCGGGGAAGACCTTGGCAGCGTCGATCGACGGATCTCCCGCGCGTTCGATCAGCTCGGGAGCCTGCCCCCGAAGGTGACGGTGACGGTCCGCGGACAGATCGCCGCCCTGCGACAGATGCTCGACGGCCTCCGCACCGGCCTGATCTTGACGGTCGTCGTCATCTTCCTGCTGCTCGCCGCCAGCTTTCAGTCGGCGCGGCTCGCGCTCGCGGTGGTATCGACCGTGCCCGCGGTGATCGCAGGCGTGGTCACCGTGCTCTGGATCACGGGGACCACGCTCAACATCCAGTCGTTCATGGGGGCCATCATGGCCGTCGGTGTGGCCACGGCGAACGCGATCCTGCTGATCACGTTCGCGGAGAGGGCGCGCCAAGCCGGGCAGTCCGCCGCCCAGGCCGGCGTCCAGGCCGCCCGCGACCGCCTCCGGCCCATCCTGATGACGAGCGCCGCGATGATCGCGGGCATGATCCCCATGGCGATCGGCCTCGGAGAGGGAGCCGAGCAGACGGCTCCCCTCGGCCGGGCCGTCATCGGCGGGCTGGCCGTCGCCACCCTCGCGACCCTCGCCGTCCTTCCCTCCGTGTTCTCCGTCCTGCAGTCGGGCCGGCCCACAGGCTCGGGCTCCCTCGAACCCGAGGAGACGGGTGAGGGCCGCCCGAAGCAAGCATGAATCCCTGGGAGCGCTGCCAATCATGAAAGCTGCCGCAAAAGCCCACACGGCCGCCTCGCTGTTGGGAGGCGCTCTAGTCTTCTCCGCGGCCTGCCGCCAAGCGGACCCGGCGACCTCGGCCGCCTCAGCGTCGGCCTCGTCGCCGACCGTGAGCGTCGGCAAGGCCAGAAAGGGGCCGATCAGCCGGACGATTGCGCTCCCGGCGACCATACGCCCCCACGAGCAGGCCGTGCTCTATGCGAAAGTCGCCGGCTACCTGAAGACGATCCGCGTCGACAAGGGCGACTCGGTCCACGAGGGCGACCTCCTCGCGGAGATCGAGTCGCCGGAGCTCGTGGCCGACCTGGCGCGGCAGAAGGCCGAGGTCGCGGTGGCCGAGGTCGCGTATCGGCGCGCCAGCGAGGCTCAGAAGAAGGCCCCCGACCTAGTGATGCCCCAGACGGTGGACGACGCCAAGGGCAAGCTCGACATGGCCCAGGCGACCCTCGAGCGGACGGAGACGCTGCTCGGCTACACCAAGATCCGCTCCCCCCTGTCCGGCATCGTGACGAAGCGCGCGGTCGATCCCGGGGCGTTCATCCCTGCCGCGACCTCCGGCAGCGTCGCCCAGAGCGCCGCGCTCCTGACCGTCATGGACATCCGGTCGGTCCGGATCGAGATCCCGGTGCCGGAGCCGGAAGTGCCGCTCGTGAGGGTCGGCCTGCCGGTCGAGGTCAGTCTGGACGAGCTCCCGGGTCGCGCGTTCCAGGGAAGCGTGACCCGGTTCGCCTATGCGCTGGACGAGGCGTCGAAGACGATGACGGCCGAGGCGGAGATCGCGAACCCCAAGAGCGAGCTTCGGCCGGGAATGTATGCCCGGGCCAGGATCACCATGGAACGGAAGGCCGACGTGCTGCTCATCCCGGCCGCGGCCCTGGTGGGCGGGAAAGGCCAGGACTTCGTCTTCACGGTGTCCGACGGGAGGGCCAAGCGCGTGGCCGTCAAGGCCGGATTCCGCGACGGCGCGAGCGTCGAGATCCTGGAGGGCCTCGCCCCGGAGCAGACCGTCGTTCTGGCCGGCTCCTCCCCCCCGGCCGACGGCCAGTCGGTCACGGTCGTGGAGGCCCGATGAGACCCGGCGGTCAGGCGTTGCCGATCCTTCCCATCATCCTTATGATCTTTCGTGCAAGCGGCTCCGCGGCGGAAACGCAGACCCAGGCCGCGCCCGCTCCCGGTGCCGCCTACCCGATCGATCTCGCCACGGCCCTCCGCCTGGCCGGAGCGAAAGGCGTCGACGTCCAGATCGCCCGCGAAAGGCTCCAGGCCGCGAAGGCCAACGCCACGAGCGCCGCGACCCAGTTCCTCCCTTGGCTGTCCGCGGCGGCCAGCTACCGCCGCCACGGCGGCCTCATCCAGGATGTGGTCGGCAACATCGTCGAGGCGGACAAGGCCTCCTATGCGGTCGGCGGCGCGATCAACCTTCAGGTGGACGTCGGCGACGCGCTCTTCAGGACGCTGGCGGCGCGCCAAACGAGCCATGCGGCAGAGCAGGGGTTGGAGGCGCAGCGCCAGGAGACGCTGGTGCGTGCGGCCCAGGCTTACTTCGACCTGCTCGTGGCCCAGGCCGTCGTCGGGGTGGCCGCAAACGCTCTCCAAATCTCGCAGGACTACGAGTCGCAGCTGCATCGCGCCGTGGATGCTGGCATTGCCCTTAAGGGGGAGGAGCTCCGGGTGAGGGTCCAGACGCGGCGCAACCAGCTCTCTCTCCAGCAGGCTACGGAGCAGCGTCGCATCCTGGCCGCACGTCTCACCGAGACGCTCCGCCTGGACCCCGGGGTCGAGCTGGTCGCCCAGGACCTCGAGCTTGCTCCCCTCGCTCTGCTCCCCGCCACCGAAGCCGTCGACGCCCTGGTCGCGGAAGCGCTCTGGGCGCGGCCGGAGCTGAAGGAAGCGCAGGCCCTGGTGCAGGTCGCGGAGCAGACCGAGAAGGGTGCGGTTTACGGCCCGCTGATCCCGACGATCGTCGGACAGGCCTTCTTCGGCGGTCTCGGCGGCGGCAAGGACGGCGGCCCCACCAGCTTCGGAGGGTCGCGAGACTACCTGGCCGCGGTGGGCTGGCGCTTGGGTCCAGGCGGGCTCTTCGACGTCGGACGCATACGCTCGACGCGGGCGCGGCGGGAAGAGGCCCGCTGGAACGTCGAGAAGCTGAAGGACAGCATCGCGCGTCAGGTCGTGGAGGCACGCACGCGGGTGCTGTCCCAACAAGAACAGCTCGAGACGGCGAAGGAGGCGCTGGAGGCAGCGGAGCAGGGCCTGGAGCTGGCCCGGGGCCGGAAGGAATTCGAGGTCGGGGTCGTGCTCGAGAACATCCTCGCCGAGCAGGATCAGACCCGTGCACGCCAAGACTACGCGCGTGCGCTCGGCGAGTACGACAAGGCCCAATACGTGTTCTCACGGGCGCTGGGCCGGCTCGGCAAGGACGGAAGCGAGGGGCCTGGAATCGGTCGCAATTCGGGTCGCGCGGACCGCTGACAGGGCTCCTTCAAGGGGGCCTTCATGCTGGGAATGTCCTTTCGGATCCTCACCGCTCTTCTGGGGAGCATTACACCCACGCCAGGAGATGCGGGTACCCTGCCTGTCCTTGATGCGGTCGTAGGCGCTGGGTATCTCCACCCCACCGCCGAGTTCGCCATTAGCCAGGAAACGGGCCGAGCTTGGGTCGAAGCAACAATCGACAATGGCGGCCAGGGAGAAGACTACGACAGCTATACCTTGCGCGCTAAGGTGAAGAATCTCTCCTACAATACGCAGACTCAGGAGATCGTTTACCGTGACGATGGGATCCGTGTCACTTGCGCAAAGGTCACACTCTCGAAGGCCCTTTTCGTCAGGCCGACCGACATTAGGGGCACCGCAAACTGCGAGCTTCTGGCTCGGCTTGAGTGGAGTAGGGACGATAATGGATTTGAGTATCAGAGGAGGAAGCATCTCGTTGTGGAGCTGAAGATCACCCCGTAGCGATCGAGATCGTACCCGGTGACTGGCTAGAAGGGGTGCACTCCGAGACGGCAGCCGGGCGTGCCGTCCTAGCGCCGAGAGAAGGTCCGTTTCGATGAGGCGGGCCGCCGCCGACCGGACCACCGGGGCGGGAAGAAAAAGACCAACCGCCGGGCCCACCGAACGATCGGAGCCTCCGAGCAACCCGAAAGCGGAGAGAAGAACCGATGAGAGGCTTCGAGAGACCTATGCTCACTGTGGCCGCCGCGCTGGCATTGCTGGGGCCGGCGGGTGCCTGGCCTGCGGACGACAAAGGCGGGGAGGAGCAGGCCCGGGCCGAGCAACCGGCGGACCAACCCCAGGATGAGAAGCCGATGGCGTCAGCAGCCGCCGTGACGGCATCCGCCACCCCGGACGGCTTCGTGATCCAGTCCGAGAACGGTGAATACCGGCTGGTCCTCGGCATGGTGGCCCAGGCCGACGGCCGCTTCTCGTTGGACGATCCCAAGCCGATCGTCAATACCTTCACCGTTCGCAAGATACGTCCCACCTTCACGGGTCGCATCACCAAGTGGTTCGACTTCAAGGTGATGCCGGACTTCGGCAACGGAACCACGGTCGTCCAGGACGCGTATTTCGACATCCGGTTCTCGCCAGCCTTCCGCGTGCGCACCGGTAAGGACAAGACGCCGATCGGCTATGAGCTGCTGCAGGGCGACGCGTTTCTGCTGTTCCCAGAACGCGCGCTCGCGTCGAGCCTCGTGCCCAACCGTGATATCGGCATCCAGGCTCAAGGCGACGTCGCCGGCGGCAAGCTGTTCTACGCTGCGGGGGTCTTCAACGGTGTTCCGGACGGAACCAGTTCTACGACCGAACTCGACACCAACAACGCGAAGGATCTCGCCGGGCGCGTTGTCGTGCAACCTTTCAAGTCTGCGAAGTCGCCCGCCGGCGCGCTGAACGGCCTCGGGTTTCAGGTGGGCGGTTCGGGGGGGCGGCAGATTGGCGCGCTGCCCTCGTTCAAGACGTCCGTCGGGCAGACGTATTTCTCCTACAACGGCGCCGCCGCCGCCAGTGGAGTACGCAAACGCGTCTCGCCGGCGGTGTTCTACTATTTCAAGTCGTTCGGCGCTTTCGGTGAGTACATGCGCTCAGCACAACCAGTCGTCAAGGGCGGCGTGCAGACCGGGGTGACGAACCAGGCGTGGGAAGTCACGGTCTCGATCCTGCTGACCGGAGAGGGGGCGTCCTACGCCGGCGTCCGGCCGAAGGACAACTTCGACCCTGCAAAGGGACACTGGGGAGCGCTGCAGTTGCTCGGCCGCTACACTACGCTCAGGGTCGATCGGGCCGCCTTTACGGCCGGCCTCGCGGCCGCCAATGCCAGCCGCGAGGCAAGATCATTCACGTTTGCGGCCAACTGGTATCCGAACGCGTACATCAAGTACTACGCCACGTTCGAGCGGACCGTCTTCGATGGCAGCCCCAGCGGACCGCGTCCGGCGGAGAACGTGATTCTGGTCCGCGCGCAGCTTGGTTTCTAGAGATCGACTAGCCTGATCCGAAGCGGAAAGCGCGCGCAGGCGAGCCGCGGACAAATGGTCCCGCAAGGAGATCCTGGGCCACCTCGTGGACTCCGCCAGCAACAACCACCAGCGCTTCGTCCGCGCCCAGCTCGTGGAAGAGCTGCACTTCCGTCCCTACGAGCAGGAGCGGTGGGTCAGCACAGCAGAGAGGAGGGCGCACTCGGGAGGGGCGGCGTGTCGCCCGCGCGGGCTATTTCGACCCACGGTCCGCGATGCCGCCGATCGCCCTCAGCAACGCGTACTGCGCCTTGTCGTACTCGGCCACCGCGGTGAGATACTCGTTCCGGGCCCGCGTCAGGTCCTGCTCGGCCAGGATGCGCTCGAGCACGGCGGCGATTCCGAACTCCTTCCGCTCCTGGCTCAGCCGGAGCGCCTCCGCGGCGGCCGTAAGGCCTTCCTTGGCCAGGGCGATCTGGTCGGCGAACGAGCGGACGCGCGTCCATGCCTCCACGACCTCTCGTACGACGCGCTGGCGGGTCTTCTCGGCCTCGAGACGCGCCTCTTCGAGCCGGGCGCGCGAGCCCTGGATCCGGCCCGCGTCGAAGAGGCCGCCCGGACCGATGCGCCAACCGACGGCCAGGGCGTAGTCCCGGGAGCCACCGAACTCTCCAGGAAGGTTCGCCTTCCCGCCCCCGAGACCGCCCAGGAATGCGATCGCGGAGACGGAGGGGATCAGGGGGCCGAGCACCGCTCCGTCCTTCGCGTCCCGTGAGGCGGCCACGCGGGCCTCGGCGGTGCGCACCTCGGGCCGCGCCGCGAGCGCCTTGTCGACCAGGGGCTCGGCGGAGGAGCCGGCGTCCACGATCGAGAGGGGGAGCAGCTCCGGGTCCTGGGTGGCGAGGACCACCTTGGGGTCGAGATGGAGCGTCTCCGCGAGGCGGGCGGCGGCGAGACGCCGGGCCGCGAGCGCCTGGCGCAGGGCAAGCTCGGCTCGCTCGGCCTGCGTGCGGACACGCAGGGCGTCTCCCTTGAGAGCGAGGCCGATCTCCACGGCACGCTGGAGCTGCTGTTCGTACTCCCGCGAGATTCGCACCGCGTCTCGGGCCACACCCACCGCGGCCTGGTCCCGGGCCAGGTCGAAGTAACCCTCGACGGTCTCGCCTCCGGCACCCGCTGCTCCAGCGCGCCCTACCTCCGGAAAGCTCGTTGCGCCATCGGCGCTTGGCCGCTATCGCTTCGCCTCATGGATGAGGCACGATTAACCAGGAGTTCACACGCGCGTCACAGCCTCGTCACGACCCGCGCCTATCTTGCGAGGGATCGGCGAATCCGAAATGCGCTCGTCTCATCCCGGCCGCTCGGGATCTCACCCGGGCCGGATCACTGTCGCAGTCAAGGAGGGATCATCGATGGGAGCGAAGGGATTGAGACGCGGTCTTGCGACCGCGAGCGCCCTGGGCCTGGGCCTGGCCGTGGTCGCCAGCGCCTGGGCCCAGGGGATGTTCTACCGCGAGGTGGCGAAGGACGGCCGCATCTACGTCTTCGCCATTGGCAGCAGGTACGAGGCGTTCGAGAAGAGCGGAGGCGCGGAGCTGGGCGTCGCCGTTTCCCGCCTGGGCTATGGCCCCGGCGGCGAGACGGTCGTTTTCGACGGCGAGGAGGCGATCAACCTCTACAACTTCAAGCACAACCTGCCAGGAGAGGTCTTCGCCAAGCCCAAGGAGGCCCCGAAGCCGAGAGAGGAATCCTCCGTCAGGGTCGGGGTCACGATCTTCGCGGACTACACCTATCAGGACGCGCCCAAGATCACGGACTCCGACAAGAACAGCGTCCACCTGAGCAGCTTCGAGGTCCGCCGCGCCTACATCAACGTGACCGGCAACGTCTCCGACTGGGTCACCTATCGCGTCACCCCCGACGTGGCCGCTCGCCTTGCTACCACGACCACGGCCACGGGCCTGCCGGCCGGGGCCTCGGTGACCGCCAGCACGAACTACGACGGCAGCGCGGTCATCCGGCTCAAGTACGCGTATGGCCAGGTGAACTTCGACAAGGTCACGACGCACGGGACCTGGGTCCGCTTCGGCCAGCACCAGACGCCGTTCTTGGCTTTTTACGAAGACAACATGTATCGCTACCGTTGGCAGGGGACGCTCTTCGAGGAGCGGGAAGGGTTCCTCAGCTCCTCCGACGTGGGCCTCTCCGGCCGCTTCGTCCTTCCGAACGACTACGGTGACCTGCACGTCGGCTACTACAACGGCGACACCTACACCCGGGCCGAGGTCAACGACCAGAAGGCCTTCCAGATCCGGGCCAGCTTGCGCCCCCTACCGAAGCGGGGCGTGGTCAAGGGGCTGCGCGTTCACGTGTTCTACGACCACGATTCGCCGGTCAAGGGCGGCTCCCGCGAACGGACGATCGCGTTCGCCACCTTCGAGCACGAGCACCTGCATCTCGGGTTCGACTATCTTTGGACGAAGGACCGGTCGAGCGTGACGAAGCCCGAGGTCCAGGCCGAAGGCTGGACCCTCTGGGCGACGCCCCGCACGAGCTTCGGACTGGAGGCTCTCATCCGCTACGACCACTTCAAGCCCAACAAGAACGTGGACGCCGTGAAGAGCCGGATCATCGCGGGGCCCGCCTATTGGCTCCGGGTCAAGGCGCCGCTCGCCGCCGCGGTTCTCGTCGATTACGAGCAGGTCAAGTACGACGCAGCCCTGGCCAAGCCGAACGAGAAGCGCTTCGAGATCAAGACTCTCCTCAACTTCTGAGACACCCAGGTCGATTTAACACGGAATTAACCCGGGCGAAACGCCCGCGTTCCCCAGGCCTGACATCCTGGGGCCGCGGATAGAGCGGGGTTCGCCGAAGCGGTAAGGAAGAAACTCTATGAGGCATGTGCTCACGGGAATCGTCGGGATCGGGCTGGGAGTGGGGTCCGCGAACGCCCAGGCCGTGAAAGTGGACCCGTCGATCGCGGGCTACGCGAAGGTCGCGGGGGTCTCCGGTAACATCAACAGCGTCGGGTCGGACACCATGAACAACATGATGACGCTGTGGGCGGAGTCGTTCATCAAGCTCTACCCGAACATCAAGGTCCAGGTCGAGGGCAAGGGCAGCTCCACCGCCCCCCCGGCCCTCATCGCGGGGACCGCGCAGTTCGGCCCCATGTCCCGGGCCATGCGGGCCACCGAGATCGACCAGTTCGAAGGCAAGTACGGCTACAAGCCGACCCAGGTCCGCACCTCCTACGACGCGCTCGCGGTCTACGTCAACAAGGACAACCCGATCGACAAGCTGACCCTCGCCCAGGTGGACGCGATCTTCTCGAAGACACGCAAGCGCGGCTACAAGCAGAACGTCACGACCTGGGGACAGCTCGGCATCACCGGCGATTGGGCGAACCGGCCGATCAGCCTCTACGGGCGCAACTCGGCGAGCGGCACCTACGGGTTCTTCAAGGAGCACACCCTCGCGAACGGCGACTACAAGGACACGGTGAAGGAGCAGCCGGGCTCCGCCTCCGTGGTGCAGGGTGTGACCGAGGATCGCTTCGGGATCGGCTACAGCGGCATCGGCTACAAGACGTCGGGGGTCAAGGCCGTCCCCCTCGCGGACAAGGAGGGCAGTGTCTACTCCAACGGGAGCTACGATGACGTGCGGAGCGGCAAGTACCCGCTGAACCGGTTCCTCTTCGTGTACATCAACCGCGGCCCTGGGAAGCCGCTGGATCCGCTGACCCGGGAGTTCGTGAAGTTCATCCTGAGCCGGGAGGGCCAGGAGGTCGTGGTAAAGGACGGCTATCTCCCGCTCTCCGCCGACATCGTGAAGCAGGAGCTGGCCAAGCTCGAGTAGCCGGAACGGAGAAGTGCCCATGGCCTCCGCGGCAGCCGCATCCGAGACGATCCGCCGCCGCGTGCAGGAGGCGAGCGGACGCGTCCGGCGCGTCAAGACCCTCGACCGGCTCGCCACCGGGGTCGTGACCTTCGGCGGCCTCTTCATCATCGTCGCCGTCTCGTTCATCCTCGTCTTCATCCTGGGCGAGACCCTGCCCCTCTTCCGCGCCGCCCAGGGCCGGGCGCGGGGCGTGGTCCAGCTCGCTCCCGCGCCGACGCCGGAGGTCGGGAAGCCTCTCGTGGTGGGCGTCGACGAGTACCAGCTCTACCTCTACGAGCTGCTTCCGGACGCGCGCCTCGCGGTGTTCAGGCTGGCCGACGGCGCGCGAACCCAGGAGTTCCCCTTGCCCGGGTTGGCGGGGGCCACGATCGTTTCGGCCTGCCGCAGCCTGACCGGCGACTACCTGGGCGCGGGCACCGCGGACGGTCGGGTGGCCCTGCAGCAGGTCCGCTTCCGGCCGCGGTACGCCGAGCAGAAGCTGGTGGACCTCGAGATCGAGCTGCGCGACCGCGGCCTGGTCGAGATCGATCCCGGGAGGCGGCCGGTCCGGGAAGTGAGCTACGCCGAGCACGAAGGCAGGAAGGCGGTGGCCGCCCTGGTGTCCGACGACGAGATCGCCCTCTACCGGACGAGCGAGGAGGGGACCGAGCAGCGCGACATCCTCAAGACCGAGGGCGGTGAAAGGATCACCCAGCTCCGGCTCGGCCGCACGGACGCCCTGGTGGCCGCTACCGACCGGGGCAACCTCTACCATTGGCAGCTCGCCCCGGAGGTCGCCCTGACCGACATCGTGCACGCGTCGACCCAGACCATCACCGCGGTGGAGTACGCGATCGGAGGGGTGTCGGTGATCGTGGGAGATGCCAGGGGCGAGCTCTCCGCCTGGTTTCGCGTGCGCCTCAAGGACGAGGACGAGCACCTGACCCTGGTCCAGGCCCACGCCTTCCCCGGGCAGGGGACGGCGATCCGGGCCATCGGACGTTCGAGCCGCGACAAGAGCTTCGTCAGCGCGGGGGCCGATGGCTCCCTGGTGCTCCGCCACCTGACCTCCGAGCGCTCGGTGCTCAGCTTCCCCCCCACCGGCCAGGCGCTGGACCTCGTCCTGATCACGCCCAAGAGCGACGGTATCCTGGCCAAGCGGGCGGACGGCGCGGTGGCCCGTTACGAAATCAGCAGCCCGCACCCCGAGGTGTCCTGGCGGTCGCTCTTCGGCAAGACCTGGTACGAGGGCTACGCCAAGCCGGAGTATGTCTGGCAGTCCACCGGCGCCACCGACGACTTCGAGCCGAAGTTCAGCCTGGTGCCCGTGATCTTCGGCACCATCAAGGGGACCGCCTACGCCCTGCTCTTCGCGGTGCCCCTGGCCATCATGGGCGCGCTCTACACCTCCCAGTTCATGCATCCGTCGATCAAGGCGCGGGTCAAGCCCACGGTCGAGGTCATGGCCGCCCTGCCGAGCGTGGTGGTCGGCTTCATCGCCGGCCTCTGGCTGGCCTCGCGGGTGGAGCGCGCGCTGGTCCCCGTGCTCCTGATGACCGTGTTCCTCCCCGCGTTCGGGACGGCCGGGATCCTGCTGTGGGGTCGCCTTCCCCGGACCTTCTCCGGCCGGCTGAAGCCCGGCATGGAGGTCGCGCTGATCCTGCCCCTGCTCGTGCTGGGCGGGGTGGTGGCCATGAAGATCGGCCCCCCCGTCGAGTCCCTGCTCTTCGGCGGCGACCTCAAGCTCTGGCTGAAGTCGGCCCTCGACCTCGTCTACGACCAGCGCAACTGCGTGGTGGTGGGCATCGCCATGGGCTTCGCGGTGATCCCGATCATCTTCACGATCTCGGAGGACGCCTTCTCGAGCGTCCCCTCGCACCTGACCGCCGCCTCCCTGGCCCTGGGAGCCAGCCGGTGGCAGACCGCCACCCGGGTGGTGCTCCCCACCGCGAGCCCCGGCATCTTCTCGGCGGTGATGATCGGCTTCGGGCGGGCGGTGGGGGAGACCATGATCGTGCTCATGGCCACCGGCAACACCCCGGTCCTCGACTGGTCGGTCTTCGACGGCATGCGCACGCTCTCCGCCAACATCGCGGTGGAGATCCCGGAGGCTCCCCACGGAGGCACCCTCTATCGGGTGCTGTTCCTGGCGGCGGGGATCCTCTTTCTCATGACCTTCCTCGTCAACACCATCGCCGAGGTGATCCGCCAGAGCCTCCGCGAGCGCTACCGGGCGATTTGAAGCGCGGAGCTGCTCGTGCATCGGCGTTCCCTCCCCCCTACGTGGGGGAGGTTAGGAGGGGGGGTCGAGAATGAACAACCCCCTGCTGCGCAGCCTCCGCCGGGGCGACCCCCTGATCTGGTTCACGGGGAGCGCCCTCGGCGTGTGCCTCCTGATGATCGCCGGCCTCGTCGGCGTGATCCTGGTGAACGGGCTCGGCTTCTTCTGGCCCCGACCCCTGCTCGAGGTCACCCTGAGAGACGGGGGCGTCTTCCTCGGGGAGGTCGAGAACCGGGAGCAGATCCCCAACCCCGGCCACCCGGACCACCTGAAGAAGAGCCGCATCCAGCTACGGGTGGGCAACCGCGACCTGCTGGGCTTCGACTTCAAGTGGATCGACGAGGACGAGATCGCCCGGCGCCCGGCGCTCCCGGAGGCCTGGTTCATCGAGCGGCGCGAGTACGGCCCCCTCATCGGCACCCCGGTGCTGCTCAAGGAGGGCGAGGCGGTGCGGGCCCGGGGGCCGGAGGCGATCGGCCCGCTGCTCCCCGCCCTGCTGGGCAAGGCGGAGCGCAACCGCGCGGCCATCGCGCGGATCGAGAAGGGCGAGATCGGCGAGATCAACTACCGGATCGAGCAATTCCGCCTCCTCGACCGCAAGCTGGACCTCGAGGCCAGGAAGGACCCGTCTCGCGACCAGGGCCGCGAGCGCGAACGGATCCGGCAGGCGGTGGAGGAGCAGAAAGCCCTCTACGCGAAGAAGCAGGAGGAGCTGGGCCGGATCGTGGAGCGCGCGGCCCCCACCACCCTCACCGTCCAGATCGCCGGGGGCCGGGAAAAGGAGCTGCGGACCCTCGACATCTACCGCGCCTACGCGGCCAACCGCCTGGGCTTCGCCGGGCGGCTGCGGATCTACGCGCACCGGCTTTGGGAGTTCCTGAGGGACGACCCCCGGGAGTCGAACACGGAGGGGGGGATCTTCCCCGCGATCTTCGGGACCGTGATGATGGTCGTCATCATGAGCATCATCGGGGTCCCCCTGGGGGTGCTGGCCGCCCTCTACCTCCGCGAGTACGCGAAGCAGGGGGCGCTCGTCCGGATCGTGCGGATCGCCGTGAACAACCTGGCCGGGGTCCCCTCGATCGTCTTCGGGGTGTTCGGGCTGGGCTTCTTCGTCTACTTCGTGGGCGGCACCATCGACCAGCTCTTCTTCTCGGCCGCGCTGCCCACCCCCACCTACGGGACGGGCGGCATCCTCTGGGCCTCCCTCACCCTGGCCCTCCTCACGGTGCCGGTGGTGATCGTGGCCTCGGAGGAAGCCCTGGCCGCGGTGCCCCGCTCCATGCGCGAGGCTTCCGTCGCCATGGGGGCGACCAAGCTCCAGACCATACTCCGGGTCGTGCTCCCCGCGGCCGCCCCCGGGATCCTCACCGGGCTCATCCTGGCCATGGCTCGCGGGGCGGGGGAGGTGGCGCCCCTCATGCTCACGGGGGTCGTGAAGCTGGCCCCCGAGCTGCCCCTGGACGGCTTCTTCCCTTTCTTCCACCTGGACCGCAAGTTCATGCACCTGGGGTTCCACATCTACGACGTGGGCTTCCAGAGCCCCAATGTGGAGGCGGCCAAGCCCATGGTATACACGACCACGGTCCTCCTGCTCCTCATCGTCGTGCTCCTGAACCTCGCCGCCATCGTGGTCCGCAACCGGCTCCGTGAGAAGTACAAGACGAGCGCCTTCTGAGGAAGCATGCTCATGTCCCAGGAAGCCAAGACCGCCGATAGCGGCCTCCGCATCCGGACCGAGGTCAAGGCCCGGGAAGCGGCCTCCGCCGAGGTCCGTGAGGCCGACATCGTCATCGAGGACCTGAACCTCAGCTACGGCGACAACCACGTCCTCCACGACATCTCGATGGATGTCGAGGACCGTCGGGTGACCGCCTTCATCGGGCCCTCCGGCTGCGGGAAGTCCACCCTGCTCCGCTGCCTGAACCGGATGAACGACCTCATCGACAACGTCCGCACCACGGGGACCATCCGGGTGAAGGGCCTCGACGTCAACGCCCCCGCCACCGACGTCATCGAGGTGCGGCGGCGCATCGGGATGGTGTTCCAGAAGTCGAACCCCTTCCCGAAGTCGATCTACGAGAACGTGGTCTACGGCCTGCGCATCGCGGGGATCCATGACAAGGCCACTCTCGACGAGGCCTGCGAGCGCAGCCTCCGCAGGGCGGCCCTGTGGGACGAGGTCAAGGACCGGCTGGGGGAGAGCGGCCTCGGCCTTTCGGGGGGCCAGATGCAGCGCCTCTGCATCGCCCGCGCGATCGCGGTGGAGCCCGAGATCATCCTGATGGACGAGCCCTGTTCGGCCCTCGACCCCATCGCCACCTTGAAGATCGAGGAGCTGATCTACTCCTTGAAGGACCGATACACGATCGTGATCGTGACCCACAACCTGCAGCAGGCGGCCCGGGTCTCGGACCGCACCGCTTTCTTCTGGCTGGGGCGCCTGGTGGAGTACGCGAGCACGCCGGACATGTTCACCAAGCCCAAGGACAAGCTCACCGAGGACTACATCACGGGCCGGTTCGGCTAGGACTGTGATGGGGGGTCGATGATGGAACGTCACCATTTCGAAGAAGAGCTGCAGGCGCTCAAGAACCGCCTGCTCACCATGGGGGCGCTGGTGGAGGAGCGGGTGCACCGGGCCGTGCGCGCCCTCATCGACCGGCGCTTGGACGAAGCGGAGGCGGTGATAGCCGCCGACAAGGAAGTGAACGACCTCCAGATCGACATCGACGACCGCTGCCTGAAGCTGCTCGCCACCCAGAGCCCGCTGGCCATCGACCTGCGCCTCATCACCGCGGCCATGAAGATCAACGCGGACCTGGAGCGGATCGGCGACCAGGCGGTCAACATCGCGGAGAACGTGATCAAGCTGCTCCCCCAGCCGCCCCTGAAGCCGCTCATCGACATCCCGCGCATGGCGGAGCTGGCCCAGCAGATGACCCGGGACGCCCTCGACGCCTTCGTGAAGAAGGACCCCGCGCTCGGCCGGGACGTGCTCCGCCGGGACGACGAAGTGGACAACCTCAAGGACCAGGTCTTCCGGGAGCTGCTGACTTACATGATGGCGGACCCGGGGACGATCCAGCGGGCCCTCTCCCTGATCCTGATCAGCCGCAACATCGAGCGCATCGCGGACCACGCGACCAACATCGCGGAGGACGTGATCTTCCTCGTGGAGGCCAAGGACGTGCGGCACCACCACCTGGAGGCGGAGACCAAATGAATCGTGGAGCCGGACGTGGAACAGCGTTTCCCTCCCCCTACGTGGGGAGGGATGGGGTGGGGGGTCGATAATGAAGGCCGACCGGCTGGCCCGCACCCCTCCCCCCGCCGCCCCCTCGCCGGACAGCCGGCGGCGCGTCGTGCTCATCGAGGACGACGGCGACATCGCGGAGGCCATCGGCTACCAGCTCGAGAAAGTGGGGCTCCAGGTCAGGGTGGCCCGCACGGGCGAGGAGGGGCTGGAGGCAGTGCGGCGCGGGGCCGACCTCGTGCTGCTCGACCTGAACCTGCCGGGCATGGACGGGCTGGAGGTCTGCCGGATGATCCGGCGCCAGCCGACCACCGCCCACGTGCCCATCATTATTGTTTCGGCCCGGGCGGACGAGGTGGACCGCGTGCTCGGCCTCGAGATGGGGGCCGACGATTACCTGGTGAAGCCGTTCAGCTTGAAGGAGCTGGCCGCGCGCTGCCGGGTGGCCCTGCGCCGGACCGGCACTCCGGGACAAGCGCCCCAGGGCTACCGCGACGAGAACTTCGAGGTGGAGTTCGATTCCTATATCGTGCGCTACCGCGGCCAGGAGATCCGGCTCACCCACAAGGAGTTCGAGCTCTTCCGCACCATGGTCGAGCGCGCGGGACGCGTGCTCACCCGCGATCGGCTCCTGGAGCGCGTCTGGGGCTACGAGAGCGATGTCGAGACGCGCAGCATCGACGCCCACATCCGCCGGCTCCGCGTGAAGCTCGGCCCGGCTCGCGACCACATCGAGACCGTGGTCGGGCTCGGGTATCGTTTCGTGAAGTAGCATGACCTACAACGTCCTCTTCCTCTGCACCGGCAACTCCGCGCGCAGCATCATGGCCGAGGCCCTCCTGCGCGCGCGGGGGGGCGGCCGGTTTCGGGCCTTCAGCGCGGGGAGCCACCCGAAGGGGGAGGTGCACCCCCTCGCCCTCCAGACCCTGGCCCTGGTTCAACAGCCCACCGTCGGCCTGCGCAGCAAGAGCTGGGACGAGTTCTCGGGTCCCGACGCACCGAAGCTCGACTTCGTGGTCACCGTCTGCGGGAACGCGGCGAAGGAGACCTGCCCCGTGTGGCCGGGCCATCCGATCACCGCGCACTGGGGGATCGACGACCCCGCGGCGGCGGTGGGCACGGAGGAGGAGAGGGCCCGAGCCTTCCGGCGGGCCTACCTCGAGCTCGACCGCCGCATCGAGCTCCTCACCTCATTGCCGCTGGAGAAGCTGGACCGGCCAACCCTGGAGCAGCGGCTCCGCGAGCTGGGTCAAGACTCCTTCAGGCCCGCCGGTACGCCCGGTAGGTGATGGAGCGGACCTTTCCCGCCACGTCCTCGGGCCGAATACCCGTGCGATCGAGGATGGCCTGCACCTCCTCGGGCACGGAGTCAAAAGTCGCGGCCAGGTAGTCGACGTCCTTCAGCACCTCGACCGGCCCCAGGCCCGCTGCCTCCAGCATCTCGAAGTAGTCGCGTCGATCGACCGCTCCGGAGACGCAGCCGACGTAGGCGTAGAGGTCCTGCTCGAGGGCTTCGGGCAGGCGGCCGTCGAGCACGATGTCGGAGACCACGAGCCGGCCGCCCGGCTTCAGGACCCGGGCCACCTGACGGAAGACCGCCGCCTTGTCCGGGACGAGGTTGATCACGCAGTTGCTGGTCACCGCGTCCACCACCGCGTCGCCCAGGGGGAGCGATTCGAGCCGGCCCTCCCGGAACTCCACGTTCGCGTAGCCGCCCCGGGCGGCGTTCTGCCGCGCGCGCTCGAGCATGGCGGGGGTCATGTCCACCCCGATCACGCGGCCGGAGGGACCCACGCGGTCGGCGGCCAGGAAGGCGTCGAGGCCGGGGCCGGAGCCCAGGTCGAGGACCTCCTCGCCCGGCTGGAGCTCCAGGAAGTCCAGGGGAGCGCCGCAGCCGAGGCCGAGGTTCGCTCCCTCCGGGACCGCCGCGAGGTCCTTCGCCCGATAGCCGAGCTTCGCGGACACCGCCCCGCCGCCGCCGCAGCAGGCGGTCGCGGCCCCCGGTGCGCAGCCGCCGGTCTCTTCCGCGATCCGACCGTAGCGCTCGCGCACGCGCTCCACGAGATGCTCAGCCGGCACTGCCACCTTGGTCTCCATCTTCGCTCCTTCCCGCGCGGTCTTCCCGCGCGACATCCTTCATCAAATGCACGAACGCTCCGGGACAGCAGTCCTCCGTCGCCTGCCGCACCGCCTCGATCAGGTGCTCGAGGGCAGACACCAGGGCACCGCGATCGCTCTCCGGCAGTCGCGCCAGCACGTCCTCCGTGAAACCCACGCCCTGCCGCTCCACTCCCTCGGCCGCGCGCCGGCCGGCCAGGGTCAATGTCACGTGGAAGGCCCGCCCGTCGCCCGGGTCGGCGACGCGCTCCACGAGGTGCTCGTCCTCCAGGCGGGCCAGGTTCCGGGTCAGGGTGCTCGGGGTGATGCCGAGACGCCGGCTCAGGGCCCCCAGCCGCATCCGGGGCGTGGCCCGGAGCGCCTCCAGCGTGGCGGCCTGGGCCACGGTCAGGCCACAGCACTCCACGTCGGCCCGCTCGGATACCGAGAACCGCCGGACTAGAGCCCGAACCGCCGTCCGCAGCCGCGCCGCCTCGTCTTGGCCGTCCGACCCGATCGGCGTCGTCGCCCTCCCAGGGATATGCTTGTATTCTACAACTAATGTTCGCGCTGCGCGAGAGTGCGAATAGTATCCGATCTACGGATACGTGAGGCTCTCCGGGACGCGTGGACCCAGTTTTCGAGTCAAGTCGAGCCGCGTCAACGTGATCGGCGACACAGCCACCGGCTCAGTCCTGGGCTAAATTTTAGCTTGGTTGAAGGTAGCGACGACGTCGCCACGGCAGATGGCGGAGAGTCGGAGGGATGTTGTCATGCGCAAGAGAGCCGTTCTGGTGATGGTGGTGGCGGCGTCCGTCGCGTTCGCTCTCGGTGGGTCGGCCCGCGTCGGCATCCCGATGGCAGCGTCCCACGAGGCCGGCCTCATCAACCCCACGGTGGCGACCGCGGGCGAGCCAGGGACCTGGCGCGGGGTGCCGGCTTTCGCCGTGGCGACCTCTAATCGCGTCGGATGGAAGCCCCTCCAGTCGGTCGGCCTCGGACAGATCATCGACTCGATCATCCGCGCCCTGGGACAGTTGATCGACATCTAGAGGCTCAGGCGGTGTCGCTGAGAACCCACGCCCGGCCTGATGCCTTCGGCGGCCTGTGCAAACCGTCATCCTGTATACGTGTTATGGATATCAAAGATCCGAATGTGTTTCGGTATCTACTTTCCGGTTTAAGTAAAGTCGCGTCAGCGTGATCGACGACACAGCCGCCGAGCCCGTCCTGGACGAAACTCTAGTCCTGCGGGGCGACCCGCGAGACAGTTCGTCCGGGTTCGTGCACCAGCCGTTAGCCGTCGGCGCCGCCCTGGTGGCGGAGAGTCGGAGGATGTTCATGCGCAAGACAGCCGTTCTCGTCATGGTGGTGGCGGCTTCCGTCGCGTTCGCCCTCGGTGAGCCGGCCCGCGTCGGCACTCCCATGGCCATGCCACCGGCGGCTTCCCATGAGGCCGGCCTCATCAACCCCACGGTGGCGGCCGCGGGCGAGCCAGGGACCTGGCGCGGGGTGCCGGCTTTCGCCCTGCCGACCTTTGATCACGTCGGATGGAAGCCCGTCCAGTCGGGGGGCGGCCTCGGACAGATCATCGACGCGATCATCCGGATCCTGGGGCAGATGATCGACAGGCACAAGTAGAGGAACCTGCTCCCCATCATCTCGCCGGCGCGCACAACGGCAGGTCATCGAGCCTTCCCGATCGAGAGCTAGACCCACCTCGAGGCTTCGGGGAAGCGGGGCCGGCGGGAAGCCGCCCCTGCGCCTTTTGTCACGGAAATGGCACCCGTCCCAGAACTCCAGGTCGGGTGCTATGATCCGCGGTAACCGGGCCATGACGCGGGGCGCGCGCTTGATCGCGATCGTCGGCTGCCTGCATGGCGCCTCGGCGGCGCCTGCCTTGGGCCTCGATCCCCGGCTCGCGCCCACCCAGTACGGCCACCGCGTCTGGACCACGGAGCAGGGCCTGCCCCAGAACACCGTGCGCGCGATGGTCCAGACCCGTGACGGTCACCTGTGGCTCGGGACCCAGGAGGGGCTCGTCCGCTTCGACGGCGTCCGCTTCGTGGTCTTCGACGAGAAGAACACCCCGGCCTTCAAGGACCACTACGTCCTGTCCCTCCGCGAGGACCGGACGGGCGCCCTCTGGGTCGGTACCCGCGGCGGCAGCCTCGTGCGCTACCGGGATGGCGTCTTCACCCGGTTCGACGCCGCCTCGGGCTTTCCGAACGGTGTGGTGCGGTCCATCTACGAGGACCGGAGCGGCCGGCTCTGGGTGGGCACCGAGGCCGGGGTGGTGCGCCTGGAGGGCGACCGCTTCCGTGTTCCTCCCGGCCTCGACGTCCAGCCGCTCGCGGTCATGGCCATCGCCGAAGCGGACGGGGCGGTCTGGCTCGGCACGGAGGGGGACGGGCTGCTGCGCGTCTCGGACGCGGTCGAGAGGTACACCCGGAAGCAGGGCCTCTCGAGCGACCAGGTGCGGGCCCTCCACGCGGGCCGCGACGGCACTCTCTGGATCGGCACGCGCGCCGGCCTCGACCGCTGGAAGGCCGGGCAGCTCACGCAGTACGCCCCCCCGGCCGGAACCTGGGAGGCGATTGCAGCCATCGCGGAAGACCGGGACGGCAACCTCTGGGTCGGAACGCGGGGCCAGGGGCTCGCCCGGCTCGCCCGCGGGAAGTGGCGGACCTTCGGCCCCAAGGACGGCTTGACGGGCGAAGCGGTCATGGCGCTTTTCGAAGACCGGGAGGGGAGCCTCTGGATCGGCACCGAGAGCGCGGGCCTGAATCGCCTCCAGGACGTGAAGTTCGCTAGCTTCGGCAAGCCCGAGGGCCTCGCCCACGACTTGCTGCTGCCCATCATCGAGGATCGTCAGGGGAACCTGTGGATGGGGAGCTTCGGTGGGGGTCTCCACTGTTTCCGCGGCGGCCGGTTCCGCGCGCTCACCACCCGGGACGGCCTGTCCAGCAACCTGGTGGCCTCGCTCCTCGAGGACCGCACGGGCGCGCTCTGGGTGGGCACCGACGGCGGTGGTCTCAACCGCTTCCGGGACGGGGCGTTCCGCGCCTACCGAGCCCGGGACGGGCTCCCCGCCGACCGCGTGATCGCCCTGGCAGAGGACCGCGAGGGGAGCCTCTGGATCGGCACCTACGGGGGCGCCGTGGCGCGCTTCAAGGAGGGACGGTTCACCCTCTTCGGGCGCGAGCAGGGCCTCTCCAGCGACCAGGTGCTCGCCCTCACGTTCGATGCCTCGGGGCGCCTCTGGGTGGGCACGGACGGGGGCGGCCTGAACGTCCTCGAGCGTGGCCGGTTCAAGACGTACACGACCGAGCAAGGGCTCGCCCACAACACCGTGTTTCGCATCTACCCGGACGCCTCGGGGACTCTCTGGATCGGGACCTCCGGAGGGCTGAGCTGCCTTCGACAGGGCAAGCTGAACAACATCACCCACAAGGACGGCCTGTTCCACGACGGGATCTATCAGGTGCTCGAGGACGACCAGGGCCGCCTCTGGATGAGCGGCAACAAGGGGATCTTCTACGTCGAGAAGAAGGCCCTCGAGGACTTCGTGGACGGACGCGCCAAGTCCGTCGCCTCGGTGTCCTTCGGCGTCTCGGACGGCATGCGCACGAGCGAGTGCAACGGCAGCGGCCAGCCCGCCGGGTGGAAGGCGCGGGACGGGTCGCTCTGGTTCCCCACCCCGAGAGGGGCGGTCCGCGTGGACCCCGCCCGGATGCCGACGAACCAACTGCCGCCGCCGGTCTCGATCGAGGAGGTGGCGATCGACCGCCAGCCCTACGAGCCGCGGGGGGCCCCGGTGGCGCCGCCCGGGCGCGGCGAGATCGAGATCCATTACACGGGCCTCAGCTTCCTCGAGCCCGAGAAGGTCCGGTTCAAGTACCGGCTGGAGGGCTTCGACCAGGGCTGGGTGGACCCGGGGACGCGCCGGGTCGCCTACTACACGAACATCCCCCCCGGGGCCTACCGCTTCCGGGTCGCGGCCGCCAACAACGACGGGGTCTGGAACGAGGAGGGGGCCTCGTTCTCCTTCGAGCTGAAGCCGCACTTCTATGAGGCCCGCTGGTTCTACGCCCTGTGCGCGGTAGCCACGGTTCTCCTGGCGGTGGCCGGCTACGAGCTCCGCGTGGGACAGCTCGCGGCCCGCGAGCGCAAGCTGAACCAGGTCGTCTCCGAGCGCACGCGGGAGCTGGAGCAGGCCAACCAGATGCTCGCCCGCTTCTCCTACCTCGACGCGGTGACCGGCATCGCCAACCGCCGCAACTTCGACGCCTGTCTGGACCTGGAGTGGCGGCGGGTGCGCCGGGAGGGAGCTCCCGTCTCCCTCATCATGATCGACATCGACCACTTCAAGGGCTTCAACGACGCCTACGGTCACCAGAAGGGCGACGACTGTCTGAGAGCGGTGGCCCAGACCCTGCGGCGCACCCTGCACCGCCCGGGCGACCTCTGTGCGCGCTACGGCGGCGAGGAGTTCGCGGCGATCCTGCCCGGGACCGATCCCGCGGGGGCGGTGGCAGTGGCAGAGAGCCTGCGCGCGAGCATCGAGGAGCTGGCCGTCCCGCACTCTCCTGCCATCAAGGGCGTGGTGACGATCAGCGTGGGGGTGGGGACGGTCCAGGCGGGAGACGACGCGACCCCGGAATCCCTCATCGGCTCCGCCGACAAGGCCCTCTACGAGGCGAAGCACCTGGGCCGGAACCGCGTCTGCGCCGCCCCGGCCTACGACGCCGAGAGCACCCCGTCGCCGTCCTAGGCTGCCTGCGGGCCGGTCAAGTGGATTCTCCTTTTTCCTCGTGGGGGACGTACTTCACGACCGTGACGTCGGAGATCGCGATCAGGCAGCCCCCCGTCACCATCCCATCGATGGCGGCCAGCAACTGGTCGATCTTCTGCTCGGTGTCGATCACGGCCACCATCATGGGGTCGTCCTTCGAGAGGGCGAAGGCCTTGTGCCGGTGGAGGCGCTTGTGCGCGCCGTAGCCCATCTCGCCGCGGTAGACGGTGGCCCCCGCGATGTCGAGCTGGCGGGCCCGCTTCACGATCGCCTCGTGGAGAGGCTCGCCTTCCCACTTGTCGTCCGCCCCGATGTGGACGCGCAGCAGCTTGGCCTTGCCCACCAGGCGCATGAGGTCCTCCCGCCTCGGCTCCGGGAGGGCGGCCTCCTCCCCGGAAGCGAACTTCACGATCTGGGTCTCCTGCACCTCGACCAGGCCGCGCTCGACGATGTCGTAGACGTCGGCCAACACCCGGTCGATGGCCTCGGGCGCGTCCACCACCTCGACGCGCACCGGGAGAGCGGCGGAGAGGTCGAGGACGTTGATGGTCTGGATGGCCCCGTGGCCGGTGAACCCCGCGATCCCCCGGGAGACCGTCGCCCCCGCCAGCCCCTTGTGACGGAACAGCTCCAGCAGCACGTTGTAGACGGGCCGGCCGTGCCAGCGGTCCGTCTCGTTGACGGTCACGATCAGCCTCCGGCCCGGGCCCGGCTTCATGGTGCGCCTTCGCCCGCGCGGCTCACCGCGCGAGCGCCACTCCCAGGCGCACGGCCAGGAAGCCGACCAGCACCGACGCCAGCACGTTCGTGACCGCCCAGGCCGTGGACCCGGTCTCCACCAGCCGGTTCGTCTCGTACTCGAAGGTGGAGAAGGTGGTGTAGGCCCCCACGAAACCCGTGGCCACGAGCAGCCGCCAGGCGGGATCGAAGGCCAGCCGCTCCGCGGCCAGGGTGGAGAAGAAGCCGAGCACGAAGCAGCCCGAGGTGTTGATCAGGAAGGTGGCGAGCGGGAATTCGCCGCTCCAGAGCCGTGCCACCAGGAGGCCCACGGCGTAGCGCGCGATGGCCCCGAGGAAGCCCCCCGCACCCACCACGAGGAACCGGGTCGCCACGCCCGAGGACTCTAGCACGCCTTGCGCTCTTCCCGGCCACCGCTGATACTCGGAAGGTAGATCCTGGAGGCCAAGATGACATCCCGACGTGCGGGCCTGGGCGCGCTCACCTTCCTGGCCCTGTCCTCGTCCCTCTTCGCGCAGTCGCAGGCCGCCAACGGGACGATGGAAGGCGTGGTCCGCGACTCCACCGGCGCCGTCCTTCCCGGGGTCAGCGTGACCGTGGTCAACCTCGAGACGGGCGTCGTTCGCAGCCCGCTCACGGACGGCGCCGGGACCTACCGCGCCCTCCTGCTGCCCCTCGGCACCTACCGCGTCAAGGCGGAGCTGACCGGCTTCAAGGCCGTGGAGCGGACGGGCGTCACCCTCTCCGCGGGCCAGACCGCGGTCATCAACATCACCCTCGAGGTGGGCGGGGTCGCCGAGGTGGTCTCCGTGTCCGGGGAGGCCCCCGTCACCCAGCCGGGCCGGATCGACCTCGGGCGCACGATCTCCGAAGCCGAGGTGAAGAACCTGCCCCTCGTCTCCCGGAACCCCTACAACTTCGCCCTCCTGCAGCCGAACGTGACCGGCTTCGAGAACGACGAGTTCGGGGTGCCGCGCATCAACGCCAACGGGACCCAGATGCGCACGAACTACATGCTCGACGGGAACACGAACACCCAGAAGGACCGGGCCGGCCTGCGCCTGCTCCCCACCTCGGAGATCGTGGTCCGCGAGGTGCAGGTGGTGACCAGCGGCTTCGCCCCCGAGTTCGGCCAGACCACGGGCATGGTCTACAACGCGGTCACGCCCTTCGGGACCAACCAGCTCGCGGGCTCGGCCAGCTTCCGCTTCCGTCGTAAGGACTTCTCGGCCCGGCCCTTCTTCCTCCCCGCCACCGCCAGGAAGCCCGACACCTACGTGAACAACTGGACGGGCACCCTGGGGGGGCCGATCATCAGGGACAAGTGGCACTTCTACGCGGGGGGGGAGTACATCGACCGCGACCTCTCCGCGGACCGCGTGATCACGGTGAGCCGGGCCAACGCGGACCTCCTCGGCCTCTCCTCCTCCGCCGTCCCCGACTCCGGGGTCATGCCGACCCGACAGCACACGACCTTCCTGATCGGGAAGACCGACTACCAGTTGAGCACCACGAGCAAGCTCAGCGCCCGCTACCTCTACTTCAACAACGACACCTCCTTCAACATCGGGGGCGGACTCAACACCGTGGAGCGGGCCACCGACCAGCCGGACCGGATGCACTCCGCCAGCCTCCAGCTCATCTCCTCGCTGGGGGCGAGCCGCCTCAACGAGCTGCGCCTCCAGTTCTCGCAGCGCGGCCAGTCCCGCGCGCCCTCCGAAGGGGCGGGCACCGGTCCCGCGATCACGGTGAGCGGGGTGGCGAACTTCGGGGGCCCGATCTCGGGGACCGCCGCCGACGACGCCGGCTTCGTGTTCAAGCAGCGGATCTGGCAAGTGCTCGACAACTTCACCCTGATCCGCGGCCGGCACACCTTCAAGGCCGGCTTCGACGTCCAGCGCATCAACGACGACCGGCAGAACAGCCTCTTCCAGCTCTACACCTTCGCCACCGCCGACGCGTACCTGGCCGCCAAGAGCGGGGCGAACCCCCGCTCCTACTCGACCTACACCCAGCGCCTGGGCGACCCCAACGTGTCCTACGACTCGACCTTCTACGGGTTCTTCGTGCAGGACGACTTCCGGGTCGGCCCAAGCTTGAAGCTGCTGTACGGGCTGCGCTACGACCTCTTCGTCGTCCCCTCCGCGCGGCCCTTCGCCGACAACCCGCTCTCGAACGCGTTCAAGATCGACAAGAACAACCTCGCCCCCCGCGCGGGCTTCTCGTGGAGCCTCGACTCCGAAGCCCGCACCGTGCTCCGGGCCTCCAGCGGGATCATGTACAACCCGCCCCTCCTCAACTTCTACGAGGACGGGATCCAGAGCAACGGGAGCCCGCGGAGCTTCACCGTCTCCGTGAACCCCAGCAGCGCGGGGGCCCCTGCGTTCCCGGCCTCGCTGGCCAACCTGCCCCCCGGATTTGCGCTGCCCCGGCAGAGCATCACCGGAGTGGAGGCGGACTTCTCGAGCGAGTACGCGATCGTCAGCAACGTCCAGGTGGAGCGCCAGTTCGGGGCCGATTTCTCCGTGGCCCTCGGCTACGTGAGCTCCCTGGGTCGCAACCTGCCCGAGGTGGTGGATCGGAACCTGATCCCCACCGGCCAGACCCTCCCCGACGGACGGCCCATCTACTCGACCGCGGTGAACGCCCAGACCCGCGCGAACCCCGTCTTCGACCACGTCAACGTCATCGAGTCGGGGGGGAGGGGCACCTACAACGCGCTCACCATCGCGGTGAACAAGCGCATGAGCCACGGCGTGCAGCTCCAGGCCAACTACACCTTCGCGAACGCGGAAGACAACGCCCCCCTGGCCGCCTACGTGGTGGGCAGCGCGGACGACCGGCTCTCCGACCCCTCCAACGTCGACCGCGACCAGGGCAAGACCCCCTTCTACCAGAAGCACACCTTCGTCCTGAGCTCGGTGCTGGCCCCCCGGGTCGCCGGCGCGGGCCTCGGGGCCGCCCTCGCCAACAACAACCAGTTCGGGCTCATCCTGCAGTGGAACAGCGGCCTGCCCTTCAACATCCGCTCGAACCGCGACCTCAACCAGGACGGCCTGCAGAACGACCGGCCCAACGGGATCTCTCGCAACACCGGCCGCCTGGGCCGGGTCCTCAACGTCGACGCGCGCTACTCGCGTTTCGTGGCCCTGGGGAGGCGGGTCCGGGCCGAGCTGTTCGCCGAGGCCAAGAACCTCTTCGACACCGAGAACGTGGCCTCGGTGAACCGGATCGTCCAGGTGGACCCTCTCGGCAACCTGCTCTCGGCCCTCCCGGCCGAGTTCCCGGGCACGGGCGGCTACCAGCAGCGCCGGATCCAGCTCGGGGCGAAGGTGACGTTCTAGCGGGCTCGGCGGCGGCGGGCGGGCCGGCCTGCCGCCTCGTGGGCGAGGAGCACCTGGTCCACGAAGTACCCGGCGAGGCCGAGCGAGCCGCGGTAGTCGAGGGCCTGGGCCAGGCGACGCGGAGGGAGGTGCTTTCGGACCTCGGCATCGATGGCCACGACCTCGCGGAAGGGCGCCCTCTGGCGGAGCGCCTCCCGGGAAAGGGCCAGGACGAGGGCGTGGGCGCGGTCCCGGCCGATCTTCGGGGCCAGGGCCATCATCACCGCCTCGGAGAGCACGACCCCCCCGCTCCGCTCCAGGTTGCGCAGCATGTTCTCGGGCTTGACCACGAGGGTGCGCAGCACGCGCTTCAGCAGCTCGAGCTGGGCGCCCAGGAGCAGGCAGATCTCGGGGGCGAAGGACCAGGCGGTCTCGCCCTGCCGGTGGTCGTCCTCTCCCTCGCAGTGGACGTACTCGAGGACGGGCCCCACCCGGGCGCGGAGCAGCCGGGCCAGGAGCACCACCGAGCCCGAGGCCACCGGGTTGAGCTTGTGGGGCATGGCCGAGCTGCCGACCTTGCCTTCCACGAACTCCGTGGCCTCGTCTACGTCGGTCTGCTGGAGGTTGTAGACGTTGGCCGCGATCTTCCCCAGGGTGGCCGAGACCATGGCCAGGGCCAGGAAGAACTCGGCGAAGCGGTCTCCCGCGGTCTTGGTGGGAACGAGGGGCGGGCGGAGCCCCAGGCGCCTCATGAGCCGCTGCTGCACGCGCAGGCCGGGTCGGCCGAGCGCGGCCAGGGTCCCCACTGCCCCTCCGAACTCGCCCACCAGCACCCGCCACCGGGTCGCCTCCAGCCGCTCGCGCTGCCGCATCACCTCGTCCAGGAAGACCGCGCACTTGTAGCCGAACGTGATGGGCAGGGCGTGCTGCCCGTGGGTGCGCCCCGCCATCACGGTGTCGCGGTGGCGGCGCGCGAGGCCGGCCAGCACGTCGGCCAGCACGTCCAGCTCGGCCAGCACCACCGCGTAGGTGTCGCGGATCTGCAGGGCGGCGCCGGTGTCCATGATGTTCTTGCTGGTGGCCCCCCAGTGGACGAAGCGCGCGCTCGCCGGGCTCAGGGTCCGGCGGAGCGCGTCCACCAGGGGCATGACCGGGTTCCAGGTGGTGTCGAAGTCGCGCTTCATGGCCCGGAGGTCGACGCGCTCCACCCGCGCCTTGCGCGCGATCTCCCGGGCGGCCGTCTTGGGGATGAGCCGCAGCTCCGCCTGCACCGCGGCGAGGGCGGCCTCCACGTCCAGCCAGCGCTGGACCATGGCCCGGTCGTCCCAGATGGCCCGCATGGCGGGCGAGCCGAAGCGGTCCTTCAGGTAGAAGGAATCGAAAGCGGAAGCCGGCACCGGGGGAGGATACGATGCCACCGCCGGTCACGCCACCCACGTGGCGGCGGGGCCTGGAGTAGGATGGCCGCGCATGACCGGGGGCGACCTGATCGCGGACGTCCTGCAGAAGCAAGGCGTTCGCTTCCTCTTCACCCTCTGCGGCGGCCACATCGCCCCCATCCTCGTCTCCGCCAAGGCGCGCGGGATCCGCGTGGTGGACGTGCGCCACGAGGCGACCGCGGTCTTCGCGGCGGACGCGGTGGCCCGTCTCACCGGCGTCCCCGGGGTGGCGGCCGTCACCGCGGGACCCGGGGTCACGAACGCGGTCACCGCGGTCAAGAACGCGCAGATGGCCCAGTCGCCGGTGGTGCTCCTGGGCGGGGCCGCGGCCACCATGCTCCGCGGCCGCGGCTCCCTCCAGGACATCGACCAGATGTCGCTCATGAAACCCCATGTCAAGTGGGCGACCCGGGTGAGCCGCGTCCGCGACGTGGTGCCGGTGCTGGAGCGGGCCTTCGCCCTCGCCCAGGAGAGAGTGCCGGGGCCGGTCTTCGTCGAGACGCCGGTGGACCTGCTCTACGAGCCGAGCCTGGTGCGGCAGTGGTACGGGGCGAAGACGGGGGAGAAGGCCGGGGGTCTGCGCGCCGCCGCGGTCCGGTGGTACGTCGAACGCCATCTGCGACGGCTGTTCGGAGGCGTGGACGGCCTGGCGGCGAATGCTTCGTCTCCGCCCCATCCGCCGGAGCCGGAGCCGAGCCTCGTCCGGCGGGCGGCCTCCCTCCTCGACGGCGCGCAGCGGCCCGTGCTGCTCATCGGCAGCCAGTCGATGATCGCGGCCGGCGAGGCCGGCCGGCTGGCCGAGGCGGTCACGGCCCTCGGCCTGCCCGTCTACCTGTCGGGGATGGCGCGCGGCCTGCTCGGGCGCGAGCACCCGCTGCAGCTCCGCCAGAAGCGCAAGGAAGCGCTGCGCGAGGCCGACCTCGTGATCCTGGCCGGCACGCCCTGCGACTTCCGCCTCGACTACGGAAGCCACATCAACCGGCGCGCGGTCCTCGTCTCCGCCAACCGCAGCCCGAGCGACCTCGCGAAGAATCGCCGGCCCACCCTCGGCCTCCTGGGCGCCCCCGAGCGGTTCCTGCGCGCCCTCGCCGGCGAGCGAAGGGATCGGGCCGCCGCCTGGGGGGCCTGGCTCGCCGCCCTGCAGGCCCGCGACCAGGCCCGTGAGGCCGAGATCGTCCGCCAGGCGGAGGAGAAGCCGGAGTCCGGCGTGAACCCCCTCGCGGTATGCCGCGCGATCGAGAAGGCACTCCCCGAAGACAGCGTGATCGTGGCCGACGGGGGCGACTTCGTCTCCACGGCGTCCTACGTCCTGCGGCCGCGCCGGCCGCTCTCCTGGCTCGACCCGGGCGTCTTCGGCACCCTCGGGGTGGGAGCCGGCTTCGCCCTGGGGGCCAAGCTGGTGCGGCCCGAGGCCGAGGTCTGGGTGCTCTACGGCGACGGCTCGGTCGGCTACAGCCTGTCCGAGGCAGACACCTTCGTCCGCCACCGCCTTCCCGTCATCGCCGTGATCGGCAACGACGCCTCGTGGATGCAGATCGCCCGCGAGCAGGTCGAGATCCTGAAGGACGACGTGGGGACGGTCCTCCGCCACAGCGACTACCACCGCGCCGCGGAGGGGCTGGGGGCCGCAGGCTTCCGGGTCGACGACACACGGGAGGTGACGGCCACGCTCGGCCGGGCCCAGGAAGCGGCGCGGGAAGGCCGGCCCGTCTACGTGAACACGATCCTCGGCCTGACCGATTTCCGCAAGGGCTCGATCTCGATGTGAGCGATGGTGAGCCCCTACCTGATCTACGGCGCGAACGGCTACACGGGCGCCCTGACCTCTCGGATGGCGGCCGCCCGTGGTCACCGGCCCATCCTGGCCGGACGCCGCGCTCCGGATGTCGAGGCGCTCGCGCGGGACCTGGGCCTCGCGTCCCGGGTCTTCGCGCTCAACGACCCGCGGAAGGTCGACGCGGGCCTCGAAGGCGTGACGGTCGTCCTGCACTGCGCCGGCCCGTTCTCACGCACCGCGAAGCCCATGGTCGAGGCCTGCCTGCGCACGAAGGTCCACTACCTCGACATCAACGGCGAAGCCGAGGTCTTCGAATCCCTCGCCGCCCGCAACGCGGAGGCCCGGGCCGCGGGGGTGATGATCCTGCCCGGCTCGGGCTTCGACGTGGTCCCGTCCGACAGTTTGGCCGCCCACCTGAAGCGCCGGTTACCGACCGCCCGCCGCCTCGCCCTGGGCTTCCAGGCCCGGGGCCGGCTCTCCCGCGGCACCGCCACCACCATGGCCGAGAACCTCCACCGCGGCGGCCTCGTGCGGCGGGGCGGCGTGCTCACCCCGGTCCCCGCGGCCTGGAAGACGCGCACCATCGACTTCGGGCGCGGTCCCGTCACCGCCATGACGATCCCCTGGGGCGACGTCTCGACCGCGTTCCACAGCACCGGCATCCCCGACATCGAGGTGTACACGGCGGCCCCCGCGAGCCTGCGCGTGGCCGCCCGCCTCTCGCGCTACCTACGGCCCATCCTCGTCTCGGGACCCGTGCTGCGGTTCCTCAAGGCCCGCATCCGCTCCGGAGCCCCCGGCCCCACCGACGCCGAGCGCGCCCGGGGGAAGTGCCTGCTCTGGGGCGAGGCCGAGGACGCGACGGGTCGCCGCGTGGTCTCACGCCTGCAAACCCCCGAGGGCTACACGCTCACCGCCCTGGCTTCGCTGGCCATCGTGGAGCGAGTGCTGGCGGGGGAAGCGCCTCCCGGCTTCCAGACTCCGTCCCGGGCCTACGGCCCGGACTTCGTCCTCGCCATCGAGGGCGTGACCCGCACCGACGAGTGAGGATGCGCCTCGGCCCGGCCGTCGCGGCCGCGCTCGTGATGGCGGCGCCCGCCCACGCGGACCGCGAGCCGGTGCTCCCGCAGATCCGGCTTCCCCACGGCTACTACTACCGCGAGATGTACCTGCCCCAGGCCACGAGCGGGCCCACGAGCCCCGCCTGGTCGCCCAACGGCCGCACCCTCGCGGTCTCCATGCAGGGCTCGCTGTGGATGATCGACCCCGCCACCACCCGCGCGCGCCAGCTCACGAACGGTCCCGGCTACGACTACCAGCCGGACTGGTCGCCCGACGGCCGATTCCTGGCCTACGCGTCGTATCAGCGCGACGCGATCGAGCTGTGGCGCCTCGAGCTGGCCACCGGGGCCGCGCGGCCGCTCACCCGGAGCGGCGCGGTCAACGTCGAGCCGCGCTTCTCGCCCGACGGCCGGCGGATCGCCTTCGTGTCGACCGCGTACGAGGGCCGCTTCCACGTCTTCACCCTGGACGTTTCCGGCGACGAGCCGGGCGCGCCCCTGCGCCTGACCGAGGACAGGGACAGCGCCCTGCCCCGCTACTACTACTCACGCTTCGACCACTACCTCTCGCCCGCGTGGTCGCCCGACGGACAGGAGCTGCTCGTCGTCTCGAACCGGGGGCGGATCTGGGGAACGGGCGGCTTCTGGCGGATGAAGGCCGAGCGGGGGGCGCCGCTCCGCGCGATCCGCGACGAGGAGACGAGCTGGAAGGCGCGCCCCGACTGGTCGCGGGACGGGCGGCGGGTGGTCTATGCCTCGTACCTGGGCCGGGCCTGGCACCAGCTCTGGGTCATGACCGCCGAGGGTGGCGACGTGCTCCCGCTGACCTACGGCGACTTCGACGCCACCTCTCCACGCTGGTCGCCCGACGGCACGCGCGTCGCCTACGTCTCGAACGAGGGCGGGAACACGTCGCTCTGGATCCTGACCCTTCCCGGGGGCGACCGGCGGAAGGTCGAGGTGCGCGCGCGGGCTTACCTGGGGCCCGTGGGCCGGCTGCGAATCGAGGTGACGGACGCGGCGACGGGACGGACCACGCCCGCCCGCGTCTCCGTGGCCGGGGCCGACGGCCGCAGCTTCGCTCCCGACGACGCCTGGCGCCACGCCGACGACCATCTCGACCACGCGGAGCGGAAGCTCGAGTACGGCTATTTCCATACCGCGGGGATCGCGGAGCTGACCGTGCCCGCGGGCCGGGTGACGGTCGAGGTGATCCAGGGGCTCGAGCACCGGCCGTCCGTGACGACCGTCGACGTGCCCGCGGACGCCATCGAGCGCGTGGCGGCCCCTCTCCCTCGACTCGCCGACCTGCACGCCCGCGGCTACGTGAGCGGCGACCTGCACGTCCACATGAACTACGGCGGCGCCTACCGCGCGACCCCCGAAACGTTGCGGTTCCAGGCCGCGGCCGAAGACCTGCAGGTGGTCGAGAGCCTGATCGTCAACAAGGAGCAGCGCGTCCCCGACTTCGCCTACTTCACGGGCGGCCTCGACCCCGCCTCCACCGCGGAGACGATCCTCCGCCACGACCAGGAGTTCCACACGTCGTTCTGGGGCCACCTCGGCCTCCTCGGCTTGACGAGCCACGTCCTCGTCCCCGGCTACGCCGGCTACGTGAACACCGCCGCGGCCAGCCTCTACCCCACGAACGCCGAGGTCGCCGACCTCGCGCGGGCGCAGGGGGCGATCGCCGGCTACGTCCATCCCCTGGACTGGGACCCCGTGGGGGTGCGCTCCGCGGAGGGGTCGCTCATCGCCGGCCTTCCGGTGGACGCCGCCCTCGGCAAGGTGGACTACTACGAGGCGATCGGCTTCAGCGACCACCAGGCCTCGAGCCGCTTCTGGTACCGGCTGCTCAACTGCGGCTTCCGGATCCCGGCCGGGGCGGGGACGGACGCGATGACGAACTACGCCTCGCCGCGCGGGCCGGTGGGGCTGAACCGCGTGTACGTCCGGACGGCCGGGATAGTCGATCACGGCCGGTTCCTGACCGGCCTCCGCGCCGGGCGGACCTTCGCCACGAACGGGCCGCTGCTCGAGCTGGCGGTGCGCGCCCGCGGCACTCCGGCATGGAGCGAGCCGGGGGACACGGTCACTCTCGGCCCCGGGCGCCACGAGCTGGAGGCGCGGGTCTGGCTCCGCTCCATCGTTCCCCTGGACCGACTCGAGGTGGTCGGCAACGGCGCGGTGGTCGCACAGGTCCCGCTCACCGGCGATCGCACCTCGGCCGAGGCCACGGTCCGAGTCCCGGTCACCGGCGCCGGCTGGCTCGTCCTCCGCGCCTACGCCGAACGCGCGCGCCACCCCATCCTGGACGCGTACCCGTTCGCTACCACGAGCCCGGTCTACGTGACCGTGGACGGCGCGCCGGTCCGTTCGCCCGAGGACGCCCGGTATTTCCTCGACTGGATCGACCGTCTGCGCGCCTACGTCGAGCGACACTCGGGCTTCAACACGGAAGCGGAAAGGCAAGCCGTGCTCACCCGGCTGTCCGCGGCGCGCGCCGTCTACGCGGCCCAGACAGGGAGCCGACCCTGAGGCACAAAGCGGCGGTGGTCGCGCTGCTCCTCGTCATGGCGGGGCTTCTCGTCCTCGGCAGCCTCCACAAGAAGCTGGCCTACGACGAGTACGACAACCTGGCTTACGGCTATCGGGTGCTCACCCACGGTCCGGTCCTCCCCCCGAACGGCCAGCGCATGCCGATCCTGGTCCTGAACGCCCTTGGTTGCCCGCACGGCTGCCTTCAGGCCGACGTGGAGGCAACCGAAGGCTCGCTCCTCCTCGTCCGGTTGCCTACGATGCTCTTCGCGCTCGGCCTCGCCCTCGTCGTCTACGCCTGGGCGGCCGAGTGGATGGGGCCCCGGGCTGGACTGCTCGCCCTCCTGCTGGCGGCGTTCCAGCCGACCCTCCTGGCCCACGGCAAACAGGTCACGACCGACGTCCAGGTGGCCTTCTTCACCGTCGGCGCGCTGTGGGCGGCCTGGCGTTCCCTTCGCAACCGCGGGCCGGTGGCGCGGAACGTCGCCGTGGCCGCGCTCATGACCGCGGGCGCCTTGCTCTCGAAGTACACGAGCGTGCTGCTCGTCCCGATTCTCGGCTTGGTCCTCGCGATCGATCTGTGGAAGCGTCGGCCCGTGACGCAGCGCACCGTGCGCGACGCCATGGGGTCCGCTCTCGCGTTCGTGCTCCTCGTCCTCTTCTTCCTGAACGGGGCCTACTTCTTCGACGGCACGTTCCGGCGGGCCGACTCGTATCCGTGGCGCAGCGCACGCCTGCAGCCCCTCAGGTCGTCGCCCGTGCCCCTGCCTCTCCCGCGGGTCTTCGTCCTCGGCATCGACTTCTCGTACTTCGTCCAGGAGCAGCCCGACCTCGGCCGCGGCAACAACTACGTCCTCGGCCGCTTGAACACCGAGGGCGTCTGGTACGCGTTCCCGCTCATGGTGCTCTTGAAGACGCCGCTAGGCTTGTTCGCGCTGCTCGCCCTCGCCGCGCGCGTGCCGCTGGCCGGCGAGCGGAGAGCCGGACCCGTCGCCTGGCTGCTGCTTCCCTTCGCCGTGGTCACCGCGTTCTATAGCCTGCTCGTGGCCCCCCAGCTCGGCATCCGCTACCTGCTCCCGGCACTGCCGTTCCTCCTGGTCTATGCGGCGCGGTCAGCGGTTGCCGACAGGCCCGGACACCTGCGCCTCGCCGGGGCCTTCGCCCTCTGGTGCGTGCTGTCGGCCCTCTCCTACCACCCGCATTACATGTCCTATTTCAACGAGCTGATCGGGCCCAGGGTCAACGCGTACCGGTTGCTGGCCGACTCGAACCTGGACTGGGAGGACCGCTCCTACGACATCGCGCATTTCCGGGCGGAGCATCCCGAGATCGATCTGGTCGTCGAGCCGGAGACACCGCAGGCCGGCTGGATCCTCGTGGGTGCGAACAAGCTGGTCGGCGTGTACCAGCCGGAGCGCTATCGCTGGCTCCGCGAGAACTTCCAGCCGGAGCGGCACGTCGGCTACAGCTACCTGCTCTTCCGTGTTCCGCCCGACCGCTTGCGCGACGTGCTGGCGGTACTTGACCGCCCGAAGCAGCCCTGAACGCGCTCGTTGACGCAGCTTCACCCGCGCGAGAGGGCGTCGAATCGTTTTCCGATGGCGACGTTCAAGAGCTCACGTTTGCGTAAGATGGTTCAGTGGGGCGGAGTGGCGAGCACATTCCCGCGCCTCCCCGTTGTGTCCCTCCGCTCCAAGCTGACGCCTGAAGCAGTATTGTCTTCACCTTGTGCCCGAAAGGTCCTTCTGTGGTCACGGGTGTCCTACTTGGCTGCCTGTCGGGCGTCTTGTTTGGATGGCTCGCCAAGGCCGGCCTCGTCTCTCCATTAGTTGCGGCCGCGATGTGGGGACTTGGACTTGTGCCGATCGCGTTTGGAGCCCTCCGCGTTGTCCCCGCCAAACTAGCTCGGCCTAGGCAGACCGAAGGTTAAGGGTTCGATCAAGTTCGCGATCAGGCTGCAACCAGGCTGCTTTCCGCGAAGGCCGCGAGCGCTCGGTCAAGGTTACGCCATGCTATCGCGAGGGGGCTGCGGTAGGCG
>WNGA01000024.1_pt1 | contig 156675 bp, 158 predicted proteins | sample 5400061 | NCBI WGS metagenome assembly WNGA01 (sample SAMN13153366, study PRJNA577476) | soil metagenome | isolation source: 100 cm soil or saprolite under grassland replicate 2 | place: USA:California | collected 2016-06-15 | reverse complement strand
TTTCGTGTCCCCTCGGGTATCAAGCTCGGACTCGAAACACCGGTAAAGCCTGCCAGTTCACTGCGCCCAAGGCAATATTGCCATCTTCTCGACCTGGACGCGAGGGTGTCTTTTCGTGGCGCATAGGAAACATAAAGCCACCGCCGAGCGCGCGAAGCACGCGCGGTGAGCCGCGGGCCAGAGGAGGATTTGCCATGCCGATAGCCTACAGCGCGCCCTTCACCGTGAACGTGATCGCTGGTCTCGGTCTCACGCTCCTCGGGGCACGCAACAGGCATGCCACCGACGGACATCGGAACATTGACGAGCCGATGCGGTCAAAGCGTCCTGGGGTGCCGATCCATCGGTGACAGAAATCCCGACACGCACCGGCAGCCACTGCTCTCCGCCGGACGCGGCGGATCCGGATCGGTCAGCTTCGCTGCGAGCGGCCTGCTGCCGAGCTCGCGCTTCCAGTCGTCGAAGAGGTCGAGGTCTGCGCTCTACGCGGTCGCCAGCGGGTCCAGAAGGAGGGGAGGACCGATCGAAGCCTGCAGCATTGACGCCCTCAGAAAGAGATGCACGATACCGCCGCATCCGACCATCAAGTCGCCCGTGACGGCATTCGGGTTTTCGACGCTCCACACCGATGCGCCGTCCTGCGTGCGGCGGAGATTCCGGAGCACGTGCACCACGGACTCGGCGCGCGCTCTCCATCCGGGTCCGCCGAGAACTCGATGCGCCTCGATGTACGCCTCGCCCGCGCCGCTGTAGCCGTGGCATTGCGAGAGGTTTGGGGAGAGGAACTCCGGTGGATGGACACGCAGCGCTCGCGTCGCGATGTCGGCGAATCGCGCCTCTCGTGTGTGCTCGTAGAGGCGGAGGAACAGCAACCCGATTCCGATCGAGCCGTGGCACCACCAGGCCCACCGCTCCTTGCCTCCCGCCCCGATCGGCCAGACGAGTGCGTCGCCGGCGGGCTCCGCCTGATTCACGAGCCATTCGACACCACGCCTCCAGGCTCGCTCGGCGGCAGAATCGCCGGTCCTGCGTGCATACTCGGCGACAAAGTATGTGATACCCGCCACACCGTGGGCGAAACCCGTGAGAATGGCTCGGGACGTCGGCAATGAGCGGCGAGGCCAGACCCAGTACCCGCCGGGTCGTTGCGCCCTCACGAGATAGTCGGCGCAACGCGACGCGAGCGCAGAGACCTCGGGGTCGCCCAGACGATCACCGCAATAGAGTGCGGCGATCCCCTGCCCGGCGGCTCCATGGGTGAGATCCGGCCAGTCAATGACGCCGGCGAGGGCCCGCCGAATGTACGCCTGGCGGGCGGGTGTTTGCGCGATCAGGCCGCCGGCAATCGCCTCGACTAGGGCAACCGCGACACCCGCTTCGCCGAAGTGGAGTCCGGGCATGTCCCCATCGGGCGCCGGTTGTCTCCGCACGAGCCAGTCTGCCGCGCGATGTGCCCCTTCCTTCGAGCTGCTGGTGAGATAGCCGAAGCGTGAGAGCCGTCCGAGCACATAGAGAATGCCGGCTACGCCTCGGTTCGCGCTGCGCCGAAGCTCGTACTGCCCGTTGCCCTCGTGGATCCCCTTTTCACCGTCCTCGAATGCCTCCGACAGCCACAAACCCGAAGATCTGTCCACCAGCGTGTGCCGCATCAGACCGTTCAGACCCTGACGGATCTCACACGCGAGGTCCCCATTTGAAGACCCGCGGAGCGACAATCGCCGTGCTCGCACCGCCTCCGCACATTCGACCAGCCGTTCCTGCACGACGGCACGCATCTCGTCGAGGGACGGACGGCGCGTCGGTCGGTCATCGAGGCAACGGGCCGCCATCTCTACGAGACGAAACTCCGAAGCTGGCGCAATCGCCGTCCATTGCTCGATGCGGCGGGGCGGCGGCGCGAAGAGGAGGCGGCGGGGATCCAGCCCGGTCAGGGTGAAGAGCGTGAGCGCCCCGAGCGAGTAGACGTCGTCAGCATGGCGCGGTCGGCGGCGTGCCTCCTGCTGCGGAGACATGAAGCCGGGAGTGCCGAGGCCGAACGGGGGCGAGTCATCGCGGAGGTCGTGCGAGAGCTCCAGATCCAAGAGAAAGACCAGGCTGTCATCCGTTACAAACACGTTCTGCCCGCTCAGGTCTCGATGGACGAAGCCCGCGTAGTGTAGCCGCGCAACGGCATCGATCGCGCCAGCGAGACACAAGAGCAGCGCCCTCTGCCGCCTGGCGCGAAGCGCGCCCCAAGGCCGCATCCGCAGCTCGTCGGTCACCAGCTGCTGCAGCGATCGACCGCGCAGGTACCTGAGCGGCAAATAGCCGTGACCGTCCGCCTCGAAGTACTCGCCGGCGTCAGGGATCGGTACCCGCCCTCGAAGCTCGCCGTGCACACGCGCCTGGTGCTGGAGGCGCGACCGCATGTCGCGTCCGAGTCGATCGGCGAGAGCCCAGCGACGTCCTTCCTTCAAGACCCAGATGTCGACCGAGGCGCGGTCCCGGAGGTCGAGACCGCGGTACACGGATCCCTTGGGGTTGGCTTTCAGCACATCGAGCAGGAGGAAGCCGGGCCCGAGGAGTCTGCCGCGCCGGTGTCCAGTCGGCGCCCGCTCGTGCCCAAGGGATGAGCGCACCAGAGTCGTGAATGGATTGGCCCGGCCGCGCGGCGCCGCGTACGGGATCCGATACTGGTCGCGCTGGGGGCGGCCGTTCGTGTCGTGAATATACAGGGCCCGCCGGCCCAGGCGGTCACGGACAACGGCGGGCTTGAACCCTCCGTAGCGCGTGTAGATGACATCGCCGAGCTTCAGGTCCGTCGCGACGGCGGGCCCGCGGAACCCGCGTGTCAGCTCGATCAGGGCTACCGCGAGGCGGCGTGCGGCGGAGTTCGATGGAGGGTAGATCGTCGCGAACTTGCCGACTTGAGTCGTTCCGAGTGCGCCCTCATTGAGCAGACCGAGCGAGTCTTCATCCTGGATGACCTTGAAGGGAACCCGGGCCTCTTTGAGGGTCGGCAGGATTTTCCGAAGGAGTGGGGCGGCATCCGTCGGGATGGAAGAGACATGCAGTTTCCAGCCCTGGACGGGCCCGGCGTCTCCGACGACCGCCCAATGACCATGGCGCCTCACGGGCAGACCATGGCGCCTGAGGATGCCGGCGTATGTCAGGACGGCGTCCGTCAGCTAGTGTCTCGGACGGCGCCGGCTGGCCCTCTTCCAGCGGATTCTGACCAGGTCGCCCCGGCGACCGCCCCTCATGGACGGCGCGGAAATGGTGTCATCGCAGCTGTTCTCGCACGTGGACTGACAGCTTCCGCCGCCGCACGTCACGCCGCCGCAAGACTCCGCGCAGGTGTTGTCGCAGGTTGCACCGCTGCACGTTTCGTCATTGCCGCAGGGCGCCGCGGGAGGGAGAAGCGATCCAAGCACGACTCCGGGCCGGACCTTGAGAAGGAGCGCCTTGGTCGCGCGATCGATGCCCTTGACCTTCGAGACCGCCTTCTTGGGCGCGAAGACCAGCTCGTGGAAGAACTCCGCATCCTTGCGGGCCATCTTCATCAGAACATTCAGGGGATCCGACTTCGCGCTCCTCTTCATGTGACACCTCGCTGGAATCGAGCGGCGAGTATGGTAGCGAAGCACGGAACCGCCGTCAAGTGTCACACGGGCCAGGCCCGACGGCGACGCCTAGCTGAGCGGATGACGGGACCGGCCGGGCGTCAGGGCTTGCGGCCGAGGACGTTTTTCCAGTCATAGAAGACGTCGAGGTCGAAGCCGTCCGGATAGTTGATCGGTGGCATCGCGAGGACCCAGGGCATCGCCTGGGTCTGGCGCGCGGCCGGCAGGACGAGAAGAACCCCCAGCATGGCGAGCCGCCGGATCGTCGGTGACATGGGCGCCTTCACGGGGAGGAGGTCTACGCCACGAACATGAGACGTCCATGAGAGCGCGATGAGAGGTCACACCGTGCCGGAGGCGCGCAGGCGGCTGATCTCCGCCTCGCTGTAGCCGCACTCGCGCAAGATCTCATCCGTGCTGGCCCGGCATGGGCGGCGGCCTGCGCACCTCCGCGCGGCCCGTCGAGAGCTCGAGGGGGAAGCGCGGGAGCTTGACGGGTCCCGCGACGGGAAGCCGGATCTCCTCGACGGCGTCCGCGGCCTGAATGGCGGGGTCGGCGAACGTCTCCTCGTAGGAGTTGATGGGCGCCGCCCAGATGCCCTGCGGCACGAGGCGCTCGAGCCACTCCGCCGTGGTGCGCTCGCGGATGGCCGGCTCGAGGAGGCGGGCGATCGCCGTTCGCGTGGCGGCTGTGGGACCGTCCGCCCCACCCTTGGTCCGATAAGTGGCTTTATGTCTCCTGTGCGCTGAGGCCCGAGGTCGGCTACGGCGCCGCCACCGAGCGCTGGAACCAGAGCACGGCGTTGAATACCCGCAGGTAGCCGCCATTCGAACGACGCTGGATCATCCGGAACTCGATCCGGTTGTTGGGAGGCGGGTCCTCGATGGCGGGCTGCGCCAGGAGAAGGTCGCCCTTCACGAGCGCGGTCAAGCTGCGGAGCATCGTCGACTCTATCCGGTGTCGCGCGATCCGCTCGTCGTTGATGCGGATGTCGTACTCGATGTCCACCTCCCCGCCGAACGGCACCGGATCCAGCATGTACGAGAGGACCGCGGTCTCGGCCACGACCGCATGGCTGGGCATGGCGAACAGGAACGCCTCCCAGGTGTCGCGCCGTTCGTCGTCGGGGAGCCTGAAGTCGGCCCACCTCCCGTCTTCGTACCGAATGACCTTGTAGTCGGCGATGTGAAGAGCCATCTCCGTCCCTCCTCTCCTGTTGAGCGGCTGGCCATCGGGAACGTGACAGGGCGCTTACCTCCGGCGAGCGTCCTGGAAGGGTCGCGTCAGCCAGGCCGCGCCGGGACGGGGAACACACGACTGTGCGCTTCGACGACGCACACTCAAGCCAGCTTCTGGCTTCCTGAAAGCGGGACTGGCCCCCAGAGGAAGAAGGTCTCGCGTCCTGGCGGAGGAACCGCTCCGCCTCCAGGTACAGCACAGGCAGCAGGGCTGTCAAGAGAGTTCTGTGGGTCAAGGACCCCCTTGACCGGGATGCAGGACCGTTCGAAGCCCGAACAAGCCTCGGCGGCAGATCCAGCGGGCCCTCACCGAGCACCTTATGCACAATATGAATCATGGCTTGGGGCTTTTGAATTACGGATTTTGATCGGGGCCTTGGTGTTTGGCTTTTGATGAGTGATATTCTCCGCTCATCGCCCTCCGGAGGTCGGATCGTGAGCCAGATAGGGCGCAGAGAGATTGTGCTTGCCGCAGGTGCGCTGCTAGCCGCGCCGATGACGTCCTTCGCTCAGCAACAGTCCAGGGTCTGGCGCATCGGCTTCCTCACCAATGGCACGGTGACCTCCACGCAGGGGCAGATCGCTGCGTTCGTACGCGGCCTAAACGAGCTGGGCTACTTCGAAGGACGCAACATCATCATCGAGTCACGCTGGGCTGAAGGAAAGCTCGACCGGCTGCCCGCACTCGTCGCCGAGCTGCTGGCGCAGAAGATTGACGTCATATACGCGCCGTCCGGTATCGCTGCGCAGGCTGCGAAGGAGTCCAGCACGATGGTACCGATCGTCTTCGCTTTCGCACCCGATCCGATAGGCCAGGGATTCGGTATGAGCCTTTCGCGTCCGGGCGGCAGCATGACCGGCTTAACCAGTACCCATACCGAGTTGTCGGCCAAGCGCATCGAACTTCTCAAGGAGGCCTTCCCCACGATCCGGCGCGTTACCGTTCTATATTTCCTGGCTCCTTCGGCGGCGGGCGTGGCGGAGCAGCTGGCGGAAACCCAGCGGGCGGCGAAGATTCTCGGCGTTGCGATCGTGACCGAGGAGTCGCCGCGGATGGAGGACTTCGAGCGGGCCTTCGCGAGCATTCAGAAGCAGCGGCCGGCCGCGCTCATCGTCATCGAGAATCCGATCTTCTTTACTAACCGGATGCGCCTCACGGAACTGGCGGCGTTACTACGCATTCCGGCGATCTACAACGCCTCGGAGTATGTTCACGCCGGCGGGCTGATGAGCTACGGCGCGAGTTATGCCGACTTAAGCAGGCGCGCAGCGTCGTATGTGGTCAAGATCCTCAATGGCCGCGTACCGGGTGACTTGCCAATTGAGCGGCCGACCAAGTTTGAGTTGGTGATCAACATGAAGACCGCCAGAGCCATTGGCCTCTCGATCCCGCAGTTGTTGCTGCTGCGCGCCGACGAAGTAGTCGGATAGTGTCTCCCAATTCAGAGCCGGCTTCAGCGCCAAGAATGGCTGGTCCTGGGCGAGCGCATAGGAGACATAAAGGCCCTTATCGGACCAAGGGTGGGGCCAAGTCGGCCCGGCCGGAGCGTGTTGGCGCCGTGCTCGATGTCGTCCATCGGCGTAAACTCCTCCTCGCAATGGCTCCGGCCGCCGCGCGAGGGCACGAAGATCATGCCCGTGGGGCAGATGGCCGCCATGTACTGGGCGTCGTGCCCGGCGCCGGAGAGGATGCGCCGCTGCCCGCAGCCCAGCGAGCGCGCGGCGGCCTCAATGGTGCCGACCACCTCGGGGTGGAAGGGTGTGCGCGGCACCCGCCAGTAGTGCTCGACTTCGTGCCGCACGCCTTCGCTCCGCGCGGCCTCCTGGATCACCCGATCGAGCAGCGCCAGCGCGCGGTCCAGGTTGGCGTCCTGGGGATCGCGCAGGTCCACGGCCAGGCTCACGCGGCCGGGAATGGCATTGGTGATGTTCGGCGTCACGTCGAGGCGGCCGACGGTGGCGACCAGGTCGCCCCCGAGACGCCGGGGGATCTCGCGCACGCCGCGCACCACGTCCGCCGCCGCCACCAAGGCGTCGTGGCGCATCCGCATCGGCGTCGGCCCGGCATGATCCTGGACGCCGTGAAAAGTCACGCGCGACCAGGAGATGGCCACGATGCCTTCGACCACGCCGACCGAGAGCCCTTCTTCCTCGAGCATCGGCCCCTGCTCGATATGCAGCTCGAGATAGGCGCGGATGGGGCGGGGGACGCAGGGCTCCGGACCCAGGTAGCCGATCCGCTCGAGCGCGTCGCCCAGGCGGACGCCGTCGCGGTCTCGGGCATTGTAGGCATCCTCGAGCGGGATCTTCCCCGCCATCACCGCCGAGCCGATCATGGCCGGCTGGAAGCGGGCGCCCTCCTCATTGGTGAAGATCGCGATCCCGACGGGATGGCGGGTTGTGACCTTGTTATCATCAAGCGACCGGAGCGCCTCGAGCGCGCAGAGCACGCCCAGCTGCCCGTCGTACTTGCCGCCCGTTGGCACGGAGTCGGCGTGGGAGCCCAGGAGCACCGGCGGCAGCGGCCCGCGGGCGCCCCGAAGGCCGAAGATGTTTCCCATCTGGTCCACGGTCACGGTGAGGCCGGCTTCGCGCATCCAGCGCACCAGGAGGTCGCGCCCCCGGCGATCGTCGTCGGTGAGCGCCAGCCGATTGAGCCCGCCCTTCGCCGTCTCGCCCACGCGGCCCAGCGCCGCCATGCTGTTCTCCAGCCGCTTCCGGTTGATTCGCATCCCGAGTCCTCCTACACTCGATGCCGATGGCCGAAGGCCGACATCTCACTCCCGACAACGTGCGCTTCTGCCCGATCTGCGCGGCCGAGCTGACCCGCCAGGTCGTCGACGCCTACGGCAAGCGCGAGCTCGTCTGCGACGGCTGCGGCTTCATCTTCTACCTCAATCAGAAGGTCGTGGCCGGGACGATCCCGATGGTGGACGGCCGCATCCTGCTCACCCGGCGCGCCATCCATCCCGCGCACGGCAAGTGGACCTTCCCCGGCGGCTACGTGGACTGGGGCGAGACGGTGCCCGCCGCCGCGGTCCGCGAAACCTTCGAAGAGACGGGTTTCACGGTGGATCTGGATGGACTCGTCGGCGTCTACTCCTATTCGGGCGCGCCGGTCGTGATCGTGGTGTACGAGGCGCGGGTGACGGGCGGCAGCCTCGCGCCCTGCCACGAGAACGACCGCGTCGAGTGGATCGCGCCGGCTGAGATCCCGTGGGAGGAGCTGGCCTTCCCGTCCACCCAGGCCGCGCTCCGCGACTTCCTCGCGAGCCGGCGCTAGACGGCGCGGTTCTTCCGGTAGGAGTTCTTCACGGCGATCTTTCCATTCCGGAAGGTGAACACGTCGCAGCCGGTGACCTCGACGCGCACGCCGTCCCGTCGCGTGCCTGTGAACGTCCACTCCGACACCCCGCGGCTCCCGCAGATGAAGTGCCGTGCCCCGCGCCACTGGGCGTCCGGGAATGCCTCCCACACGGCGGCGAAGCTCCGTCGGACGGCGTCCCGGCCCGCATAGCGGGTGCCGCACACGTCAGGACCGGCGCTCGACTCGAACACGCAGTCGTCGCTCATGAAGGTCATGAGCGCGTCGACGTCGTGACGGTTCCATGCGGCGGCAAACGCGTCCAGAAACTCGATGGTGACCTCATCGGTGACGGCGGTGCTCATGCTCTGCTCCTTTCGACCGCGGCTCATCCTGCGCCCGCGACATCCTGCAGCGCGCTAACGCTACCAGCGTGAGACCAGCGCGGCGGTGGCGCGCCCGGTGACGACCTTCTCGCCCTTCTGGTTCTCGGCCCAAACTTCCACGTCCACCAAATTCTGCCCCTGGCCGCCTTCCTTGGCCGGCCACTTACCGACGACCTTGCCGCGGCAGGTGATCACATCCCCGAGGCGCACGAGCGCCGCGAACCGCACGCCGATCTTCTGGATCGTGCCCACGCCCAGCCAGTCGGTGACCGCCTGAGCGACGAAGCCCATGGAGAGCATGCCGTGGGCGAAGACATCGCCCATGCCGGCGGCTTTGGCGAAGGCCGGATCCTGGTGGATCGGGTTGAAGTCGCCCGAGGCGCCGGCATAGCGCGTGAGCTGGATCTGCCGGATCGGGCCCTTGGCCAGCGACGGCATCTCGTGGCCGATCTCGACATCGTCGAAGTAGACCTTGGCGTATTTCATGATCGCTTAGAGACGGATCACGGTGATATGGCGCACGATGGCCACGATGTCGTTGTCGCCATCGGTGATGGTGCTCTCGCGCGCGACGAAGGCCATGGGGCCGGAGCGCCCCGCCTTCTCGTAGATGTCCGTGACGCGGCTGCGGACGAGCAGGGTGTCGCCCGGGCGGATGGGCTTGAAATGCTCGAACTCCTGCTCGCCGTGGAGGACGCGGGAGAGGTCGACGCCCAGATCGGCCAGCAGCGCCTCGCTGCTCGAGGCCTCGTGGCGGAAGGTGACGGGAAAGGTCGGCGGCGCGATGATATCGCCCCAGGCCGACGCCCGTCCCACCGCGTCGTCGAGATAGAACGGCGAGAGATCCCCGATCGCGCGGGCGAACTCCTTGATCTTGCCCCGCTCGACGGTGACCGCGAAGGGCGGGTACTCCTTGCCCTTCACGGCCATGTTCACCGTGACCGCCATCAGGATTTGCCTTTCTTCATCGCGCGGTCGAGGAACTTCTCCAGATTCGGGATGACGAAGCGCTCGTGACGGCCCTCGGCGATCTTTTCCACCTCGTCATAGGCCTCGACCTGGAAGAGGCAGCGCCTGCCGTCGGTTTCCACCAGGGTGGCCTTGGCCCGCACCTTCATCCCGAGCGGCGTGGGCGCCAGGTGCTTCATCTCCACCATGGTGCCCACGGTGCCGGCCCCGGCCGGCAGATGGGGCTTCATCGCCGCGTGGGCGGCGTTTTCGAATAAGGTCACGACGAAGGGTGTGGCGAGCACCTTGACGCCGGGATTGCCGAACGCATCAGCGGTGAGATCGGCCGTCACGACGCGTTCGACTTCGGCGGACTGTCCGGGTTCGAGTGGCATGATGCCTCCTCTTCTACCTCGACTGGCCTTGCCAGGTCAATGCGTCACTGCCGTGGGAAGAGCAGGAACTGCAGCCCGGCCAGGACGATGAGCGTCTCGATGATGAGCAGGAAGGCGCGGTCGGTCAGCCGGTCGAGGATTCGGCGGCCGAGCCATGCCCCGACGATCATGACGACGCCCAGATAGAGCCCGACGCCCACGATGGGCGCCGTCATGAGGTTATAGCGCTGGAAGACGATGCCGCGGGGGATGTACATGCCGACCGTGCAGAGCGCGTCGGTGGCGATGAAGGCCCCGCGCGTGAGGCCGTAGCCGAGAAAGAACGGGCTCATCACGGGCCCGGTCGAGCCGACCAGCGAGGACAGGAAGCCGAACACCGCCCCGATCGCGGGAAAGTGCGGAAGGCGGACGCGGATGTCGTGGGCGACGAGCCAGTGGCGCAGCGGCACGGCTGAGAGCAGGAAGACGCCGAGGATGCGGCTGATCCATGGGCCCTCGATCCGGGAGTACAGCATCGCGCCCAGGATGCCGGTGGGGACGGCGCCGACGAGGAAGGCCAGGACGACGCGGCCGTTGATCTCGCGGCGGCTGAACCATACGCGGGCGCCGTTGCCGATCAGCATGGCCACGGTGAGCACGGGGATGGTGGCCTTGACGCCCATGATCCAGGCGATGAGCGGGATCATGATGACGCCGGCGCCGAAGCCGGCGACGCCCCCGATGGTGGAGGCGATGACGGCGCCCACCGCCAGCGCCGCCAGGCCGAGCGCGTCGGGCATTACTCGACGACGCCCTGCTTGTGCCGCTCCTCGTCGATCATCCGGCGCTCGGCCATGGCTTAGCGGCTCTTCTTCAACGGCATGAGGCCGTTCAGCGCGAGGCGGCCGCCGTCCACGTACACCGTGCTGCCGGTCATATAAGAGGATGCGTCCGAAGCGAGGAAGACGGCCACCTCGGCGATCTCCATCGGGTCGGCCACGCGCTGCATGGGCGTGCGGGCGAACACGGCGTCGCGCCAGGCTTTCTTCCCGAGCAGGTGGCGGGTGAGCCCGGTCACCACGGTGCCGGGACCGATGGCGTTGACGCGGATGCCGTGAGGGGCGAGCGCGATACCCATCGCCTTGGTGAGCTGGCGCACGCCGCCCTTCGAGGCGCCGTAGGCCGCCGACTCCGGCCGCACCACTTCCGCGTTCACCGAGGAGAGTGTGATGATCACGCCTTTCCGCCGCTGCTTGACCATCCTCCGCGCGGCGGTCTGGGCGACGAGGAAGGTGCCCTTGAGATTGACGTCGAGAATGCGGTCCCAGGTTTCCTCGGTGAGCTCCAGGAAGGGCACGATCGGCTCAATGGCGGCATTGGTCACCGCGATGTCGATGCGCCCCCACTTCTTGTCGAGGGCCTGGAAGCCGGCCGCTACCGAGGCCGAGTCGGCCACGTCCATGGTCAGCGCCATTGCGCGCTGCGGGCCGATGCGCTCCGCGGTGGCGGCCGCCGTCTTCGGGTCCACATCGGCCACGGCGACCCGCGCGCCCTCCCGCGCGAAAGCCACCGCAATGCCCTGGCCGATCCCGCGGCCGGCGCCGGTGATCAGCGCCACCTTGTTCTTCAAACGCATGCAACCCTCCTGGCGCACGCTCGAAAGATTTGCGGCATGCGGCGGCTAGTATACTCGAACAATGCCGGTTCTTCTGGCGACGCTCGGGGTCTTCACCGTCTCGCTCGACTCCGCCATCAATATCGCCCTCCCCGCCATGGCCGCCGCCTTCGGCGTTGGGCCCGCGACGATCCGCTGGATCATCATCTGCTACGTGCTCACCTATGCGCTTACGGCCTTCCTGGCGGGCGTCGTCGCCGACCGGCTGGGGCCCACGCCGGTGTTCACGGCGGGCTTGGGGATCTCCTGCGTGGCATTCGCCGCGTTCGCCCTCGCGGGATCCTTCGGCGGGGTGCTGCTGCTGCGCGTGCTCCAGGGCGTGGGCGGCGGCCTGGTCTACGGCACGGCGCCGGCGCTGGTCACGCTCTGGCTCCCGCGCGAGCGTCACGGCCGCGGTCTGGGGCTGATGAGCCTCGGACTGGGAGCGGGGCTGGCGATCGGCCCCGTGCTGGGGGGCGTGCTCGTGGAGCGGCTCGGATGGCTCTGGGTCTTCGTGGCACGCGCGCCGCTGACGGGCGCGCTGGCGGTCCTCGCCGGCGCGATGCTGGGCGCGCGGCCCTGGACCGGAGCGGTCGCGCGGATGCTGGCGCCGCGGGACGTGCTCCGCGCTCCAGTCCTGAACGCCGCCGCCCTCGCCTTTCTCTCCAACTACGCCCAGTTTGCCGCTTGGCTGCTCGGCCCCTTCCTGCTCGTCAGCGTGCTGGGATTGTCCCCGATCGCGGGCGGCCTCTTCTTCACGCTGATGCCGCTCGGCACCGCCCTCGCGGCCCCGGCCGGGGGGTGGGCGACCGATCGGATCGGCTCTCGCGGGCCGCTGATCGCCGGACTGGTGATCGAGACGGCGGGGCTATGGGTCATCAGCGGGCTCGACGTCGCGGGCCCGCTGGCGCTGGCCGCGCTCGGCCTCGCCCTGGTCGGCCTCGGCGCGGGGATCTTCCAGGTGCCCAATCTCGCCGACATCATGGCCGCCTTCCCCGCGGCTCAGCAGGGCGCCGCGGGCGGGCTGGCCTTCTTGAGCCGCACGCTGGGCAGCGCCGCCGGAGTCCAGGTGGCCGCCATGCTCTTCGAATCGCGCGGAGGCGGCGTCGGATTCCTTGAAGCCTTCCGCTTCGCCTTCGCCGCCGCCGCCGCAGCCTGTGGCTTGGCCGCGCTCCTCGCCGTGGCTCCGCTCGGCTGGTCCCGGGCGAGACGCTGATGTCATCGCGCTGGACGATCCTGGCCGTCTGCGTGCTGGGCTTCATGCAAACCCACATGCATCGCGTGGGGTTCGCCCCGCTCATCCCGACGTTTATCGCCGACCTGGGCATTTCCTATGTCGCCGCCGGCACCATCATGACGGCGTATTTCTGGACCTACGCCGCGGTGCAGGTCCCCGTCGGCGTGCTCACGGACCGGTTAGGCTCTCGCCGGGTCATGCTGGCCTTCATGGCGCTGCTGGTGCTGGGCGTGATCGCGTTTTCTCTAAGCCACACCTATGGCCAGAGCCTGCTGGCCCGCTGTCTCATCGGGCTCGGCACGGCGGCGGTATGGCTGCCGGGGCTGCGCCTCATCAATGAGTGGTTCGCGCCCGGCGAGCGCGGCCGCGCCACCGGCCTCCTGTCCGCGGGGGGCGGCGTCGGCGGCACGACGGCTCTGCTGATCATCCCGCTGCTCTCGGAGAGACTGGGCTGGCGGCTCAGCTACGCGCTGCTGCTCATCCCGGTGCTGCTCACCCTTGCGCTGGTGTTCCTCCTGGTCCGCCCGCCCGCGGCGCCGCCCCGTCCGTCCGGCGAGGTCAAGGCGGCGCCGCTGGCGGCTCACGGTCCGCTCGCGGCCCTCGCACGGGTGCTGGGCACGGGCGCGATGTGGCCGTTCAATATCTCGGTGCTTTTCTCGTACGGCGCCTATATCAGCCTCATCACCTGGTTGCCCACCTTCCTGGTCCGGGACGCGGGGCTAAGCCGATCGCTGGCGGGCCTCGTCACGTCACTGATCACGGCCGGGACCATCGTGTCTTGGCCCATGGCGGGCTTCATCTCCGATCGCCTGGGCCGGCGCAAGCCTCTCTATCTTTTCAGTCAGGCGATGAGCGCCGCGATCTGTCTGGGCTTCGCGCTCCTGGTTCCCGGCTCGGGCCTCGCGGCCGCAGTGCTCGTCGCGGGATTGGCGGGGCTCTTGCTGGGCGGCATGGTGACGCCGTTCGTGATGGTGACCGAGCTGTTCCCGCCGGAGCTGGTGGGCACGGCCTCGGGGGTGGTGAACACCTTCTGCTTTGTCGGCAGCCTGATCATCCCGGTCGCCCTGGGTTATGTGCTCGATCTCACGGGAAGCTTTCCCTACGCCTTCATCGCGTGCGCGGCGGCGCAGGGGCTGGCGCTCCTGAGCGCCGTCTTTACTCGGGAGACGGGGCCGGCCCGACGCGGTATTATGGGCGCCTAGCCATGGAGATCCTGGATCCTGCCGGCGCCAGCTCGACCACTTCGCGCCAGCTGGCCGCGCGGCCGCGGGCGCTGGGCGGTCTCGTGATCGGCGTGCTCGATAATTCCAAGCCCAATGCCGCCGTCCTGCTCGAAACCGTGGCCGCCGCGCTTCGCGAGCAGTTCGGGGCCGCGCGCGTCCGCGCCTGGCAAAAGCCCGGGGCCTCCACGGGCGCCGCACCGGCCGTGCTCGACGACATCGCGGGTGCCTGCCGCGTCGCGCTCACGGCATCGGCCGACTGAGGGTCCTGCACGTCGTGGAGTGTCCACGACGCGGCGGAGCTGGAGGGGCGCGGCGTGGCCACCGTGGTGCTCGGCACCGATGAGTTCTACCCGCTGGCGCGGGCTCAGGCTCTGGCCAATGGGCTGCCCGATCTGCCGGTCGTCACGGTGCCTCATCCGATCGGCGGGATCCCGGACAAAGCCGTCGCGCTCAAGGCGGCGCCCGTCGTCGGGCAGGTGGCCGCGGCCTTGACGTCGGTGGCCGCGAGCGTTCGTCCTCTTGCGCCCGCGACCGCCACTGTCGTTCACGCGGCGCCCGACGATCTCGACGCCTTCCAGGGCTGGATCATGGAGCAGGGCTGGGGCGACGGGCTTCCCGTCATTCCGCCGACGGCCGAGCGCGTTCGGCGCATGCTCGCGGGAGCGCGCCGCGCCGCGGATGAGCTCGTCGCCGTCCTGCCGCCCCGGCTCGGCCAAGCCACCGTCGAGCGCGTCGCGGTCAATGCCGTGATGGCGGGCGCGCTCCCCGAGCACCTGCCGCTCATTCTGGCGGTGGTCGAAGCCGTGGCGGATCCCATCTTCAATCTCCAGGCGGTGCAGACCACGACGCATCCGTGCTCGCCGCTCATCATCGTCAATGGACCCATCGCGGGGCGGCTCAGGATCAATGCTGCGGGCAATGCGCTCGGACAGGGGGCGCGCGCCAATGCCGTGATCGGCCGGGCACTGCGCCTGGCGCTCCAGAATATCGGTGGAGCACGGCCGGGAAGCGAGGACCGGGCCACCCACGGCCATCCCGGCAAATTTACGTATTGTCTCGCCGAGAACGAGGCGGCTTCGCCCTGGGAACCGCTGTCGATCGAGCGCGGTTTCTCCCGCGAGGACAGCACGGTGACCGTCTGCGGGTCGGAAGCGCCCCACAATGTCAACGATCACGGCTCGACCACGGCCGAGGGGATCCTGGCGACCGTGGCGGGCACCGCGGCCACCCTCGGCTCGAACAATATCTATCTCGGCGGAGAGCCCCTCATCATCCTGGGCCCGGAGCACGCGGCCACCGTCGCCGCGGCGGGATGGAGCAAGGATGATTTCCGCCGCGCCGTGTGGGAGCGCGCGCGCGTTCCGCTCGGACGCTTCGCGGCCGAGAACCTCGAGCGCTTCGCGGCGATCTACCCCGAGGGCTTCAAGAACGCGCCCGCAGAGACTCTGGTGCCGATCGCGCGCGACTGGCGGGACATCATGGTGATCGTGGCCGGTGGCGCCGGCAAGCACTCCGCCATCGTTCCCACCTTCGGCATGACCCGCTCGGTGACGCGGCGGATCGCCGGCTGAATGGGAGCCGCCATGCACGCATCGTGGATCAGTCTCGGCGGGTTGGGACTCGCGTGGCTCCTGCTCGGTAGTCCCGCCACCGCCGACATGAGCGGGCCGGCCCCAGAGCCGGCCGGCAAGGCGCCGCCCTCACGCTTGTCTGCCGCCGAGCAGGAATTCAATCGAGGCGTTGTGGCGCAGCAGGAAAAGCAATGGGCCAAGGCGGCCGCCGCATTCCAAAGCGCCGTGAGAATGAATCCGCGTTATGCCGAGGCCTGGAACGGGCTTGGCTTCGCGCTGAGAAACCAGGGCAAGTACCCGGACTCCATCAAAGCCTATGACGAAGCCCTGCGCCTGCGCCCTGACTTCGCCGAAGCGCTCGAGTATCTGGGGGAGGCCTACGTGCGCGTCCGGCGCATCGACGACGCGCGACAGGTGCTCGAGCGGCTCAAGCCGCTGGACCCGAAGCGCGCGGCCGAGCTGGCCGACGTGATCGAGAAGGGGAAGTAGCGCAGCGGCTCAACAGTCCTGGCCGTCGCTCGGGCCTGCCGGCGGCGTGGCGCTCGCGGGATTGCAGCGGACCAGCAGGCCCGCGCCGGTATGGAAAACGGTCACCGACAACCCCGCCGCATTTCCGCCCACGCCCGAGAGCGACACGTGTCCTGTCATCGCCGAGATGCCGCCCCCATAAAACGTGAGGTCGGCCGAGACGACCTGCCAGCGGCCGTCGGCCGTGGTGTAGGTCGACGGGTTCAATCCGGCGCGGCCGGCAACCTCGTCGAGCGAGCATTTCTGCCCCGTGCCCTTGACCTGAGCGCAGGCCGTGAGAGCGCCCATCACGGAGTTGGCCAGCAGCTGGCCTTCGGCAAGCCGAGCGGCGGTCTCGGGGGCGGGAGGACCGCCGGCCGGCCCGGAGACACCGAGGCCGCGCGTGACCGAGTCCATGTAGACCATGAGGGCCGCGACCGTCAGGGCGGCGACGATCGCCAGGGCGATCAGCATGGAGATGAGGCCGAATCCCGGGCGCGCAGCCGTGGCCGTCATCACGCCTCCTTCGGAGCCGAATACAGGCGCCTGAAGTATTCCTTGACCATCCGCTCCGAGGAGAACCGCTCGACGCCCATCTGAATCGAGGCGCGCATCATCCGTGCCCAGCGGTCGGCATCCGCGAAGGCGGGCAGCACCTCACCCTCGAGGCGGTCGTAGAGCGATCGGAGATCGCGCGCGTCCTGATCCGGCCCTTCGGACTCGTCGCCGATGGCCCAGCCCGTTACCCCGGGCTCGCACCCTTCCGGCCACCAGCCGTCCAGCACCGAGAGGTTGAGCACGCCGTTCATGGCGGCCTTCATCCCCGACGTCCCGCTGGCTTCCAGCGGCCGGCGCGGAGTATTGAGCCACACGTCGCAGCCGCGGGTGAGCGCGCGCGCCAGCCCCATGTCGTAGTTCTCGAGGAAGACGATGCTCTCCGGCCATTGGCGGATGGTCTCGATTAGCATGGCCACCACGGCCTTGCCCGCTTGGTCGTCCGGATGCGCCTTGCCGGAGAAGATGAGCTGCACGCGGCGGTCCTTCAGTAGCGGCGCCAGGCGATCGGGATCGCGGAGCAGAAGATCGGGCCGCTTGTAGGTCGCGGCCCGCCGCGCGAAGCCGATCGTGAGCGCGTCCGGGTCGAGCTTCACGTCGGTGCGGGATTCAACCGTCGCGAGCAGCTCACGCTTGAGCTCGCGGCGCGCCGCTCGGAGGTCGTCGTCGCTGCGGAGCGCCCCTGGGATCCGCGGGTCCTGCCAGGTGCCCACGTGCACGCCGTTGGTGATGGCGATGAGGGGGGCGGCGTTGTCCACGTGGGCCCACATCGCGCGGGCCGTCCGCCCGTGGAGCTGCGCGACGGCGTTGGCGGCGCGCGACAGCCGGAGGCCGGCCACCGTCATGTTGAAAGGATCGCCGCCCAGCTCGCGCAGCTCGCCCGGCACCAGCTCGCAGCCCGCCCCGAGCCGCCGGAGGTCGGCCGGCGCGTGGATCTCGTTGCCGGCCGGCACCGGGGTGTGAGTGGTGAAGACGATCTGGGGGCGCACCGCGCGCCAAGCCTCGTGGAAGCTCATGTCGGCTGCCATCCGGCTCGCCATCAGCTCGATGCCCGCGAAGACCGCGTGCCCCTCGTTGAAGTGGTACAGCGCCACCGGCAGATGGAGCGCCCGGAGCGCCCGGACGCCGCCGATCCCGAGGAGCATCTCCTGGGCGATGCGGCGGTCGGGGCGGGTGTCGTAGAGGCGGCGCGTGATCCAGCGGTCGCGCGGATCGGTGGGCTCGAGCAGGTAGAGCGGCGCGATGGCGTAGCGGGCCACTCGCCAGATGCAGCACTCGACCTCGCGAGCCAGCACGCGCACGCGGACACGAGCGCCGGTGTCTTCGAGGAAATCGACCGGATGCTCGCGCCACTCGTCGTAGGGGTACCCGTCCTCGCCGATGCGCTGCACGGTGTAGCCCTCGCCCCATCGGAGCCCCACGCCGACCACCGGCACGCCCAGGTCGCCTGCGGATTTCATGAAGTCGCCGGCGAGCACCCCGAGGCCACCCGCGTAGGAGAGAAACTCCTCGTGGAGCGCGAACTCCATAGAGAAGTACGCGACCAGCGGCCGGGCGGCGGATTCGGGCATAGGACGAGCGGGCTAGGAGTTGGGAACGATCTGAGTCGCCGTCACGGTGGCGAGTAGGCGGCCGGTGTCGTCTTTCACCGTGCTCTGGACTACCACGGTGCTGCGCCCCTTGTGCACGGGCAGCGCCTCGGCGACGAGCCGGCCGCGATTCGTGTTCCGCATGAGGTTGGCCGAGAGCTGGACGGTGAGCGGGAAACGTGTCGGATCCCAGCCGTCGGTCATGGCGTGGGCGGAAGCCAGCGCCGTGCACGCCTCGTCCGCGAGGCTGATGATGGCACCGGCGTGGAAGAGGCCCGTCAACTGGCTGAGCTCGGGCTTGAAATCCAGCTCGAGCACGGCGCGCTCGGCAGAGACTTCGACGAAGCGGGTGCCGTGCGACCCGAGCATCGTGCCGGCGATACGAGCATTGAGCTCGCGGGCCCAGTCCCGCGTGGAGGCGCTCATGCCTTGTGGAGCTCGCGAAAGAACACCAAGGGGTCGTGCATCGGCGCCTCCTCCTTATATACATCGCCCGGAGGGTACGGTAAAGCCTTGTCCGGGGGCGCGTCTGACTTTCGGACGTCTAGGAGGTCTCGCGGCATTCAGCCGTGTCTACGCCACGGGCCCGTGATGAGCCGAGCGCCGCGCTGGTAGGTGAAATAGGCCCAGGCCCACTCGAACAGCACCAGGAAGCGGTTGCGGAAGCCGATCAGGAACATGATGTGCACGAGGAGCCAGGCGAGCCACGCCGGGAAGCCCCACAGGCGCAGCCGGCCCACCACGGCCACGGCCTTGGCGCGGCCGATGGCGGCCATGCTGCCCTTGTCGACGTAGTGGAAGGGGCGCGTCGGCTCGCCCCGCAGGCGGCGCCAGACATTGTCGGCCACGGCGCGACCTTGCTGGATCGCGACCGGCGCGAGCCCGGGCAGGGGCTGGCCGGTTTGATGGAGGAAGGCGGCGAGATCGCCGATGACGAACGCCTCGGGGTGGCCCGGAATCGAGAGATCGGGCTCGACGAGGACCCGGCCGGCGCGGTCGAGCGGCGCGCCAAGCGAGCGGGCGAGCGGGGCGGCGGCAACGCCGGCCGCCCAGAGCACGGCTCGGGAGCGTATCTGCTCGCCGCCTACCCACACCGCGTCGGGCGTGATGCGCGTCACCACCGAGCCGGTCCGCGTTTCGACGCCGAGGTGGCTCAGCGCGATCTGCGCGCGCGCCGAGAGCGACTCGGGGAACGACGGCAGGATGCGGGGGCCGCCTTCGAGCAGGATCACGCGCGCCTGCGTCGGGTCGATGGTCCGGAAGTCGTGGGCGATGGTCTCGCGCGCGATCTCGGCGAGCGCGCCCGCCAGCTCCACCCCCGTGGGCCCGGCGCCGACGATCACGAAGGTGAGGAGCGCGCGCCGCTCGGCTCCGTCCGGCTCCCGCTCGGCCGCCTCGAAGGCCAGCAGCACGCGGCGCCTGATCTCGAGCGCGTCCTCCAGCGTTTTCAGTCCCGGTGCGAGCAGATCCCAGTCGTCGTGGCCGAAGTAGGAGTGCCCGGCGCCGGCCGCCAGGATCAACGCGTCGTAGCTGAGCTCGCCCTGATCGAGAGTGAGCCTCCGGCCGGTCAGGTCGACCTTTTGCGCCTCCGCGAGCAGCACGCTGATGTTTCGAGCCTTGCGGAGAATCGATCGCAACGGGGTCGCGATGTCGGCCGGTGACAGCGCGGCCGACGCGACCTGGTAGAGCAGCGGCTGGAAGAGATGATAGTTGCGACGATCGAGCAGCGTCACGCGGACGGGATGGTGGGAGAGCGCCCGGGCCGCGTTGAGCCCGCCGAAGCCGCCGCCCACGATCACCACATGCGGGATGCCGGAGCGGGGGACCGGATTGCCGGCCGTCATGGCAGGAGTATAATGCCGGCCATGACCGCCCCCCTCACCTCTCAACGTTACCGCGTCGACGATTTCGACCAGGCCATCGAGTTCTGCTACGAGCGAGGCTGGACCGACGGACTCCCCGTCGTGCCGCCCACCGAAGCGAGCGTTGGTGCCATGCTCGACGCCGCCGGCCTCGAGCCCGCCGCCGAGATCGCCTTCATCACCAACCGGCAGGTGGCGGTCACGGCCGAAAAGGTCGCCATCAATGCCGTGATGGCCGGCTGCCTGCCCGCCTACATGCCCATTGTCGTGGCGGCCATCGAGGGCATCGCGGAGCCGAAGTGGGGCTACCACGGCCCGGGCACCTCGACGGGCGGCGCCGCCGTGCTGATGGTTGTCAACGGGCCCATCGCGGCGCAGCTCGGGTTCAACTCGGGCGACAATCTCTTCGGTCCCGGCTGGCGCGCCAATGCCACGGTAGGACGGGCCGTGCGCCTCGTGATGCGGAACGTGATCGGCACGCTGCCGGGCCGGCTCGATCGCGCGACGGTCGGTCACCCGGGCAAGTACACCTATGTGATCGCCGAGAACGAGGCCGAGAGCCCGTGGCCGCCGCTGCACGTCGAGCGCGGCTTCGCGAAGGAGCAGAGCGCCGTCACCGTGATGTCCGCCGAGGGCCCGCGCCAGTTCTACAACCAACTGTCGAGCACGCCCGAGGGAATTCTGGCGACCCTCTGCGACGACATGCGCCACCACAACAGCACCGGGGCGCAGCCGCAATACGTGGTCGTGATCGCGGGCGAGCACATGCGGACCATTTCCGCCGCCGGCTGGTCCAAGGCGGATATCCGCAAGCACATCTTCGACCAGACCCAGAACCCGCTGGCGCAATTCAAGCGCACCGAGCGGCTGGGGGGCGCCATCAAGCCGGAGGACGAGACGACGCTCCGCTCCCTGGTCGCGGGGCCCGAGGACATCCTCGTGGTCGCTGCCGGCGGGCAGGCCGGCGCGTTCTCCTGCTATATCCCCGGCTGGGGCGGCGGCCGCCGCTCGTCCGAAGCCGTGACGAAGCTCATTCGCGAGAGGAGGGCATGATGGCAGGCTTCGAGATTCTCGATCCCACCGTCGAGCCGCGGAGACAGCCGCTCACCTACGTGTCGCGGCCCGACTCGCTCAAGGGTAAGCGCATCGGACTCGTCGAGAACACCAAGTTCAACTCGGACAAGCTGCTGCAGAAGATCGGCGAGATCCTCAAGACCGAGTACGGCGCCGCCGAGACGCGGATGTGGCGCAAGCACAATTCCAGCGTGCCGGCCCACGACGAGATCATCGACGAGGCCAAGCGCGGGGTGGACGCCGTCGTCGCCGGCATCGGCGACTGAGGGTCCTGCTCGTCGGGCAGTGTGCTCGACGGAATCCTGTTCGAGAAGGTCGGCCTCCCGGCTGCGTCCATCGTGACCGATGTCTTCGTGGGCACGGGACACGCCATGGCACAGTCCTGGGGCGTGCCCGAGTACAAGTTCCTCGCGCTGCCGCATCCGATCGCCAATCTGTCGGATGCCCAGCTCGACCAGCGCGCCCGCGAGATCACCCCGCAGGTGGTCAAGCTCCTCCTCCAGGGCCAAGAGTAGGAGTGCGGGAAGCCGGCCACCTCGGCCCCCGCAGATGAAGACCGAGTACCGCCCACCGTGGTGGTACCGCGGCCGTCACCTCCAGACGATCTGGGGCCCGCTGGTTCGCCAGTTCAATCGCCCGGGATTGCGGCGGGAGCGGCGCGAAACGCCGGACGGCGACTTCGTGGATGTCGACTGGCTCGAGCCCGCGCCGGCCGGCGCGTCGCTCGTCCTGATCCTGCACGGCCTCGAAGGCTCCTCGCGCTCGCATTACATCTCGGGTCTCCTCAACGAAGCGGCGCGGCTGGGCCTGCGGGGCGCCGTGCTCAATTTCCGCTCCTGCGGGGGCGAGGTGAACCGGCTGCCGCGCCTCTACCATTCGGGCGAGACGGCCGACCTCAACTGGCTGGTCGGCCGGCTGATCGAGCGGGAACCGACGCTGCGCCTGGCCCTGATTGGCATCTCGCTGGGCGGCAATGTCACGCTCAAGTGGCTGGGCGAGCTGGGCGAGGGCGCGCCGGCGCAAGTGAAGGCGGCGGTGGCAATCTCCACGCCCTTCGATCTGGAGGCCTGCGCCCGGGTGCTCGACCTGGGCTTCTGCCGCGTCGTCTATACGCGCAGCTTTCTCCGCAGCATGAAGGCGAAGATCCGCGCCAAGCTCCACGTCTACGACGGTCAGCTCGATCTGGCGGCCGTGCTCAAGGCTCGGACCTTCGCGGAGTACGACCGCCACTTCACGGCGCCGCTCAATGGCTTCGTCGACGAGCGCGACTACTGGATTCGCTCGAGCAGCGGGCCATACCTGGGGAAGATCCGGCGGCCGGCCTTGCTCATCAATGCGCTGAACGATCCATTCATGCCGGCCTCGGCGCTGCCCGCGGCGGCGGCCCTGGCCGGCTCGCGCTGGCTCGAGGCCGCCTTCCTCCCCGAAGGTGGGCACGTGGGATTTCTCGAGGGGCCGCTCGGGTTGCGCTCGTGGGCCGAGCGGCGGGCCCTCGCCTTCCTCCACGGCCATCTGCTAGGATGACCGCCGTGCAAAAGGACGCCTACGGACTCGAAGTGTCGACGTCGGATCGCGCCGCCGTGGACGCCTACGACCGCGGCGTGCGCGCGATCCTGACGTTCGGCGCCGACACCGTCGAATGCTTCCGCGCGGCCGTCGCCGCGGATCCGGATTTCGCCCTGGCCCGTGCCGGTCTGGCCGTGTCGCTCTACCTGATGGAGAAGATTCCTGAGGGGCGCTCCCAGATGGAGCTGGCCATGAGTGCCGCGGCCACGCTGGCTCCGCGCGAGCGGCGGCACCTGGAGGCGCTCGCCCTCTGGGTGGGCGGCCGCGGGAACGAGGCCGCGCCGCTGATCAAAGCGCTCCTGGCCGAGCAGCCCCGCGATCTGCTGCTGATGCAGCGCCTCTACTTCATCTACTTCTGGCAGGGACGCTCCGCGGAGATGCTGGAGCTGACGGAGTCGGTGCTGCCGGCGCTCGGGGAGGACTCTTTCACGCTCGGCTATCACGCCTTCGCACTCGAGGAGAACCGGCGCTTCGACGAAGCGCTGCCGCTGGCCGAGCGCGCGCTGGCGCTCAATCCCAAGAATGCCTGGGCCGTCCACGCCGTCGCGCACGTGCTCTACGAGCGTGGCGAGAATGCCCGGGGTATCGACGTCCTGCCGCCCAAGATCCACCCGTGCGACCATCTGGGGTATTTCCGCAATCATCTGCTCTGGCATCTCGCGCTGCTGCACCTGGCCGAAGGCCGCTACGAGCGTGTCGGCAGCATGTTCCAGAGCGTGTTCGGCGACATTCCCATCGCCATCGGCTCCGACCTTCAGGATTCCGTGTCGCTGGCCTGGCGCCTCGATCTCTTCGGGCATCCCGATCCCCGGCGCTGGGCGCACCTGGGTGCGGCGGCGCGCGGCTGGCTCGACGTGCCGCTCCTGCTCTTCCACGATCTGCACGTGGGGATGGCGCTGGCGGCCTCGGGTGACTGGACGTCGGCCGAGCTCCAGCTCGAGCGCCTGTGCGGGCGGGCGAAGGAATCCCGCACCGCCACGCTTCCCGAGGTGGTCGTGCCGCTGCTCGAGGGACTGCACGCCTTCGCCCGCGGGGAGTACGCCGAGGCGGTCAGGAAGATCGATCCCCTCGAAGGGCGCATCGTCGAGGTCGGGGGCAGTCACGCGCAGCGCGAGGTCTTTCATGACACCCTGCTCGCGGCGACGCTGCGCGCCGATCTCGAGGATCGCGCCAGCGTGCTGCTCGAGCGGCGGCTGGCGAAGCGGCCCAATCCGGGGTGTTACTGGTTGGGCCTCCGCGCGTGAAAGGGCCGCGCGGCCTCACCATCCGCCGCGGCACGCGGCGCGATGTCCCGACCATCCTGGCCCTGATCCGCGGCCTGGCGGAATACGAGCGGCTCCTGCGCGAGATGAAGGCCACGGCCGTGCGAATCCGCCGCCATGGCTTCGGCCGGCGCCCCTATTTCGAGACGCTGATTTGCCGCCGCGGCGCACGTCCCGTCGGCTTCGCGCTGTATTTCTTTACCTACTCCACGTTTCTCGGGCGCCCGTCGCTGTATCTCGAGGATCTCTTCGTGCTGCCCGACGAGCGGGGCAATGGGGCGGGGAAGGCGCTGCTGCGGGCGCTGGCGAAGATCGCCGTGAAGCGCCGCTGCGGCAGGATGGAGTGGACGGTGCTCGACTGGAACCACCCGGCCATCCGCTTCTACCAGCGGCTGGGGGCGCGGCTGCGCAAGGAGTGGGTTCTCACCCGGCTGACCGGCCCGCCGCTCAAACGCCTCGCCCGCTGACCGGTCCCTCTCCCCCATTGGGGGAGAGGGTAGGGGTGAGGGGGCGTTGTTACCCTTCCCTCTTCCCTCTCCCCTCGGGGGAGAGGGCAGGGTGAGGGGCGTTGTTACCCCGCCACGGTGGGCGGGATCCTGTCGGCCCAGGGTGCCGCGCCCTCGAAGGCCGCGGCCGCGCAAAGCACCACCGCCTCCTGGCGCCGTCGCCCCACGATCTGAAGTCCCACCGGCAGGCCACTCCGCGTGAAGCCGCAGGGCACCGAGATCGCCGGCAGACCCGTGACGGTGATGCCGTAGGTGAGAAAGAACCACTGGGTGTAGTTGTCAAGTGGCTTGCCGTTGATCTCCGTCGGGTAGGGCTGGTCTACCGGAAATGGCGGCACGGCCACCGTGGGCAGGATCAGCAGGTCGCGGGGCTCCATGAAGGCCCGCACCCGCTGCCACAGGACGGTGCGCTGTTTCTCGGCCCGCGCGATCGCCTCGGGCGTGAGACTCAGCCCCTGCTTGATATTCCAGACGAGGCCCTTCTGCATCTGGGGCTCCCACCGGGCGAGCTTGTCGGCGTGCATCGCAACCATGGAGAGCCCGCGGGTGCCGAGGACGATGTCGTTGACCTCGCTGAAATCGCAGCAGGCCGCCTCCACCTTGGCGCCGAGCGAGCGGAAGACGCGCGTGGCGACCTCGGCGACCGCGGCCACCTCGTCGTCCACGGGGATGAGGCCGTTGAGGTCCGGCGTCCAGGCGATGCGCCAGCCTTTGATAGATGGACGTCTCGCGGCCTGGACGAACTCGCGAGTGTCCGCGTCGTAGGAGAGCGGCGCTCGGTCGTCTGGCCCGGCGATGGCTGAGAGCATGAGCGCCGTGTCGGCCACCGTGCGCGCCATGGGCCCGGTGACGCTGAGCGAATCCCACGCGAGCTCGACGGGATGCTTCGGCACCAGGCCGGGGGTGGTCCTGAAGCCGACCACGCCGCAGAAGGAGGCGGGCGTGCGGAGCGAGCCGCCCAGATCGGAGCCCTGGGCGAGCGGTCCCATCCCCGTCGCGAGCGCCACTGCGGCGCCGCCCGAGGAGCCGCCGCAGGTGAGCGCCGGGTTCCACGGATTCCGCGTGGCGCCGAAGACGGCATTGAATGTATTGCCGCCGGCGCCGAACTCGGGCGTATTGGTTTTGCCCACCACGATCGCGCCCGCAGCCTTGAGGCGCTGGACGATCAGCGCGTCCTCGTCGGGTACGTGGTGCTCGTAGATCTTCGAGCCCCAGGTTGTCCGGATGCCTTTGGTCGGCGTCAAGTCCTTGATCGAGACGGGCACGCCGTGCAGCGGCGGCAGCGCGCCTCTGCGCTTGAGCGCCGCCGTCGCTTTTCGCGCCGCGGCCAGAGCGGACTCGCGCGCCACGGTGACATAGGCATTGAGCCTGGGATTGACGGCGTCGATGCGCGCGAGCACGGCCTGCATGACCTCGAGCGGCGAGGCTTTGCGTGAGCGGTACAGGCGCTGAAGCTCGGTAGCCGGAGTGAAGCAGAGATCGCGGTTGGCCACGTGCAGCCTCCTGAAGGGCCCTCAGGCCCCCATTATTTCCACGAGCGCATCACGTCTGAGACGGGCGGGTCCTGTCGCCGCAGACGGCCCCGCGCGGTCGGCTCCGTCACCCACTCGCCCGAACGCAGGCCTCGGGGGTCCCACTTCGCTTGGCCGCACGGGACCGTCCGCGGCGCCACCCGCCCATCTCGACATCATCCGTCACCAGATCGTTCCGCTTAGAGGACTTTGCGCGGGTCCAGCGCGTCGCGGAGCCCGTCGCCGATGTAGTTGATGCTCAGCACGGTGAGGAAGATCGCCGTTCCGGGAAAGATCGCCCAGTGGGGCGCGAAGTCGAGATTGTCCTTGGCGTCGAAGAGGATCCGCCCCCAGGTCGGAATGTCGGGCGGGAAGCCCAGGCCGAGGAACGAGAGCGAGGACTCGGTGATGATGGCCGCCGCCACATCGATGGTCCCGGCGACGATCACGGGCCCCAGCGCATTGGGCAGGATGTGGCGCACGACCTGGCGCAGCGGCGCGGCGCCCAGCCCGCGCGCCGCCTCGACGAACTCCTTCTCGCGCAGCGAGAGGAACTGGGCGCGGACGAGGCGGGCCACGGGCATCCAGCGGAAGCCGCCGATCACGACGACGATGAGGATGAAGACGCCCGCCTCCGGCCCGAGCATTTTCGTCAGCGCGTCGCGGAAGAGGTAGACGATCAGGAGGAGCAGCGGCAGCTGAGGCAGCGACAGGAAAAGGTCGGTGATCCGCATGAGGGCGTGGTCGGCGGCCCCGCCCATCTGGCCGGCGACGGCGCCGACACTCGTGCCCACGCTGATCCCAATCAGCATGGCCGCGACGCCCACGGCCAGCGAGATACGTCCCCCGTAGAGCATCCGCGCCAGCACGTCCTGGCCCAGGTCGTCGGTGCCGAGCGGGTGAGTCCAGGAGGGCGCCTTGAGCTTGGCCTTGAAATCGATTTCGTTGATCGGAACTCGGTAGAGGAGCGGCCCAAACAGGACCGCCAGTACCATCAGGCTGAACACGCTGGCGCCGAAGATCGCGAGCCGGTGCCGGCGAAATCGGCGCCAGGTCTCGGCCGAGAGGGATTCCGGGCCTCGGCCTCCGACGAGGGCGATTTCGGCCGGGACCGCTTCCGATGTCGCGCCATTCGGAGCCATGATCAGAAGTCAGCCATGATCAGGTCTCAGCCATGCTCAGCGATACGAGATACGCGGGTCGAGCCAGCCGTAGAGCAGATCGGCGATCAGGTTGAAGAGCACCACGAGGACGGAGAACACGAAGGTGATGGCCATGATGACCGGCGTGTCATTGGCCAGGATCGAGGTGATCAGGAGGGAGCCGATGCCCGGCACCCGGAAGATCTGCTCTGTGATCACGGCGCCGGTAAAGATCGCCGGAATCTGGAGCGCCACCAGCGTCACCACCGGGATCAGCGCATTGCGCACCACGTGCTTGAGGATGGTGATCGTCTCCGACAGCCCTTTCGCCCGCGCGGTGTTGATGTAGTCGAGCCGAACGACCTCGAGCACGGAGGAGCGGACATAGCGCGTCAACGAGGCGCCCTGGAAGAGGCCGAGGACGGCGACGGGCATGAGGGCCTGGCGCGCGTACTCCCAGTACCAGCGCCATCCCGTGGCGCCGATGTCGGCGCGATAGATGAACGGCAGCCAGTCCAGATAGATGCTGAAGAAGAGAATGAACAGGATCCCGGTAAAGAACGTGGGCAGCGAGAATCCGATGAAGGCGAACGTCGTGGCGATCTGGTCGAAGACCGAGTAGGGGCGCATGGCCGAGTAGATGCCGATGGGCAGGGCGACGAGCAATCCCAGCAGCTGGGCCGAGCCCAGGACGAAGAGCGTCGTGGGCAGCCGCTGGAGGATGAGGGCCCCGACGTCCACGCGACTCACGAAGGAGTAGCCCCAGTCGCCCTTGACCATGGCGGTGAACCAGCGCGCATAGCGGATGGGCAGGGGGTCGTTGAGGCCGAACTGCTCCCGGATGCGCGCCTGGATCTCGGGAGGCACATTGGCATTGGTCGCCGCTTCGCCCAGCGGATCGCCCGGCGCCAGGGCCAGGATGGTGAAGAGCACGAGGCTGATCCCGGCGAGCACCGGGACCGCGATCAGCAGACGCCGGAGCAGGTACCTGGACATTCGGGGGTGGCGGAGGGGCCGGGCGGGCGCCCGGCCCCTCGCGGAGAGTGGACTAAGCCTCCTTGTGCCAGAAGGGCAGGTACCAGAAGTCCGAGTCCCACCCGCTCTGCACGGCATTGCGCAGCTTGTTGCTGATGGCGGCGACGCGCGGCCGCCAGGCCACCGGGATCACCACGACGTTCTTGATCAGCAGGTCGTTCATCTGGATGAACAGCCCCGCGCGCTTGACCGGATCGAGCTCGGCCTCAGCGGCCTTGTAGAGACGCCCGTACTCTTCGCTGCGCCACCGCGTGATATTCCGCCCCTGCCACTTGTTCTCTTTCGAGGCGACCTGCCAGGGGGTGTGCTGCAGCATGAAGTCCTGGGGATCGGGCATGACCTGAGTGGTCGTGTACATCTGGATGTCGGTGTAGAAGTGCGAGTACGTGTCCGGGTTGGCGGCGTCCGATGAGAAGTACACTGATGCCGTCACCGACTTCAGCTCCATGTCGATCCCGGCCTTGGCCGCGGCCTGCTTGACGATCTGCTGGTTCTTCTGGCGCGGCGCATTGATGGACGTCTGGTAGACCATCTTGAGCCGCTTGCCATCCTTGGCGCGGATGCCGTCGGCCCCGCGTTTCCAGCCGGCCGCGTCCAGGATCTGGTTGGCCTTGTCGATGCTGAACTCCCACTTGGTGTTCTTGGAGCGGAAGCGCTCCGGGGCGTTGAGGAAATTGGCGGTCACGATGGCCGTGCGCCCGTAGATCTCCTCCTGCACGGAGGTGCGGTCCACGAGCAGGTTGAGCGCCTGGCGCACCGCGGGGTCGGTGAGAAAGGGGTGCTTGGTCTTGATGCTCGACCGCTCGCCGTCCACCTCGGTCCATGGATCGGTATTGTTGAGCTGGATGTGCTCCATGTTGCCGCCGATCGAGATGTCCGCCCGGCCCTTGCCGCCCTGCTCGAACCGCTTGAGGATCTCGTCCTCCACCTGCATGTTCCAGGCGTAGTCGTACTCGCCCGTCTGCATTACCGCGCGGGCCGCCGAGACGGCATCGCCGCCGCCCTTCATCTCCATGGTGTCGAAGAAGGGGCGGTTCGGGACGTGGTAGTTCGGGTTCAGCTCGCCGCGGACGATGTCGCCAGGCTTGAAGTCCACGAACTTGAACGCGCCGGTGCCGACGGGCTTGAGGTTGTTAGGCGCTTCGCGGGACTTCGCGCCTTTGTAGGCTTCGAAGAGATGTTTGGGAATGATCAACCCGCGCACGCCGCAGAAGGGATCCGCCCAAAAGGGGGTGGGCTTCTTGAAGTGGACTCTGACCGTGTGGCTATCGAGCTTGTCGACTTTGTCGATATCCGCGTAAGTGCCACTCGTGGTGGCCGCGGTCGCGGGGTCGGATGCGAACTCCCAGTTGAACACGATGTCATCGGCAGTGAAGGGCTTGCCGTCGTGCCAGGCGACGCCGGGCTTGAGCTTCCAGACCACGGACTTGCCGTCCTTGGCAAGCTGGCCGTTCTGGATCGTTGGGATGTTCGCGGCGAGGACCGCGAAGAGATTGCCCTCCGGGTCATACGAGAGCAGCGGCTCGTAGAAGATGCGCGAAGCGTCCTGATCCTTGGTGCCTACCGCGAAGTGAGGGTTGAGCAGCGTGGGCGCCTGCCACCAGAGAGTTTTCAGATTGCCTCCGCCGCCCCGCTTCGTCGGATTGAACGGGGTGGCCTTCGTCTGGGCCCGAGCCACGCCGGCCGAGCCCAGCATCTGGGCCGCCAGCGGCGCCGTGAGCCCCAGCCCGACCATGGTCTGGACGAAGTGGCGGCGGCTCATCCGGCCAGTTTTGACCTGGCCGATCATTGCTCTCAGTTCACGCTCTTCCATCGAAGTCCTCCCGAGGTAGGTCAAGGGTGACCGGTTGGTTGGCTTCTTATAGTCCGCGGGCTTGGAACTGTCAAGATCGTCGCATGGTTCCGCCGCGCTCGCTTGCTGGTGCCAATGGAACAGTCGCGACAAGCACAGGATGAGCCGCGTCAGAGCGTCCGGATGACCGCGTCGGCGGCCTCGCGGGTGGAGGCGGCACCCCCGATGTCGCGGGTGCGTGCGCGCGGGTCGGTTAATGCTTTGGCCACGGCGGCCTCGATGCGGTCGGCCGCGCGGGCCGTCACGGGATCCTTGTGCTGGCCGGCGAGCCAGCGGCACATCATGGCCGCCGAGAGGATGGTCGCGATCGGATTGGCGATGCCCTTGCCGGCGATATCCGGCGCAGTGCCGTGAGAGGGCTGGAACACCGCGTACTTGTCGCCGATGTCTCCCGATGGCGCCATGCCGAGGCCGCCGACGGTGGCCGCGCCCAGATCCGACAGGATGTCGCCGAACATGTTCTCGAGCACCACCACGTCGTACCGCCAGGGCGCCTGGATCACGTACATCGTCATGGCGTCCACGTAGGCGAAGTCGGTCCGGACGTCCGGATAGGCGCGCGCCGTCTCCTGGAAGACCTGGCGGAAGAACGCGTAGGAGCGGAAGACGTTGGCCTTGTCCACGCAGGTCACGCGCGGGATGCCGTCGGCCGGCGCCCCCTTGCCGCGGGCGCGACAGAGCTCAAAGGCGCGGCGCACGATGCGCTCCGTGCCTTTGCGCGTGATGACCAGCGTGTCCACCGCCAGATCCTCGCCAACCTTCGAGCCGCCCCCGAGCGAGGCAAAGAGCCCTTCGGTATTCTCGCGGAAAATCACGTAATCGATGTTGCGGCCCGTTGGCACATTGAGCGGAGTGGGCACGCCCGGGTAGAGCCTGATCGGGCGCATCCCCGCGTAGAGATCGAGCATCATCCGAAGCGTGATCTGCGGCACCAGCTCGGTGCCGTCGGCGTGTCGGATGTCCGGCAGCCCCGCCGCCCCGAACAGGATGGCATCCACAGAGCGGCAGAGCTCGACGGTCTCCCGCGGCAGGTCCTCGCCGGTGCGGCGGTACAGCGCCGCGCCCACTTCGCCCTTCTCGAAGCTGAACTTCAGGCCGTCGGTCTCGACGGCCTCGAGCACGCGCACCGCTTCCGCGACCACGTCGGGCCCGATCCCGTCGCCTCCGATCTCGGCGATGCGGTAGTGCGCCACGCTAGTGTCCTGAGTTGGAAGTTCGCGGACGATTCGCCGGGTGGGGCCGGGCCGCTCCCCCCGGAACACGCTGCGTTGCGACCCGCCTGCGCCCGCTCCTCACGGGCCACGACAGCGCGGTCCACTGCCACACCGATGCGCAGAAGCCACGGTTCCGGTGAGAGCGGCCCGGCCCCACCCTCCGCTTCAGGTTGACGGACTTCCGACTCACCACGCTAACAAGCCCTCGGAATTCGATTACGCCCCGCGACCGGGCCCGGGCGTAATCCAATTCCGCAAGGCTCATGAGGTTGATGCTTTCGCCCTGAGCATGCGCACGGCGACGTCGATGGCCTCGATCATGCTCTCGGGATTGGCGACGCCCTTCCACGCGCGGTCGAAGGCTGTGCCGTGGTCCACTGAGACCCGCAGGAACGGCAAGCCGATCGTCACGTTTACGCCCGAGAGCCCCGTCCAGGTCCCCTTCGTCTCGTCATAGGTGAAGCCGAGCGTCTTCACGGGCACATGCCCCTGATCGTGGTACATGGCTACCACGATGTGAAACTCGCCGCCCCGCGCGCGGGAGAAGAGCGTGTCGGCGGGCAGGGGACCGTAGACGTCGAGCCCCTCGCGCCGCGCAGCCTCGACAGCGGGAATGATCTGCCTCTTCTCTTCGTCGCCGAAGAGCCCATCCTCCCCGGCGTGCGGATTGAGGCCGCACACCGCGATCCGGGGCCGGGGCTCTCCGAGGAAGTTCATGGTCGCCTGGGCGAGCTGGATCACCCGGAGCACGCGCTCGCGCGTGACCAGGTCGGGCACGCGACGCAGCGCCACGTGCGTCGTCACGTGGATGACCTTGAGCTCCTTCCCCATCAAGAGCATGGCGAAGTCTTTGGTCCCCGACAGGCCGGCCAGGATCTCGGTATGGCCCGAGTGCTGCAGCCCCGCCGCCGCCAGCGCCTCCTTGTTGATCGGCGCGGTGACGATAGCGTCGATCTCCCCCGCCTGGCAGAGCCTCACGCCGGTTTCGATGTACGCATAGGCGGCGCGGCCCGCTTCCGGGCTCACGGCGCCCTTGAGCAGCGTCGCGGCGTCGACCTTAGCCAGGTCGAGGCACTCGAGGGTGCCGGGGGCGAAGGCGCAGTCGGCCACGCGCGTGACGGCGTGGAGCGCGACCGGGGAGCGCAGCATGTCGAGCGTCGCCGACATGACCGTACGATCACCGATGACCACCGCCTTGCAGGACGCCGCGACATCGGGGCGGGCGAGGGCTTTGGCCGTAATCTCCGGGCCGACGCCGGCGGGATCGCCCATCGTGATGCCCAGGACGGGAAGACGAGACGCCATCAGACGGCTCCGTTGAGCAGGGAAAGGAAGAGATCGGGAGCGCCGAAGCCTCCGGCCTTGGTCAGCAGCGATAGGGCCGATCCATCACGTGCGACGAGAGTGCCGATCGCCAGACCGCTGAGGGGCGCGCCCGTGACCTCGAGCCGCGACGCGCCGAGGGCCTCGAGCAGCGCCCAGGCGGTGTCGCCGCCGGTGGCCGCGATCACATCCGGCTCGGCCTGGGCGACGATATCCGCCGCCGTGGCGGCCAACGCGGCGGCCATCTCGCCCCAGCGCTCGGCGTCGGCGCCGTCGCTCGGCGGACTCGTGGCGATGAACGCTGGACGGCCCTGAGCGAGTGCCTTGAGCACGGGCCCGGGATCGGGCTCGTGGACGCCGTCGATCCAGCAGCCGATGGTGGCTGCATCGGCGAGGGCCTGGACCTGGGCACGCGTCGCGGGATGCAGACTGCCCGCGACGATGAGCCAGCGCCCGGTTTTGGGCACGGCGCGAGGCGGTGGTGGATAGTTCAGCGCCCGAGCCACGGCGCCCGCGAGTCCCGCCGAGCCCGCGAGGAGGACCGGCGGATCCACGGCGAGCGCGGCGCGGGCGAGCGCGTCCAGATCCGCATCGGTCTCGGCATCGGCCACGATGAGCTCGCCGGCTGATTCGTCGAGGACATGGCAGAGCGCCTCGTGGCTCCAGCGGACGTCACGGAGCCGGAGGTGCGCCACGGTGCGACCCGTCCCGTCCTTCACGATGTCGATCACCGAGGAGGTCGCGCCCGGGTAGAACGGGTCCTGGCCGATGGGGGATGCGTGAGCGAGCGTGCCGTGGACGCGCAGGGTGCCATCGACCACGGTCCGTCCCTGGCCCGGGAATGCCGGGCAGACGAGCGCGGCGCGAAGCCCCGTCGCGAGCAACATGGCGTCGAGCTCGGCCGCCACCTGGCCGCGCAGCGTGGAGTCGATCTTCTTCATGGCGGGGCCCAAAGCGAATCGCGGCGCCAGATGACGCGCCATGTCCCAGACTGCCTTGGCCGCCTGGCCCGCATCGAGCGCGCGCGTCTCGGTATCGGCCGCTACCACGTCCAGGTTCGGATCGGCGGTGAGGCCGTCGGTCACGATTCCGACAGGACCCGCGCCCGAGAACAGCGCGCCCGCGTCGCAGGCTCCGGTGAGGTCGTCGGCGATGAGCGTCGCCAGCATGGGTTGCCTAGCACCCTATCACAGAACCGCCGGCCAACGCGGCGCGCGCGCCTGTATACTGGTCGCGTGAGATTGCCCTTCGCCGTCCTCGCGCTCGTCCTCGTCTTGCTCGCAGGCTCCGCGACGGCGCCCGGAGCGGAGGATCCCGCCGCCGCCCTCGGCCTGATCCGACCCAAGCCGGCGCGGGTGGCCAAGGATTTCCAGGTGGCGACGCCCGACAAGGGCCAGCTGCGGCTGGCCGACTTCAAGGGCAAAGTGGTCTTCCTCAACTTCTGGGCCACCTGGTGCGAGCCGTGCAAAGAAGAAATGCCGGCCATGGAGCGGCTCTATCAGAAGTACCGCGACCGCGGGCTGGTGGTCCTGGCGATCTCGGCCGACACCGAGGGCGCCAGCATCGTGGCGCCGTTCGTGAAGAAGTACAAGCTCACGTTCCTGATCGGGCTCGATCCGCGAATGAATGTCACCAGCCTCTACGGCGTCTGGGCGGTGCCGTCCACCTTTATCATCGACAAGCAGGGCAAGCGGATCCTGTTCGCCAATGGCCCGCGCGAATGGGACAGCCAGGCCTCCCACGTCCTGTTCGAGTCGCTCCTCCAGTAAGGCGCGCGCATGGCCCCATCGCTCGGCGTTCTGGTCGCCTTCTCGGCGGGACTCTTCTCGTTCCTGTCGCCGTGCGTGCTGCCGCTCTTCCCGTCCTATCTGTCGTTCATCACGGGCATGTCCGTGGACCGGCTCACCCACGACATCGCTCCCGAAGCCCGCGTCCGCGTGGTGCTGCACTCGCTCTTTTTCATCGTCGGCTTCTCGGCCGTCTTCGTGAGCCTGGGCGCGTCCTTCAGCGCCCTCGGACAGTTCCTGCTGGACTATCGCGACTGGATCCGGATCGGCGGCGGGGCGCTCATCATCATCTTCGGCTTGTACATCACCGGCATCCTCAGGATCGGCCTCCTCGGTCGCACCCGGCAGCTGCAGGTCCGGAGCAAGCCGGCGGGCTTCCTGGGCTCGTTCGCCGTCGGGCTGACCTTCGCCATCGGCTGGACGCCCTGCGTGGGGCCGATCCTGGGCTCCATCCTCACGCTTGCCAGCAGCGAAAAGACCGTGCAGCAGGGCGTGGTGCTGCTGATCGCGTACTCGGCGGGACTCGGCCTGCCGTTCCTGCTCTCGTCGATCGCGCTCGGCGGCTTCCTCCGCTTCTTCAAGCGCTACCGGCCATTCATCCCGATGGTGGAAGGGGTGGCGGGGCTGCTGCTGATCGTGGTGGGGATTCTGGTCGCCACCAACTACTACATCGTGCTGAACTCGTGGGCGATCAGCTTTACGCCCGAGTGGCTCCTCAAGCGCCTCTAGTACACTCTCTCCCTCTCCCCATTCTGGGGAGAGGGCAGGGTGAGGGCCTCAGCCTTCGAGCTGGGAGATCGTGGCGTTGGCCCGGCGCAGCCGCTGGCTCAGCTCGCGACCCAGATTGCGCAGAAGCGTGATCGCGATGGATTGGTGGTCTTTCACCAGCGCGCCAAAGGCCTCCTCGGGGAGGACGTAGCAGACCACGTCCTCGTCGGCTATGACGGTCGCCGAGCGTGGCTGCTCGTCGAGGAGGGCGATCTCGCCGAATACCGCGCCGGCCGAAAACGATGCCAGCCGCTTCTGCCGGCCCGGGCTCGCTCCCACCCTCACGCTGGCCGTCCCGCGCGACATCATGAACAGGTCGCGCTCCCCACTGCCCTCGCGGATCATCACCTCGCCCTGGCGGTACGTGCGCCGGACCAGCATGGTCTTGACCAGCGCGCACTCGGCTTCCGTGAGCCCCGTCAGGACCGCCAAGCGGTCGAGGCCTACTTCGTCCTTGAGTCCCGCCTGCGCGCCGTGCGCGACGATGACTTGATCCTCCGCCCACTCGAGCGCGCCGTCGGTATCGGCGAACATCGCGTCGCGGCCAAGGGCGGCCGTCACCCTCATGTCTGCGAGCACGTTCGCGAGCGTCGGGTTGTCACGGAGGTGGCTCACCAGCAGGTGCTTGCCCTCCCGCTTGAGCCGCCCGTGGATCTGCAGGATGATCTGCGCGCCGGTGCTGTCCAGCTCGTTGACGCGCTTGAGATCGAACACGATCGAGCGCGCCCCGTGCCGCCCTGCCGCTTCCACGCGATTCGCCAGGTCCTCCGCGGTTCCGAAGAAGATGGGGCCCTCCAGCTCGAACACCGCGATCTGCCGCCCTTCGACCGCGAGGAGCTCCATGAGCCGGGGATCGCGGGTCCGGCGCGAGCGGACCATATCTCCGTGGTACGTGCGGCGCACGACGGACTTGCTCATCCGGACGAGGAAGAAGACAATCGCAACCGCCACGCCGACCGCCACGCCCGTCACCAGGTCGAACGCGATCGTGACGCTGGCGACCAGGGCCACCACCAGGAGGTCTAGCGTCATGACCTTCCAATGAACCAGCTCACCGGTCACAGCCCGGCGGAAGAGGTGGACGCTCCAGCGGTCCACGAGCTGGATCGCCACGATGACTAGCGTCGCCGCGATCACCACTCGGGGCAGGAAGGCGATGACCGGCCCGACAAACAGGATTGCCAGCAGGATGACGCTCGCACTCACCACGCTCGACACCCACGTCCGCCCGCCCGCCTTGTGGTTCGCCAGGCTCGACCCGAGATTAACGCCGCTGGCGATGCCCCCGAAGCACGCGGCGACCATATTGCCGAGGCCCAGTCTCACGAGCTCGCCGCTCCCGCTCGACTTCTGGCCCGTGACCCCTTCCACCATCTTCAGGCACAGCAGGGCGTCGAGCGAGCCCACGATCGCGAGGCTGAATGCTCCGACGAGCAAACCCGGGATGAGAGGCCAAAACTCCCGTGCGACCAGCAGGGACCCGAAGCCGGCGAGATAAGCCGGAGTCGGCATCGTCGAGGGCATCGCTCCAACCACCGGCCCCAGCGCGGAGCCGTAGCCCAGAGCGGCGAGAGCCCAATAGGCGCCCGTCCCGATCGACAGCCCCGCGATCGTCGGCGGAACGCGCTTGGTGAGCCGTGGGGCCCACCAGATCACCACGCAGGTGAGGATTCCCACGACAAGGGTGAGCGGCTGCGCGAGCGATGGCATTGCCGCGACCTGCGCAAGCGGCACGTTCCGCGGGACACCGAGCATCGCGTTGAGCTGGGACACGAAGATCAAGACCGCCACCGCGTTCTGGAACCCGGCCATCACGGGCGAGGGGATGTAGCGGACCAGACCGCCAAGTCGCAGGGCACCCAGGAGGGTCTGGAACAAACCGGCCGCGACGATGATGAAGAACACCAGCGTGAGGGTCGAGCGGGCGTCGCCCGACGCGGCTGCGGCGGGACCGTGCGCCACGGTCTCCAGCACGACGGAGGCGATGAGGAAAGTAATGACGCTCCTGGGCGCGTACATGAGCGCGGCGCGCGTGCCCAGCAACACGGAGGTCAGCGGCACGAAGATCGCGCTGAGGAGCCCGGCCAGGATCCCGTAGGAGACAAACCGGTCGCCCAGCGCGTAGAGGGCGAGGAGGCCGTACCCCATGCTCACCGGAATGGTGAGGATGGCGGCGGTGAGCCCGCCCGCAAGATCGCCCTTCAGGTTGGCGAAGCTGAGCGATTGTCCCGCGCCGCCCGCGCGTCGCGTCTCCTCGGCCACCTGGGCCGGACCCGAGCGGCCGCCGCCGATCTCAGTCGAACGCATGGAGAATGTCGGTCCGAAAGGGGTCTAGAGTCGCGCCGTGGCTGCGGGGCTAATGGAGCAGGCTCTCGGCCGCTTCCATCAGACTTTCTGAGAGCGTCGGATGGGCGTGGATGGTGACGGCCAGGTCCTCGGCGAGCGCCGCCGTCTCGACTGCCAGCGCGCCCTCGGCGATCAGCTCGCCCGCGCCCGGGCCCACGAGCCCCACCCCGAGAATCCGCCCCGTCTCCGCGTCGGCCACGAGCTTGGTCACGCCGTCGGAGCGCCCCAGCGTGGCCGCCCGGCCCGAGGCCGCCCACTGGAACTTGGCGACCTTCACCGCGCGCCCGGCGCGCTGGGCCTCGGCTTCCATGAGACCGCACCAGGCGACTTCGGGGTCGGTGAAGACGACGGCGGGGACGGCCGCATTGTCGAATGCCGACGGCCGCCCCGCGATGACTTCGCCCACCACCTTGCCCTGGCGCATGGCCCGGTGGGCCAGCATGGGCTCGCCCGTCACATCGCCCACGGCGTAGATGTGCGGGTCTCCGGTTCGGCCGCGCTCGTCCGCCTGGATGAAGCCGCGCTCGCCGGCTTTGACGCGCGTGTTCTCCAGACCGAAGCCCGCGCTTTGGGCTTGGCGGCCGACGGCCACCAGCACGCGATCGAAGCTCTGCGCGCCCACGCCTTCCCACTGAGCCTCGACGCGCCCGGCCGCCTCGCGCAGGCTGGTGACCCGTGTCTTGAGATGGACGGCCGCGAAGAGCTTCTCGACCCGCCGCGCGAGCGGCTGGACCAGGTCGCGGTCCACGCCGGGCAGCAGGCCGTCGGTCATCTCAACGAGCGTCACTCGGCTGCCGAGCGCCGCGTATACCGTGCCCAGCTCGAGCCCGATATAGCCACCGCCGATCACCAACAAATTCTCCGGGACGTCGGGCAGCTCGAGCGCGGCCGTGGAATCCATGAGGCGGTCGCTGTGAATCGCGACGCCGGGCAGGGGACTCGGCAGCGAGCCGGTGGCAATGACGGCATGCTTGAAGCGCACCTTCTGAGGCTCGTCGCCCTCCACCCGCAGGCTCCGCGAATCCTCGAACACCGCGCGGCCGCCAATGACCTCGACGCCCTTGCTCTTGGCCACGGCTGCCAGCCCGCGGGCGAGCTTGCCGACGACGCGCTCGCTCTTCCACTTGCGGAGGGGATCCAGCGAGAGCCGGGGGTCGCCGTAGTCGAGGCCGAACTCTTTGGCCCGCTCGACCTCGTGCATGACCGCGGCCACGTGGAGCAGCGCCTTGGAGGGGATGCAGCCTTCATAGAGGCAGGCGCCGCCCAGCCGCTTGCCCGCGTCCACCACCACGGTCTCGAGCCCGAGCTCGGCGCAGCGAAAGGCCGCGGAGTAGCCGCCGGGCCCGCCGCCCACCACGGCGACGTCCACCTCATTGACGAGATCGCCCATCACCATGACGATTTCACCACGGCTGTAGATAGGATAATCCGAGGAACCAGAGCACGATCAGAACGGCTACCGCGGCGATGCCCGCAACTTCCAGTGAGACTACGACAGTCGCGGTAGGGCGAACGATCACTTTCTGCCACCTCATGGTCACCACTCCCAGAGCAGGCGCTCGGGCGCCTCGAGGCGGCGGATGATGCCGGCGGCGAAGCGGGCGCCGTCGGCGCCGTCGGCGATGCGGTGGTCGAAGGTGAGCGTCAGCGGCAGCATCATGCGCGGCATGATCTGGCCCGCGCGGACCACGGCCTCCTCGCGCCCTCGCGCCACGCCGAGGATGGCCGCCTCGGGGTAGTTGATGATGGGGATCGCCCCGGTGCCGCCGAGCGCGCCGATATTGGTGATGGTGAAACTGCCGCCGCGGAGGTCGTCGAGCGTGGCCTTGCCCGCGCGCACTCGCTCGGCGAGAGCCGCAAGCTCCTTCGCCAGCTCCATGACGGGCTTCTGGTCCACGTCCCGGACGACCGGGACGATCAGCCCGCGATCGGTGGCCACGGCGATGCCCAGGTGGTAGTAGCGCTTGACGATCAGCTCGCCCGCCGCCGGATCCAGGCTCGCGTTGAACTGTGGGTGGTCCTTGAGCGCGAGCGCCGCGGCCTTGAGCAGAAAGCTCGTCAGGGTGAGCGTGAGCCCCCGCTGCTTGGCCTCTTCCACGTTGCGCAGGATCAGGGCATTGAGCTCGGTGACGTCGGCCTTGTCGAAATGCGTGACGTGCGGGATGAGGGCGGCCGAAAGCGCCATGCGCTCGGCGATGGTGCGGCGCAGATGGCTGAGGGGCTGGCGCTCGACTGGTCCCCACTGCTCGAAGTGGGGCAGCGGCGGAGGCTCGAGGCCCACCTGGGCCAAGGGCTTGGCCGGTCCCGCGGGCTCGGCGGGGCGCTGCGCGGGCCGGGCCGGTGTGGCGGCCGGGCGCTTGCCGGTGGCCCCGCGCACATCGTCATCGGTGACGCGGCCTCCGGGCCCGCTGCCTCGCACCGCCGAGAGATCGATCCCGAACTCGCGGGCGAGGCGACGCGTCGCCGGGGTCGCCGGCACCGGCCCGCCTTCGGCGCGCTGAGCGCTCGTGGCTTGAGCGGGCGCCGGCGCCTTTGCAGCTGCGGGCGTCGCCGCGCGCGGCGCGCCGCCCCCATCCGCGTCGGCGAAGGTCACGAGCACGGCGCCGACTTTGACCGTCTGCCCCGGCTGAACGTGGATCTTCTCCACGCGTCCGCTCATGGGCGAGGGGATCTCGACCTGGGCCTTGTCGGTCTCGACCTCGAGCAGCGGCGCGTCTTCCTTAATGACGTCGCCTTCATGGACGAGCACGGCGCGGATCTCGGCCTCGGTCAGGCCTTCTCCCAGATCTGGCAGGACGAAGGGGCGGGACATGGACGGAGTTAGAAGGCGAGGGTTTCGCGCGCGGCACCGAGGACGCGCGCCACGTCGGGCACGGTGGCCTTCTCGCGGGCGAAGCCGACGAACGGCACGTCGTAGGCCGTGACACGCCGGATCGGCGCCTCGAGCGAGAGGAAGGCGCCCTCCATGATGCTGGCGGCGATCTCGGCGCCGGCGCCGAAGCTCTTGGGCGCCTCGTGGACGATGATCGCGCGCCCGGTCTTGCTCACGGATCGGACCACCGTCTCCCGGTCGAGCGGCGAGATCGTGAGCAGATCGATGAGCTCGGTCTCGACGCCGTCTTCATCGTGGAGCATGTCGGCAGCCTCGCGGCAGACCCGCAGCATGGCGCCATAGGTCACCACGGTCAGGTCCTTGCCCTCGCGATCCACATGGGCGCGCCCGATCGGCATCGCCTCGATTTCGTCCGGCACCTCTTCCTTGGCCGCGTGGTAGAGCGCCTTGGCCTCGAAGAAGATCACGGGGTCGGGGTCGCGGATGGCACTCACCAGCAGCGCCCGCGCGCTGCGCGGACCCGAGGGAATCACCATCTTGAGCCCGGGGATGTGGGCGTAGAACTGCTCCTCGCTCTCGGAATGGTGCTCGAGGGCCCGCACGCCGCCGCCGTAGGGCATGCGCACGACCATCTGGCAGTGGAAGCGGCCCTGGGAGCGCTGGCGGTAGCGGGCGGCGTGGTTCTCGACCTGGTGGAAGCACTGGAAGGCGAAGCCCGAGAACTGGATCTCGCAGACCGGCTTGAGGCCGTAGAGCGCCATGCCCACCGAGGCGCCGATGATGCCCGCCTCGGCCAGCGGGCTGTCGATCACCCGGTTGCCGCCGAACCTGCGATGGAGATCCTCGGTGCAGCGGAAGACGCCTCCGTCCACTCCCACGTCCTCGCCGATGACGAGCACGTCGGGATCGCGCTCCATCTCCTGGAGCAGCGCTAGGTTCACCGCCTTGACCATGTTCAGTTTTGCCATCGGCTGGTCCTGCGCTGGCCGCGCATCGGGGGAGGATCGGGCGGAGGGGCGGGCTGCTCTTCGTCGGCTCGGCGCGCGACGGCGCCGCGCAGTCGCGCCTCAAGCTCGGCGCGCTCCTGCTGCAAATGCGGCGGCAGCTCACCATAGGCATGGGTGAACATGCCCAGTGGATCGGCGGCCGCCGTCTCCTCGAAGGCCTTGACGGCGCGCGCGATCTCGGCATCCACCTGTTCCTCGAGCCCCTGCTCGAAGAGATTCTTCTTCTCAAGATAGGTAACGAAGCGGGTGAGGGGATCCTTGCGCTCCCAGGCCTTGACCTCCTCATCCGAGCGGTACTTCGTGGGATCATCGGCGGTGGTGTGCACTCCCAGGCGATACGTCACGCATTCGATCAGCGTCGGACCCCCGCCCGCGCGGGCCCGCTCCACGGCCTCGCGGCTCGCGGCATAGACGGCCAGCACGTCGTTGCCGTCCACCTGGATGCCCGGGAAACCGTAGGCCAGGGCCTTTTGGGCGATCGTTCGCGAATGGGTCTGCTTCTTGAGCGGCACCGAGATGGCCCACTGGTTATTCTGAATCACGAAGACAATGGGCGAGTGCCAGACGCCGGCGAAGTTGAGGGCCTCGTGGAAGTCGCCCTCCGACGTCGCGCCGTCGCCGCAGTAGGCCATGACCACCGCGTCGTCGCCCTTGTACTGGATCGCGTAGGCGAGGCCCACGGCGTGCGGCAGCTGGGTCGCGACCGGGATGGTGATCGGCAGGTCGCGCTGCTCGGGGGCGGGCTGGCCGCCCTCGAGGTAGCCGGCGAAGAAGAGCAGGAACTTCTCGATGGACCAGCCGCGCCAGAGCATGGCGGCCGTCTCGCGGAAGGATGGCACCATCCAGTCCGTCGGGCGAAGGGTGAAGACGCTGCCGAGCTGTGAGGCTTCCTGACCCTTGATCGGCGCGAACGTGCCGATGCGGCCCTGACGCTGCAACCGCAGCATTCGCTCGTCGAGCCGGCGGCCCAGCAGCATGGCGCGGTAGAGACGCTTGAGGTCAGCGCCCGACAGCTCGGGCTCCAGCGCGGTGTCCAGGTTTCCGTCGCTGTCCAGGATGGACAGGTACTCGATGGCGAATTGCGGTTCGAGCCGGGTCCTGGGCATGGCGGCGACCCTCGCGCTCCTATTCTACTCCGGACGACCCTAGCCGGCGTGGGTGAAAGCGGGTATTCTCCGTGCCATGCGCGTCCGGGTTCGGATTCCTGCCAGCTCCGCCAACCTGGGGCCCGGCTTCGACGCGCTGGCCCTGGCGCTGGCGCTCCACAACGAGGTCTATATAGAGGATGGGGATCGCGTGGCCGTTACGGTGGAGGGTGAAGGCGCAGGGCGGCTGGACGCGGGCGCCAGAAACATCGTTGCCCGCGGAGCACGGACGGCCTTCGAAGCCGCCGGCCGCCCGTTTCGCGGCGCGACCATCCGCTGCCTCAACCGCATTCCTCTGAGTCGCGGGCTTGGCTCGAGCGCCGCCGCCTGGGTGGGCGGGCTGGTCGGCGCCAATGCGCTGCTCGGTGAGCCACTCGACCGGGACACGATCCTGAACCTGGCCGCCAAGGCCGAGGGTCATCCGGACAACGTGGCGGCGGCCCTGCTCGGCGGGCTCACGGTGTCGTGCGTGGTGGGCGAGCGGGTGATCGCCGTGTCCCTGCCGGCGCCGGCTGAGCTTCGCTGGGTCTTGCTCGTTCCCGATACCGAAGCCTCCACGCGCGAAGCGCGGGCCGTGCTGCCCGAGTCCGTCCCGCGAGCCGACGCCGTCTTCAATGTCCAGCGGGTGAGCCTCCTGCTGGCGGCGCTTGCTGGCGGGCGTCCCGACCTGCTCGAGCCTGCCATGAGCGACCGGCTGCATCAGCCCTACCGCCAGCGGCTCTTCCCCTGGCTCGAGAAGGTGACGAAAGCCGCGCGCGACGCCGGAGCGCTCGGATCGGCGCTCAGCGGAGCCGGGCCGTCGGTTCTGGCCGTTGCTCGGGACGCGCCGGACCGCGTGACCCGCGCCATGGAAGATGCCCTCCGCTCCTTCGGCGCCTCCGGCAAGGCCATCACCCTCGACGTGGACACTCAGGGTGCCCGCTGGGAGAAGACCGACTAGGCCTCCAGGCGCTCTGGGCCCAGCCCAAGACTTGACTCCTGGTCCGACCGGGCTGTAGGATGGCTTGACCGTGATCAAAAGTGATCGGTGGATTAGGCAGATGGCGCTCGAAAAGGGCATGATCAAGCCCTTCGAAGATCGCCAGGTGCGCAAGGGTATCATCTCCTATGGGCTGTCCTCGTACGGGTACGATATTCGGATCGCGGATGAGTTCAAGATCTTCACGAACATCAACACCACGATCGTGGATCCAAAAGGCTTCGACCCGCGTTCCTTTGTTGACTACCAGGGCGAGGTCGCGGTGATCCCGCCCAACTCATTCGCGCTGGGGCGCTCGGTGGAATACTTCAAGATTCCGCGGACCGTGTTGACGATCTGCGTGGGGAAGTCGACCTACGCCCGGTGCGGGATCATTACCAATGTCACGCCTTTCGAGCCCGAGTGGGAAGGCTATGTGACACTGGAGATCAGCAACACGACGCCGCTGCCCGCCAAGATCTATGCGAACGAGGGCATTGCCCAGGTCCTCTTCTTCGAGTCCGACGAGGCGTGCCAGACCTCGTACGCGGACCGGCAGGGGAAGTACCAGGGGCAGCAGGGGATCGTCCTCCCGACGGTCTAGAGCTGGCCGAGGCCCCGGCATGGGGCCAGGAGGTGACCGCGCATGGCAGAGCAAAAGAAGAAGGAGACGAAGCCCACCAAGCCCGCCGAGGGAGAGGATGGCGGCGCGGGCAGCGCCGAGCTGAGCAAGAAGGGCAAGAAGATCAAGGAAGAGCTGGACAGCCTGCTCGACGAAATCGACGACATCCTCGAGGAGAACGCCGAGGAGTTCGTCAAGAGCTACGTCCAACGCGGCGGCCAGTAGCCGCGCGGAGACCGACGACCCAATGCCGATCTACGAGTACGGCTGCCGCGACTGTGGCGCCGAGTTCGAGAAGCTCGTGTCCGGCAAGACCGCCGTGTCGTGCCCGTCGTGCGCGAGCCCGCGCGTGATGCGCCGGTTGTCGCTCGTTGGCGTGCGGACCGGGGGGCGCGTCGAGAGCGGCGCTCCGGCGTCCGGCGGCGCCTGCTGCGGAGGCGGCGGCTGCGGCTGCCATTAGCGGCGGCGTCGCGCGGCGCACGGTGAGAGCGGGCCCCGTCGGGGCCCTTTGAATTTTCGGCCGGGCGCGACGACCCAGCGCGCCGGGCGCGCTGGACAGCGGCAGGGTCGCCCCCTATACTCCCCTCGTGGACCTCAGGCAGCTCGAGATCTTCGTCAAAGTCGCCGAGCTCGGCTCCTTTTCCAAGGCCGCGGACGCGCTCTACCTCACCCAGCCGACGATCTCGGAGCACATTCGCACCCTGGAGAACGAGCTGGGTGTGCGCCTCCTCGATCGCCTCGGTCGCGGCGCCGCCGTCACCAAAGCCGGCGAGCTCCTGCTGGGCTATGCTCGTCGAATGCTGACGCTGCAGCGTGAGGCTCGGCAGGCGATGGACAGCTTCCAGGGCAAGATGAGCGGCGAGCTCCTCGTCGGCGCCAGCACCATCCCGGGCGAGTACATCCTGCCGGCGCTCATCGGCCGCTTCAAGGAGAAATACCCCGAGATCTCGATCACGCTCCTCATCGGGGACAGCCAGGCCGTCATCGATTGGGTGCTCGAGGGCCGGGCGGAGCTGGGCATGGTCGGCGCGCGGCTGCCCCACCGCAGCCTCGAGTACCGCGAGCTGATGCCGGACGAGATCGTGGTCATGGTGCCGGCCGCGCATCCCTGGAACGGGCGCAAGCAGATCACGCTCGACGAGCTTCGGAGCGAGCCGCTCCTCATCCGCGAGCGCGGGTCGGGGACGCGGGCTGCGCTCGAGGCCGCCCTCGCCGAGGCGGGGACGGATTTCGGGGATTTCCGCATCGTGGGTGAGATGGGCTCGACCCAGGCCATCAAGCAGGCCGTCAAGGCCGGCGTCGGTGTCTCGCTTGTCTCCAAGCGCGCCGTGGAGGAGGAATGCCGCAGCGCGGCTGCCTGGTGTCTGCGCGTCAAGGATCTCAAGGTCGCGCGCGCCTTCCACCTCGTCACCCACAAGGACCGCAGCCGCTCGCCGCTGGCTGAAGCCTTCCGCGCGTTCCTCGAGGCCGACGCCAGCTGACCGAGCGAATCCTTCCCGCGCGGCGGCGTATCCCAATCGCATGGACAGCAAGATGACCGACCCCGCCACGGGCAAGGAGATCCGGCTCACCAGCTACGCGGCCTGCGCGGGGTGAGCGTCGAAGATGGGTCCTGGAGATCTCCAGGACGTGCTCGGGGGCCTCAAGCAGCACACCCACGCCGATCTCCTGGTGGGACTGGGCAAGAGCGACGACGCGGCCGTCTATCGGATCAACGATGAGGTCGCCATCGTCGAGACGGTGGATTTCTTCCCGCCCATCGTCGACGATCCCTATACCTACGGGGCCGTCGCGGCGGCCAATGCCATGTCCGACGTCTACGCGATGGGCGGCCAGGTGCTCTTCGCCCTCAACATTGCCGGATTTCCCCGGGATTTGCCCAAGGAGATCATCGCTGCCATCTTCACGGGCGGCGCCGACAAGGTCAAAGAGGCGGGCGGCGTCGTGGTGGGCGGCCACACGGTCGTGGACGCGGAGCCGAAGTACGGGCTCTGCGTCACGGGCCGCGTGCATCCCCAGCGCATCCTGATCAAGGGCGGGCTACGTCCCGGCCAGCGCCTTTTCCTCTCCAAGCCGCTCGGCACGGGCGTGATCGCCACCGCCAACAAGGACGGCGCCTGTTCTGCCGAGGTATTGAAGGCGGCCGTGGAGAGCATGCTGAGGCTCAACCGCGCCGCGGCCGAGGTCGCGATGGAGGCGGGCGCCGGCGGAGCCACCGATATCACCGGCTTCGGCCTGCTGGGCCACACGGGAGAAATGGTCGAGGCCTCGGGCGCCGGCATCGCGATGCGCATGAAAGACCTCCCGCTGCTGCCGGGCGCGCTCGCGCTGGCGGAGAAGGGCCACTGGAGCGGCGGCATGAAGCGAAACCGGCGGCATGTCGAAGCCACCTTCGGCGCCCGCGGCGCCCTTGCCCTCGATCCGGCGCTGTCCGAGGCTCAGATCGGTCTGCTCTACGAGTCCGAGACCTCAGGCGGTCTCCTCTTCGCGGTCGACCCGGGTAAGGTCTCGGCGGTGACCGAGGGATTCAAGCGCCGCGGCGAGCCCTGTTGGGAGATCGGCGCGGTCACGAGCGACATCCGCATCACCGTCTCCTAGCGTCGCGCTCACCGATCTCATAGGGTCCGGCCCGCCCTTTCTGTCCGATTCATCGCCATTACCAATTTGACCCCGCCCCAACTCTCACTACCATGAATGACTGCCCGGAAGCACTTCGTCCGGGCGAACCGCGAAAGGAGAGACTCATGAACCGACGCGCATTTCTCAAGACCGGCGTGGGTGTCTCGGCGTCCGCCCTGCTCGGTGGCCTGCCCAGAGCGGCGCGAAACGCGGCGGCAGGCACGGACTCGGCGAAGTGGCGCAGATTTGAAGTGACCACGCATGCGGAGATCGTCGACGCCGCTGGCGTCTCACGCGTCTGGCTGCCGATGCCGCTCATGCCCGACACCGATTACCACAAGAGCCTCGGCTATACCTGGAGCGGCAATGCGGCCGCCACGCGGATCTACCGGGACGAAAAATACGGGGCGGGAATCTTCTACGCGGAATGGCCGGCGGGCGAGAAGAATCCCTCACTCGACTTGGTCACGCGCTTCGCGACGCGCGACCGCGCCGTGAACCTGAGCGGCGCGGGCAGCGCGCCGCCCGAAGACAAGAGCGTGCTCGCCAAGTACACGAAGGGCACGCAATTCGTGCGGACTGACGGGATCGTCCTCGAGAAATCCCGCGAAATCACCAAGGGGCTCAAGACCGATGTCCACAAGGCGCGGGCCATCTACGAGTGGATCGTCGAGAACACCTTCCGCGATCCGAAGACCCGCGGCTGCGGCCTCGGTGACATTCGCGCCATGCTCGAGACCGGCAACCTGGGCGGCAAGTGCGCCGACCTCAACGCGCTCTTCGTGGGCCTGGCGCGGGCTGCTGGACTCCCCGCGCGGGACATCTATGGGGTGCGGGTCGCAAACTCGGCCACGTACAAGAGCCTGGGTAAGAGCGGCGAGATCACCAAGGCCCAGCATTGCCGGGCCGAGTTCTACCTGGCCAACTACGGGTGGGTGCCCGTGGATCCTGCCGACGTGCGGAAGCTGGTGCTCGAGGAAGATGGCGGAATTCCGCTCGACGATCCGCGCGTGCAGAAGGCGCGCGTGCAGCTCTTCGGCGGCTGGGAGATGAACTGGCTGGCGTTCAACTACGCGGCGGACGTGAAGCTGCCGAACTCCGCCGGCGAGCCCATCGCGTTCTTCATGTACCCGCAGGCCGAGGCTGCCGGCGAGCGGCGCGACAGCCTCGACCCGGACAGCTTCCGCTACAAGATGGCGTCCCGCGAGCTGATGGCCTGAGCGGCGCCGACGCAGGCCGGAGCCTCCACGGCCGGCTGAAGCGGTAATCCGATGCCCCCGCGCGCGGGGGCATCGCCGTTTCCGGACGACGAGCGGCCGCTCTGGCTGCGGGAGGTTAGCGGGGGTCGCGGCGGAGGTCGGAGCGGAGGTCGGAGCGCTTCAGGAACTCGATCAGCTTGCGGCGAAGCTCGGGGGGCATGGTGGCTTCTCGGAGACGGCGGGCCGCGTCCACGGTGCCCTTGTACGTATTGACGAACGCGACGCAGGGGGCGCAGCCCTCGATGTGCCACTCGAGCAGCTCCGCTTTGTCCTTCGGTAGCGACCCGTCGACATAATCGGCGAGCAGGTCCATGCACTCCGGACAGCCGATGTCTTGCGACGATTCGTCCATCCGCTCCTCCCGGCAAGTCACCGAGCGCCTACCGTGATGTGACTGTAACACAGGCATCCGCGCCTCGCCACGGATTGCCTTCGCCGCATCCTCCGTGTAGGCTGGGCGCAGCCATGGCCGCCCGTGTGGCCCTGATCACTCCGTTTGCGTCTCCCTCAGTCCGTGGCAACGCCGTCACCGTCGAGCGCATCGCGCGGGGCCTTTGCGCGCGCGGGGTGGAGCTGAGGGTGTGGGACCTATCGGCCGTGCCCGAGGTATCCGTCGAGCATCAGGTGGATCAGTACGCGCCGATGCTGATCCACGCCTTCCACGCCTACAGGACGGGCCCGCTGGCACTGCGGCTCGCGCGGCGTGCCGAGATCCCGCTCATCGTCACGATCACGGGCACCGACGCCAACTACGATCTCTTCGACCCCGAGCGCGCAGCTGTGGTCCGCCGCGTGCTGGAGGGTGCCGCGTCCATCACCGTCTTCGATTCGTCCATGACGGGGCGGATCACGCAAGCGCTGCCCGATCTGGCCGCCCGCATCGTCGTGGTGCCGCAGAGCGCCCTCTTCGAGGGCAGCGATGCGGCATGGCCCACGGCCGTGGCGCTCGCCCACGCTCCGGGTCCCATCCTGCTATTTTCCGCCGGTATCCGGCCGGTCAAGAATCCGCGCTTCCCGCTGGCGCCGCTCGACGGGCTGATCGTGACGTATCCGACGCTTCAGCTCCTCTACGCGGGACCGATCCTGGATCCGCCCGAAGGCGAGGCGCTGCTCCGCGCCCTTCAGAGCCGGCCCTGGGCCCGGCACCTGGGAGCCGTTCCCCACGCGCGGATGCGCGCGCTGCTCGAGGCCTCGGACGTAGCGCTCAATTGCTCGGCGTCCGAGGGCGGCATGGCGAACTCGGTGCTGGAAGCGCTGGCCCTGGGCCGGGCCGTCCTGGCCTCGAACATCGAGGGCAATCGCTCGCTCATCGAGGACGGGGTGACGGGTTTTCTCTTCGACACGCCCGAGGAGTTTACCGCGAAGTGCGACCGCCTGCTGAGCGATCCCGCGCTGCGCGCGCGACTCGGTCAAGCCGGCCGCGAGCGCGTCAACGCCCGATTCTCTGCCGCGCACGAGCTGGACGGCTATCTCGCGGCGTACGGGCGGCTGGCCCCGGCGCTTCGCCCCGCGTGACCGAAGCGAATCGGCTTTCCCGTGGCCTTGAAGGTCCTGGCCCCGCATCTGGCTCACAAAACCGAGGCTGGCGCGCTGAGACTGGGGCTCGTGGACCCGCCGGCCGTGGCGCGTGCGGCACGAGAGTTGCTTCGGCAGGCGAAGGAGTACGAGATGGAGGGGCTGCTCGTCCAGCGAATGGTCGGCGGCGCCGCGATGATGCTCGGCGTCACACGCGATTCGACCTTTGGCCCGCTGCTCGTGATCGATGCCGGGGGCATTCATGCCGAGGCGCTCGCCGATACGGCGTGTCGCCTGCCGCCCGTCTCGCGCGACGACAACGCGCGACTGAGCGAAGTGAAGGCAGTGCGCCTCCTGCGTGGGCATCGGGGACTGCCGCCCGGGGATCTGGCGGCGCTCGGGGAGGCGGCGCTCGCCGTGGCGCGGCTGGCCCTCGGGCTCGGCGGCTGATTCTGCTGGATTCGGACACAAATGGTGTCAAGTAGTTGACGGGGTGTAGGGGCGCCTCTATGATGAGGCGAACCGCGGCAGCGGTGAACGTTCCGATAGAAAAGGAGCCCTGAATGGCGCAGCCTTCCGTGCCGGCCCCGAATCAGGAAGCGCGCGTTCGCGAGTTCGTCACCGCGTTTCAGACCCTCCGCACCGAAGTCCGCAAGGTCATCGTCGGCCACGACGACGTGATCACCCAGGTCCTGATCGGGCTGTTCGCGGGCGGGCACGTCCTGCTCGAAGGTGTCCCCGGGCTTGGGAAGACGCTGCTCATCAAGACCCTGGCCGAATCGCTCGACTTGTCCTTCTCGCGAATCCAGTTCACGCCCGATCTCATGCCGGGCGACATCATCGGGACCAACATCATCGTCGAGGACGACGAGGGCCGAAAGCATTTCCAGTTCCAGCGCGGCCCGATCTTCGGCCACATCCTGCTGGCCGACGAGGTGAACCGCGCGACGCCCAAGACTCAGTCCGCGCTGCTCGAGGGAATGCAGGAAGGGGCCGTGACCGTGTCGGGGCACGCCAATGCGCTGCCTGCGCCATTTTTCGTCCTGGCGACCCAGAACCCCATCGAGATGGAGGGCACCTATCCGCTGCCGGAGGCCCAGCTGGACCGTTTTCTCTTCAAGCTGCGTGTGCAGTATCCGGCCCTCGAAGAGCTCACGGAGATCATCGAGCGCACCACTCACGTGCGGGATGTCCAGGTGCAGCGGGTGATGACGGGTCCCCAGGTGATGAGCTTCCGGGAGCTCGTGCGTGAGATTCCCATCGCATCTCACGTGCGGGACTTGGCCTCGTTCATCGTGCTGGCGACGCATCCGCAGTGGGAGCGGGCTCCGGAGCCCGCGCGGCGCTTCATCCGGTACGGCGCCAGCCCGCGCGGCGCGCAGGCGCTGGTCCTGGGCGCCAAGGTCCGGGCCCTGGCCGAAGGGCGCTACAACGTGGCCGTCGACGACCTGCGGGCGCTGGCACTGCCCGCGCTGCGCCACCGCATCATCCTCAACTTCGAGGGCGAAGCCGAGGGCGTGGACGTGGATCGCCTGATCGGGGAGATTGTCGGGGCGGCGGAGGGCCTGATCGGCTCGCAGAAGGAAGTCTTCCTCAAGTAGGCAGCCGGAGGGACCGATGCCCGACCGGATGGTCTTGGAGCGACTGGTCTCGGATGTGGCCCGCCAGATCCGTCTGCGCCGCGCCGAGTACTACGGGCTTCGCGGCCTTGTGTGGGGCGCCGTGGCGACGATCCCGCCGCTGCTCTTCAAGGAGCTGCTGGGCGATGCCGCCCTGCCCCTGTCCGGCCTCCTGCTCGCCGCCGGCGCTGCGGCCGGCGCCCTCTACGGCCTTGCCCTCAAGCTTCCGGCGGGGGAAGCCGCCCGGCTGGCCGATCGGGGCTACGCGCTGAAAGACCGCGTCGCGACCGCGCTCGAATGGGCGGATCGGCCTGACCGGACGCCCGTCGTCGAGGCGCTCGTCGCCGACGCGGTGGCCCATGCCCGGAGCCTGCGGGGCAAGCGGATCATCGCCCGACGTTTTCCGCGCGATGCCCGGTTCTTGCCCCTGCCGCTCGCCCTCGGGACGCTGCTGGCTGTCGCGCCGCCGATTCCCATTCCCCAGGGCAGCCTGCCGAGCTTCTCGGCCTCGCGCGAAGAAGAGGAGGACAAGCCCAAGGACCGGGTGGGCGAGCTCCAGACGGCCGAGCGTCCGCGCGGCGCGCGCCCCGACCCCGTCCAGCGCGCCGACGTCCAGGAGCGCACCCTGTCGCCGCGCCTCGGGGCGGGCGGGCTGAGCCAGCCGGGCGATCTCGCCGCCATTTTCAAGGACACCTCGCTGGGCGGCCACGCGCCGGACTTCAATTCGTTTCTCAAACGGGGCGACGAGCGCATCCGGATGCTGGAGCAGCTCGATCGCCTCCCGGATCTGCAGCGGGACTTCACCCAGAATCAGACGAAGATGATCTTCCAGAAGGCGAAGTCCCTGCGCGGTGGACTCAATCCCAGCCAGATTTCGCCCGAGAAGCTGCGCGAGCTCCTGAACGAGATGGAGCGGCTCGGACGGAAGGGCGGGCCCAACAACTGGAGCGGTGACGTCTTCGAGGGGATGGAGGCGCTCGAAGGCGGGCAGACCGACAAAGCCATGGAAGCCATGGAGCGCGCGCTATCCAAGATGCGGTCGATGGACGACAGGGGCCGGGATGGCAAGAATCTCCGTGGCGGCCGCGAGGACGAGCGGCGGGGACAGCGCGGGCGCAACCGCGGCGCCGGCCAGCAGGGCGGGCCGGGCGACGACGGCGACTTTCCGGAGAGCGAGGGGATGCTGCCGGGACGCGGCAAGAGCGGCATGCCCAAGGGTGATCCGACACAGCGGCTGCGCGGCATGCCCTACGACGTCGGGGTCGAGGGGCAAGCGCGGTCAGGCAAGAAGAGCGGGATCGACACGAATCTGGTGGGACGCGGCGGGCCGATGGCCTCCCGGCTTCAGTATCTGGGAGTGCTGGGCCAGTACAAGAAGATGATGGAAGAGGCCATTGCCCGGGAACAGGTGCCGCGGGACTTCCAGGGGCAGGTGAAAGAGTACTTCCAATCGCTGGATGAGAAATAGCCCCGTGCCGACGCTCCGCTCCGGCCCGGATCTGCTCTCGTCGGACTTCCTCGCCCAGCTCGAGCGTCTCGCGCTGCTCTCGCGGCGCGCGTTCCGCGGGCGCGTCAGGGGCGAGCGCCGCAGCCCCCGCAAGGGCATCAGCGTCGAGTTCTCGGATTACCGTCCCTACGGGGTTGGCGACGACATCCGCTACGTCGACTGGAACGTCTACGCCCGTCTGGATCGTCTCTATCTCAAGCTCTTCGTGGACGAGGAAGACCTCTGTCTCCACCTGCTGGTGGACGCCTCCGCCTCCATGGAGTTCGGGGAGCCCTCGAAGCTCGACTACGCCGCGCGGCTGGCCGCCGGCCTCGGCTTCGTCGGTCTCGTCAACCTGGAGCGCGTCGGCGTCGGCGTCCTGCGCGAGCGCATCGCCGAGGGATTCAGTCCCGCGCGCGGCCGCAGCCAGGTCCTGCCGCTGATGGAATTCCTCGGCCGACTCCGGCCCGGCGGTGGGACGTCGCTCAACGACGGGCTGGCCTCGTACGCCCTCCGCGCGCGCGAGGCCGGTCTGGCCGTGCTGGTCTCGGACCTCATGGACCCGGGCGGTTACGAGCGCGGCCTCAAAGGACTGCTCGAGCGGAGCTTCGACGTCCACGTCATCCACGTCCTGGCCGCCGACGAGGTGAGCCCGAGCTTCGGCGGAGACCTGCGCCTGACCGACGCCGAGACGGGCGAGGCGCGGGACCTCACGCTCGACGGCGAGGCGCTGCGGGTGTACCAGCAGCGGCTGCGGGACTTCCTTGAGCGCGCCGAGCAGTTCTGCCGCGCCAACGAGATCAGCTATTATCGCGCCGTCACGGACACGCCGGTCGAGGAGTTCATGTTGCGCCAGCTCAAGGGCCTTCTCCTCGGATGAGCCTGCTGAGCCCGCTCGCGCTCCTGCTGGGCATGCTGTCGGTGCCGCTGCTGCTGCTCTATTTCCTGAAGGTCCGGCGTCGGCAGATGCGCGTGTCAAGCCTGCTGCTGTGGGATCCGGCGCTGCGGGAACGGGACGCGTCGACCTTCTTCCAGCGGCTCCAGCGCGATCCGCTGCTCATTCTGCAGATCCTGGCCCTGCTGGCCTTGACGCTCGCGCTGGCGCGCCCCGCGGCCGTGGTGATGGGCCATGGCGCGAAGCGGGTCGCCATCGTCATGGATCCCTCCGCGTCCATGAAGGCGACCGATGTGTGGCCCTCGCGGTTCGTCCAGGCCCAGCGCGAGGCGCTGGCGCTCATGGGGCGCCTCGGCCAGGGCGCCGAAGTCATGGTGATCGAGGCCGGGGTGCAGCCGCGCGTCCTCGTGCCCTTCACCCGCGACCATGACAGCGTGGTCTCGACCCTGCGTGGCATGCAGGCGCGGGACCTGCCCAACCGTGTCGGCGAGGCGATCCGCACGGCCCGGTCGCTCGTCGGCCAGGATCCGCGCGCCGAGATCCACGTGTTCACGGACGGCGCGCGTCCGTCCGCCGTCCAGGGGCAGGGCGAGGACGTCCGTGTCCGCTGGGTCGGTGTGGGGCAACGCTCGAACAACGTGGGCATCACCAGCCTGGCGGTTCGGCGCAACTACTTCGGCACCTTCAACTCCCAGGCCTTCCTCTCGGTGGCGAACTTTTCGAGCGAGCCCCGGACCTTCTCATTCCGCCTCACGCTCGACGACGAGATGCTCGCCGAGAAGTCGCTCACCCTCGAGCCCCAGGTGCGCCGGGCGGTCGTGGTGCCGTTCAACGACCACAACGGCGGGACGGTCAAGCTCCGCCTTGACGTGGCGGACGATCTCGCCGCTGACAATGTCGCCTACGCCGTCATCCCTCCACCTCGCCCGATCCACGTCCTGCTGGCGAGCCCCGGGAACCTCTTCCTCGAGAAGGTCCTCAAGACAGACCCGCAGGTGAAGCTCGAGGTCCGCAAGCCAGAGGAGTACGCCGGCGGCATGGAGGGCTTCGATGTCGTGGTCGTGGACAGCGCGAGCCCGGCGCGGATCGGCAACGGCCGCTTCGTGCTCGTCAACACGGTCCCCCCGGACGTCCCGCTCGAGGTCCTGGGGCGCCTGGACGCGCCGGTCATCATGGATTGGGACCGCCAGCACCCGATCATGCGCCAGATCGATTTCGCGAAGGTCGCGATCGAGGACGCGCTTCGTGTGCGGCCGCTGGCCGCGGGCAAGACGCTCGTGGAGGCCGTGGGCGGGCCGCTGGTCTACACGCTCGAGGAGCGCGACCGCAAGGCGGTGTTCTTCGGGTTCGACCTCTTCCGCAGCGACTTCCCCTTGCGCGTGGCCTTCCCGTTGATGTTATCCAAGAGCCTGCGCTGGCTGCACCCGGCGGGCCTGGACCAGTCGAGCCTCCAGCTTCAAGCGGGGCAGCCCATCCTCCTGCCGGTCGAGCACGGCGTCACCGCGGCCACGGTGCGGACGCCCTCGGGCCGCACCGTCAAGGCGCAGGTGAATCGCGGCGTCGCCAGCTATACAGAAACCGATGAGGTCGGCATTTACACGGTGATCACCCCGCGCGGCGAGACGCGCGTCGCCGTCAATCTCACGGACGCGGCGGAGTCCGATCTTACGCCGAGCCCGGTGCCGGACTTCGTGGAGGGCGCCCGGCCGGAGGCGCCGCCAGTCGCGATCCAGCGGGAGATGTGGAGCTGGTTCGTCCTGCTGGCGCTGGCCGTGCTCGGGATCGAGGGGCTGCTCTATTGGCGGCGCCAGACCCGCGGCCGGCTGGGCCTGCCCTATTCGGCGGGCGACCGCTGGGCGCTCGGGCTGCGCTGCGCGCTCCTCGCATTGCTCGTGCTCACCCTGGCGCGGCCCACCGTTCCCCGCTGGATCGACCGCCTGAATGTCATGTTCCTGCTGGACATGTCGGATAGCGTGAGCCTCGCGGCGCGCGAGAACGCCTTCCGCTTCGCCGCGCAGGCGGTAAACGCCATGCGACCGGGCGACCAGGCAGGGCTGATCGTGTTCGGAGAAGAAGCAGCGCTCGATCAACCGCTGCGACCGGGGGCCAAGTTGGAGCGCCCCCAGACGTCCGTCCCCGGACGCGCAACCAACCTCGCCCAGGCGCTGCAGCTGGCGCTGGCCACGACGCCCAGCCACCACGCCAACCGCTTCGTCCTTCTCACCGACGGCCGCCAGAACGCGGGCAATGCGCTGGCGGTGGCCCAGGCCGCCAAGGACGCCGGCGCCGACATCTATTACGTTCCGGCCCCTCTCACCTTTATCCAGGAGGTCGTGGTCGAGTCGCTCGTGCTGCCGCAGGAGGTGAAGTTCGGCGAGCCCTTCCAGGCCAAAGTCGTGGCGTGGAGCCAGGCCGAGACGCAGGGTCGCCTCGCGCTGTACCGCAACGGCGAGTTCCTCGGCTCCCAAGTTGTCAAGCTCAATGCCGGGAAGAATGTGTATAGCTACCGTCAGTCGCTCGAGCAGAGCGGCATCCACGTCTACCAGGCGGCCATCGAGGTCGAGGGCGACACGATCGAGGAAAACAACCGCGCGGTCGGCACGATTGTCGTGCGCGGCCGGCCCCAGGTGCTGCTGGCCGAGAAGAGCCGGGAGCAGGCCCAGGCGCTGGCCGCGGCGCTGCGCTCCCAACACGTGGACGTCACGGTCGTGGAGACGGACCGGATTCCCAAGGACATGGCCGGGCTGCAGAAGTACGACGGCATCATCCTCTCCAACGTCTCCTCGCTCAAGATGACGAAGAAGCAGATGGAGAACATCCGCGACTACGTTCGCGAGCACGGCGGCGGCCTCATCATGGTGGGGGGAGAAGAGAGCTTCGGCCTCGGCGGGTACTACCGGACCCCCATCGAGGAGGCGCTGCCGGTCACGATGGAGGTGAAGCAAAAGATCGAGATCCCGAGCCTCGCGGTCGTGCTGTCCATCGATCGCTCGGGCTCCATGGCCATGACCACTGGCGACGAGAAGGTGACTAAGCTCGACATCGCCAAGGAGGCCTCGCATCTCGTCGTGGACCTGCTCGACGAGCGGAACGAGGTCGGCGTGATGAGCTGGGATACCGAGTTCGTCTGGGACTCGCCGCTGCGTCCGGCGCGAGACAAGCAGGCCATTCACCACTCGATCGCCACCGTCAAGGCCGGCGGCGGCACCGACGGCTACCCGGCACTGAAGGAAGCGTATCAGGTGCTCTTCGATCGGCCCGCGCTGCTCAAGCACGTCATTTTCCTGTCCGATGGCCAGATGACCCGCGGCGACTTTGCCGGTCTCCTACGAAGGATGGCCAAGGACAAGATCACGGTGTCAACCGTGGCGATCGGCAAGGACGCCGACGTGCCGCTGATGGTGGACATCGCCAAATGGGGGCGCGGGCGGTTCTACTACACGGAAGACGACTCCACGATCCCGCGCATTTTCACGCTCGAGACCCAGCTGGCCTCGAAGGCCTCGCTCGTGGAGCAGCCGTTCAAGCCGGTGCTGGCCAGTCCCGCCAGCGAGGCCATCCAGGACATCAACTGGCGCGAGGCGCCGCCGCTGGGCGGCTATGTGGCCACCACGATCAAGGGCACCGCCGATTTGGTGCTGATGACCCACCAGGAGGACCCGCTGCTGGCAACGTGGCGGTACGGCCTCGGGCGCTCAGCCGCCTTCACCTCGGACGCCAAGGCCAAGTGGGGCGTGCTCTGGGTGCGGTGGCCCGGGTTCAACAAGTTCTGGGCCCAGGTGACCCGCTGGACGCTGAGAACGGGCACGCGGAGCGACACCGTGGCCACGGTCTCGCGCACCGACGAGACGGGCGAGGTCTTGGTGGACGCCATCGATCCTAAGGGCGAGTTCATCAACTTCCTCGACACGCAGGTGGGTGTTGTCGCGCCCGACAAGCAGCGGACCGTCATCGACCTCGAGCAAGTCGGGCCGGGCCGCTACCGGGGCCGCTTCCGGGCCCCGCAGGAGGGCGTGTACCTCGTCGGCATGGCCCAGCGCCGCGCGGATCAGATGGTAGGCTCGCAGCTCGCGGGTCTGGTGGTACCGTATGGACAAGAGTTCAGGGACTTGGGCGTGGACGAGGCTTTCCTTCGTGAATTGTCCGAGCTGACAGGAGGGGGAATGCTGGTGGAGCCGCGCGACGCCTTCCTCCAGAGCCGTCATCGGTCGCGCCTGACGGTGGAGCTCTGGCCGTGGCTGATCGGACTGGTGGCCGTCATGTTGATTCCCGAGATCGCGCTGCGGCGCGTGGGCCCCGGGGCCCTCGCCCGATTGCTCGCGCGCCTCAGGGACCCGGGGGGAAGGAGGGCCGACGCATGAGAGCCCGACTTCGTCGTAGCTTCGCGATCCCGGCGGGGCTGCTGCTGGCCCTGCTGCCGCTGGCCGAGGCGGGCGCCGCGGTCAAAGCGCGTGGCCTGCTCATCCTGCCCTTCGCGACCACCGACCTTGCCCGCGAAGAAGAGTGGCTGGGCGAAGGGATAACCCAGTCGCTGATGCTGGCGCTCGCGCATGCCCCGGGACTTGTGCAGATCGAGCGGGAGCGGATCCGGCAGCTGCCGCAGCCCGAGGCATGGGACGAAGCCGCGGCGACCTCGGCGGCCCGGACCCTGCGCGCGGAGGTGGTCCTCTACGGAGAGATCCGCCACGCGGGAGCCGACCTGATCATCCAACCGCGCTTCGTCGAGCTCAAAGGCGAGCGCGTGGAGCGCGGCGCGCTCGACCCCGTGACGGTGCCGGAGGGCGCGCTGCTCGAGCGGCTGCGCGTGATTCCGCTGGCCTATGTCCGTGCCCTCAAGGTGACGGTCACCGACAGCGAGGCCGCGCGCGTCCAGAAATGGGCTTCTCCGACGACGTCAATGCGCGCCTATGAGGCGTACGTCCGCGGTCGTCTAAGCTGGTACCGCGGCGGGCAGGAAAACAACGAAGCGGCCATCGAGCATATCGCCAAGGCTATCGAGGCCGATCCCCAATTCGTCGCCGCCCAATTCGCGCTGGGCGCCGTCCACCAGAGCCTGGGGAACCGGTGGAAGGCGGCTGCGCAGTTCCGCGCCTCGACCCAGCTCGATCCCACCTATCCGGAGCCCTACAAGGCCTTGGGCGATCTCTTCCTCACTGCCCCGCGGCGGCTCTTCGACCAGGCCATCGAGGCCTATGCCAAGGCCATCGACATCCGCCCCTTCTATGCCGACGCCTATGTGGGGCTGGGCGATGCCAAGGCGGCCAAGAGCGACGTGGACGGAGCGGTAGCGGCCTACCAGAAGGCCCTCGAGTTCAATCCGATCAATGCCAAGGTGCACGTGAGCCTGGGCAAGCTCTACTACTCGGAAAAGAACCTCTACTATGAGTCGGTGGTGGCCTACAAGAAGGCCATCGACCTCGATCCCGGCTATCTGGACGCCCGGATGGGCCTGGCCGAAGTGTACGAAGACAAAGGCCTCTACCGGGAGGCCATCGACGAGTACCGCAAGGTGGTGGAGGCCGACGCCAAGAACACCGGGGCTCTCTATAACCTGGCGCTGGTCTACGAAAAAGTCGATCCCAAGGAAGCGGTGACGCTCTGGGAGCGCTATATCGAGCTAGCGGGCTCCCAGCCTTCGGAAAAGGACTGGGTGGACGTGGCCAAGCTGCATCTGAGAAAGCTCAAGGGCCAGCTCGGGAAATAACTGCGCCACGGAGGGGCGGCCGGCCGGCGCCGGCCGCGCAGCCTAGATGCCCAGTAGGGTCTTGAGCCGAGCCTTGTCGAAACCGCGGACGATCTGATCGTCGACGAGGATGACGGGAATGGCCATCTGGCCGGTGAGCCGGATCAGCTCCTCGCGCGCCTCGGCATTTTCCATCACGTTGATGTCCTCGAACGCCACACCCTGAGACGAAAGGTACCCTTTCGCCGCCTTGCAGGGCCCTCAGGTAGGGCTCGAGAAGACCACGACCCGGTGATCCGCCATTCCCATGTCCTCCCGCTCTAGAGATGCATCGCGACGGCCAAGCGCTTCTACCGTAACATGGCTGGAAGGGGCGATGACCTTGACGAGGCACGGGCGATTCCCTAAGGTGGCCGGGGCATGAGCGAGCTCCGGAAGGACCCGACGCGCGGTCGCTGGGTGCTTGTGCGCCCGGCCTCAGCGCCGCCGGCGCCGCTGAGTCAATGCCCGCTCTGTCCCGGCAGCGAATCGCTGACGCCGCCCGAGATCGCGGCGTACCGTCCGGCAGGCTCCGGGTCCCACGGGCCCGGCTGGTCCGTGCGGGTGGTTCCGGAAGCGGATCCCTACTTCCGCGTCGAGCAGGGGGTCGTGCGCGAGGGCGTCGGCCTCTACGACCGGATTTCCCCGCGGGGCGCCACGGAGTTGATCGTCGAGAGCCCCGGACACGACGACACGCCCGCCGCGATTCCCGAAGGCCAGTGGTCGCAGGTCTTGTGGATGTATCGGGAGCGGCTGCGAGACCTGAAGCGAGACGTCAACATCCGCGACATCTTGATCACCCACCGCCACCGCGTGCCGGGCGCGCGCATCACGCATCCGTACTCGCGGCTCACCGCCATCCCGATCATCTTCGATGAGGTGCGGCGCAAGCTGCGGGAGTGCCGCGAATACTACGAATATAAGCGCCGCTGCGTGTACTGCGACATGATGCGCCAAGAGATCGCCGCCGACGAGCGCGTCGTGCGCCTCACCGAGCATTTCGTCGCGCTCTCCCCGTACGCGGCGCGCACCCCCTTCGAGATCTGGATCCTGCCACGGCGTCACGCCTGCGCCTACGAAGATGCGCTCACCGGCGAGGTCGTGACGGACCTGGCCGCCCTGCTGAGCGGCTGCTACCGCACACTCGCCCACAAGCTGGGGGATCCTCCATTCGAGATGGTCCTCTACACGGCTCCCAACCTCACCGCGAAGGTGCTTCCGGGGGAGTGGGCGACCATTGCCGATGACTATCACTGGCATGTCGAGGTCACCCCGACCCCTCTTCACCTGGTCCACCAGGTGGGGGGCATCCATGTCAATGAGACGCCTCCGGAGGTTGCCGCTCGACGGTTCCGGGAGGCCTGGACCTAGCCGGCAAGAATCGGCTCTAATACCCTGGTTTCTCAGCCCAGAAGCCAAGATAGCCCTTGACAGAGGGCTCTAGAACTGCCAGACTGCGACCATCAGAGTCGGAGATAGCGAAGGTCGGAGATAGCCAAGGTCGCCTAGACGGCTTCGGGTTAAAGGCCAGCGGGGACGCTCAAAAGCCAAGCCCAGCGGCAGCAAGGAAGAGCCAAGGATGCTGAGATTCACCAAGCGGGCGGATTACGGGCTGATGGCTGTGTACTTTATCGCCTCTCATGGGGAGGATGGTGCGGTTAGCGCCAAGCGCATCGCGGAGGAGTTCAAGATTCCCCAGGAGCGCCTGGCCAAGATCCTGCAGCGCTTGGCCAAGAAGAAGCTCATCACCAGTCACAACGGGCCCAAGGGCGGCTACGTGTTGACGCGGGCAGCCGATGAGGTGACCGTGGGCGAGGTCGTGCGCGCCCTCGAAGGGCCCGTGCGGATCGTCAGCTGCATGGTGGTGAACGACGACTGTCCGCAGTTCGAGCGGTGCAATCTGCGACGGCCGGTTCAGAAGATCCAGGCGAGCATCAGCTCGATGCTCGACACGATGACATTGGCCGAGTTGGTGGCGGAGCCGGGGCCCCCGGCGCCCGCCCTGGCCGTCCTTCACTAGGAGACCGAGGGAATGGCGCTGAAGCTTCCGATCTTCATGGACAGTCAGTCAACGACCCCTGTCGATCCCCGGGTGCTCGAGGCGATGCTGCCGTACTTCACGGAGAAGTTCGGGCATCCGGCCAGCCGTAACCATCCTTTCGGGTGGGAAGCGGAAGCCGCGGTGGACAAGGGGCGCGAGCAGGTGGCCAGGCTGATCGGCGCCCGCGATCCCAAGGAAGTGATCTTTACCTCGGGCGGGACCGAGTCCATCAACCTGGCGCTCAAGGGCGTGGCCGAGATGTACCGCGAGAAGGGCAACCACATCGTGACCACGGCCATCGACCAGCGGGCCACGATGGACGTCTGCAAGCGGCTCGAGCGGCAGGGCTTGGAGATCACGTATGTGCCGGTGGGCCGCGACGGCCTCGTGAGCGTGGACGAGATCGCCAAGGCCCTTACGCCGAAGACCATCCTCATCTCGGTGATGTTCGCCAACAACGAGATCGGGACGATCCAGCCGGTGGCCGAGATCGGGAAACTGGCCAAGGAGAAGGGGATCCTCTTCCACGTCGACGCGATCCAGGCGGCCGGCAAGATTCCGGTGGATGTCGAGGCCATGGGCATCGACTTGCTGTCGGCCACCGCGCATTTGATGTACGGCCCCAAGGGCGTGGGCGCCCTGTACGTGCGCCGGAAGAACCCGCGCGTGCGTCTGGCTGCGATGATCGATGGCGGCGGGCACGAGCGTGGCATGCGCTCGGGCACCGTGCCGGTGCCGCTCGCGGTGGCGTTCGGCAGGGCCGCCGAGATCTGCCGCGAGGGGATGGCCGAGGAGGGCAAGCGGCTCGCCGCCCTGCGCGATCGGCTCCAGAATCTGATTCTCTCGAAAGTGGACGAGGCGTACGTGAACGGGCATTCGGAAAAGCGGCTCCCTCACAACCTCAACATCTCGTTCGCCTACGTGGAGGGCGAGTCGGTGCTGATGGGGCTCAACAAAGAGGTCGCTCTGTCCTCGGGCTCGGCCTGCACGTCGGCGACGCTCGAGCCGTCGTACGTCATCTCCGCGCTCGGGGTGGATTCCGAGCTGGCCCACTCCTCGATCCGATTCGGCCTGCACCGGTTCTCGACCGAGGAAGAGGTGGATTACGTCGGCCGGCGCACGGTGGAGGTGGTTCACCGGCTGCGCGAGATGTCGCCGCTCTATGAGATGGCTAAGGAAGGCGTGGACCTGAAATCGCTCCAGTGGAAAGCGGAATAGGCGCCGCCGGGGCGCCAGGAGGCGGGAGAGATCATGGCCTATAGCGACAAGGTGATTGACCACTACAGCAATCCCCGCAACGTGGGGTCCTTCGCCAAGGACACCCCAGGCGTGGGCACCGGGCTCGTCGGCGCGCCGGAATGCGGTGACGTGATGAAGCTGCAGATCAAGGTGAATGTCGAGACCGGGGTCATCGAGGACGCCAAGTTCAAGACCTTCGGCTGCGGCAGCGCCATCGCCTCGTCGAGTCTGGCGACTGAGTGGCTCAAGGGCCGGACGGTGGACGACGCGGCCAAGATCAAGAACACCGACATCGTCAACGAGCTCAAGCTGCCCCCGGTGAAGATCCACTGCTCCGTCCTGGCGGAGGACGCTATCAAGGCGGCCCTGGAGGATTACAAAGAGAAGTGGGCGAAGTCCGAAGCGCCGGCCGGCAAGAGCGCGTCTTAAGAGCGGAGGAATCGATCGTATGGCAATCACGCTGACGGAGAACGCGGCCAAACAGGTCAAGGAGCTGATGAAGGCGCAGCACCTGGAGAATGTGCATCTGCGCATGGGCGTCAAGGGGGGCGGCTGCTCGGGCCTGTCCTACTCGCTCGAGTTCGACAACGAGGTGGGCCCGCACGACAAGAAGTTCGACATCGACGGGATCCAGGTCGTCTGCGACGCCAAGAGCTACCTCTATCTCAACGGCACCACGCTCGACTACGTCCAGCAGGGACTGACGGGCGGATTCACGTTCGTCAACCCGAACGCCAAGTCGAGCTGCGGGTGTGGCACCTCGTTCTCGGCGTAGCGCCGGGGCTGTGGCATAGCCGCCGGGCGCGGATCCCGGCGAGGTGGCGGACAGCGCGAACGGGCCCCGGCGGGCCCGTTCTCATTTTGCGAGGGCCATGACCGACTATTTCGGGGTGTTCGGGCTGCCGCGGAAGCTCCAGGTGGACGGCGAGGCGCTGCAGCGCCGCTTCTACGAGCTGTCGCGCGAGCATCATCCGGACTTCCATCAAGGCGCCAGCGCCGCCCGGCAGGCCGAGATGCTCGAATCCTCCGCCCTCGTGAACCGGGCGTACCGGGCGCTGCGCGAGCCGCTGGCGCGCGTGGAGTACCTCATCGCGCTGGAGGAAGGACGCGAGACGAAAGAAGGCGATACGACGAAGCCAAAGGCGCCGATGGATCTCCTGGAGGAGATGCTCGAGGTGCAGGAAGCGCTCCAGGAGGCCAAGAGCTCCGGCCTCGATGATGCCGCGCGCGCCCGGCTCGGAGAGGAGCGGGAGCGGCTGCGGGCCCGTCAGGCGGCGGAAGAAGCCGCGCTGATCGCGCTCTTCCCCGAGTGGGATCAGGCGGTGGAAGCCGGCGGCGACCGGAAGCCCCTGCGCGAGACGTTCAAGACACACCTGGCGACGCGAGCCTACTTGAGAACCGTGATCGATGATCTGAGCGACGCGCTCGGAGAGGACCAGGACACGCATGTCTCGCATCGTCGGCATTGACCTGGGCACGACCAACAGTCTCGTCGCCTACGTGGACCAGGGGATCCCGAAGGCGATCCCCGACGCGGACGGGCGCGTGCTGCTGCCCTCGGTCGTGGCCTGGACGGACGAGGGAGTGCTTGTCGGCGAGACGGCGCGGCGCCAGCTCGCTAGGAACGCGGCACGCACCGTCTATTCGGTCAAGCGCCTCATGGGCAAGGGGTACGAGGACCTGAAGGGCGAGCTGCGGTACCTGCCCTTCGACGTCGTGCCCAGCGCCGAAGTCGTGAAGATCAAGATCGGGGACCGCGAGGTGACGCCGCCCGAGATTTCGGCCCATGTGATCCGCGCGCTCAAGCGGCGGGCGGAGGGCTTCTTCGGCGAGCCCATCGAGCGTGCGGTGATCACGGTGCCGGCCTACTTCAACGACAGCCAGCGTCAGGCGACCAAGGATGCCGGCCGCATCGCGGGGCTCGAGGTGCTGCGCATCGTGAACGAGCCCACGGCGGCCTCGCTGGCGTATGGGCTGCACAAGCTGGCCCAGGGCCTCATCGCGGTGTACGACCTGGGCGGGGGCACCTTCGACATATCGATCCTTCGCGTCAAGGACGGCATCTTCGAGGTGCTCGCGACCAATGGGGACACCCACCTCGGCGGCGACGATTTCGACCGCGCGATCGTGGAATGGCTCTTGGCCGATATCTCGCGGCGACACGGCGTCGATCTTTCGCGCGACGCCGAGGCGTTGCAAGAGCTTCGGCTGGGCGGCGAGGCGGCCAAGTGCCGGCTCTCGTTCGAGGAGCGGACGACCCTGACGATCCCGTTCGAGCGCTTCACCTACAGCCGGGAGATCACGCGGGCCGAGATCGAATCCCTCGTGGCGCCCCTGATCGAGGCCACGCTCGGCCCCTGCCGCCTGGCGCTCAAGGACGCCGGGCTCGTCCCCGAGCAAGTGGACGAGGTAGTCCTCGTGGGTGGCTCGACGCGGATGCCGCTGGTCCGACGGCGGGTGCGGGAGGTGTTCGGAAAGACACCCCACAGCCAGCTCAACCCGGACGAAGTGGTGGCCTTGGGCGCGGCCGTTCAGGCCCAAATCCTTGCCGGCGGCATCACCGATATGCTGCTGCTGGACGTGACCCCGCTGAGCCTGGGGATCGAGACACTGGGCGGCATCGTCAGCGTGCTGATTCCGCGGAACACGACCATCCCGACCATGGCGAAAGAGTATTTCACCACCTCCGTGGATGGGCAGACGGCGGTGGACATGCACGTGGTGCAGGGCGAGCGCGAGCTCGCGAAGGACAATCGCTCCCTGGCGCGGTTCGACCTGGCGGGGATTGACCCCATGCCGGCGGGCATGCCGAAGATCGAGGTGACCTTCCTCATCGACGCCAACGGCATCCTGCAGGTCCAGGCCAAGGAGCTGCGCACAGGCAAGGCGGCGTCCATCGAGGTCAAACCGACCTATGGGCTCACCGAGGAGCAGGTGGAGCGGATGGTGGAGGACTCCTTCGCCTATGCCGAGGCCGATGTCAATGCGCGGCTGCTAATCGAGACGCGGACCGAGGCCGACACGGTGATCAATCACGTGGCGCGGGCGCTCCGGCAGGCCGGCGCCCTGGCCAGCGCGGAGGAGCGCGCCCGGATCGATGCGGCGCTCGCCGCGCTCCGCGAGGCGCGCGGGGGCACGAACCGGGACAGCATCCGCGAGTGCACGGTCGAGCTCAACCAGGCGACGGCGCCGCTCGCCGACCGGATGATGGAGGCGGCGATCAAGCGGGCCGTCACGTCGCGGCGGGCGGACGAGATTCTGGAGAAGAAGTGATGGCGGTGCACAAGCTGACCTTCCTGCCGCAGAACGTGACGGTCGAGGTGGACGACAGCAAGTATCCGCTGGCCGATCACGGCAAGCCCGGGTCGGTGCTCGACATCGCGCTGGCCAACAATATCCACCTCGAGCATAACTGCGGCGGGAGCTGCGCCTGCACGACCTGCCACGTGGTGGTCCGGGAGGGAGAGCAGAACCTCTCGCCGATGGAGCAGGACGAGGAGGATCGCCTGGATACGGCGGAAGGGTTGACGTTGCACTCCCGGCTGGGGTGTCAGGCGGTGGTCCGCGGGGACGTCGTCGTCGAGATCCCCAAGTAGGGCCGGAGGCGCGCATGACGTGGACAGACGCCGAGGACATCGCGCTGGCATTGACGGAGCATCACCCGGACGTGGATCCGCTGACGGTGCGCTTCACCGATCTTCACAAGTGGGTGATCGCCCTTCCGGGCTTCACCGGCGACCCGAAGGGCTCCAACGAGGGAATCCTCGAGGCCATTCAGATGAAGTGGGTCGACGAGTACAGGGATCGGTAGCTACCAGGTGATCACATGATCGGCTTCGAAGATCAGATCCAGGAGGGCGGAGTAATCGAGGTCGCCCGCGCCGAGCCGATGCACGATCACGGCGTCCGGCAGACTGGCAGACGCCGCGCCGTCGAGGAGCACCACCGTGACAGTGGCCTCCGCCTCGCGGCTGTTCTCCTCGATCACAGGCCGGGCGAGCGCCGCCGAGTCGCCCTTGAGCAGATGGAGGAAGCGCGCCATCAGAAGACGAGGAAGCGCGAGGCCTTCGGCACCAGCGCCGCGATGTCCCGGGCGGTCATGGGAATCACCGGGTGGCCGTCGGGGTTCCAGCGCGGGTCCACGGGCAGCGCCGACTGCTCGATGTGGAACGGAATCCCGAGCTTCTGGAGCGAGGCCCGGAACTTGGCGATGTCGTCGCCGTCCACGAGATCGTCCGTGTCCTCATCGAGCAGGTGGACCGCCGGGCCCGTAAGCACGACGGTGACGGAGTTCTCACCGGCCACGACGCCGAGCGCGATGCGCATGGCTTCGTTGGCGCGATGGGACGCGCGCGGGTCTTCCGATATGATGACGAGCGTCGGCTGCCCCGAACTCACGGAGCTAGTTCAGCGACAAGAAGCGATCCGTCCCATTGATGAGATCGGTCAGCACCACGAGGCCGCAGTTGGTGGCCTTGTCGGAGAGCGGCAGCCGGCGCTTCTGGCAGCCGTAGGCGCACACGAACAGCTTGAGGCCGCGATCGGCCAAGGCCTGCAGGCGCGGGTCCTCGACGGCCGCGACGGCATCGTCGATGAGGTAGAGGTAGACGTCCGCGCCTCGATCGAGCGCCGCGTTCGAGAGGCCAAGCGCAGTCTCGAGATTAGGATGCACGGGCGCGGTCGACACCATGAGGCCGAGTTTTCTTTTCGCGAGATCCATTCGGGCGTCAGGGTAACATCATGACAGGAGAGCGTCAATGAACCGGCGAGTCTACCTCGATCACAACGCGTCCACCCCGGTGCATCCCGAGGTGGTGGAGGCGATGTTGCCGTACTTCGGCGAGCGGTTCGGCAATCCGTCCAGCGTCCATGCCTTCGGCCGCGATGCCCGCGAGGGTCTCGAGACGGCTCGCGAGCAGATCGCCCACTTCCTCCGCGTGGGGAAAGAGGAGATCGTCTTCACCTCGGGCGGCACCGAGTCGGACAACATGGCCGTCAAAGGCGTCGCCCTGGCACGGCGCCGGGGCCACATCATCACCTCGCAGATCGAGCACCACGCGGTGCTGCGCGCCGTCCAGTACCTCGAAACGCTCGGCTTCGAGGCGACCTACCTGCCGGTGGACCCGCAGGGGATGGTGAACCCCGACGACGTGCGCCGCGCGCTGCGCCCGGACACCATCCTGATCACGATTATGCACGCGAACTCGGAGGTCGGCACCATCGAGCCGGTGGCCGAGATCGGCTGCATCGCGCGCGAGCGCGAGATCCCGTTCCACGTCGACGGCGTGCAGACGTTCGGCAAGGTGCCGATCGACCTCGACGCCTTCGGCATCGACCTCCTGTCGTTTTCGAGCCACAAGATCTACGGCCCCAAGGGCGTTGCGGGCCTGTACATCCGCAAGGGCACGAAGATGGTGTCGGTGCAGCACGGCGGCGAGCATGAGCGCCGCCGCCGGGCCGGCACCGAGAACGTGGCTGGGATCGTGGGCTTCGGCAAGGCGGTGGATGTGCGGGCCCGCGAGATGGCAGAGGAAGCCGTTCGCGTGACCGCATTGCGGAACCGCCTCTGGGAGGGGATCAGCGCGCGGGTTCCCGAGGTGCGCCTGAACGGCCATCCGACGCAGCGACTTCCCGGCACGTGCAACCTGTGCTTCAGGCATGTCGAATCCGAGTCGATCGTGCTGGGCCTGGATCTGAAGGGCATTGGCGTCTCCGCCGGCTCGGCGTGCACCTCGGGCAGCGTCGAGCCGTCCTACGTGCTCGTGGCCATGGGGGTGCCGCTCGACTGGGCCATGGGCTCCGTGCGCTCCTCGCTTGGCCGCGGCACCACGGCCGAAGACATCGACTACGTCATCGAGTGCGTGGAGCCGCTGGTCGCCAAGCTACGGAACGCAATGCCGGCTCGGGCGTAGTTGGGGTACAGCGCGGCGCTCATCGACCACTTTCGCAACCCGCGGAATGCCGGTATGATGCGCGATCCGGACGGCGTGGGGGAGAGCGAGTACCGGGAGTGCATGGATCTGGCGCGCTTCTACCTGCGCGTGCGCGAAGGGCGGGTGGTGGAGGCGCGGTTTCAGACCTACGGCTGCGGTCCGACGATCGCCGCCTCGAGCGCCGCCACGGAGCTTGCGGCGGGCCGCCGGTTGGAAGATCTTGCCGAGCTGCCCGAGGCGCGCGTGCTCGACGCGGTGGGCGGGCTGCCCGACGACCGGCGCCACGCGGCTCAGGTGGTGGCTCTGGCGATGCGGGCGGCGGCGCGAGACGCGCTCGACCGGCAGGGGAAGGGATGAGGGGGACGACATGTTTGAACGGATGAAACGAGACATGCGCGCGGCGCTGGAGCGCGATCCCGCCGCACGCTCCGCGCTGGAGGTGGCGCTCTGCTATCCGGGCGTTCACGCCATCTGGATCCATCGAGTCGCGCATGGGCTGTGGATGCGCGGCTGGCGTGTCACGGCTCGGTTCGTGTCTCACGTCGGCCGCTTCATGACCGGGATCGAGATTCATCCCGCGGCGCGGCTGGGTGAGGGGCTATTCATCGATCACGGCATGGGCGTGGTGATTGGCGAGACCGCCGAAGTGGGGGAGAACGTCACGATTCTCCATGGAGTGACCTTGGGCGGCACCAGCCTCAAGCGCGAAAAGCGCCATCCGACCCTCGGCGACAACGTGGTGGTGGGCGCAGGGGCCAAGATTCTCGGTGCCTTCACCATCGGTGCCGGCAGCCGGATCGGCGCCGGATCGGTGGTGGTCCGCGAGGTGCCGGAGAACTCCGTTGTGGTCGGGGTGCCCGGCCGGGTAACATTCCGTGACGGCCAGCGGGTGGCCGGTCAGATCGATCTAAACCAGGTAGACCTGCCCGACCCGCTGGCGCGCACGCTCGAGGAATTGGTCGGGCGGATTCATCAGCTCGAAGCGGAGATCGAGCGGCTGAAGAAGGTGACCGAGGCCGATAGAAGCGAGCGGTCCTAACCCGACAGACGGAGGGAGACTGGACGTGGTGCCCAAGGACACGATGAGCGTGCAGGAAGCTTCTCGCTACCTCGCGATAGACGAGCAGACGATTGCCCGCATGGCGGCCGAGCGCCGCATTCCGGCCCTCGAGCACGAAGGGCAGTGGATCTTCTCCAAGAAATCCATTGATAAGTGGCGCGGGCGGCAGCCTCGCTGCTGAGCGCCTGACCTGCAGGTCGTGCTGGACCGCGACGCCGCCTGGAGCATTCTTACTGAGTTCACCAAGTCCGACAGCCTTCGTAAACACGCCCTGGCGGTCGAGGCCTCAATGCGCGCCTATGCTGGCCGCTACGGCGCCGATCCGGAGAGCTGGGGCATGGCGGGCATGCTCCACGATTTCGACTACGAAGCGCATCCGACGGCGCCCCGTCATCCCATGAAAGGCGCTGAGATTCTGCTGGCCCGGGGTGTTCCGGACTCGGTGGTCTACGCCATCCTGGCGCATGCCGACTATTCCGGCTATCCCCGGCACGCGCTGCTCGATCGGGGATTGTACGCCTGTGACGAGCTCTCGGGCTTCGTGACGGCGTGCGCGCTCGTGAGGCCGGGCCGCACCATCGCCGGCCTCGAGGTCGGCTCGGTCAGGAAGAAGCTCAAGGACAAGGCATTCGCCCGTACTGTCAATCGCGACGACGTCTACCGGGGCGCCGAGGAGCTTGGCGTGGACCTGGACTCGCACATCAGCTTTGTCGTCGGCGCCCTCACGGCCGTCGCTCCACGCATCGGCCTCGGCTAACGGTCACCCGAGGCTCCTCCGGTGCCCGCGGACGGAGATCGCGCCCGCACGATCGTCCACGTGGACATGGACGCGTTTTACGCGTCCGTCGAGCAGCGCGACCGCCCGGAGCTCTCCGGCCTTCCCGTCATCGTCGGCGCCGACCCTCGCGGGCGCGGTGTGGTATCGGCCGCCTCCTACGAAGCCCGCCGCTTCGGCGTCCACTCGGCCATGCCGATCGGCCGCGCCGCGCGGCTCTGCCCTCACGGAGTCTTCCTGCCCGTGGACATGGCCAAGTACGCCCGGGTGTCCCGGCAGATCATGGCCATCCTCGCCGACTTCACGCCCCTGCTCGAGCCCGTCTCGATCGATGAGGCGTTCCTGGACGTGACAGGATCGCGGACGCTGCTCGGTGACGGTGGGGCCATCGCGCGGGAGATCAAGTCGCGCATCGGAGACGAGGCACATCTCACGGCCTCGGTCGGCGTGGCTTCGAATAAGTTCGTCGCCAAGATCGCTTCCGATCTCCGCAAGCCGGACGGCCTCGTCGTGGTGCCGCCGGGCGGGGAGGCCGACTTCCTGGCGCCCCTGCCAATCTCGCGGCTCTGGGGCGTTGGCCGGGTGACGGCCTCCGGGCTCGACTCCATGGGCATCCGCACCATCGCCCAGCTGGCCGCGACCCCTCTCGGCCACCTCGAGGCGCGCTTCGGCGGTGGCGCCGTCTCGCTGCTGGCGCTCGCCCGCGGGCAGGATGACCGCCCGGTCGAGCCATTCACGCCTCCCAAGTCGATGGGGGCCGAAGAGACCTTCGACGCCGACCACCGGGACGTCGCGCGGCTCCGCGCCACGCTGCGCGCTCAGGCCGAGCGCGTGGCGCGCGAGCTCCGCGCCGAGGGCTACGCCGGGCGCACGCTGACACTCAAGCTTCGCTTCGCCGACTTCTCGACCATTACGCGCAGTCACACGGGCGATCCCACCCAGGACGGTCTGCGGATCTTCCAGGAAGCCCTGGCGCTCTTCGAGCGCATCACGCTCGGCCAGCCCATCAGGCTGATCGGCCTGTCCGTGTCGGAGCTTGGACCCGCGGGCGCGGGCCAGCTCTCGCTGCTCGATCCCGACGTCGAGCGCCGCGAGCGATTGGCGAGGGCGCTGGATCGGCTCGCCGAGCGCTTCGGGGAGGACTCCATTCGTCCGGCGAGCCTGCTGACCGAACCAGAGAGGCGCCATCAGGGGGGGCCGGCGGGAGACGCGGAGGACACGGCGGAGCCCACTGGCAGTTAAGGTCGTTGACTTTGCAAGGTGCGGTTTCCTATACTCGGCTCACTTTTCCGAGGATTCCGGCCCCGTCCGCGGACCGGAAAATGCGGGGCTCGGGCGCCACACCCCCATGAAGGAGGCTCACCGATGAGGATCAGAGTATTCGGAGCAGCGCTGCTCATCCTGGCCGTGGCCGTCACGCAGGCGCTGGCCCAGCCCAAGGCCCCGGGCGTCACCGACACGGAAATCACCATCGGGATCACCACCCCGCTGTCTGGTCCCGCCGCGGCCTGGGGCAATACGGGCGTGGCCGCCGAGGCGTGGAGCCGGTACGTCAATGACCAGGGCGGCATCCACGGACGGAAGATCAAGATCGTGATGAAGGACGACGGCTACAATCCGGGCCGCGCCGTGGCCAACCTGAAGGAGATGAAGGACGCGGCCTTCCTGACCGTGGGACTGCTGGGCTCGGCCGTGCTCAACGCCGCTAAGGACGACGTGGCCGAGTACAAGTTCCTCACGATCAATCCCTACGGCAACCCTGCCATCTGGGCCAGGCAGCCCAAGGACAAGCTCCGCTACGTCTTCGTAAACTACCCGGACTACGTCGACGAGGGTGACTTCCTGAGCACCTTCGCCGTCAACAAGCTTGGAGCGAAGAAAGTGGCGGTGTTCCACCAGAACGACGAGTACGGCAAGGGCGGCCTCGAGGGCGTCAACCGCGGCCTCAAGAACGCGGGCGGCAAGGCGGCCCTGGCCGCGGCCGTATCCTATGAGATCTCGGACCGCGAGCTGGGCACCCATGCGCTCAAGCTCAAGGAGTCCGGCGCCGACGCGATCGTCATCTATTCCACGATCACCCACGGCGCCAACATCGTGAAGGAGATGGCCAAGGTTGGCTACCGGCCCAAGGTGGTCGCCTCCTTCCCGCTCGGCGACTACCTCATTATGTACAAGCTGCTTGGCGAGCTGTGGGAAGGCGCCCACTTCGCGGGCCTTCAGGCCACCGCGGATGAGCCGGCCGGCAAGAAGATTCTGGAGATCGTCACGAAGTACGAGCCCAAGCTCATCGGCAAAGAGAACACGGCACTCACGGGGTCGGCGGCCATGATGCTGGCGCTCGAGGGGATCCGGCGGGCCGGCCGAAATCTCAACCGCGAGAGCTTCGTCGAGGGCATGGAGGGCCTCAAGAACTTCGACAGCATGGGCGTGACGGCGCCGATCACCTTTGGGCCAAATCAGCACCACGGGCTGAATGCCGTGCGTCTGATGCGGGCGGATAAAGCGGCGAACAACTCCTACACCGTGGTCGCGCCGTACCAGCTCTTCAAGCCGCACTTCTAGGCGCGGGCCCTGGCCGCGCCCGCTGAAAACCCGGGGGAGAGCCGCGTCCGGCTCTCCCCCGGTCTTTGCCGAGGAGACCGCCCATGAGACTGCACATCGCCCTCGTCTGAGAATGGGAGGACTGCTCGAGGTCAGGGACGTTTCGCTGAGCTTCGGCGGGATCAATGCCCTCCAGGAGGTCGGGGTCGCCATCGTGGAAGGGGAGACCCTCGCCGTTATCGGCCCCAACGGCTCCGGAAAGACCTCGCTCTTCAACTGCGTCACCGGCATCTACCGGCCTACCGCGGGCGCCATCGACTTCCGGGGCGCGAGCCTGCTGAGCCGCTCGCCGGACGAGATCACTCGGCTTGGCATCGCCCGCACCTTCCAGAACCTTCGCCTCTTCCACAACATGACGGTGCTCGACAACATCATGGTGGGACGGCACCTGCACTTCAGGAAGAACTTCCTGGCCGGCGTCCTCCGCCTCCGGGCGGAGGAGATCGGCCACCGGCGACGCTGCGAGGAGATCATCGAGTTCCTCAACCTCGAAGTCGTGCGTAAGACGCGCGCGGCCGACTGCCCCTACGGCGTCCAGAAGCGGGTGGAGCTGGGACGGGCGCTGGCCACGGAGCCCTCGCTGCTGTTACTCGACGAGCCCGTATCCGGGCTCACTCAGGAGGAGAAGGAAGAGTTCGCGTACTGGATCCATGAGATCCGCGGCCGCTTCCGCATCACGGTGCTGCTGGTCGAACACGACCTTCGCATCGCGTCGAGGCTGGCGGGACGGATGGTCGCGCTGGACCACGGGGTCAAGATCGCTGAGGGGACGCCGGCCGAAGTACAACGTCACCCCGAAGTGATCAAGGCGTACCTGGGAGAGTGATCGTGCAAGCCCCCTCACCCTGCCCTCTCCCCCAGTGGGGGAGAGGGGAGCAAGGCCGCGACGCATGACGGCGCTGCTCAAGGTCTCCAGTATCGAGACGCTCTACTTTGACCGCATCTACGCGCTGTTCGGCGTCTCGCTTGAGATCCAGGAAGGCGAAATCTACACCGTCCTCGGCCCCAATGGAGCGGGGAAGACCACGCTGCTCAAGACCGTCGCCGGGCTCCTCAAGGATCAGCCGAAGAAGGGCGAGATCTTCTTTCGGGGCCGGCGCATCGACGGCTGGCAGCCCGAGGCGGTCGCGCGGCTCGGCGTCGTCTACGTGCCCGAGGACCGCGGGCTCTTCCGCGAGCTCACGGTGGCGGAGAATCTCGAACTCGGCCTCTGGGGCCGCCGGGACGACGGCGTCAGGAAGGACCTGGACTTCGTCTTCGACATGTTCCCCATCCTCAAGGAGCGCGCGCGCCAGGAGGCCGAGACACTCTCGGGCGGCGAGCAACAGATGCTGGCGCTCGGGCGGGCCATGCTGCGGCGCCCGCGGTTGCTGATGCTCGACGAGCCCTCGTTGGGACTGGCGCCGCGCGTGGCCAAGACCGTCTACGAGGCGCTGGGCACCATTAGCCACACCGGCACCACCATTTTGCTGGTGGAACAGAACGCGCGGCTGGCCCTGGGCGTCGCCCAGCGCGGCGCCATCCTGGAGGCCGGCCGCCTGGTGCTCGAGGGGACGGCGCGCGAGCTGATGGGAAACGAGGATGTGCGCGAGGTCTATCTCGGAGTGGGCGGAGCCGAGACCTCGGCGAAGGGATGGCGGCTCTACCGTAAGAGGAGGAGATGGTAATGACCAACACCGGGGCTCGGACGCTGCCGGCGCTGTTCGCCGAGCAGGTGGTGCGGCAGGGGGACCGCCTGGCCATTCGCTTCAAGGAATATGGGGTCTGGCACCGGGTCTCCTGGCGCCAGTACGGGGAGCAGGTGGACAAGGTGGCGGCGGCGCTCCTCGCCTTCGGCCTGCGCCGGCAGGAGAACGTGGCCGTGCTCGGCGAGAACCGCCTCGAATGGCTCTACTGCCACCTTGGCATCCAGACGGCCGGCGGCGCCACCTGCGGCATCTATCCCACCTCAGCGCCCGAGCAGATCCAGTACCTGCTGAACCACTCGGAAGCCCGCCTCCTCTTCGTCGAGAACGAGGAGCAGCTCGACAAAACGCTCGCGATCCTCGGCGACACGCGGGTGGAGCGTGTCGTGGTCTGGGACGCCAAGGGCCTCTGGGGTTTCGTCGACGAGCGCGTCGTCTTCTTCGACGATTTCCTCAAGCAGGGGCTGGCCTATGCCGAGTCCCGCCCGGGCGCGGTCGAGGAGCGCCGCCGCGCAATCAGGCCCGAGGACACGGCCATGATCATCTACACCTCGGGCACCACCGGGCCGCCCAAAGGCGCCATGCTCTCGCATGCCTCCATCATCTGGGGTACCCACGCCGGGCAGAAGGTCAATCCGGTGAGCGAGCGAGATGAGGTCGTCTCCTACCTGCCCTTCGCCCACATCTACGAGAACCTTATCTCGGTGTTCGGCGCGATCCGGGCTGGCTATGTCGTCAACTTCGTCGAGAGCATGGACACGCTCTTCCAGAATCTCCGCGAGGTCTCGCCGACCTACTTCGGCAGCGTGCCGCGCATCTGGGAGAAGCTGGCCTCGACGGTAGATCTGCGCATGGACGACTCAACGTGGCTCAAGCGCCGCCTCTACCGGGCGGCGGTCGCCATCGGCCGCCGCTACGCGCGGGTCAAGTACACGGCTAGCGGCCCGCCGCTCGGGCTCGCGCTACTCTATCGCCTGGCCTACTGGGCCGTGCTGCTGCCGCTCAAGCGCCGGCTGGGCTTCGACCGCATCCGCATCGCCGTCTGCGGCGCCGCGCCGGCCTCGCCGGAGCTCTTCGAGTACTACCATGCCCTCGGCATCCCCCTCATCGAGGGCTACGGCATGACCGAGTCCACGGGGGTGATCTCGCTCAACCCCGTCGCCCGCCCGCGGGTCGGCACGGTGGGGGCGCCGCTGCCGGGCGTCGAGGTGAAGCTGGCCGAGGACGGCGAGATCCTCACGCGCGGCCCCCACGTCTTCAAGGGCTACTTCAAAGACTCTGAGCTGACCGCACAGACGATCGACGCGGACGGCTGGCTACACACGGGGGACGTGGGCGGCTGGGACGACGGCTACCTCAAGATCATGGACCGCAAGAAGGACATCATCATCACCGCCGGCGGCAAGAACATCACCCCCGCCTACATCGAGAACAAGCTCAAGTTCAGTCCCTACATCCAGGACGCCGTGGTCATCGGCGACAAGCGCAAGTTCGTCTCCGCCCTGATCCTGGTCGACGAGGACAACGTCACCAAATTCGCCCAGGACCACCGGATCCCGTTCACCACCTTCCAGGACCTCACCCAGAACCCCGAGGTGGTCCGGCTCATCGAAGGCGAGGTGGACAAGGTCAATAAAACACTGTCCCAGGTGGAAAGCGTCAAGAAGATCGCGCTCCTGCCGCGGCGCTTCTACGAAGAGGAGGGCGACGTGACCCCGACGAAGAAGGTCAAGCGCCGGTCGCTCGAGACGCGCTACGCCGACCTGATCAAGAGCCTCTACAAGGATTGAATGGATCTCATCGAATCGTACCGGGAGGACCTCCGCTTCGCGCGGAAGACCTCCACGCGGGCACTGCTGTTCCTGCTGTTGTCGGCGGTGGCCGTCGTCCCGTGGGTGGCGCCCGAGTCCACCGTCTTCCGGCTCACCTTGGTGGCGCTCTACGCCATCGGCGTGATGGGCCAGAACCTCCTCATCGGCTACACGGGGCAGATCTCCTTCGGCCAGGCGGGCTTTCTGGCCATCGGGGCCTTCGCGTTCGGCCACATGCGGATCTGGGGCGCGCCCTTCCTCGTGGCGCTCGGCGGCGCCGGGCTGCTGGCAGCGCTAGCGGGCGTCGTCGTGGGATTCCCCTCGCTGAGGCTCAAGGGCCCGTACCTGTCCATCGCGACCCTGGGCTTCGGCGTCGCCGTCTACCAGGTGTTCGTCAACTGGGAGGTGCTCTCGGGCGGGCGCTCCGGCCTGGCCATCGCCAAGCTCACGCCGATGCTTGGGCTGTCGAGCAACCGCTATGAGTACTACGTCTACGTGCTGCTGCTGGCGCTGTTCACGCTGGCGACCTACAACCTCATCTCCTCCTACGTGGGCCGCGCCTTCATTGCCATCCGGGATTCCGACATCGCCGCCGAGGTCAACGGGATCAACCTCACGCGCTACAAGCTGCTGGCCTTCGCCATCTCGTCCTTTTACACGGGCGTCCACGGGGCGCTCTACGCCCAGGTGCTCGGGCACATCGAGCCCCAGATCTTCAATATCGGGGAATCGCTGACCCTGTTCGTGGCCGTGATCATCGGTGGCGTGGCCTCCGTCGAGGGCGCTCTCCTGGGCGCGGTCTTTGTCCAACTGGTGCCGCACTGGCTGGGCCTGCTCAACCTGCGCGAGCTCGTGCCGGTGGTCTTCGGCGTGGCCATCCTGGTTGTCCTCATGTTCGAGCCGCTGGGGCTGTTCGGCCGCTGGCTCAAGACGCGCCTCTACTTCCAGCTCTGGCCCTTCCGCTGATGGAGAAGCTGCTCCAGTACACGCTCAGCGGCTTCTCGGCGGGGAGCCTGTACGCCCTGGTGGCCCTCGGCATCGTGCTGATCTACCGGTCCACGCGGGTGCTCAACTTCGCCCACGGCAACATCGCCACCATCGCGACCTTCGTCTCCTTCTCGCTGCTCTCAAATCGCTACCCGTTCCCGGTGGCGCTGGCCGCGAGCCTGCTGGTGGGCGCCGCCATCGGGATCGCCTTCTACTTCACCGTGCTGGTCCGGGCCCAGCGCGAGGGCGCCAACCTGCTGGGCATGGTCATCCTGACGCTGGGCCTGGCCCTCATCCTGGAAGGGGTCGTGGTCTACGTGTGGGGTGCCGAGCCCGTGGCCCTGCCGTTCCCCATCTCGGACACGAAGACCTACAAGCTAGGCCTCGTGGTGGTGAGCCAACTCTCCCTGGCCACCATGGCCGCGGGGCTCGTCGGCAGCGTGCTGCTCTACCTCCTCGTGCAGAAGACCCGGCTCGGGCTCGCCATGCGGGCGACCTCGGAGAACGTGATGGCGGCCCAGACGCTCGGCATCCCGACCCGATTGGTGCTCTCCGTGTCCTGGGGCGCGGCCTCAGCGCTCGGAGTGGTCGCCGGCATCTTCCTGGCCCCGGCCCTCCTGCTCGACCCGCAGTTCATGCTCGATCCCTTCCTCAAGGGTTTCGCCGCCGCTGTGCTGGGCGGGCTCAACAGCCTGCCGGGCGCGGTGGTGGGCGCGCTCATCCTGGGAGTGGCCGAGAGCCTGACGGGCGCCTATCTCACCATCCAGTTCAAGAACACCCTGGCCTTTGTCGTCATCATCGTGGTCCTGTTAATCCGCCCCGAGGGCCTGCTGGGCAAGGAGTTCAAGGAGCGAGTCTGAGGGGTCGGCTCGCCGGCCGCGCGGCGGGGAAGGGGCGTATTGACTCCGACATGTTGCGGGTGTATTCGGGCAGCGCGCGTCAGCAGAACGGATCGGTGCGAGAACCTGACAGTCGAGGAGGACAAGAGCCATGCGAAGCAACCGCCGCCAGCCTCTCTTCGCCAACATGCTCGCCTGCGCAGTTTTCACGATCGGTGTGTGGTGGGCGCCGGCCGATGTCCAGGGCCAGATCGTCATGAAGGTCGCCACCGTCAACGCGGGCGAGAGTCCGCGGAACTCCGCCGCCTATGAGTTCGCCCGGGCGGTGACGGAGAAGTCCAAGGGCCGAATCAAGGCCGAGGTCTATATCAACAACCAGCTCGCGCGGGGAGAAGGGGCGACGCTGGAGGGCGTCCAGCTCGGAACGATCGACGTCGCCCCGGTGGGCAGCGCGCCGATCGGCGGGATCTTCGAGCCGGCCTACCTGCCGCTGGACCTGCCGTTCCTCTGGTCGAGCCGCGAGCAGGTGTGGAGGGTGATGGACGGGCCCATCGGCCAGGAGCTGTTCAAAAAGATGGAGGCCAAGGGAGTGAAGGGGCTGTGTTTTGGCGGCGGTTGGGGCTTCCGGAACATGCAGTCCAACAAGCGGCCCATCTACACCCCGGACGACATGAAGGGGCAGACGGTCCGCGTGCAGGAGTCCCCGATCTACGTGGCCATGATGAAGCAGCTCGGCGCCAATCCCGTGCCCATGCCGTGGGGCGAGGTGTACCTGGCCATGAAGCAGGGTACCGTGGACGCGATGGAGACCCCGGTGTTCACGGTGGTCTCCGATAAGTTTTACGAAGTGACGAAGTATTACTCGCTGACCAAGCATACGTATCCGCCGATCTCCTGGTTCACCAACCTGAAGAAGTATCAGGCGCTGCCGCCGGATCTCCGCCAGGCGGTCGACGAGGCGGGCAAGGCCGCCTGCGCGATGGATCGGAAGGCGGAGATCGAAAAGGAGAAGACCGACCTCGAATTCATCAAGAAGGCTGGTGTCCAGGTCAACGAGGTCAATGACCTGAAGGCGTTCCAGCAGCGCATGGGACCCGCCTACGATGTGGTCACCGCCAAGGTGGGCAAGGAGTGGATGGACCGGATCACGGCGGCCGTGAAGGCGGCGCAGTAGCCGCGTGCTCCGGACCGCGCTGGCCTCAGGCGTGGAGTGGGTCTGCCTGGTCCTGATGGCGATCCTCGCCGTGGACCTCATGCTCGGCGTCTTCTCTCGTTACGTGCTGGCCAGTACGTTCACGTGGTACGACGAGATCGCGCGGGCGTGCTTCGTGTGGGTGGTATTCCTCGGGGCGGCGGTGGGCGTCAAGCGCGGCGCCCACTTCCGCCTCCACCTGCTGATCGATCGGTTCTCACCGCGATTTCGGTTGGGCGCCGGCGTGTTCGGCTGGCTCGTGGTCATCGCCTTCTCGCTGGCTCTGCTCCAGCAGGGGTGGGCGTTCGCCGAGCTCGGGTGGGCGCAGCAGACGCCCGTCATGGGGATCTCGAAGGCTTGGATCTATGCCGCCATGCCCGTTGGTGGTGCGCTGATGATCCTCTACAGTGTGGCACCCCTCTGGCGCGCGATGCGCGAGTGCTTCGCGTGATCGCGCTGACGGCCTTGAGCTTCCTGGTGCTGCTCTTGCTGGCGGTGCCCGTCGCCTTCACCGTTGGCATGGCGGCCTTCCTCGGCTTGTGGTGGAGCGGCGCCTACCCACTCACGATCATCATTCAGCAGGTATTCCTTTCCGTAGACTCCTTTGTCCTCCTCGCGATCCCGCTGTTCATCCTGGCCGGCGCGCTCATGGAAACGGGTGGCATCGCGGTCCGGCTCGTGCGCTTCGCTCAAGCCCTGGTGGGCTGGATCCGCGGCGGGCTCGCCATGGCCGTCGTCGTCGCCGAGTACATCTTCTCCGGCATCTCCGGCTCCACGATCGCGGACGTCTCCGCGATCGCGGCGACCATGATCCCGCCGATGACTCGCGCCGGGTACCGGCCTGAGGAGGCCGTGAGCGTGGTGGCGGCGGCCTCGGCCATGGGGATCCTGGTGCCGCCGTGCATCCTCATGATCGTGATCGGCTCGATCGCCAACGTGTCGGTGGCCGCGCTGTTCGTCGGGGGGTTCATCCCGGCCATCGTCCTCGCGACCGCGATCATGGTCTACATCTATGTGCAGGCGCGCCGCGGTGGGGCGGCGCCGACTCAGTGGGCGGGCCTCCGCGACCTCGGGCGGAGCTTCGTGGGTGCGCTGATCCCGCTGGGCCTGCCTGCCATCATCTTCGGCGGCATCCTCGGCGGTGTCTTCACTCCGACCGAGGCCGCGGCCGTCGCCGTCTTCTACGCCGCTATCGTCGGGCTGTTCGTGTATCGCGAGATCCGGTGGTCCCAGCTGCCGGAGATCCTCATCCAGAGTGCGGTGGTAACCGCAGCGGTCTGCTTTCTGTTGGGGACGGCCGCGGTGGTGGCGTGGATCCTGGCGGTCCAACAAGTGCCGGCCGCGTTACTCCGGACGATGACGGCCCTGTCGGCGGGTCCGACGGCCTTTCTCATCGTCACGGCGCTGCTCTTCATCGTGCTGGGTGCCGTGCTCGAGGGTTTGCCCGCCGTCGTGATTCTGCTGCCGACCTTCCTGCCGGTGGTCAAGCAGTTCAACATCGACCTCGTTCATTACGCCATCGTGGTCGTGGCGGCGACGGGCATCGGCCTATTCCTGCCCCCCATCGGCGTCGGTCTCTTCATCTCGTGCGGAATCGCCAAGATCAGCGTCGATCGCGCAGTCCGGCCTATGATCCCCTACGTCCTCTTCCTTTGCATCGGACTGCTGCTCGTGATCCTCTTCCCGTGGCTCACCCTCGTCCTGCCTCGGCTCTTCGGACTGTAGACGCCCGCAACGCTCAGCCACGGTCCCAAGGGGTCCCGTTTGCCTTCTCGGGCCGCTTCGGCTAGTATGGCTGAACGACGGTTCATTTTCCTGGGGGTTAGTAATGGAACGTCCAATCGCCTACGACAAGCTGGCGCGCGAGGACCGAATGGTCCGGATGCGGGCGCGCGATGTCGCTCAGCTCAAGATCGATCAGGGGCTGCCGCCGTTCCCCGACCTGTTCTCCCGCGAGTCCATCAAGGAGCGCGTCCACGGCATCATGGTCGGCGAGCTGCAGGCGATGGAGGGCGCGGGCCGCACCGTCTGCGACTTTCCCGACGCGCCCTGGGAGTTCACCATGGACATGGCGCGCCAGGTCTGGGACGAGTCGCGGCACGTCGACATTTATATCCGGCTCCTCGACCATCTGGGTGGCTATATCGGCGAGTTCCCCGAAACCACCATCCTCTGGCGCTGCGCCTGCGCCGAAGATGCCGCCGCCCGCGTGGCCGGGGTCAACCGCGGGCTCGAGGGTCTCGCCTGCGACGTCTTCAATCAGCTGGTCCATATCGCCCGGAAGATCGGCGATCCGATTCTCGAGCGCGCGGTGGACTTCGTGCTCGCCGACGAGATCACCCACGTGCGCATGGGCTCGAAGTGGCTGACCAAGCTCACAGAGGGCGACCCGGAACGGCGGCGGAAGGCCATCGAGTTCCAGGAGAGCATCGACGAGCGCTTCAACTTGGGCGGCATCCGGCGCGACGGCGACCATGAGGCAGTGCCCATCTCCATCGCCAAGGAAGCGCGGGAGCTGGGGGGATTCACCGAGGAAGAGATCGAGCGGTTGATCAAGACGACCCAGCGCTCCGCCGTCTACTAGCGCCGTGACGCATCCGCTGACCGGACAGTTTGTCGTCGAGGACTCTGCGCGCCTCGTCCGCCATTACCGCTATACCGCTGAGCACATGATGCGGACGCTGGGTGGCTGGATCGCGCTGACACCGGAGCTCTCGGCCAAGCTGCTCATGGGCCGTCACGTCTGGGACAATGCCCAGCACTGTGACGCCTGGGGGCGGCGGCTCCCCGAGCTTCGCGCCTCGGCGCAGGTTTCGGAGCCGCCGAATCCGGCCTTCGTGGCCTTCATGGACGTGCTGGAAAGCCCCGAGCGGCCTGAGCAGACCGTGGAGCGCGTGGTCGGCGTCTACCGAGTGCTCAAGCCCCACTTACTGTCCGCCTACCAGGCGCATCTGGCCCAGGCCAATGCCGTCTATGAGCCGCCCACACGGCGCATCCTCGCCCGATGTGCCGAAGACGAGGGGCGGCACATCGCCGCGGGTGAAGTCGTGCTCCGCCGTCTCCTTCAGCGAGCCCCGCTCGAGCCGCGCGCCGCCGCCTGGCAGAGGCAACTGGAAGCGCTGCTGCAGGCCTCGGGCGGCGTGACGGGCCAAGGGCTGCCGGCCGTGGTGCGGGTGAAGCCGGACGAGGGGTCCGCCTCGCTGAGCGATGACGCCGAGGAGTTCATCCGCCTCGAGCAGCTCGGCCGGGGATGGAGCGTGCCCGAAGACCTCCAGAACGCGCTGGAGGCCTTTGGCGGCGCCCTCGTGGCAGGCGACGCGGCGGCAGCGCGGCGGTGGCTCGTTCCGGGCGCGGCCTGGAATGACGCTATCGAGCCAACCCTCGAGCGCGTCGTGCCACGGAGCCATCGGCTGGTGGCCTTCACCAAGATCGGCCGGCAGCGCGCGGTGAAGATCCGTCTCGATGGCCAGCAGGGCGCCGTCGCGATCACGACGCGGTGGGCGCCGTCGGAGTCCGGCTGGCGCGCGGCCGCGGTGGAGCTGGCCTCCTCGGAGCTCGCCCAGCCCGCCTGAGCCGGTGTTCTCCAGCGTCCTCATCGCCAACCGGGGGGAGATCGCCCGCCGGATCATTCGCGCCTGCCGGTCGCTCGGCATCCGCGCGATCGCCGTGTATTCCGAGGCCGACGCCGGCTGGCCGTTCGTCGCGGAGGCCGATCAGGCCGTGGCCATAGGACCGGCGCCCGCCCGCGACAGCTATCTCAGCGTCGAGCGAATTCTCGAGGCGGCCCGCCGCACGGGCGCCGAGGCGATCCATCCCGGCTATGGCTTCCTCTCCGAGAGCTGGCGCTTCGCCAAGGCGTGCGAAGAGGCCGGTCTCGTCTTCATTGGCCCGCCCTGGCGCGTGATCCAGCAGATGGGCGACAAGGTGGGCGCGCGCCGGTTGATGGCCTCGGCCGGGGTTCCGATCGTGCCGGGCAGCGACGGGCCGGTGGACTCCGTCGAGGGCGCACGCGGCCTCGCGGCCCGGATCGGCTATCCCATCATTATCAAGGCGGCGGCCGGCGGCGGCGGCATCGGCATGGTCAAGGTGAGCGACGAGGGCGCGCTCGCCGCGGCCTTCGCCTCCGCCCAGCGCAGAGCCGCGGCGGCGTTCGGCTCTACCGATCTCTTCGTCGAGCGCTTCCTCGAGGCCCCGCGGCACATCGAGGTGCAGGTCTTCGGCGACCGCCTGGGGCAGGTCGTGCATCTGCACGAGCGCGAGTGCTCCATCCAGCGCCGACACCAAAAGCTGATCGAGGAGAGCCCGGCGCCCAATCTGCCGGCAAAGCTCAAGACGCGGCTCACGGCGGCGGCGGTGACCGGCGCCAAGGCGGTCGGATACGTCAATGCCGGCACCGTGGAGTTCATGGTCAAGGCGGATCGATTCTATTTTCTCGAGATGAACACGCGGCTACAGGTCGAGCATCCGGTGACAGAGGAGGTCACGGGCTTCGACCTCGTGCAGGCACAGATCCAGGTGGCTGCGGGCGAACCCGTGCCTTGGCGGCAGGAGAGCATCGTTCAACGGGGCGCGAGCATGGAATGCCGCATCTACGCGGAGGACCCGACCAAGGGCTTCCTGCCTGCCCCAGGGCGGGTCAGCCGTCTGGTCCTGCCGGAGGGCCCTGGCATCCGCGTGGAATGTGGGGTCGCGGAAGGGGTCGATGTTTCGGTACACTACGACCCGCTGCTCGCGAAGCTGGTGGTGGCCGGCGCGACCCGGGACGAAGCCCTCGGCCGGATGCGCAGCGCGCTCGACGGCTTCGTGGTTGCGGGCGTCAAGACCGTGATCCCGTTTCACCAGCGTGTGATCGCGAGCGCCGCGTTCAGCGCGGGATCGGTGCATACCCAGATGGTCGCGGAAGGAGCCTTCAATGGCTGAAGAGGTCAAAGCGCACATCACCGGCGTGGTCTTCCAGATCACGAGCAAGCCGGGCGACTCGGTGGCGGCCGGCGACCCGGTCATCGTGCTGGAATCCATGAAGATGGAGATCCCCGTGGAAGCGCCAAGAGCCGGCAAGGTCAAGGAGATCAGAGTAGCCGAAGGCCAGACGGTGCAGGAAGGCGAGACGGTCGCGGTTCTCGACTAAGGAGCGTGCCGATGGACAGCGTGACGCTCATCCTCGGTCTCTACGACTACCACTGGTGGGCGAACCGCCAGCAGTTCGAGGTGGCTGCCGCCCTCGGCGAGGACACGACGCGGCGGGAGGTCGGCAAGCAGTTCAGCTTTCCGACGCTCAAGGGAATGCTCGCGCACATTCTGGGCGCGGACACCATCTGGCTCGAACGCTGGAAAGGAATGAAGCCGGTGAAGCTGCTGGGCGACGGCGACTTCGCGAGCATGGCGGAGCTGCGCGCACGGTGGGACGACTTCGAGAAAGAGCATCGGCGGTACATCGAGGGCCTGACGTCGGCCGATCTCCCGCGGGTGCTGGAGTATCGGGACACGCGGGGTAACGCCTACTCGTCGCCGCTCTGGCAGATGCTCCAGCACGTGGCCAACCATGCCACGCATCACCGCAGCGAGATCGCGACCATGATCACGATGATCAGCGGCTCGCCCCCACCGACCGATCTCATCATCCGTCAACGCATCGTCTCGGGCCAGACGAAGGGCTGACGGCGCCATGGGCATGAAAGAGCTGGTCGACGAGCTCCGGGCGCGGCGGCAGCGGGCGCTCGCCATGGGTGGCCCCGAGGCCATCGCCAAGCAGCACGCCGAGGGCAAGCTCACGGTGCGCGAGCGCATCGAGCGGCTCTTCGATCCCGATTCCTTCCACGAGATCGGGCTGCTGGCCACCCACGCCAATATCTCCCCCGCGATGAAGGGCAAGGAGACTCCCGCCGACGGCGTCGTGACGGGCTTTGGCAAGATCAACGGCCGGCCCGCCTCGCTGATCGCCTACGACTTCACCGTGATGGCCGGCTCGATGGGGCGCACCGCGGAAGTCAAGTGCAACCGCGCCCGCGAGATCGCGCTCAGCAAGCGCATGCCGATGATCTGGCTCATCGACTCGGCCGGCGCGCGCATCCAGGAAGCCATTGGCTCGACCTTCGCTCAGTCGGGTTTTCTCTTCCGCGAGGAATCCATCATGTCGGGCGTGGTCCCGATGGTGGCGGCGATGATGGGGCCGGGCGCCGCGGGGACCGCCTACATCCCCGCGCTGGCCGACTTCGTCCCCATGGTCAAGGGCACCAGCCACATGGCCCTGGGCGGCCCGCCGCTGGTGAAGGCGGTCGTGGGCGAGGATGTCACGCCGGAGGAGCTCGGCGGCTCCAAGGTTCATACCGAGATCTCGGGCGTAGCTGATCTCGAAGTTCCCGACGACGATGCCTGCATCGCCGCCGTCAAGGAATACCTCTCCTTCTTCCCGCCCTCCAATCTCGAGCAGCCGCCGGTGCTGCCATGCGATGACGCGGCGGACCGGATGGACGAGGCGCTGCTGAGCATCGTGCCGGACAGCGCGCGGCGCGCCTACGACATGAAGAAGGTGATCGGGCATCTCGTCGACCACGGGCGCTTCTTCGAGATCAAGCCCGGTTGGGCCAAGAATCTCATCACGGCCTTGGCCCGGTTTGGCGGCCGCCCCGCGGGGATCCTGGCCAACCAGCCCATGGTGCTGGGCGGCGCGCTCGACGTGAACTCGGCCGACAAGGCGGCGCGCTTCATCATGCTCTGTGACGCGTTCCACATTCCGCTGGTCTTCCTCCAGGACGTGCCGGGCTTTCTCGTGGGCTCGAAGGTGGAGAAGGAAGGGATCATCCGGCACGGGGCCAAGATGCTCTACGCCGTGAGCGAGGCCACGGTCCCCAAGGTCACCGTGGTCCTGCGCAAGGCCTATGGCGCTGGCTACTTCGTCATGTGCGGCAAGGCCTACGAGCCCGATTTGATCGTGGCGTGGCCCACGGCGGAAATCTCGGTCATGGGACCCGAGGGGGGCACCAATATCGTATTCCGCAAGGAGATCGCTGCGGCCGCCAGCCCGGAAGAGGAGCGCGCCCGCCGCGTGGAGGAGTTCCGCAAGCTGATCAATCCCTACATCGCCGCGGGCGGCGCGTTCATCGACGACGTCATCGATCCGCGCGAGACTCGCCCCGTGATCATCCGGGCGCTCGAGATGGCGCGCACGAAAAAGATCGAGCGACCCTGGAAGAAGCACGGAGTGATGCCGGTCTGAGCCGCTCCGCCCGCGCGGGCGCAATGGCTCGGGGCGGCGAGTGCCGGGGCCGGGTCACTCTTCGGCCCGGTGGCCTCGGCCACGTCTGCGCCGATCGTGGGAGACGGGCTGGCTCGCGTGCTCGTCGAGATGGCGGCGGGCGAGTTCTTCTGACGCGGAATCGAGCCACCTGACTTGGCCCAGGCGCGAGCGGGCCGCCGCCAGGTGCGCGGGATCCACGGCACCGGTCTCGTCGTGGTGGGGGAGGTGGCGGAGCCTGCGCCCGCCCGGAGCCGTTTCGACGGCCGCGAACGCCGAATCGGGCAGGGCGTCGATCCGGGCCCGGCTCCAGGGCTCCGCCGCCACGGATTCCGCGAGTGCCAGTAGCGCCGCGACGACCAGCCACACGCTTCGAATGCGAGAGTTGATCACCGTGACCTCACCATGGCCCGGCCGGTTGGGACGCGCAATGTCCAAAGATGGATACGCGTGCGCTAATAGAGGTGAGGACCGCGACTGGTCGACGCCAACGGCGTATTTTATGCTTGGAGCGGGTAAACTCTAAATGTTCGCGACCTGGGGACGCTTCGTCTATCGCGTGCGCTGGTGGGTCATGGGTCTCTCAGCCCTGTCGCTGGCCGCGTCAGTGGGGCTGATGAGCGAAGGCGGCAAACTCGACGCCGCGACCACCCTCACGACCACGGAGTCCGGACGGGCGGCCAATCTCATGGCGAAGCAATTGCCCGTCCGTCCCGCCTCATTCAACCTGATCTTCAGCAGTACGAATAAGACCCTGCGCGCCACCGACCCGGCCTTCCGGTCCGAGGTCGAGCGGGCGCTCGCGCCGCTGCGGAAGGACAGTCGCGTTGCGCGGGTCCGCACGGCGTATGATGCGGGCGCGCCTGACGCGCGTTACGTCTCCCGAGACGGACATCGGACGCTGACGGTCGTCGAGCTCAAGGAGCGATCCTCGGGTCTTGCCTCGCTGGAGTTCTCTTCCCTGCCGGCCGATCTCTACCCGTCGCTCCGCGGCAAGGTCCGGTCGGACACCCTCGACGTGGTGGCGGAGGGCGGCATTCCCCTCCACCGCGATTTCATCGACGTGGCGAAGCACGACCTGACACGCGCGGAAATGGTGATCCTGCCCGTCGTGGCCGTACTCTTGTTCGTTGCCTTCGGGTCAGCGGTCGCGGCCCTGCTGCCCCTGGGGGTGGGGCTGCTGGCCATGACCGGTGGTCTCGCCGGCACGCATCTGCTCGCGCGCTCCATGTCGGTGTCGGTCTACGCGCCCAATATCGTCACCATGATCGGGCTGGGTGTGGCCATCGATTACTCGCTGTTCATCGTGAGTCGCTTCCGCGAAGAAGTGCGCGGACATGCGGTGCCCGACGCTCTGGCGCGCACGATGACCACGGCCGGGCGCGCGATCCTGTTCTCGGGAGTGACGGTCGCCATCGGCCTGCTCGGCATGCTGCTCCTGGGCTTGGGCAGCATCGGGACGCTGGGGCTGGCTGGCACCTTGGTCGTGAGCCTGGCCGTGCTGTACAGCCTAACCTTCCTGCCGGCGGCGCTGGCGATCCTCGGCACGCGGGTGGATGCGCTACGCCTTCCGCTCATCGGGCGCCAAGTCGCGGGCGCGGGAACCGAGTTCTGGCACCGGCTGGCTTCCATCGTGATGGCCTATCCCTGGCGAGTGTTCCTTCCCGTCACCGCGCTCCTGCTGCTGCTCGGCGTCCCGTTTCTCCATCTACGGGTCGGTGCCGGCGACGCGACATCCCTTCCGCCGACGGCAGAATCGCGGCGTGGAGACGAACTCCTCCGGGAGGAGTTCCCGGGTGGCGACGCGAATCGGATCGTGATTGTGCTGCGCTACAGTGGCGGGTCCCCGCTCATCCCCGCGCGGGTCGGCGAGGCCTATGATCTCGGCCGCTGGCTGGCCGAGCAACCCGGGGTGAACCGAGTGGAGAGCATCGTGAGCCTTCAGCCGGGGATCACCCGCGAGCAGTACCAGCACATGGCGGCGCTGCCGCCCTCGCAGCGTCCTGCGGGCGTGCGGGCCGCTGTGGAGCAGACGGTCGGCGAGCACATTCTGACGATGATCGCGTACACTTCGTCGCCAGCCGGGAGCGACGAGGCCCGGGCGCTCGTGCAGACGATCCGCCGCGAGCACCCGCCGCTCGAAGGGAAGCTGCTGGTCACCGGCCGGACAGCCTTCGACGTGGATTTCGCCAGCGTCGTCGAGGACAATGCGCTCCTGGCGATCGGGCTGGTGGTCCTCGCGACCTATGCCGCGCTCTTCCTGCTGCTGGGCTCGGTGCTTCTGCCACTCAAGGCCGTTGTGATGAATCTCCTCTCCATCACCGCCTCGTACGGCGCGCTGGTGTGGATCTTCCAGGACGGGCATCTGGCTCACTGGCTGAATTTCACGCCGGGGCCGATCCAGACGGCCACCCCGATCATCATGTTCTGCCTGGTGTTCGGCCTCTCGATGGACTACGAGGTCCTGCTGCTGAGCCGGATCCGGGAGGAGTTTGAGCGCAGCGGTGACAATACCGCCGCCGTGGGCGCGGGGCTCGAGCGCACGGGACGGCTGATTACCTGGGCGGCGCTGATCATGGCCGGCGTCTTCTTCGCGTTCGCCCTGGCCGATTCCGTGATCATCAAGGCGGTGGGCATCGGGATCGGCATTGCCGTCGTGCTGGATGCCACGATCGTGCGGACCCTGCTCGTTCCGGCTACCATGCGGCTCATGGGTCGCTGGAACTGGTGGGCACCGGCCTGGGTGGCGGGCGCCCGGCGCCACCTGCGGAATGAGTCTGTTCCTTCGCGCCCCTCCCCCCGGAGGGGAGAGGGGCGCGAGAAGAGCTAGTTCTCGACGAAAGCCTTCAGCGCGCGGCCGCGGAGCGGATGGCGCAGCTTGCGCAGCGCCTTGGTCTCGATCTGGCGAATGCGCTCGCGGGTGACCGAAAAGCGCCGCCCCACTTCCTCGAGCGTGTGCTCGCCTTCCTCACCGATGCCGAAGCGGAGGCGTAGGATCTCCTTCTCCTTCGGCGAGAGCGTACCGAGCGCCCGCTCCACCTGCGTGGTGAGGTCCTGCGTGATCAGGTTCTCGTTCGGAGATTCGGCCTGCTTGTCTTCGAGGAAATCGCCGAGCTCCGAATCCTCGCCGATCGGCGTCTCCAGCGAGAGCGGCTTGCGCGAAGACTCCAGGATCAGCCGCACCTTGCGCGCAGGCACGCCCGTGCGCTGCGCCAACTCCTCGGGCGTGGGCTCGCGGCCCATCTCGTTGACCAGGCTCCGATTGACGCGGGAGATGCGATTGAGCGTCTCCACCATATGGACGGGGATGCGGATCGTTCGCGAATGGTCCGCGATGGCGCGGGTGATGGCCTGCCGGATCCACCACGTGGCGTAGGTCGAGAACTTGAAGCCGCGACGGTACTGGAAGCGATCCACCGCCTTCATCAATCCGATATTGCCTTCCTGGACCAGGTCGAGGAGCCCAAGCTCGCTGCCGAGATAGCGCTTGGCGACCGAGACGACGAGGCGCAGGTTGGCCTCCATGAGCTCCTTCTTGGCCTGGCGCACCACGCGGTCGTGACGCTCGACTTCGCGCAGTGCCGCCAGGAGCGGCTTACGCGCCAGCCCCGCCTTGGCCTCGAGCGCGGCGAGGTCGCGCCGGTTCTTGGTCTCGGCCATCCGCTTGGACAGGGCGCGAACCTCGCGAACGGTCTCGTCCACGAGCGCGGGCCTCAGCGGCAGCCCTTCGAGCACGCCCTGGATGGCCGCGCGGTTCTGGGCGATCCACTTGTGGTAGTTGGCGCGCGTCGTCTTGCTGCGACGCCGGTTGTCCCCCAGCGCAGTCTGCAGGCGCTCGATCTCACGCTCCAGACGGCGGATGCGGCCAAAGGCCGCCAGCATGGGCTTGACCTCGTCGGGCGAAGGCTCCCCACCCTCGGGCAGCAGGATGACCTCGTCCAGGGGCAGCTCGTCACGGCGTACGCGGTCCACCAGGGCCAGCAGCTTGGCCGACGCCATGGGGATGCTGCCGAGCGCGCGCCGCAGCGCGATCTGCCCCACTTCGATGCGGCGGCCGATGGACACTTCCTGTTCGGCGTTCAGCAGCGGGACCTTGCCGATTTCCTTCAGGTAGAGGCGGACTGGATCTTCCCCTGGAGCGGCCGAGGGCTTCAGAGCCGACTCGGGCAGGACGGGAGTTTCCTCCAGCTCCACCACGGTCTCGGCAGCCCTATCGTCTGACTCGTCCGCGACAACCGGCTGCGCTTCCTTCGCTACCTTGCTCATCCTTGCCTTACGCTTTAGCTCCGCCGAGATCGCTCCGGATTGCCCGGCCCGAGGACTCGAGGAGCCTTCGATCTCTCGGAAGGTCATGAGGGCCTCACTGGGTCAGATACGGCACTGCATCATGGCCGGAAGGGCCCGAAGCCCTTCCGATCCGTCAGTTCCCACATTCCGCTCAAAGGTTTAGACGCCATAAGCCCGGCAGAAGTTTCCGGGCTCTCAACAACCCCGCGGATGGCGTTTTGGTTCCCTAACCCCGCGCCAAACAAGGAGACGAGGGTCCTGGGATGGCTATTCACCGGGGGCTTTGTTTTGCTATGATTCGGGCCCGGGGGAAGCGCCGTGCAGGCTGAGATCGTGGCAGTGGGCTCCGAGCTCTTGCTCGGGCAGATCGTTGATACCAATTCGGCCTATATTGCTCGAGAGTTCGCCGCCCTCGGCCTCGACCTCTACTACAAGATCACGGTGGGGGATAACCTCGGTCGGCTCGAGACGGCCCTCCGCCAGGCCTTGGGCCGCTCCGAGGTGGTGATCACCACCGGGGGGATCGGACCCACCGCCGACGATGTCACCCGTGAAGCCGTCGCCGCGGCGACCGACCGCGAGTTGGTCTTCTCTCCGTCGCTCATGGACCAGATCGAGGCCTTCTTCGCCGCCCGGGGATTCAAGCTCTCCCCTTCCAACCGCCGCCAGGCCTTCATCCCGGCGGGAGCGATACCGGTGGAAAATCCCGTGGGAACCGCCCCAGCCTTCATTGTCGAAGTCGGCGAGCGCTGTGTGATCACCCTGCCAGGCGTCCCGCGGGAGATGCAGCACCTGATGCAGACGCGCGTCCTGCCCTACCTACGCCAGCGCTACCGGCTGGGCGGCGAGATCCGGCTGCGCGTGCTCAAGACGGTGGGCCTCGGCGAGAGCCGGATCGGCGAGGCCGTCGCCGATTTCATGGAGAAGGGGAAGAATCCGACGATCGGCACGCTCGCCCATTTGGGGCAGGTCGACATCCGGATCGCCGCAAAGGGTGCCGATGCGCAGGAGGCCGAGCGGCTGATCGAGCCCGTCGAAGCGGAGATCCGACGCCGCCTGGGCGATATCGTCTTCGGCGTGGACGCGGATACGCTCGAGAGTCAGGTCGCGGCTCGGCTGCGCGCAGCAGGGGCGCTAGCCGCCGTCGCCGAACTGGGAAGCGCGGGAGCGGTGGCCGAGCGATTCTCCACGGGCATCGCTGAAGGCTTCGCGGGCGGCGTCACGTTGGTGCGGCAGGAAGATGCGGTCCGCATCGGTGCTGAGCTCGGCACCGCCGTCGATCCTCAGGGGAAGGCGGCGCTCCTCGCGGAGGCGGTGAGGAAGTGGAGCGGGGCTTCCGTCGGCCTGGCCACGTATTTCGAGGACGTCCCCGCCTCGTCACCGCCCGTCACGCTGGTCTGCCTGGCCGTGGCCCACGATGGGCGTTCGGAAACGCGCGAGTACCGCTTCGGGGGCGATCCGGCTTCGCTGCGGATCCGCTCCGCGACGCTGGCGCTTGACCTGCTCCGACGCTCGCTCGCGCCTGGCGGCTAGCGCGGATCCAGCCGAGGGCCTATTCGGCGGGCGCCAGGTTCAAGTTAAAGCTCGCGAGCACCGAGTCCTTGACCTTGAGCATCAGCCGTCGCGGCGGCGCGACGCCGAAATCGCTCATCTTGATCCGGTTCTCGCCGCGCACCCACAGCTTGCCGTCGCGGAGCCGGATGCGCCCGGGGAACGTCATCGAGCGAGTGACGCCATGGATCGTCAGCCTTCCGTGGATGGTGAGTAACACGTCGGTCTGCTCGCTCACGGTGGGGAACGAGGTCTCGACCCGGTCGATCTCGAACCGGATATCGGGGAAGCGCTCCTGCTCGAAGACCTTCCACATGTCACGATCGCGGGTGTGATCGCCTGTCTTGAGGCTTCTGACGGTCACCGCGAGCCAGCCCTTGACGCCTTTCTTCAGGTCGGAGGCATCGCCCTCGAACTCTCCCGAGGGGTGCTCGCTCGTTCCGGAGAAATCGCCCAGGGGGTGCGAGGCGTCGAAGCCCACCGTGCTGGTGCCCGGCACAGGTGTCCAGCGACGGGGCTCGGCCCACGCGTCGCGCGCGAGGGGTGCGGTCAGAAGCGCCGAGGCCAGCAGACCGAGAACGAGGGGGCGAACCACACGGCTCAGATACCACGGCGACCCGTTTACGGTCAACGGACCGGGGGAAAAATTGTTGACAGGAGGGAGACCGGGTTTTACCGTCTAAAGGCTTGACATGATCGGTATGTTTCTCGCCCTCCGCGAGGTTCCCTGATGGCGGTCGCTCCCAGCGCCTCCTACAGCTTCACCATTCGCCTGGAGATCCGGAACAAACCGGGCATGCTTGGTCGCGTCACGTCCGTCATCGGCAAGGCCGGCGGAGACATCGGCGCCGTGGACCTGGTAGAGATGACGGGGACCGCCGTCGTGCGCGATATGGAGGTCAAGGCCCGCGACAGCGAGCACGCACACCGCATCGTCGACCTGCTGAAGAAGGCATCCGGCGTCCGTGTCGCCAATATCTCGGACCGCACCTTCCTCATGCACCTGGGCGGCAAGATCGAGATCCAGAGCAAGGTGCCGATGCGGTCGCGGGACGACCTCAGCATGGCGTACACGCCGGGAGTGGCCCGCGTCTGTCTCGCCATCCGGGAGGACCCGCAGCGTGCCTTTACGCTGACGATCAAGCAGAACACCGTCGCGGTCGTGACCGACGGCACTGCGGTGCTGGGTCTGGGCGACATCGGACCCGAAGCCGCCATGCCCGTGATGGAAGGCAAGGCCATGCTCTTCAAAGAGCTGGGCGGCGTGGACGCCTTTCCCATCTGTCTGAATACGAAGGATCCGGACAAGATCGTCGAGACGGTCAAAATCATCGCGCCCGCGTTTGGAGGCATTAATCTCGAGGACATCTCGGCGCCCCGGTGCTTCGAGATCGAGGAGCGCCTCAAGAAAGAGCTGGATGTCCCCGTGTTCCACGACGACCAGCATGGGACGGCCACGGTCGTCGCGTCGGCGCTGCTCAACGCGCTGAAGATCGTGAAGAAGGACCTTCGCCGCCTCAAGATCGTCGTGTCTGGCGTGGGCGCGGCGGGGACGGCGACCATCAAGATCCTGCTGGCGCTCGGAGTGCGGAATATCATCGGCGCGGACGAGCACGGCACCATCTACCGGGGCCGGCCCGTTGGCATGGATTTCATGAAGACGTGGGTGGCCAGCGCCACGAACCCGCAGAACCTCAAGGGGAAGATGTCGGACGCGGTGAAGGGCGCCGACGTATTCATCGGCCTCTCCGTCCCACGCGTGCTCAGCGTGCGCGACGTGAAGAGCATGGCGCGGGATCGGATCATCTTTGCCATGGCCAATCCGGTGCCCGAGATCCAGCCCGAGGAGGTTGACCGTTTCGTGCGGGTCATGGCGACGGGACGCTCGGACTATCCGAATCAGATCAATAACGTGCTGTGCTTCCCCGGTTTCTTCCGCGGGCTGCTCGACTCTCGGGCGCGGACGGTGAACGAGGAGATGAAGATTGCCGCCGCGCACGCCATCGCGTCTTGCGTGGCTCGCCGGGAGCTCGGCCCCGAGTACATCATCCCGTCCGTGTTCAACAAGCAGGTGGCGCCCGCCGTGGCGCGCGAGGTAGCCAAGGCGGCGCAGAAGACCGGCGTGGCCCGTCGTCGCCGCCGCTCCGATACGCTGGTCTGGTCGTAGCCGGCCCGTGGTCTTGCCGCGCGTCGACTGGTCCGTGGTCATCCCGGCCTACAACGAGGCGCTTCGCCTGCCGGCCTATCTCAAGGACATCGTGGCCTACTTCGAAGACTGGGACGCGCCGTACGAGCTCCTGGTGGTCGATGACGGCAGCACGGACGGCACGGCCGAGCGCGTCCGGGAGATCGCGGCGGGCCGCCCCTTCATCGGTGTCCATGTGCTTCCCACGAACCGCGGCAAGGGCGCCGCGGTGCGGGAAGGGATGAGGCGGGCGCAGGGGGCGCTGCGGCTCATGACCGACGCCGACGGCGCGACCCCGATCCGCGAGATCGAGCGGCTCGAAGGGGCCATCCGGCGCGGCGCCGACATCGCGGTGGGCTCGCGCGTGCTCCGTGATCCCACCGTGGTCCGGCAGACGCGGCTGCACCGCAAGCTTCCCGGGCACGTCTTCAATTTCATCGTGCGCCGCCTGGGCGTGTCCGGAGTCGTGGATACGCAGTGCGGGTTCAAGCTCTTCCGCGGCCCCATCGCCGACGACCTCTTCGGCGCCCTGTCCACGGATGGATTCGGCTTCGACGTGGAGCTGCTGCTGCTGGCCCAGCGGCGGGGCTACCGCGTCGTCGAGGTGCCGATCAGCTGGATGGACCAGCCCGGCTCCAAGGTGGGCGTGCTCAGCGATGGCCCGCGGATGCTGCGCGACATCCTCGCCGTCCGATGGCGGTTGAACCGGCGCGGCGCGCCGCGGAGCAGGACGTGATCGCCCGGCGCGTGCAGGAGATCGAGCCGTTCCTTGCCGTGGAGGTGTTCCAGCGCGCCCAGGCCATGGAGCGCCAGGGCATCGACGTCATCCACCTCGAATTCGGCGAGCCCGACTTCGAGACGCCGCCCGTGATCCGCGAAGCGGCGGAGAAGGCGCTCAAGGACGGCCGGACGCGGTACGCCCACACCTTGGGCATCCTGCCCCTGCGCGAGGCCATCGCCGAGCACTACCAGACGCGCTACGGCGTGACGGTGTCGCCCGATCAGATCCTCGTGACCGCCGGCACCTCACCCGCCATGCTCCTGCTGTGCTCGGCGCTGCTCGACCCGGGCGATCAGGTGATCCTCTCGGACCCGTATTACGCCTGCTACCCGAAGTTCGTGAAGTTCGCCGAGGGCGAGCCCGTGTACGTCCCCGTGGCCGAGGACGACGCCTTTCAGTTTCGGCCTGAGCTCGTTCGTGACCGCCTCACGGCCCGCACCAAGGGCATCCTGATCAACTCGCCCGCCAACCCGACGGGCACCGTGCTCACGGCCGGCCGCATGGCGGCGCTCGCCCAGCTCGGCCCGTGGATGATCTCTGACGAGATTTACCACGGACTGACCTACGAGGGCCCCGAGCATACCGTGCTCGAATTCACCGATCGCGCCTTCGTGCTCAACGGATTCTCCAAAGCGTTCGCCATGACCGGTTGGCGCGTGGGATACCTCATCGCCCCGACGGAGTTCATGCGGGCGCTCACCGCGATGCACGGCAACTTCTTCATCTCGAGCAATGAGTTCGTCCAGTGGGCCGCGCTGGCCGCTCTGCGCGAGGCGCAGGAGGACTCGGCGCGATTCCGCCGGATCTTCGACGAGCGGCGGCGGGCCATGGTGGCCGGACTGCGCCGGATCGGCCTCGGCGTGGGCTCGCCGCCCACCGGCGCGTTCTACGTCCTGGCCAATGCACGGCGCTACACGCAGGACTCGTTGGCCTTTGCGTTCGAGATCTTGGAGAAGGCCCACGTGGGAGTGACGCCGGGCGTGGATTTCGGCCCGAACGCGGAGGGCTACCTCCGATTCTCCTACTCCAACTCCCTCGAGCGCATCGAGGAAGGGCTGGGCCGCATCGGCCGCTTTCTGGCGGGACTGTCCCGGTGAGCCGTCCCTCCGCGCCCGGCTGCCCGATGTGCGACAAGCTCGAGGCCGAGTCCGATCTGTTCATCGCCGATCTCGGCACCAGCCGCGTGTACCTCAACGAGGACCAATTCTTCCCGGGCTGGGTCTTCGTCGTCCTCCGGCGTCATGCGACCGAGCTGTACGAGCTCTCCGCCGCCGAGCGCGCGGTCCTGATCGAGGATGTGAGCCGTGCGGCTGAAGCCCTGGCTCGCGTGTACCGACCCGTGAAGATGAACTACGAGCTCCTCGGCAATCAGGTCGCCCACATCCACTGGCACTTGATCCCGCGGCTCGCGGGCGACCCGGAGCCGCGCTGGCCCGTCTGGCGCGTGGCGCACGAGGCGTCGCCGCTGCGCCCGGAAGACGTGCGCAAGCGCGTCGTCGCCATCCGCCAGGCCCTCGGGGTGCACGCCTGACGCGGATGGATCCCGCCTATGCCGCCGTCCACGCGGAGCAGGACCGCGGCCATTGGTGGTTCATCGGCCGCCGGGCGATCCTCCTGGCGGAAATGACGCGATGGCTGCCGCGCCGGCGCTGCCGCGTCGCCGAGCTGGGCTGCGGCAGTGGCGGGTTATTGGAAGCCCTGGGCCGCTTTGGCTCGGCCGTGGGCGTCGAAGCTGATCCCGCGCTTCTCGAGGCGGCGCGGCAGCGCGGCCTCGACTGCCGTTCCGGCCGCCTGCCCTCGGACGTGCCTCTTCCCGCGGGGGAGTGGGACGCGGTGTGCCTCTTCGACGTTCTCGAGCATCTCGACGACGAAGCCGCGGCGCTCGGCGCGTGCCGGCGGCTGCTTGCACCGGGCGGCTTGCTGTTCATCACCGTGCCCGCGTACGGCTGGCTCTGGAGCCGGCACGACGAGCTGCTGGGTCACCGGCGGCGCTATACGGCGCCGCGGCTGCGCCGGGCGGTCGAGGCATCCGGGTTCCAGGTCGAGCGCATGAGCTATTTCAACACGCTCCTGGCCGCGCCGATCATCGCGGTGCGTCTGCTGCGGCGGGCGCTCCGCGGGGACAAGCACGATCTGAGCCGCCCGCCGGCACCGGTCAATCGCCTGCTCGCGACGGTGTTCTCGGCCGAGGCCCGCCTGCTCCGACGCCATTCCTTGCCCTTCGGTATCTCGCTCCTGCTGGTGGCCCGGCGCACCCAATGACGCGGCGGCACGCTCTCGCTCTGGCGGCGCTGGCGGGCGCGCTCGGCGCGGTGCTGATCGCCTGGCTCGCTGTGGATCGCCGCCCACCCGAATGGGACTACGCCAACCACCTGGAGCGGGCGGTCCTCTGTCACCGGACCCTGACCGAGCCGGGTCATTCGAGGCTCGCCGAAGTCATCGCCGAATCGAGCTTCTACCCGCCTGTCGTGACCTGCGCCGCCGGGCTGCTCTATCTCGTCTTTCCAGTCACGCCGCTCACCGCGCAGTCGGTCATCTGGGCTTTCCTCGTCATCGGGCTCCTCGCGATCTACGGTGTCGGCCGCCGGCTCGTCGACGGGCCCACCGGGCTGCTCGCCGCCTTCCTGTTCGCGACCGCGCCGTTCGTCGTGACCTCGCTGCTCTCCTTCCAGCTCGACTTGCCTCTGGCCGCCATGGTGGCGCTGGCGCTCTACGCGCTGGTGCGCGCCGAAGCGTTCTCGCGCTGGGACTGGTCCCTCGTGGCTGGCGTGGTGCTGGGATTCGGAATGCTGACCAAGCCGCCCTTCGCCGCCTACATGACTGGACCCGTGGCTTGGGCGGGTTGGGCCGCCGTCAGCGCCCCGGACCGCGGCGCGCGAATGCGGCGCCTCGCCGCCGCGCTGGCCGTGGGCATCCTGATCGCGCTGCCGTGGTATGGCCCGCGGCTGGCCGCGCTACCTATGCAGATCCTCAACCGCTCCTTCAGGCAGGCTGCCGAGTCGGGGCACGCGCCGGCTTTGAGCGCGACCGGGTTTTTGTTCTATCCACGCCTGCTCGTGCCGCAGTTTGGGCTGCTCGCCGCCCTGCTCCTCGGCTGGGGGATCTTGGCCATGCGGCGCCTTCCAGGGGCCCGGGTACTGCTCTGGAGCGCACTGGCGCCCTTTCTGATCTTCCTGCTGATCCAGAACAAGAACCTCCGCTACACGCTGCCGCTGCTGCCCGCCGCGGCGCTGATCGCCGCCTGCGGAGTCACGGCGCTCTCCCTGAGCCGGCGTCGCGCGCTCACCTGGGCCTGCGTCGGGCTCGGCATTCTCCAGGTCTCGACGGCAGCCTTCGCCGTGCCCCGGGCGCCGACGGTCGGTCTGTTTCTGGGCCCGGCCGTAGTCTCCTGGCCTCCCAATGGCGGTGATTGGCATCACCGCGAGGTCCTGGACGTCATCCGGCAAGACAGCGGTGGCAGGCCGGTGACCGTGGCGGTGGTGCCCAACGACAACTTCTTCTCGGCCTCGAACTTCCGCTACGAGGTGGTGCGTGACCGGTTGCCGATCCGGATGACGCGAGGCTGGGACGAAGCCCCGTTCGGCGTGGACTACGCCATCGTGAAGACCGGGGATCAGGGCCCCGATGCGGCCTCGGCCAGGTCCGACCGGATCATGGCGGCTTTCAATGGCGGCGACCAGTGGCTGGCCGCGGCCTATCCGGTCATTGCCCGCGTCCCGCTTCCCGACGGCAGCGAGGGCATGGTGAGGGCGCGGCGCATCGAGCCGGTCCTGGGGAGAGGCGCGGAGCATCTCGCGCTCAAGCTCCCGGAGGCGATCAGATCCGCGCTGGCCGGCAATGTCCAGCAGGCGATCGATTTGAAGATTGCGCTTCGCGCGGACCAGGCGCGGGACGGCAAAATCGCCGTCCTCGTTCTCGAGGCGCGATCGGCCGTGGTGGGGGAGTTCGCGCGCCGCCGTGCGGGACCGCCGCTCCGCGTCCAGGGAGTTCGCCTGCGGGCCCGTGACCTGCTCTTCAATCCGCGCCGCCTCGCCGACACGGGCCGCTTCGAGTTGCTCGACGTCAAGTCCCTCGCAGTCGAATCCCTAGTTGTGACCGAAGTCGATCTCCGGGAGTTCCTCCGCGGCCAGCGGGGTCTCGGGAATATCACCGTGTCGCTCGAGGATGGAAGCGCGCGTGTCGCGCTGGCGCTGCCAGGGCCGGACCTGATGGCGCAGCTCCGGCTCATACCGGGCCCGGCCGGCAGCCCGTTCGCGCTCGAGGCGCATCAGCTTCGCTATGGCTCCTTTCGACTTCCCCGCCTCGTGGTGAATTGGATCGTGAGGAACTTCGATCCGACGCCGCGGCTGCGCCGTGTGCCGGTGGCGGTAACGCTCGGGCCCGTGCGGATCGCGCCGGGCCAGATCGAAGTCGGCGGAGCCCCAGAGGAGAAACCGTGATGGCGGAAACGGCGGCAGCCAAAAAGGCGCGGGCCGGGAAGATCCTGGCGCGGCTCAAACGCGCCTACCCCGGCGCCAAGATCGCGCTTCGGTTCCGCAATCCACTCGAGCTGCTCGCGGCGACCATCCTGTCGGCGCAATGCACCGATGAGCGGGTCAATGCCGTGACGGCGACGCTCTTCAAGCGGTACCGCTCGGCCCTGGACTGGGCATCGGCCGATCCCGCTACGCTCGAGCGGGACATCCATTCGACCGGCTTCTTCAAGGCCAAGACCCGCGCCCTCATGGGAATGGGCCGGGCATTGGTGGAGCGTCACGGCGGCAAGGTGCCGCGCACGCTCGAGGAGCTGACGGCGCTGCCCGGCGTGGGGCGGAAGACGGCCAATGTCGTGCTGGGCAATGCCTTCGGCATCCCGGCCCTCGCGGTGGACACGCACGTCTTCCGTGTCTCGCAGCGCCTCGGGCTGGCCCGCGCCGCCGATCCCGAGAAGATCCACGATCAGCTCTGCCAGGTGCTGCCCCAAGCCGAGTGGACGCAGGCGACGCATCTGCTCATCACCCATGGTCGGCGCACCTGTCTGGCCCGAAAGCCGGATTGTCCGGGCTGTGCGGTGCGCCCGCTCTGCCCGTGGCCCGGCAAGACCGCGGCCCCGAGGCGCCCAAAGCCACGAAGTAGTTGACGCTGTTGGGGTTTTCCTCTATGATTACCCGTTGCCAATTTCGTGCGCCCGTCTGCCTGATAAGAAGGCGGAAAGGCTCATCAATTCGAGCGGAGACCCATGACGACGGTGATGCCGGAAGAGAACGCGGTTGAGCGGAAGTGGTTCCTGGTCGACGCGCAGGGCAAGGTATTGGGCCGGCTGGCCAGCCAGGTGGCCTCTATTCTGCGCGGCAAGCATAAGCCGACCTTCGCGCATCATCTCGACGTGGGCGATCACGTGGTGGTGATCAATGCCGAGAAGATCCATCTGACCGGTCGCAAGATGACGGACAAGATCTACCGGTGGCACTCCGGCTATATCGGCGGCCTTCGGGAGGTGAGCGCCGAGCGGATGATCAAAACCCACCCTGAGCGCGTCGTCGAGTGGGCGGTGCAGGGGATGCTCCCGAAGGGACGCCTCGGCCGCGCCATGGCGAAGAAGCTCAAGGTCTACAAAGGCACGGAGCATCCGCACGCCGCCCAGAAGCCCGAGCCGCTCGCCCTCGGCGGGCGCGCCGCCCGGTAAAGGAGTCTTATGGCCGAAGCGACCCTGTTCTACGGCACCGGACGGCGCAAGACGTCCGTAGCCCGCGTCTGGCTGCGTCCGGGCGGTGGGCGGATCTTGATCAACCGGCGGCCGTTCGAGGATTACTTCCCGCGGGAAACGCTGCGGATGGTGATCTGCCAGCCGCTGCAGCTGACCAATACCTTCGGGCAGTTCGACGCCATGGTCAACGTGGGCGGCGGCGGCCCGACCGGCCAGGCCGGCGCGGTCCGCCACGGCATCGCGCGCGCGCTGCTACAGTTCGACGACAAGCTGCGCCAGACGCTCAAGCGTGCCGGGCTGCTCACCCGCGACCCGCGGATGAAGGAGCGGAAGAAGTACGGCCAGCCGGGCGCCCGGTCCAAGTTCCAGTACTCCAAGCGGTAGGTCGGGCGTGCTCAGAGTCGCCGTCGCGGGAGCCAGCGGGTACATGGGAGCGGAGCTGTTGCGCCTGCTCTCCGTCCACCCGAAGGTCCAGCTCACGGCCGTGACGTCCGAGCGCCTGTCGGGCGAGCGGCTGGATCGGGTGTTCCCGCACCTGCGCGGGTTCTCCGACCTGGTCTTCGCGGAGCTCAAGGCCGAGCGGCTCGCCGACGAGGCCGATCTTGTCTTTCTCGCGTTGCCTCACATGGAGTCGCAGCAGGCGGTGCCTGTGCTGCGGCGGCTGGGCCGCAAGGCGGTCGACCTGTCAGCGGATTACCGTCTCAGGGACGCGGCGCTCTACACCACTTGGTACAAGGCGCCGCACGTCGACGCGGCCGGACTCAAGGAGGCCGTCTACGGGTTGCCCGAGCTGCACCGCAAGGAGATCGTGGGCGCCGCGCTCGTGGCGTCGCCCGGCTGTTACCCGATGGGCGCGGTGCTGGCCATCGCCCCGCTGCTCAAGAGCGGTTGGGGCCGCGCCGAGGGGATTGTGATCGACGGCAAGTCGGGGGTCACCGGGGCTGGCGCCCAGGGCCGCAAGGTCGAGCCCATGTATCTCTTCACCGAAGCCAACGAGAACGTGCAGGCCTATGGTATCGGCACCCACCGGCACACGCCTGAGATCGAGCAGGAGCTCTCCCTCGCGGCTGGCCGAGCCGTGGTGGTGAGCTTCACTCCGCACCTCCTGCCGCTCAACCGCGGGCTCTACACCACGGCCTCGGTGCCCCTCGCGAGAGCGGCCACCACCGCCGAGCTGCTCGGGGTCTACAGGGAGTTCTACGCGGGCGAACCCTTCGTGCGAGTGCTGGACGAGGGACAGCGTCCCACCACTCGGTCGGTCGTCGGCTCCAACTTCTGCGACGTAACCGTGGTCGCCGACCCGCGCTCGGGCCGGGCCGTGTGCCTCTCGGCGCTCGACAATCTGGGCAAGGGTGGCTCCGGCAACGGCGTCCAGAACCTCAACATCATGATGGGGTGGGATGAGCGGACCGGTCTCGAAGCGCCCCCGGTGTATCCGTAGTCCGCATGCCGGAGATTCAATGGCTCGAGGGGGGGATCACCGCGGTCCCGGGCATCCTCGCCGCGGGTGTGGCCGGAGGGATTAAGCCGAGCGGCAAGAAGGACTTGGCCCTCATCTATTCGTCCTCTCCGGCGCGGGCCGCCGCGGTGTTCACCGCTAACCAGGTGAAAGGCGCGCCCGTCCTCGTCTCCCAAGAACACGTGCGAGACGGCAAGGCCCAGGCCATCCTGGCTTCGAGCGGCTGCGCCAATGTCTGCACGGGTGAGCAGGGGATCAAAGATGCGCGCGAGATGACGCGAACCGTGGGCGAGCTGCTGCGCCTGTCGCCGCGCCAGGTGCTGATCGCCGCCACGGGTGTCATCGGGCAGCCGCTGCCGATGGACAAGGTCCGCGCGGCGCTGCCAAAGCTCGTCAAGGCGCTCTCGCCCCAGGGTGGGCGGCACGCAGCCGAGGCGATCACGACCACCGACACGCGGATCAAAGAGGCCGCGCTGCGGATCGAGGTCGCCGGACGGCCGGTGAGCATCGGCGGGATCGCCAAGGGCGTGGGCATGGTGGAGCCGCATCTGGCGACCATGTTCTGCTTCCTGGCCACCGACGCGGCGGTTGCCTCCGACGCCCTGTCCAACGTGTTGAGGCGGGCGGTGGCGCGGACCTTCAATCGAATCACCGTGGACGGTGACCAGTCGACGAGCGACACCGTCGCCGTGCTGGCCAACGGGCTGGCGGAGAACGTGCCGCTCGAGCGCGGTGGCAAGGGACTGCGCCAGTTCGCGCGCGGGCTCGAGGCCATCACGACGCGGCTGGCGCGCATGCTCGTGCAGGATGGCGAGGGCGCGACCAAGGTGGTGGAGGTCGCGGTGCGCGGCGCCCGCACGAAGCGGGAGGCACTGCTGGCCGCGCGCAGCGTGGCCAACTCACCGCTGGTGAAGACGGCGATCAACGGGGCCGACCCGAACTGGGGTCGCATCATGATGGCGCTCGGCAAATCGCCGGCGCGCGTGGCGCCCGACCGCGTGGCCATGGCCATCGGCGATGAGCCGCTCGTGGAGAGGGGCATGCTCAAGCCCGGCGCGCGGCTGGACCGGATCCACGAGGTCATGGGACGCGCGGAATACGCTGTGACCATCGATCTGGGGCTCGGGCGCGGAGAGGACCGGGTGTGGACGTCGGACCTGAGTGAGGAGTACGTTCGGATCAACGCGAAGTACACGACCTAATACGCACGGTCGCCCGCTTCGGTCCCCGTCGCCGAGCTGTTTCCGGCTGCGGGGGAGCGCGGGAATGGATCCCGCCGCCGGCGACCGGAGGCCAACCGAAAAGGAGAGATGAGTATGGCAGCCTTGACCATGAAGGAGTTGCTGGAGGCCGGGGTGCACTTCGGCCACCAGACCAAGCGCTGGAATCCAAAGATGCAGAAGTACATCTTTGGTGAGCGCAACGGCATCTACATCATCGACCTGCAGAAGACGCTCAAGAAGTTCCGCGAAGCGTACGCCTTCGTGCGGGACCTGGCCGCAGACGGCGGCATCGTGCTCTTCGTGGGCACCAAGAAGCAGGCCCAGGAGTCCGTGTTCGACGAGGCGACCCGCTGCAGCATGTTCTACGTCAACCACCGGTGGCTGGGCGGGACGCTCACCAACTTCGCCACCATCCGCAAGTCCATCGCGCGGCTGAAGAAGCTGGACGAGATGAGCGAGACTGGGGAGTACGAGCGGCTGCCGAAGAAGGAGGTTATTGGGCTCGAGCGGGAGCGCGCCAAGCTCCAGAGCGCGCTGGTCGGCATCAAGAACATGGACCGTCTGCCCAGCGCGGTGTTCATCATCGATCCGAAGAAGGAGGCCATCGCGGTGGAAGAGGCGCGCCGGCTAGCGATTCCCATCGTCGCCATCGTGGATACCAATTGCGATCCGACCGGGATCGACTATCCCGTTCCGGGCAATGACGATGCCATACGCTCGGTGCGGCTGATCACGTCCCGCGTCGCAGACGCCGTGATCGAGGGCGCCGGCAGCCTGGCGAAGACCGAAGTCGAGGAGCCTGCGGCCGATGGGTCCGGGCTGCCCATGGTCACCGAGGCCGAGATGACGGCGACGAGCGAGGCCGGCGGGTAACAGTGGCACGACAAGGAGAGGACATGGCATCGCCTGCTGAAGAGGTGAAAGCCCTCCGGGAGCGCACCGGAGCCGGCATGATGGACTGCAAAGCGGCGCTCGAGGCCTCCCAGGGAGATCTCCAGGGCGCCATCGAATTCCTGCGCAAGAAGGGGTTGGCGGATGCGGCCAAGAAGCAGCACCGGGAGGCCAAGGACGGCGTCGTCCATGCCTACATCCATCCCGGCAGCAAGCTCGGCGTGCTGATCGAGGTCAACTGCGAAACCGACTTCGTGGCGCGCACCGAGGACTTCCAGCAGTTGGTCAAGGATCTGGCGATGCAGGTCGCGGGGGTGCCCTCGACGACCTACGTGTCGCGGGACGAGGTGCCCGGCGCCGTCGTGGAGAAGGAGCGCGAGATCTACCGGCAGCAGATGGCGGACCAGAAGAAGCCGCCCCAGGTTCTCGACAAGATCATCGAGGGGAAGCTGGAGAAGTTCTACACGGAGATGTGCCTGCTCGAGCAGCCGTTCATCAAGGACGCGACCGGCAAGACCAAGGTCAAGGACCTGGTGGACGCGGCGACTGCCAAGATGGGCGAGCGGGTCCTCGTCAAGCGCTTCGTGCGATACCAGGTCGGGGAGAGTTAGCCCTCCATGCCCGAGGCAATCCCGGCGCCCGCGTATCGCCGCGTCCTGCTCAAGCTCTCAGGCGAGGCGCTGGCGGGCGGGCAGGGATACGGGATCGACCCCGAGACCATCGGGCGCATCGCCCGGGAGATCCGCGAGGTCGTGGGTCTCGGCGTGCAGCTTGCAGTGGTGATCGGCGGCGGGAACATCTTCCGGGGCATCGCCGCCAGCGCCGGTGGCATGGATCGCGCGACCGGCGACTACATGGGGATGCTCGCCACGGTGATCAATGCGCTGGCGCTCCAGGACGCCATCGAGAAGGCCGGCGTGGCCACCCGCGTGCTGTCGGCGATCGAGATGCGCGCCGTCTCCGAGCCGTACATCCGACGCCGCGCCATTCGTCATCTCGAAAAGGGCCGCGTGGTGGTGTTCGCGGCCGGCACGGGCAATCCGTTTTTCACCACCGACACCGCGGGAGCGCTACGCGCCGTGGAGATCGGCGCTGAGGCGATTCTCAAGGCCACGAAGGTTGACGGCATCTACAGCGCGGACCCGACTCACGACCCCAACGCCGTGCGGCTGCCGCACGTGACATACATCGAGGCATTGAACCGGGGGCTGCACGTGATGGACACCACCGCAATCTCGCTCTGCATGGACAACAAGCTTCCCATCGTAGTCTTCGACCTCACCCGACACGGAAACATCCGTCGCATTGTGCTCGGCGAGCCCGTCGGCTCCGTGGTCTCGGGCGACGCCGTTGCACCCAAGGGGTGATCGACTATGCAAACCGTGGTCAAGGATTTGGATGCGCGGATGCAGGCGGCCGTCGACGTGCTGGCGCGGGAGTTCGCCGGCGTGCGGACCGGCCGGGCCAATGCCGCGCTGCTGGACGGCATTCGCGTGGAGGCGTACGGCACGTTGACGCCGGTCAATCAGATGGCGTCGGTCTCCGTGCCCGATCCGAAGACGATCGTGATCCAGCCGTGGGACGGGTCCCAGCTCAAAGAAATCGAGAAGGCGATCCTCAAGTCTGATTTGGGACTGACGCCGTCGAGCGACGGCAAGGTGATCCGCCTGATCATGCCGAGCCTGACCGAAGAGCGGCGCAAGCAGCTGGCGAAGACCGTCGGCAAGTTCGCCGAGGACGCCCGCGTGGCCATTCGGAACATCCGCCGCGAAGCCAATGACAAGCTCAAACACATGGCGAAGGACAAGAAGGTCTCCGAGGACGAAGAGCGCCGCGGTCACGACGCCATCCAGAAGAGCACGGACAAGTTCATCGCGAAGGTCGACGAGCTGACCAAGAAGAAAGAGCAGGAGATCCTCGCGATCTGATCATCCGCGAGGCCCCACTTTCGCGTATTTCGCTGATTTCGCTGGAATTTCGCGAGGGGCTCACGTAACATAATCGGTCATGGCATTCAAGGCAGCCTCCGGAGTGACGGCGGCCGAGCTCAGCGCGTTGGGCGAGAGCGACCTCCGGGCTCACATCCTGTCCCGCCCGTTGCCACGCCACGTCGCCGTCATCATGGACGGCAACGGACGATGGGCGACTCAGCGCGGCTTCCCGCGCGTTGCGGGCCACACCGAAGGCGTCAAGGCGGTGCGCGGTGTCGTGCGGACAGCGGGCGAGCTGGGCATCGAATTCCTCACGCTCTACGCGTTCTCGTCGGAAAACTGGAACCGGCCGCGCCACGAAGTCTCCACGCTCATGAGCCTGCTGGAGCGCTCCATTGACCGCGAGCTGCCGGAGTTGATGGCGCGCAACGTGCGCTTCCGGGCAATCGGGCGCGCCGAGGGCGCGCCCCCGGCCATCCGTCAGCGCATCGAGCGGCTCGAGGAGACGACGGCGCCGAACACCGGGCTGACCCTGCTCATGGCCTTCAATTACGGCGGTCGCGACGAACTCGTGGACGCCTGCCGCGCCCTGGCGCGTCAGGTCCAGACGGGCGCCCTCCGCCCCGACGAGATCGACGAAGAGCGCCTCGGGCGCGCGCTCTACACCGACGGCGTGCCCGACCCGGATCTGCTGATCCGGACCAGCGGCGAGCTGCGCGTCTCCAATTTTCTTCTCTGGCAGATTGCCTACACCGAGTTGTGGATGACACCGACGCTCTGGCCAGACTTCGGACCGCGGGAGCTCTATCTCGCTGTCGCCGACTACCAGCAGCGGAGCCGCCGTTTCGGGCGCCTGTGATGGCACGCGCCGAGGGCGCCCCGCTGCCAGCCTCCGTTGACGTGCCGGCTCCGTCCCGGCGCGCCGGTCTCCTCAAGCGGGTGCTCAGCACCCTCGTCCTGCTGCCCGTCTTCATCTGGATCGTGCTCGCGGGGCCCATTTGGGCCTTCGGCACGACCGTCGTGATACTCGGGGCGCTGGGACAATGGGAGTTCACGGGGATGTTCCAGCGGGCGGGATTCCGCCCGTTCAGGGTCCTCGGCGTTGTCGGTGGCCTCCTCGTCACGGCGAGCTTCGCGCTCCCCGTGTCCGAGCGCATCGCCATCACTGCCACGCTGCTCGGCGCGCTCTCGCTGGTTCTCTGGCAGCGGCGGGGGGGACGCATCGAGTGGGAGCCGGCCGCCATCACCGTGTTCGGCATTTGTTACGTGAACTGGCTGCTCGGCTACGGCTTCTGGCTGCGCGATCTGCCCCTCGGGAAAGAGTGGGTGCTGCTGCTCGTCTGGGTCACATGGCTTGGTGAGACGGCCGCGTATCTGGTCGGCTCGCTCCTGGGTCGGTGGCCATTGGCGCCGGAAATCAGTCCGAAGAAGACGGTCGAGGGCGCGCTGGCCCAGCTGGTGGTCTCGGTGCTCGCCGCCCTGGCGGCTCGCGCGTGGTTCTTCGAAGGACTGGCGATCGGCGGGGCGGTGTTCGTCGGCCTGCTGCTCGGTGTCGTAGGGCAGGCCGGCGACCTCGTGGAATCGGCGCTCAAGCGGAGCGTGGGCACGAAGGACACGGGCCGCCTGATCCCGGGGCATGGGGGCGTGCTCGACCGCATCGACAGCCTGCTCTTCAATACGCCCGTGCTGTTCTATTACGCGGCGTACGTGGGAAAGCTGCCGTCATGAAGCGCCTCACCGTCCTCGGGGTGACCGGTTCCATCGGGCGTCGGACGCTCGAGCTGGTCGAGGAGTTTCCCGAACACTTCCGCGTCGAGGGTATGGCCGCGCGTGGCTCCAAGCCCGAGCTCGTGGCCGAGATGTGCCGGCGCCATCGACCGCGGGCGCTCGCCCTGACCGACCCGGAGGCCGTGGATGTCGTCGCCCGGTTGATCGGAACGCCGCGGCCCGAGATCCTCTCCGGTCCCGAAGGACTGGTGACGCTGGCCGCCCAAGTCGAGGCCGACGTGGTGCTGTCGGCCATCGTGGGCGGCGCCGGCCTCCTGCCCACCATGGCGGCTATCAAGACGGGAAAGACCGTCGCCCTGGCGAACAAGGAAACCCTGGTGATGGCCGGCAGCCTCATGACGGCCGCCGCGCGCGAGGGCAAGGTGCCGCTGCTGCCCGTGGACTCCGAGCACAGCGCGGTTTTCCAATGCCTCGAAGGGCACAACCGCTCGGAGGTGCACCGGGTGCTGCTCACGGCCTCGGGGGGGCCGTTCCGCAGCATGCCACGCGAGGAGCTGGCGCGGGTCAGCGTGGCGGAGGCCCTCAAGCACCCGACGTGGAAGATGGGGGCCAAGATTACCGTGGACTCGGCCACGCTGATGAACAAGGGCCTCGAGGTGATCGAGGCGCGGTGGCTCTTCGACCTTGCGCCCGAGCAGGTTCAGGTCGTGGTGCATCCCCAGTCCATCGTGCACTCGATGGTCGAGTACATCGACGGCTCGGTCATCGCGCAGCTCGGGGTGGCCGACATGGGCATCCCGATCCTCTACGCGCTCACGTATCCGCACCGGCTGCCCGCTCCCGCCGAGCGTCTCGACCTGACGAAGGTGGGGGCGCTGCATTTCGAGGAGCCGGACTTCGAGCGATTCCCCTGCCTCGGGCTGGCGCGCCAGGCGCTGCTGGCGGGCGGCTGCGCACCCGCGATTCTGAACGCCGCCAATGAAGTGGCCGTCGCCGCCTTCCTGGACGGCCTGATCCGTTTCACCCGCATTGCTGAGCTCATCGCCGAAGCGCTTGGCCGCGTGCCGGGCCGAGCGCTGGACGGCATCGACACCTGCGTCGCGGTCGACGCGCAGACCCGGGAGCTGGTGCGGAGCTGGCTGCCGCGCGGCGCGGCGGTCGCGGCAGGGCGGCAGGAGGCCGCGCGATGAACGTCCTCTACATGATCGTGTCGACCGTCATCGTGCTGGGCATCCTGATCTTGATCCACGAATGGGGGCATTTCATCGTCGCGCGCCTGTCGGGCGTCGGCGTCGAGCGCTTCTCCATCGGTTTCGGCAAGGTGCTGTGGCGCTATCGGGGCAAGGAGACGGAATACTGCCTGTCGGCCGTGCCCTTCGGCGGCTACGTCAAGATGATGGGCGACGACGAGAATCCGCTCGAGGGCGGCAAGACCGGGGTGGTGGATCCGGCTAAGGCGTTCAACGGCAAGCCGCTCTGGATTCGCTTCCTCATCGTGTTCGCCGGGCCGGGGATGAATTTCGTGCTCGCGGCGGTGATTCTCGCTGTGCTGGCAATGGTGGTGGGCCGGGCCGTGATTCCGCCCGTCGTCGGCAGCGTCGCGCAGTCGGGACCCGCCGCCCAGGGGGGGCTTCGCTCCGGGGACCGCATTGTCTCGCTCAACGGCCACTCGGTCAGGGACTGGGGCGATGTGCAGTCGGGCGTGCAGGCGGGCCGGGGTCAGCCGATGACCGTCGCGGTCAAGGGCCAGGAAGGAGAGCGTCAGCTGACCGTCACGCCCGTCGCCACGCAGGTCTGCGACGAGGTCGGCGACAAGCACGAGGTATGGGATCTAGGCGCGCAGCCCTTCCTGGCGCCGGTCATCGGCGACGTGATTCCCGACCTCCCAGCGGCCAAGGCCGGCCTTCGCAGCGGCGACCGCGTGTTGGCCGTCAACGGCAAGCCCGTCTCGACCTGGGACGAAATGGCGCAGACCATTCACGGGCGCCCGGGTATGCCGACGCGACTCGACATCCGCCGCGGCGATGCCACACTGGCCGTGACCGTCACGCCCGAAGCGCCGAAACAGGTCAGCGCCGACTGCAAAGCCATGGGTCTCATCGGCATCGGCCAAGCCTTCAGCGGTGACGTGATCCGGCCCAATCCGGCCGTGGCGCTCTGGCAAGGGCTCAAGAACACGACGCATTACACCGATATCACCCTCCGCGCCTTCTACAAGCTCGTCGCGGGCCGGCTGGACCGCTCCAATATCGGCGGTCCGATCCAGATCGCGATGTCGGCGGGACAGCAGGCGCGCCAAGGGGTGACCTCGCTCGCGGTGTTCACGGCGCTGATCAGCGTCAACCTCTTCGTCCTGAACCTACTGCCGGTGCCCATGCTCGACGGCGGCCACCTGCTGTTCTTCTGCTTCGAGGCGGTGCTGGGACGCCCGCTGTCCGTTCGCAAGCGCGAGGTCGCCCAGCAGGTGGGGTTCGCGCTGCTGATGCTGCTGATGGTGTTCGCGGTGTACAACGATCTCAAGCGCATCGGGCTGTTCTAGGCGTCAATGGGTCAATACGACCGTCACGTCTTCGTCTGCACCTCAGGCGAGACCTGTCCGACTCAAGGAGACGTCGAAAAGTTCGTCAAGGTGCTGCGGGCCGGTGCGGCGGCGGCCGGCAAGAAGACGGAGGTCCGCATCAACAAGGCCGGCTGCTTCTCGCAGTGCGGGCACGGGCCGATGATGGTCGTCTATCCCGAGAACGTCTGGTACGCGGGAGTGAAGGAGTCCGACCTCCAGGAGATCCTCGAGTCGCATATTCTGGGCGGCATCCCGGTCAAGCGGCTGATCTACGATCCGGGCGTGCCCGGGCCCAACAAGGTCCCGGGCGCGAAGTAGCTTCATGCGCTGGACCCGCTCGCTCATCCCGACGCTCCGTGACGACCCTGCCGACGCTGAGGCCGTCAGCCACAAGCTCATGGTGCGCGCGGGATTGGTCCGCCAGCTGGCCGCGGGGATCTACGTGTATCTGCCGCTGGGCCAGCGCGTGCTCGAGAAGATCAACGCGATCATCCGCGAGGAGATGAATCGGATCGGCGGCCAAGAGATCACCATGCCGGTGCTGCACCCGGCCGAGATCTGGCAGCAGTCGGGGCGCTGGGATGCCATCGGCGGCGAGATGTTCCGGCTCAAGGACCGCAACGGCCGCGACATGTGCCTGGGCATGACGCACGAAGAGGTGGTCGCCTGGGTCGCCGCGCGCGAGATCCGCTCCTACCGGGACCTGCCGCAGATCTGGTATCAGATCCAGACGAAGGAGCGCGACGAGGCGCGTCCCCGCTCGGGCGTCCTGCGCACGCGGGAATTCCTGATGAAGGACTCCTACACGCTCGATCCTGACGCGGCGGCGCTCGAAGTCTCGTACAACGCCCACAAGGAGGCCTACTGCCGTATTTTCGATCGCTGCGGGATCACCTACGTCGTGGTCGAGTCCGACCCGGGCATGATGGGGGGCTCGGGCTCCCACGAATTCATGGCCCCGAGTGCCGCCGGCGAGGACGAGGTGGCCCTCTGCGACGGTTGCGGCTATGCGGCCAACGTGGAGCTGGCCCGCGGCGTGCCCAGGACGCCGGCCGCCCCCGGCTGGAAGCGCGAGGACGTCGCGACGCCAGGGGCGCGGACCATCGCCGAGGTCACGGCCCTGCTCAAGATCGGCCCCGAGCTGACGATCAAGACGCTCGTCTTCATGACCGAATCGGGGCCGGTGCTTGCTCTCGTGCGCGGCGACCACGCGCTCCACGAGCGCAAGCTCGCCCGCGCGCTCCGCGCCGAGGCGCGTCCGGCCCATCCCGACGAGATCCGAGAGGCATTGGGCGCGGCGCCGGGCTCGGTCGGCCCGGTGGCGGCGCAAGGTGTGAAGCGCATCCTCGCGGACGAATGCCTGCGCGAGGGCAGCTATGTCGTCGGCGGCAACCGGGAGGGCTTCCACATCACCGGGGTCACCCCCGGCAAGGATTTTGACTGCGAGTTCGCCGATCTCCAGGTTACGCTCTCAGGGGAGGGCTGCCCCGCGTGCGGCGAGCCGCTCCGCGTCGAGCGCGTGATAGAGGTAGGCAATATCTTCAAGCTCGGAATCAAATACTCGGTGTCACTCAACGCGGTCTACCTCGACGAGCAGGGGCAGCAGAAGCCAGTGGTCATGGGTTCCTACGGCATCGGCCCGGCGCGGATTGCCGCCGCTGCCGTCGAGCAGCGCCACGACGCCGACGGCATCGTGTGGCCCTGGACCATTGCGCCGTTCCACGTCCACGTCGTCCCGGTGACGGTGAAGGACGCCGTTCAGATGGCTGCCGCCGAGGAGATTTACAGGGAGCTCGTGGCGGCCGGCTTCGACGTTCTCATGGACGATCGCGACGAGCGCGCCGGCGTCAAGTTCAAGGACGCCGACCTGGTGGGTGTCCCCGTGAGGGTGACGGTGGGGAATGCCCTGATCAAGGAGGGCGTCGTAGAAGTCCGAGACCGCGCGACCCGGACCGACCGGAAGGTGGCCAAAGCCCAGGTGCTGGACGCGGTGACGGCCATCAAGGGACTTCACGCCATGCCCTAGAGAGCTTCCTTGCGGGTGGGCTCTACGTATGCTAAAGTTTTGACAAAAGTGGGCGCCGCCCACTTTTTTTTCTGGGAGAGTGGGGTCAATGGACGGGGAGGCATGGCTGAGCAAGGTCGAAGCGGCCGTGGCCCCCGTGCTGAGCTCCTATGGACTTGGGCTGGTTGATGTCGAGTGGCGCCGGGAAGGGAGGCGCTGGGTCCTCCGGTTCTTCGTGGACAAGCCCGGAGGCGTTACCGTCGGGGACTGCCAGGCCTTCAGCCGGGAGGCGGGCGACGTGCTCGACGTCTCAGGCCTCATCGAGCCGGCCTATGACCTCGAGGTGTCGTCACCCGGGCTCGACCGCGAGCTCAAGAAGGACCGAGAGTTTGTCTGGGCGGTGGGCCGAGAGGTTCGCTGCTGGGTGCGCGAGCCCCTGGACTCTCGGACGGAGTTCACGGGGCGACTTGCCGCGGTGACGGGGAGCCACCTCATGCTGGCGGAGGACAGCGGCGCGATGCGCGAAGTGCCGCGCCAGCTCGTGACCAAGGCGCGGCTGGACCCGGGACTCGGGCGGCCGCGGACCGCGGGGCGGAAGTGAGCGGGACGGTCTATGAACAAAGAGCTGATGTACGTCATCGGGCAGATGGCCAACGAGAAGGGGATCGACAAGGAGGTTCTCTTCGAGGCGGTGGAGTCCGCCCTGCTCTCGGCGTCCAAGAAGACGATGGGCCTCGCGGACAATGTCCGCATGGAGCTGGACCGGCATACGGGCGCGCTCCGGGTCTTCGCCCGCAAGAAGGTCGTCCAGGCGGTCACTGACCGTAAGCTCGAGATCAGCCTGGAGGAGGCCCGCCGCCTCAACGGCGAGGCCCAGCTCGACGACGAGCTGGAGATGGAGCTGCCGCCTCAGGAATTCGGCCGCATCGCCGCCCAGACCGCCAAGCAGGTGATCCTCCAGCGCGTGCGCGATGCGGAGCGGGACGCCGTCTACTCCGAGTTCATCGATAAGGAAGGCAAGATCATCCGCGGGACGGTGCACCGTATCGAGAAGCGCAACGTGATCGTCGAACTCGGCAAAGCTGAGTCCGTGATCACGGAGCGCGAGCAGCTCCCGGGAGAGCGCTACAACCCGGGCGACCGCGTCCGCGCCTACGTGCTCGAGGTCAAGAAGACCGCCAAGGGCCCCCAGATCCTCTTGTCGCGCACCCACCCGGGATTTCTCGTCCGGTTGTTCGAGAGCGAGATCCCGGAGATCGCCGAAGGGATCGTGCAGGTCAAAGGGGCGGCGCGCGAGCCCGGGGAGCGCGCCAAGGTCGCCGTGGCCTCGTCCAAGCGCGACGTGGATCCCATCGGCGCCTGCGTGGGGCTACGGGGCACCCGCATCCAGGTGATCAGCCGCGAGCTGCGCGGAGAGAAGATCGACATCGTCGAATGGTCGCCCGATTCGGCAACCTTCGTGGCGCGAGCGCTCTCGCCGGCCAAGGTGAGCTCGGTCACCGTGTCGGAGCCGGCGGGGACCGACGAGGGCGGGAACGAGACCGAGCAGCCCTCGGTGCTGGTCATCGTGCCGGATAATCAGCTCTCGCTGGCCATTGGCAAGAAGGGACAGAACGCGCGCCTGGCCGCCAAGCTCACCGGATTCCGCGTCGACATCAAGAGCGAGAGCGAGGTTGAGGAAGAGCGGCGGCGCGAGGAAGAGGAGCTGGCCCAGGGAAAGGCGGCGCTCGCCGAGCTGCCGGGTGTCGGAGCCCAGCTGCAGGAGAAGCTGGTCGAGGCCGGGCTCTTCTCGCCCGCGCGGATCGTGGGCGCCGGTGTGGAAGCGCTCGAGCAGCTTCCCGGTGTCGGAGGGAAGAAGGCGGCGGCCATTGTCGAGGCCGCCGAGACCTGGCTGGCCGAGCATCCGGTGGCGGTGGCCTCCGAAGAGCTCGGTGGTGTCGAATCGGAGACGTTCGTCGAGGATCGCGGCGAGGACGATGGCCACGGCTCGGATAGCGGGAGCGGCGCCCCGCCGGAGAACGCTGCGCGGGCGCCGGCCGAGTGAGAGGCGCGCCCCAGCGGACCTGCATCGGGTGCCACAAAGCGCGGCCCAAGGCGGCACTGCTTAGGCTGGTGCGTGATCGGGACGGGCAGGTCAAGGTGAACGGTGAGGGCGGGGCATCGGGTCGGGGCGCCTATGCGTGCCCCACCGTCGATTGCCTCGCCAAGGCGCTCCAGGCGGGCCGGCTCGGGCATGCGTTCAAGCGCGCGAGCGAGCCGCCGCCGGAAAGCCCGGCGGCAATCCTGGCATCCTGGCAGAGGAGGTAACGGGCAGTGGCGGGACGGGTAAAGGTTATCGACTTGGCGAAGGAGTTGGGCGTCACCAGCAAGGATTTGCTGGTCGCCTTGGAGGGTATGGGCCACAAAGGCATGCGGGCCATGAGCCCGCTGCCCGTGGCGACAGCGAATGAGCTTCGCGTCAAGCTCGGTCGCGGCCGTGAGCTGCCGGCGGAGGCGAAGCCCAAGCGCGTGCCTCGGCCCAAGAAGGTCGCGGCCGAAGGCGAGGCGGCTCCTGCGCCCACCCGGAAGAAGGGAGAAGCCGCCGCCAAGCCGAAGAAGGCCGCGGCCAAGATCGTCCAGGTCGAGCTCGAGCCCACGCCGGTCGAGGCGATCAAGCCAGCGGCCACGATTTTCCGGCCAACGGCCGCGCCGGCCGCCGCTCCCGAGAGCGCCCCGCCGGTGGCTGCGCCGGCTCCAGCCGCTCCAGCGCCCACACCGGCGCCGCCCGCGCCCGCACCCCCGGTCAAGCCGGCGGCCCCGACGCCGATCCGGCCGGCCGCCGCCGCGCCAACCGAGGTTCGGCCCGTGGCGCCCGCGCCGCGCAGAATCGTCCCCCCCGCGCCGCCTCGCACTGTGGCGTCTCCACCGGCTCGTCCCGCGGTGACGCCACGCCCGGCGGCGCCCGCTCCCGCGGCTGCGCGCCCCGCGGCCGCCGCGGCGCCGGCAGCCCCGATCAAGCCCGCCGTGCCGGCGGCGCCGGCTCCGGCGCCGGCCGCTCCCGAGCCTCCACAGGAAATCAAGCGCGAGCTGATCAAGCTGCCCGAATCGGTGACCGTCGGCGAGCTGGCGGCCGCGATGCGCCGCAAGTCGGTCGAGGTGATCAAGGCCTTGCTCGACCTGGGTGTGATGGCCACGCTCAACGAGGTGCTCGATCCCACGGCCGCCAAGCTCGTCGCCGACAAGTTCAACTGCGATGTCGAGTTCCGCTCGATCGAGGGCGAGGTGCTCGAGGAAGAGGAGTCGGATCCGAGCCAGCTCAAGCTGCGGCCGCCCGTGGTCACCGTCATGGGCCACGTGGACCACGGCAAGACTTCGCTGCTCGACGCCATCCGGACGACCAAGGTGGCGGAGCGCGAGGCGGGAGGCATCACGCAGCATATCGGCGCCTACCAGGTGGACACGGCGGCCCATGGCAAGGTCACCTTCCTCGACACCCCAGGTCACGAGGCCTTCACGGCCATGCGCGCCCGCGGAGCCCAGGCCACGGACATCGTGATCCTCGTCGTGGCCGCCGACGACGGCGTCATGCCGCAGACGGTGGAGGCGATCAATCACGCCAAGGCGGCCAATGTGCCGATCCTCGTGGCGGTGAACAAGATCGACAAGCCCGGCGCCGATCCCGACCGCGTCAAGCGCGAGCTGGCCAATCAGGGGCTGGTCCCCGAGGACTGGGGCGGCGAGACCATCTTCGTCCACACCTCGGCCAAGCGCGGCGACGGCATCCCGCAGCTACTCGAGATGACGGCTCTCCAGGCCGAAGTGCTGGAGCTCAAGGCGAACCCGAGCCGCGCCGGGCGCGGCGTCATCGTCGAGGGCCGGCTCGATCGCGGGCGCGGCCCCGTGGCCACGGCCCTCATCCAGTCGGGTACGCTGAAGGAGGGGGATGCCGTCGTGGTCGGCTCCAATTCCGGCCGCGTCCGGGCCATGTTCAGCGACCGCGGCAAGAAGGTCACGAGCGCGGGACCGTCGGACCCCGTCGAGATCCTGGGCCTGTCGGGCGTTCCGCAAGCGGGGGACACGCTGCTGGTGGTCGCCGACGAGCGCAAGGCACGGCAGATCGCGACGGTGCGGGCCGACCGCGACCGACTCAAGGGCAAGGCTGCGGCGCGGATCACGCTCGAGGATCTGCACAAGCAGATCGAGGCGGGCGAGGTCAAAGAGCTGCGGCTCGTGCTCAAAGCCGATGTCCAAGGCTCGGTGGAGGCGCTGACGGAGTCGCTCGAGCGCCTGTCGACCGACGAGGTCAGGCTCAAGGTCATTCACGGCTCAGTGGGCGCCGTGACCGAGTCCGACGTGATGCTGGCCTCGGCCTCCAACGCCATCGTGCTGGGCTTCAACGTCAAGGCCGAGCCCAAGGCCGCCAGCCATGCCCAGGCCGAAGGTGTGGACATGCGCAATTACGATGTCATCTACGACGCCATCAATGACGTCAAGGCGGCGCTGTCCGGCATGCTGGCGCCCGAGATCCGGGAGACCGTCCACGGCCGGGCCCAGGTCAAGCAGCTGTTCCCGATCTCCAAGCTGGGAACGATCTTCGGCTCGGCGGTGATCGAGGGGAAGATCGTTCGGACGGCCCGGGCTCGGGTCAAGCGCGGCGACACCGTGCTGGGCGAGGGCAGCATCACCTCGCTCAAGCGGTTCAAGGATGATGTCCGCGAGGTGCTCCAAGGTCTCGAATGCGGCATCGGCGTGGATGGCGTTAAGGGCATCCAGCCCGGGGACATCATCGAGGCCTTCACCACCGAGGAAGTTGCCCGGACGCTCTAGGAGCCCTTCGATGTCGGAGGCACGGGTGGCGGTGGGCACGGTGGAACTGCACCTGCCGGACGTGGGGTCGCTCAAGGGAAAGCGGCACGCGCTGAAGGGGCTCAAGGAGAAGCTGCGCCAGCGCTTCGAGATCTCCGTGGCCGAGGTGGATCACCAGGACACCTGGCAGCGCGCGACGCTGGCGCTCGCGTGCGTGAGCAGCGATTCGCGGCATGCCAACGAAGTGATCTCCAAGGCCATGGACTTCATCGAGGACTCTGTCGACGGCTATGTCACCGACATCCACGTCGAGATCTTGTGAGGATGACGCATGCAGGGGAAGCGGCTCGAGCGGGTCAACCAGCTGATGAAGGAGGAGATCTCCCTGCTTCTCCAGCGCCAGCTCAAAGATCCGCGGCTCGGCTTCGTGACGGTGACCGAGGTGGACGTCACGCCGGACCTCAAGCACGCGAAGGTCTACGTCTCGGTGCTGGGCTCCGAGGCCCAGTGGGCCTCGTCGTTCAAAGCCCTGGACAGCGCGAAGGGGTTCGTCTGGAATTGGCTCCGCCGGAACCTGGACCTGCGCGCGACGCCCGAGATCGATTTCCGGCCCGACCGCTCGATGGAGCACGCCGCGCACATCCAGACTCTGCTGGCGGAGCTGCACGCAAAGGACGACACGCCGGGGCAGCAAGCCTGACATGGCCGAGGCCCTGACCCACCTCACGTCCACTCCGCCTCAGGCGCTGCTGGACATCCTCGCGAGCCCGGGCGGCGAGGCGCTCATGCTGGGCCACGTGCACCCGGACGGCGACGTGCTGGGGACGCTCCTGGGGCTCGGCCTGGCGCTCGAGACCGCCGGGTGGAAGGTGACCTTCGCCGGACCTCATCCGGTCCCGGACGTGCTCGCGTTTCTGCCCGGAGCCGAGCGCTGGCGCGTGTGGAAGCAGGCGCCCCGCACGTTCGACGTGCTGGTCCTCACGGACTGTCCTAACGACGATCGTACCGAAGGCCTGCTCGAAGGCTCGCGGGCGGCGCACAGCCGGGTGCTCAACATCGACCACCATCCGGACAACCGCCGCTACGGCACCATCAACTGGATTGACGCCTCCGCGGCCGCCACGGGCGAGATGATCTTCGATCTCGTGCGGGCGCTCGGGCTCAAGCTCACCCGGGACAGCGCGCTCGACCTCTTCACGGCGCTCCATACCGACACGGGTTCCTTCCGGTACTCCAACACGACGGCCCGCACGTTCCAGATCGCGGCCGAGCTGACCGCTTGCGGCGCTGAGCCGGCCCTGGTCTCCGACCGGCTCTATCAACGGCGGCCGGCGGACGCGCTGGTGAAGCTGGGCGAGGTGCTCCAGCGCGTGCGGGTGAGCGCCGACGGGCGCGTAGCCTGGCTCCCCATCCCGCGCGGTCTCGTCTCGGAAGCCTTCGCGGCGGCCGAGGATCTGGTCACCTACCCGCGCTCGATCGAGGGCGTGCAGGTGGCCGTGCTGCTGCGCGAGGAGGCCCCGGGCGTCGTGAAAGCCAGCCTCCGGGGCAAGGGCGAGGTGGCCGTCAATCGGATCGCGCATCGCTTCGGCGGTGGTGGCCACGAGAATGCCGCCGGCTGCACCCTTTCGGGCACGCTCGAGGAGGCCACGGCGAGGCTGCTGGCTGCGGTCGACCAGGCCCTCGACACCCAGGCCCCGTGAGCGCGCCGCGGCGCTCGGGCGTTCTTCCCGTCGAGAAGGGTCCCGGCGTCACGTCCTTCCAGGTCGTGGCCCATCTCCGGCGCGTGATGCGGGCCCCGCGAATCGGTCACGGCGGCACCCTTGACCCCGACGCCACCGGGCTCTTGCCCATCCTCATCGGCGAGGCGACCAAACTGACGCCTTATCTCATCGGCCTCGACAAGGAATACGTCGCCACGGTGCGACTCGGCATCGTCACCGACACGCAGGACCTCTCAGGGTCGGTGGTCGACACGCGTCCGGTGCCTGAGCTGGACGCCGCCGCTATCGAGGCGGCCCTGCGGCCCTTCGTCGGGACCATCAAGCAGATCCCGCCCATGTACTCGGCGCTCCATCGGGGCGGCCGCCGCCTCTACGAGCTGGCGCGTGAAGGGGTTGAGGTCGAGCGGGCACCGCGCGCGGTGAGCATCCACTCGATCCGGCTGGAGTCGGTGAGTCTTCCTGATTTTGTGATGCGCGTGAGCTGCGGCAAGGGCACCTATGTCCGCACTCTCGCCGCCGACATTGGCGCGCGCCTCGGCTGTGGCGCCGCGCTCGCCTCCCTCGTGCGTACCCGGGTCGGGCCCTACGCGCTCGATCAGGCCGTCCCGTGGGCGGAGCTGAAGGAGGCCCGCGCCGGGGCAGCGCTGTGGTCGCGCGTGCTCCCGCCCGACTCCGCGCTCACCCACTTCGCGATCGTGCGCCTCGATGCGGAGCAAGCACGTCAGTTCGGTCACGGCCAGACGGTCCCCGGACCAGGGGAGTCAACCCTGCCCGACCCCGACGGCCTCGCGCGCGTGTACGGGCCGGACGGCGGCTTCCTCGGGGTGGGACGGTCGCTCCGTGGAGCGGTCAAACCGGAACGCCTCCTCCATGCGGATCCTTCGCGGCCTTCCATCCTTCCCGCCTGAGTTCCGTCCTTCGGTCGTCGCGCTGGGAGCCTTCGATGGCATCCACCTGGCGCACGCGAAGATCCTGGCGACGGCTGTGGAGCGGGCGCGTGCCCTCGGCATCGCCGCCGTCGCCTGCACCTTCGATCCGAATCCCGCGCTCGTGCTGCATCCCGGGCGGGCGCCCGCACCCATTGCGCCGCCGGAGGAGAACTTGGCGCGGATCGCCGCGCTCGGGCTTGATGCGGCGCTGGTCATCCCGTTTACGCTCGAGTTTTCCCGAATCGAGGCCGAGGACTTCGTGGAAGAGGCGCTCGAGCGGACGCTCGGGGCGCGCGAAGTCGTCGTGGGCTTCAACCACACGTTCGGCCGCGGAGCGCGCGGGACAGCCGCGCTGCTCAAGGAGCTGGGCCCGCGTCACGGGTTCGTCACCCATGTGCTGCCCCCGCTGCAGGTGCAGGGGCAGACCGTGTCGTCGACCGCCATCCGCGAGGCGCTGAGAGAGGGAGACGTCGAGCTCGCCCGGGCCTTCCTCGGCCGCCCGTACTCGATCGGCGGCGTGGTGCTCCGCGGCGCGGGTCGGGGGCGCGGCCTGGGATTCCCCACGGCCAATGTGCGCCCCGATCGGCCGCTCCTGCTGTCCGCGGGCGTCTACGCGGCGCGCGCTGGGTGGGACGAGGTCCGGAGGGACGCCGTGGTCAATGTGGGGTACCGGCCGACGTTCGGCGAGAACCAGTACTGGGTCGAGGCGCATATCTTCGATTTCACCGGAGACCTCTACGACCGCATCCTCACGCTCGAGTTCTTCGATCGGATCAGGCCGGAGATCAAGTTCCCCGGCGTCGAGGCGCTCAAGAAGCAGATCGCCGCCGACGTGGATGCAGCCCGGCGGCTGCTGGCGGCGCAGGCACGGGCGGGCTGAATGCTTTACCCGACTCGCTCCCCGTGATAAACTCCGGGCAGCGTTCACAAGGGGTTAGCAGCGTCTAACGAACCCGTCCCAACGGAGCCGCCGCAGGGGCTCTGGGGGCGTGGCGATTGGGGGGGGAGCCCCCGGGAGGATCCTGTCATGCGGCTGTCCGTCGAGAAGAAGAAGAGCCTCATCGAGCAGTTCAAAGTGCACGATGGCGACACCGGCTCACCCGAAGTCCAGATCGCGCTGCTGTCGGAACGCATCAACGGGCTGACCGATCATTTCAAGACCCACCTGAAAGATCATCACTCCCGCCGTGGCCTGCTGATGCTCATCGGCAAGCGACGCGGGCTGCTCGAGTACTTGCGCAAGAAGGACCCGGAGCGTTACCGAACCGTCACGGAAAAGCTCGGGATCCGCAAGTGACCGCGGATTCCGACACGTTCTCTCTTCGGTCCACCCGGGCTCGCCGGGCCACATTCATCGCCGCACTCACCTTAGCTGGAGGAAGCTGATCGTATGGCTCATACCGTTCAAACCCAGATCAACAACACGGTCCTGTCGTTAGAGACCGGCAAGGTCGCGAAGCAGGCCGAAGGCGCGGTGGTGGTCCGCTGCGGCGGGACCATCGTGCTCAGCACCGTGGTAGCGGCCAAGGCGCCCATGGAAGGCCGCGACTTTCTTCCCCTCACGGTCGAGTATCGGGAGCGCGCGTACGCGGGCGGCAAAATCCCCGGCGGCTTCTTCAAGCGCGAGGGCCGTCCCGACGAGAAGGAGACGCTGACCTGTCGGCTCATCGACCGGCCCGTCCGCCCGCTGTTCCCGAAGGGCTTCCGGAACGAGATCCAGGTGATCAACCTGGTGATCTCGGCCGACGACGAGAACGATCCGGACGTGCTCGCCATGGTGGGCTCCTCGGCGGCGCTGTGTCTGTCGGGCCTGCCATTCGCCGGTCCGCTGGGCGCGGTGCGCGTCAGTCTCGTAGACGGCAAGCTGGTGGCCAATCCGACCTATAAGCAGATCGCCGCCTCTCCGCTCGAGCTCGTGATCGCCGCCACCGAGGACGCGATCCTCATGGTGGAGGCGGGTGCCAAAGAGGTAAGCGAAGAGCAGATCCTCGAGGCCCTTGCCTTCGGCCACGAGCAGTGCCGGCAGCTGGCCCGCATCCAGAAGGAGCTGGCCGCCAAGGCCGCGAAGCCTCGCTGGGCGTTTGAAGCCGAGGTGGCCGCGGACCCAGCGCTCGAGGCCAGAGTCAGGGAGCTCGCCGCCGCGAAGCTGGCGCAGGCGCTCTCGATCCACGAGAAGCAGGCCCGCGCCCAGGCGATGGAATCCGTATTTGAGGGAGTCTCGGCCGCCATCAGCGGCGACGATGCGGTCCGGGCGAAGGCCCGCGAGTACTTCGAGAAGCTCGAAAAGGCCGAAGTGCGGCGGCTCATCGTGGAGAAGGGCATTCGCGTCGACGGCCGCAGCGTCAAGGAAGTGAGGCCCATCTGGTCCGAAGTGGGCTATCTGCCGCGCGCCCACGGCTCGGCGCTTTTCACGCGCGGCGAGACGCAGGCTCTGGTCGCCGCCACACTGGGCACCAAGAACGACGAGCAGAAGATGGAGTCTTTCGAGGGCGACACCTACCGGCGCTTCATGCTCCACTACAATTTCCCCTCCTTCTCTACGGGCGAGGTGAAGCGCTTCGGGACGCCCGGGCGCCGCGAGATCGGTCACGGCGCGCTGGCGCATCGGGCCATCGAGGCGGTGCTACCCACCAAGGAGGCGTTCCCGTACACGATCCGCGTAGTCTCCGACATTCTCGAGTCGAACGGCTCCTCGTCGATGGCCACGGTCTGCGGCGCATCCATGGCGCTGATGGACGCGGGCGTGCCGCTCCAGGCGCCGGTGGCGGGCATCGCGATGGGGCTCGTCAAGGACGGCGACAAGGTCGGCATTCTCACCGACATCATGGGGACGGAGGATCACTACGGCGATATGGACTTCAAGGTCGCCGGGACCGAGAAGGGCATCACCGCGCTGCAGATGGACATCAAGATCGCCGGCGTCTCCGTCGACATCATGCGGCAGGCCCTGGCCCAGGCAAAGGATGCGCGGCTGCACGTGCTGGGCAAGATGGCCGAGGCCATCAAGACCCATCGCGCAGAGATGAGCCCGTACGCTCCACGCTTCGTCACCATCAAGATCCGTCCCGAGAAGATCCGCGAGATCATCGGTCCCGGAGGGAAGGTCATCCGAGGCATCCAGGAGAAGACGGGCGCCAAGATCGACGTCGAGGACGACGGGAAGGTCACCGTGTTCTCCTCGAGCAGCGAGGCCGCCCAGATGGCCATTGGCATTATCCAGGATATCTGCCGCGAGGCGGAGCTGGACCGCATCTACCTGGGGAAGGTCAAGAGCATCAAGGAGTTCGGAGCCTTCGTGGAAATCATTCCCGGGAACGAGGGGCTGCTGCATATCTCGCAGATCGCCGAGAATCGCATCCGGGCGGTCAGCGACGTCCTCTCGGAGGGCGACGAGGTCGCCGTCAAGGTCATCGAGATCGACGGCAATGGCAAGATCCGCCTGTCGCGTAAGAGCGCGCTGCGGGATCAGCCGCAGATGGCGGAGCGAGAGAAGCTGAAGATCGAGCCGGCGGCGGCGTCGGGCGGCAGCCGGCAGTAGCGGCGCCGGCCCCCACAGCCGTCGGGGGAGGGCGGGCGTGCCTTATCGTAAGAGCGTGCTGCCGAACGGCACCCGCGTGGTCACCGAGACCATGCCGCAGGTGCGCTCGGTGGCGGTCGGCGTCTGGGTCGAGACCGGTTCCCGCATGGAGCCGGAGCCACGCGGCGGCATCTCCCACCTGATCGAGCATCTCGTCTTCAAGGGGACCCACAGCCGCTCCGCCGAGGACATCGCCCGGGCCATCGACTCCGTTGGCGGGCAGATGGACGCGTTTACCGCCAAGGAATACACCTGCTTCTACGTCAGTGTCCTCGACGAGCACCTGCCGCTGGCCGTCGACGTGCTCACCGACATCCTGATGCACCCCCTGTGCGCCCCCGAGGACCTCGAGAAGGAAAAGGCGGTGGTCTTCCAGGAGATCAAGATGGTGGAAGACACCCCCGACGACCTCATCCACGATCTCTTCGCCGAGCAGGTGTGGGCGGGGCATCCCTTGGGCCGTCCCATCCTAGGGCGCTGGGACATCGTGCGCGGCTTGGACCGCGAGACCGTGCTCAGCCACTTCGGCGAGGAGTACGCTCCTCCACGGATCATTGTGGCGGTGGCGGGGCACGCCGAGCACGATCGGGTCGTGGACATGTTCGCCTCCCGCTTCGACGGGTTCGCCCGGCCGGTGGCGTCCCACGTGCTGACGCCGCCCACGCTGCATCCCGGAGTCCACGTCGTCAAGAAGCCTCTGGAGCAGGTCCAGGTCGTGCTGGGCTTCCCCGGCATCCCCGACACGGCGCCCGAGCGCTACGCGCTCTTTCTGCTCAACGACGTGATCGGCGGCAGCATGTCCTCTCGCCTGTTCCAGGAGATCCGCGAGCGGCAGGCCCTCGTCTACTCCGTGCATTCGAGTAATCAGGCCTATCGGGACGGCGGGCTCTTTTACATCTACGCCGGAACGGACGCAGCCAACCTGGCCAAGGTGCTCAAAGCGCTGCTCAAGGAGATCCGCGCGCTCAAGAAGGACGGGATCGCGGCCGACGAGCTGCGCCGGGCCAAGGAGCATCTCAAGGGCAGCCTCATGCTGTCGCTCGAGTCCACCTCCGCGCGCATGAACCGGCTCGGCAAACAGGAGATGCGCTTCGGCTCGTTCCTGTCCATGGACGAGATGCTGGCGGCCATCGAGGGCGTGGCCTTGGAGGAGCTGCAGGCCCTCATCCACCGCGTGTTCGACGAGAGCCAGCTCGCGCTAATGACGCTGGGGCCCGTGGACCGGCGGAAGTTGCCCCGCGAGCTCCTCCTCACCTAGAGCGAGACCCCCGCGTGATCGCCCGTTACAGCCGACCGGAGATGACCAGGATCTGGAGCCAGGAGGCGAAGTACGAGGCCTGGCTCCGGGTCGAGCTGGCCGTCTGCGAGGTGTACGGCCGCCGGGGCATCATCCCGGTGGACGCCCTCGGGCGGATCAAGGCCCGGGCATCCGTCAATGCGCAGCGGATCGACGAGATCGAAGCGACTACCCGGCACGACGTGATCGCCTTCCTGACCAATCTCGAAGAGGCCCTCGGCGCCGATTCGCGCTTCGTGCACATCGGCCTGACCTCCTCGGACGTCGTGGACACGGCTCAAGCGCTGCAGCTTCAGCAGGCAGCGGAGCTCATCCTGGCCGGCCTCGAGCGCTTCCGGAGCGGCGTGAGGGCACTGGCGCTCAAGCACAAGGACACCCTGTGCGTGGGCCGCACCCACGGCATCCACGCGGAGCCCATGACCTTCGGCCTCAAGGCCGCGCTGTGGTTCGTCGAGGCGGGCCGGAATCTCGAGCGGGTGAAGCGTGGCCGGGAGGCGGTGAGGGTGGGGAAGATCTCGGGCGCGGTGGGCACCTTCGCCCACGTGGATCCGGACGTGGAAGAGGAGGTCTGTCGGCTGCTCGGCCTCGAGCCTGCGCCGGTGTCGACCCAAGTGGTTCAGCGCGACCGCCATGCCGAGTTCTGCGCCGCGCTGGCCATCGTCGCCGCGTCGCTTGAGAAGGTCGCTCTCGAGATCCGCTCGCTTCAGCGGACCGAGGTTCTCGAAGCCGAAGAGCCGTTCACCGAGGGCCAGAAAGGCTCGAGCGCCATGCCCCACAAGCGCAACCCCGTCTCGTGCGAGCAGGTCTGCGGGCTGGCCCGCGTGGTTCGGACGAACTCGCTCGCGGCCCTCGAGAACGTGGCGCTCTGGCACGAGCGCGATATCAGCCACTCCTCGGTAGAGCGGATCGTCCTGCCCGACTCGACCTGCCTGGTGGACTACATGCTGCATCAAATGACGCGCATCATCGAGGGGCTCGAGGTCTACCCGCAGCGGATGAAGGAGAACATGGAGCGCAGCTTCGGGCTCATGTTCTCCCAGCGCGTGCTGCTCACGCTGGCCGAGAAGGGCCTGCCGCGCCAGCAGGCCTACGAGCTGGTGCAGCGCAATGCCATGCGGGCCTGGAAGGAGCGCGTCGCCTTCCGTGACCTGCTGGCCGCCGACCGCGAGGTCATGGGCCGGCTCACCCCGGCGGAGCTCGACGGCTGCTTCGATCCGGCATGGTATCTGCGCAACGTGGACGCGATCTACCGCCGCGCGGGACTGTCCTAGTGTCGGGCCAATTGACTTCGCCATACTTCGTTCTCAGTCGTCGCCGGTCCTCAACGTACAACCGCGTACGCCTCCGGCCGGCTCCTCCTTCGGGCCTCGTCTGGCTCGCCACTTGGCCCGACACGGCAGTTCAACCTTAGCGGGAGAGGCTATGGAGCAGCGAGAGAAGCTCTACGAGGGCAAGGCCAAGATCGTCTACAGCACGGACAAGCCCGGCCTGATCATCCAGTACTTCAAGGACGACGCCACGGCCTTCAACGCGCTCAAGCGCGGCACGATCGTGGGCAAGGGCGTGATCAACAACCGCATGTCGAGCGTGCTCTTCACGCTGCTGGGCAAGCGGGGGGTGCCGACCCACTTCGTGCAGACGCTCTCGGACCGGGAGATGCTCTGCCGCCGGCTTGACATCATCAAGATCGAGACGATCGTCCGCAACGTGGTGGCCGGCAGCCTGGCCAAGCGGACCGGGCTCGAGGAGGGGACGCCGATCAAGCAGCCGGTGCTGGAGCTGTATTACAAGTCCGATCCGCTCGGCGACCCGATGATCAACGACGATCATGTCCGCATGCTCAAGCTGGGGACGCCCAAGGAGCTGGCCTGGGTGCGGCGGACGGCGCACACGATCAATGGCGTGCTCAAGCCCTACCTGGCGCGCAAGGGACTGATCCTCGTGGACTTCAAGCTCGAGTTCGGCCGGTCTGGCGGGCGGCTGCTCCTGGGGGACGAAATCAGTCCTGACACCTGCCGTCTCTGGGACGCCCGAACCAAGGAAAAGCTCGACAAGGACCGCTTCCGCCGGGACCTGGGAGGCGTCGAAGAGGCCTATGAGGAGGTCTACCGCAGAGTCGTTGGGGCGGCTTCTTGAAGGCGCGAGTCCTCGTCCGGCTCAAACAGAGCATCCTGGACGCCCAGGGCGCCTCGGTGAAACGGGCGCTCGAGGGCCTCGGCTTTCCCGAAGTGCAGGACGTGCGGGTAGGCAAGGTGCTGGACCTGGACCTGGCCGGGGTCAGCGCCGAGCAGGCCCGGAAACGGATCGAGGAGATGTGCGGGCGGCTGCTGGCCAACCCGGTCATCGAGGATTTCACGGTGGAGGTGCTGGGTTAGGCCGGGCAGCGCGCGTGGACTATTGCCAGAAGCCGAGGGAAAGGTTAGAGTGAGATTGCACCCACGAGAGGAGGAATGCACAAGCCCATGAACTTTGGCGTGGTGGTCTTCCCGGGCACCTGGAGTGACTGCGATTTTCACTATGTCGTCGGCGAGGTGCTCCACCAGCAGGTCCGCTATGTCTGGCATCGGGATACCAACCTGGCCGAGTTCGACTGCCTGATCCTGCCCGGCGGCTTCTCGTACGGCGACTACCTCCGTGCCGGCGCCGTGGCCGGGCGTTCCCCTGTTGTGGAAGCGCTGCCGGACTTCGTGGCGCGGGGCGGAATGGTGCTGGGCTCCTGCAACGGCTTCCAGATCCTCTGCGAGGCGAAGCTCCTGCCTGGCGCCCTGATGCGCAACGAGTGCCTGCAGTACCGCTGCCAGTCCACCTACCTCCTCGTGGAGAACGCCGAGACGCCCTTCACCCGGGCCATGCGGGCCGGGCAAGTGCTCAAGATGCCCATTTCCCACGGAGAAGGGAAGTACTACGCCGACCAGGACACGATGCGGCGGCTTCGCGAGAAGAGCCAGATCGTCTTCCGCTATTGCACCGAGGATGGCCGGGTGACCCGGGAAGCCAATCCGAACGGGTCTATGGACAATATCGCCGGCATCGTCAATGAAGAGGGCACGGTGCTGGGAATGATGCCGCACCCCGAGCGCGCGGCCGAGTCCGCCATGGGCGGTACGGACGGAGTGCAGATCTTCCACTCCCTCCTCGGCAGCCTTGTCGAGGACGGATCGTTCCTCAAGCGCTAGATCGAGTGAGCAGAGGGTGGGGGCGGGGGTGACCTCGGCCGGGCCTAAGGTCACGCTGGATCTGGCCCTGGCACACGGCCTCACCGCCGAAGAGTACGACCGCATCATCCGGCGCCTCAGCCGGGAGCCCACGTTCACCGAGCTCGGGCTGTTCTCCGCCCTCTGGTCGGAGCACTGCGCGTACAAGCACTCCCGCATCTTCCTCAAGCAGCTGCCGACCACGGGCCCGCACGTGCTCCAGGGGCCCGGGGAGAACGCGGGCATCGTGGACCTGGGCGGGAACCTGGCGCTGGCCTTCAAGATCGAAAGTCACAACCATCCGTCCTTCATCGAGCCCTTCCAGGGCGCGGCCACCGGCGTCGGCGGCATCCTCCGCGATGTCTTCACCATGGGCGCCCGCCCCATCGCCATCCTCGACTCGCTTCGCTTCGGTGATCCCGACGATCCGCGAACCCGGCGGCTGATCGCCGAGGTGGTGGGCGGCATCAGCTGGTATGGCAACTGCTTCGGTGTGCCCAATCTCGGCGGCGAAGTGAAGTTCGCTCCCGAGTATTCGGGCAATCCCTTGGTGAACGCTATGGCCCTGGGAGTGGTGGCGAAGGATAAGATCTTCCGCGCCCGTGCTGAGGGGCCCGGGAACCCCGTCTTCTACGTCGGCGCGAAAACCGGCCGGGACGGCATCCACGGCGCCACCATGGCTTCGGCCACCTTCGACGAGGGCGCCGAGGAGCGCCGTCCGACGGTGCAGGTGGGTGATCCGTTCACCGAGAAGCTCCTGCTCGAGGCCTGCCTCGAAGCCATGGGCACGGGCGCCGTTGTCGGCATTCAGGATATGGGCGCCGCAGGGCTTGCCTGCGCCTGCTCGGAGATGCCGGCGCGGGCGGGCACGGGGATGGACGTCGAGCTGTCGCGCGTGCCCCAGCGCGAGACGGGCATGACGCCCTACGAGATCATGCTCTCCGAATCCCAGGAGCGCATGCTGCTCGTGGTCGCCAAGGGGCGCGAGGAGGAGATCCGGCAGATCTTCGCCAAGTGGGAGCTGGACGCGGTGGAAATCGGCACGGTAACGGCCGACGGGACGCTGCGCGCGCGGATGCGCGGCCAGGTGGTGGCCGAGGTGCCGGTGAAGGCGTTGGCCGACGAGGCGCCGGTGTACGAGAAAGCCACCGCCCGGCCGTCCTGGCAGGATCGCCTCGAGGCCTTCGACGCCCGCTCGCTCGGTTCGCCCATGGAGCCGGAGGCCGCGCTGCTGGCGCTGCTCGACTCACCGGCCTTGGGAAGCAAGGAATGGGTGTATCGCCAGTACGATCAGCAGGTCGGGACCAATACCTTGGTCCTGCCCGGCTCGGACGCCGGCGTGCTCCGGATCAAGGGGACTCGGAAGGGCATCGCGGTAACTACTGATTGCAACGCGCGTTTCGTGTTTCTAAATCCGCGTGTGGGCGCGGCCATGGCGGTAGCGGAGGCCGCCCGCAATATTTCCGTGAGCGGCGCCCGTCCTCTCGGGTTGACGGACTGCTTGAACTTCGGCTCGCCTGAGCGGCCAGAGATCCTCTGGCAGTTCAAGGAAGCCGTGGCCGGCATCGCCGAGGCGTGCCGCGCGCTCGAAATCCCGGTGGTCGGCGGCAACGTGTCCTTTTACAATGAAACCCTGGGGCAAGCGATTCTTCCCGCCCCTGTGATCGGCATGGCCGGGCTTCTCGATGAAGTCGAGGCGCGCTGCACCCAGTGGTTCGAGGGAGCTGGCGACCGAGTCGCCCTGCTGGGACCCGACGCCGTGAGCCTGGGCGGCTCCGAGTATCTCTGGACCGTTCATCGCCGTGTCGCGGGCCAGCTCGCGCCGCTCGACCTCACGATGGAGCGAAGGGTGCAGGAGGCCTGCCGCGCGGCTATCGGGGCCCGGCTGCTTCGCTCGGCCCACGATTGCGATGAGGGCGGGCTCAGCGTGACCCTTGCCGAGTCGTGCATGAGCGGACCGCGTCCCGTAGGCGTCGAGGTGGAGCTGGAGTCGCGCAGGGACACGGTGCAGGAACTGCTGTTCGGGGAGGGACCCTCCCGCATCGTGGTGTCGGTTGCGGCCGAGGCCGAGCGGCACTTCGAGCAGCTCATGGGGGAATTCGGCGTGCCGTGGCGCTGGATCGGGCGGGTCGGCGAGGACCGGCTCGTCATTCGCACCGGAGGGGTATCGATCATCAATCTGTCGGTGGACCGGATTGCCCAAGCGTGGAGGAGGGGCTTTGAGCGGCTTGTCGGTTGAGGCGCCGGCTCTGGAGCTGGACGACAAGTTCCACGACGAGTGCGGGCTGTTCGGCGTGTGGAACCACGCCGAGGCCGCCAACGTCGTCTATCTCGGTCTCTATGCGCTGCAGCACCGCGGCCAAGAATCAGCCGGCATTGCCTCGACCGACGGCCGGGCCTTCCAGGTGGAAAAAGCCATGGGCTGGGTGGCCGACGCCTTCAGCCGGGAGCGCCTCAAGCGCTTGCCCGGCCATCGCGCCATCGGGCATGTGCGCTACTCCACGGCCGGCACCTCGAGCCTGCGCAATGCCCAGCCGATCACGGCCAATACCGCGCACGGCCCCGTGGCCATCGCCCACAACGGCAATCTGGTCAACGCGGAAGAGCTGCGCGCCGAGCTGGAAAAGGACGGCGCGGTGTTCCAGTCCAACTCCGACACCGAGGTCATTCTCCATCTGCTGGCGCGCGAGCCCCGGGCGACGCTGGTCGAGCAGCTCGCGCGTGCGCTGACCCGCGTCAAGGGCGCGTTCACCCTCCTGCTGCTGACCCCCGAATCCATGATCGGCGTGCGCGATCCCTCGGGCTTCCGCCCGCTCTCGCTGGGACAGCTGGGCGATGCCTGGATCCTGGCCTCCGAGACCTGCGCGCTCGATCTCATGGAGGCGCGGGTGATCCGGGACGTCGAGCCGGGAGAGATCGTGGTCGTGAACGACTCGGGCCCGACCTCCTTCAAGCCCTTCAAGCCGGCCGAGAGGCTGCAGTGCGTGTTCGAGTACGTCTACTTCGCCCGGCCCGACTCCGTGCTCTGGGGGCGCAATGTCCACGCCGTCCGCAAAGCCCTCGGCCACCAGCTCGCGCGGGAGCATCCGGTTCAGGCCGACCTCGTCATTCCCGTGCCCGACTCGGGCGTGGGCGCGGCGTTGGGCTTCTCGGAGGAGAGCGGCCTGCCGTACGATTCAGGGCTGGTGCGCAACCACTACGTCGGCCGCACGTTCATCGAGCCCCAGCAGGGCATCCGTCACTTCGGCGTCAAGGTCAAGCTCAACCCGAACCGCGAGGTTCTGGAGGGCAAGCGGGTCGTCGTCGTGGACGACTCCATCGTGCGCGGAACGACGAGCCGAAAGATCGTGAAGATGATCCGCGCGGCCGGGGCTCGCGAGGTCCACGTGCGCATCTCCTCGCCGCCCATCCAGTGGCCCTGCTACTACGGGATCGACACGCCGACCCGGAAGGAGCTCATCGGGGCCAGCCACAAGGTGGACGAGATCCAGCGCTATCTGAGCGCCGATTCCCTCGGCTACCTCTCGCTCGACGGGATGCTGAAAGCCACGGGCTCCGACCCGCATCAGTTCTGCCATGCCTGCTTCACGGGCCAGTACAAAGTGGGCTTCGATTCCGAAGAGCGCGCTCAGCTGCGACTGTTCGACTCCTAGCTCGGGGTTCCATGGACCCGTTGACCTATCGGGTCGCCGGCGTGGACATCCAGGCCGGCGACGAGGCCGTCCGCCGCATCGCGGGACTCGCCGCGTCCACCCACCGTCCCGAGGTGCTGGGCGGAATCGGCGGCTTCGCCGCCTTCTGCCAAATCCCCGCCGGCTACACCGAGCCCGTGCTCGTCTCGTCGAGCGACGGCGTGGGGACCAAGCTCAAGGTGGCCATCCTCGCCGATCGCCACGATACGGTGGGGATCGACCTGGTGGCGATGGGGGTCAATGATCTGCTGGTCCACGGCGCCGAGCCACTCTTCTTCCTCGACTACCTGGCCGTCCACCGCGTCGAGCCCGCACATGTCGAGGCCGTCGTGGCAGGAGTGGCCGAGGGCTGCCGACGCGCCGGCTGCGCGCTCGTGGGCGGCGAGACGGCCGAGATGCGGGATCTCTATGCTCCCGGCGATTATGACCTGGCAGGCTTCGCGGTGGGAATCGTCGAGAAAAGCCGGCTCATCACCGGCGCGGCGGTCGAAGCGGGCGATCGCATTCTCGGCCTCGCCTCCTCGGGGCTGCATGCGAATGGCTACACGCTCGCGCGCAGGGCGCTGCTCGAGCGGATGGGGCTCAAGGTCACCGGATTCATCCCGGGCGTCGGCCGGCCATTGGCCGACGAGCTGCTCGAGCCCACGCGAATTTATGTCAAGCCCGTGCTCGACCTGCTCAAGCGCGTGCCGGCCCATGCGATGGCTCATGTCACCGGCGGGGGAGTCACGGAGAACCTGCCGCGCGTGCTGCCCGAGGGCCGGCAGGCGGTGATCGATCCCAAGACCTGGCCCGTGCCGCCCATCTTCACCGCGATCCAGAAGGCCGCCGGCGTGGACGACGCCGAGATGCGCCGCACCTTCAACATGGGCGTGGGCTTTCTCCTCGTCGTGGCGTCCTCGGATGCGGCGCGGGCGCGCGGGGAGCTCGAGCAGGCCGGCGAGCATGTCTATGAGATCGGAGAAATCGTGGCCGGTGCGCGGGGCGTCACCTATGTCTGAGCGACTGCGGGTCGGCGTGCTGGCCTCGGGGCGTGGCTCCAACTTCGAGGCCATCGTAGGGGCCGTCGAGGCCGGGCGGCTGCCGGTGACCGTGGCCGTGCTGGTCTGCGATCGTCCCGGCGCCGTCGTCTTGGACATCGCGCGCTCCCGTGGCGTCGAAGCCCTCGTGCTCGATCCCAAGCAGTATCCGAGCCGCGAGGCCCACGACAAGGCGGTGGTCTCGGCGCTCGAGGAGCGGCGGGTCGGGCTCGTCTGCCTGGCCGGCTACATGCGGATCCTGAGCGCGGGGGTCGTGAGCCATTTCGAGGGCCGGATGCTGAATATCCACCCGGCGCTGCTGCCCGCCTTTCCCGGACTGCACCCCCAGCGCCGGGCGCTGGAGCACGGGGCCAAGGTCAGCGGCGCGACGGTGCATTTCGTCGACGAGGGCACGGACACCGGTCCCATCGTGCTCCAGGCTGCCGTGCCAATCCGGGAAGACGATACTGAAGAGACGCTGTCGGCGCGCATCCTCAGGGAAGAGCACCGCATCTATCCCGAGGCCATCCGGCTGTTCGCCGAAGGACGGCTGCGCATCGAAGGTCGCCGGGTCCACATCAGGGAGACGACATGAGCAGAGTCCATCGCGCGCTCATCAGCGTTCACGACAAGACCGGCGTCGTTGACTTCGCCAAGGGGCTCGCCGCCTTGGGGGTGGAGATCCTCTCGACCGGCGGGACCGCGAAGCTGCTCAGGCAGGCGGGCCTCGGGGTGGTGGACGTCGCCGAGGTCACGGGCTTTCCCGAGATGCTCGACGGGCGCGTGAAAACCCTGCACCCGAAAGTGCACGGCGGCATCCTTGCCCGCCGGGACCTGCCCGAGCATGCGCGGGCGCTCGAGCAGCACGGAATCCGCCCGATCGACCTGGTTGCGGTCACGCTCTATCCCTTCGAGAAAACCGTGGCCAAGCCCGGCGTCGCCCTCGAGGAGGCCATCGAGAACATCGATATCGGCGGCCCCAGCATGATCCGCGGCGCGGCGAAGAACCACGCTCACGTGGCCGTGATCACCGATCCCGGGCAGTACGCTCCCGTCTTGGACGAGCTGAGGGCCGGCCAGGGCGCGCTGTCGGCTGAGACGCGCTATCGCCTGGCCTTCGAAGCCTTCCGCCGCACCGCCCAGTACGATGCCGCCATTGCCGCCTACCTCCGCGAGCCCGGCGCCGCCGGGCGCCCCGCGGCCGAGAGCGCCGGCCGGTTTTCCCCGCGGCTCCAGATCGACGCTTCGCTGGTCCGGGGTCTCCGCTATGGCGAGAATCCGCACCAAGCGGCCGCGTTCTACCGGCCCGCGGGTCCGCCGCAAGGTCTTGCCGCCGCGACCCAGCTCCACGGCCCCGAGCTGTCCTACAATAATTTGTTGGACTGGTCGGCGGCGCTGGGACTGCTGCTCGAGTTCGATGATCCGGCGGCCGTGGTCATCAAGCACACCAATCCCTGCGGCGTGGCTCTCGCCGAAAGCGCCGGCGCCGCCGTGCGGAAGGCCAAGCAATGCGACCCGGTTTCGATCTATGGCGGCATCGTGGGCGTTAACCGCACCCTGGATCTCGAGGCGGTCAAGGAGCTCTCGGGCATCTTGCTCGAGATCCTCTTCGCGCCCGGCTACGAGCCGGACGCGCTGGAGGAGCTCAGGCGCACCAAGAAGAAGTGCCGCGTCTTCCAGCTCCCGTGCCGGCGCGCGGACTACCCGGCACGCCTCGACGAGCTGCGCAGCGTGCTCGGGGGGCTGCTCGTCCAGGAGGCCGACCTCGCCGATCTCGATCCGGCGGCGCTCAGGGTGGTGTCCAAGCGCCAGCCCACGGAGGCGGAGATGCGGGCGCTGCGCTTCGCCTGGCGCTTGGCGAAGCATGCCAAGTCCAATGCGATCGTGTTGGCCAATGCCGATCAGGTCGTGGGAGTCGGAGCGGGGCAGATGAACCGGGTGGACTCGGCGCGCATCGCCGTGATGCGGGCCCGCGAAGTGGGGCTTGAGACCAAGGGCACGGTCTGCGCCTCCGACGCCTTCTTCCCATTCCGGGACGGGCTCGACGTGGTCGCCGAGGCCGGCGCCACCGCCGCGCTGCATCCGGGCGGCTCGGTGCGTGACGAGGAAGTCATCGCCGCGGCCGACGAGCACGGGATGGCGATGGTGGTGTGCGGGATTCGCCATTTCAAACACTAGGACGCGGATCTGGGCCGGCGCCAGTCCCGGGGCGCCTCCCTCGACCACGATAAAGCAAGCACGGGTCTCGGGAGGCATCCCCGGCACCGGCGCCGGCCCACACGCCGACCTCGCCTTGTAACAGAATGAGCCAGCATGAGCGGGTCTTCACGGTTCGGGAGCTGACGCGGCTGCTGAGGCTGACGCCGAAGCGGCGCGCCCAGCTGAAGCGCCTCGGGCTGCTGCGCGACGACGGGATCGGCTATCGCTTCCGCGAGCTCGTCGCCGCCCGCGCGGCGGCGGGGCTGCTCGAAGGCGGCGCGACCGTGCGCCAGGTGCGCGAGGCGCTCAGCGGGGTCCGGCGGCTCGCGCCGGAGCTCGACGTGCCGCTGGCCGAGCTGCGGCTCGTGGTGGACGACCAGCGCATCGTCGTCGAGCAGGACCGGCTTCGCTTCGATCCGCGCACCGGTCAGGCGCTCTTCGATTTCGGCGTGGGTGATCTGGAGCGTGAAACGCGCGAGTCGCTGACCACCGGCATGGTCCGCCCCATCGTCCCGCCGGCGGAGGCCGCCGAGGTCTGGTTCGCGCGCGCTTCCGAATGGGACGGCGATCCCGAGCGCTGGGAGTCCGCGGTCGAGGCCTATGAGCGTGTCATTGCCATCGATCCCGCCTATGCCGCGGCATGGAACAATCTCGGCCTGCTCCAGCACCGGATGGGCCATTACGAGCGGGCCGGGGACTGCTACCGCGCGGCCCTCCAGGCCGACGATACCTGCTGCCAGGCGGCCTTCAATCTGGGCTCGCTCTACGAGGACCTGGGAGACTTCCCCTCATCCATCCACTGGTACCGGCGCGCGCTCGAGCTCGAGCCCGACTATGCCGACGCCCACTTCAATCTGGCCGGCGTGCTCGGCAAAGCCGGGCGGAGCGACAGCGCCGCGGTGCACTGGCGGCGGTACCTCGAGCTCGACCTGGGCAGCCCGTGGGCCCAGATCGCGCGCTCCCATCTCGACGAAGCCGGGGGCGAGCCCGAGGCGGACGAATGAGAGTACTGCTGGTCGGCGGAGGCGGCCGGGAGCACGCGCTGGCGTGGAAGATTGCCCAGAGTTCGGCGCTCACGCGGCTGTTCGCCGCTCCCGGCAATCCCGGCATCGCCCGACACGCCGAATGCGTGCCCGTCAAGGACACGGCGCTGGATGATCTGCTCGCGCTGGCGAGGCGCGAGCGGGTGGATCTCGCCGTGGTCGGGCCCGAGCTGCCGCTGGCGCTGGGACTGGCCGACCGTTTCCGCGCGGCCGGCCTCGCCGTGTTCGGGCCCAGCGCGGCGGCGGCCCGGCTCGAGAGCTCCAAGGCCTTCGCCAAGGATCTGATGTCGCGTCATGGGATCCCTACTGCGCGCTTCCAGAGCTTCTCGAACGCCCACGCGGCGCGCCAGTACTGCCGCGAGCTGGGTGCTCCCCTCGTCGTGAAGGCAGACGGACTCGCCGCGGGAAAGGGCGCCATGGTCTGCCGGAGCCTGGACGAGGCCGACCGCGCCGTCACGGCGTGCATGGAAGAGCGGGCCTTCGGCGACGCGGGCCTCACGGTGGTGATCGAGGAGTTCCTAGCGGGCGAGGAAGCCTCGTTCTTCGCCTTGTCGGATGGCACGAGCGTCCTGCCGCTGGGCGCGGCACAGGATCACAAGACAGTCTTCGACGACGATGCGGGACCGAATACGGGAGGCATGGGTGCCTACTCCCCGGCGCCCGTGATGGACGCCGCGATGCAGGAGCGCGTGATGGCCGATATCGTCCGGCCGGCGATCACCGCCATGGCGAAGGAGGGCACCCCCTACGCGGGCGTCCTCTTCGCGGGGCTGATGATCACGGGCGACGGGCCGCGGCTCATCGAGTTCAACTGCCGCTTCGGCGACCCGGAATGTCAGGCGATCCTGCCCCGCCTCGACCAGGATCTGCTCCCACTGCTCGAATCGGTTGCGGCCGCCCGTGGGCTGCCGGCCTCGCTTGGCTGGCAGCCCGAGGCGTCAGTCTGCGTGGTGCTCGCCTCAGCCGGATATCCGGGCAAGTATGAGACGGGCCGGCCGATCTCCGGGCTGAACCGGGAAGGGCAGCTTGACTCCGGGGGCGGCGCCGGGAGCGTGAATATCTTTCACGCCGGCACGGCGCTTGAGAGCGGCCGGCTCGTCACCGCAGGCGGGCGGGTTCTCGGCGTGCAGGCTCTCGGCCGTGATGTGCGCGAGGCCATCACCAATGCGTACGCGGCCGTGGCCCGGATCCACTTCGATGGCGCTCACTTCAGGAAAGACATCGGGCGAAAGGCGATCGGCAGGCGGTGACGCGGACGGTAGCGCTGGATCCTCGCGCGCCCGAGCGCGAAGCGCTGGAGGAGGCCGCAGGCGCGCTCAAGCGGGGCGGCATGGTGGCCTTTCCCACTGAGAGCTTCTACGGGCTCGGCGTGGACGCGCTCAATCCTGACGCGGTCACCCGACTGTTCAAGGTGAAGGGGCGCCCGGAATCCAAGCCGGTGCTTGTGCTCGTTGGCTCGTTGGCGATGGCCGAAGATCTCGCGCCCGAGATCTCGGCGGGTGCGCGGGAGCTGATGGCGCGCCACTGGCCGGGTCCGCTCACCCTGGTGCTCCGAGCCGCGCCGCACGTGCCGTCCCAATTGACAGCCGGGACCGGGACGATCGGCGTGCGGATTCCCGGGCATGCCGTCGCGCTCGGTCTGGTGAGTGCGGCGGGTCTGCCGGTCACCGCTCCCAGCGCCAATCCGAGCGACCGCCCGCCTCCGACCACGGCGGAGAGCGTGCGCGGGTATTTTGGCGACTCGATTGATCTGATCCTCGACAGCGGTCCGACGGCGGGCGGGCCGGCCTCCACCGTCGCCGACTGCACCGTATGGCCGCCCCGCATCCTGCGCCAGGGAGCCGTGCGTCTGTGAAGATCACGGGTGTGATTCAGGCGGGCGGGAAGAGCACGCGGATGGGCGGCCAGCCCAAGGCGCTGCTCGAGCTGGGCGGCCGGCGGATCATCGACCGGGTTGTCGAGGTGATCCGCGCCGTCACCGACGACACGCTGATCGTCACCAATACGCCGGAGCTCTACGCGTCGCTGGGATTGCCGATGGTGCCGGATGTCTTCCCCGACCACGGCTCGCTGGGCGGGATCTACTCGGGGCTCAAGGCGGCGGCCGGCGACGCGGCCTTCACTGTGGCCTGCGACATGCCGTTCCTCCTCCCTGCTGTCGCGCGTCTGGTGACGAGCCGGGCCGGAGAAGCTGACGTGGTGATTCCACGGGTCGGAACCCAGCTGGAGACGCTCCATGCCTGCTATGGGAAGAGCTGTCTCGCGCCGATCGAAGTGCGGCTCGCTGCCGGCCAGTTCAAGATCGTCGGCTTCTTCGACGACGTGCGAGTGCTCGAGATCCCGGAAACCGAGGTCGCCTCCTTCCGCGCCCCCGAGCTGGTCTTCATGAACGTCAACACGCCCGATGAGCTGGCGCGGGCACGCGGGCTGCTGGCCGCGCTCGAGCGCCGGTGATGGACGCGCGCGCCGAGAGCTTCGGGCTCGCGTCCATCCAGGAGATCAACGCGCTTCCCCAGGAGGTTGCGCACGCGCTCTATTCCCGACTCGTCCCCGAAGAGCTGTTCGACCGCTTCCGCATCAACCCGGCCACGTTCTGCGGGCCCGACGGCCGCCGACTTGTGCACATCACGGCGCCGGCGGACTCGGCCTGGGCGCGAGTCGAGGTGCGCTCTTCGCCGGAGGACCGCGATCCCGCGTTGCTCATCGACGTCGAGATGTCGCCGCTGTCGGTGCCCGAGCTCGCCTTCGTGCAAATCACCGACCCGAGCGGGCCGCGCTATGCCATCGACCGCGACCCCGACGGGCGCGACACGCTCTTCGGCACCCTCTCGCGCAACGTCGAGGAGGAGCGGCGGGCGATGAATGATGGGCTGGCGCCGGGGCAGGTGCGGCGCGGGCTGCGGCTGCTGGCCCGGGTGTTGGACTCCATGGAGATGTTCTGTCGAGTGCTCGGCAAGGAGATCTTCCTCATCGAGCCGCTGTTCTATCATTCCGCGGTGCTCTACGAGCGCCGCGGCTGCGGCTATCTGATGGGGCGAGACCTGATGGACAGGATCGAGGCGGGCTTCGCTGGAGGGGGTCCGCTGCGCGAGGCGCTCGACGGCTCGACGTCCTTCCGCCAACCCGGCGCCGAGCTAACCGTCCGCGGTCGGAGCTGGGCGCTTCACGACGGCATCGCGGACGGCACGTGGGGCGGTGTGAAGATGTACAAGGCGGCCGGTCGCGAGGCGGGAGTAAGGACGTTCCCCGACGCGATATACTAGCTGGGTGAAGCGGCGCAAGCCCGTCCACGCCCGAGTCCGCAAGCCGATGCCCCGCAAGCCGCCCAAGGTCGAAGTGCCGAAGACCGTCTACCGCCGTCGTCCGAAGCACCCGAAGTCGATCGAGGCGGAATGATGGCCGTCGCCGAGGCGGCGCCGGTTGCCCTCGTCCACTACCACGAGATCAGCCTCAAGCGCGGCAACCGGCCGCTCTTCCTCCGCCACCTGCAGCAGAACCTGCTGCGCGCGACGGGCGACCTGGGACCGGTGCGTGTCGAGCAGCTCTCGGGCCGTATCGTTCTGGATCTGGGTGGGGTCCCCGATCCGGCCGTTGTCGCCGCTCGTCTCGATCGCGTCTGCGGTATCGCCAATTGGGCGCTGGCGCTGCGGACCGCCGTCTCGCCCGAGGCGCTCAGGCAAGCCGTCGAGCGCGTGATCGCGGACCGGCAGTTTGCGTCGTTCCGGATCACCGCGCGTCGCGCGTTCAAGACGTTCCCGCTCACGTCCACCGAGATCAATCGCCAGCTGGGCACTCACGTGCTCGCTCTGCGGCCGGGCTGCCGCGTGGATCTGGAGCAGCCGGACTGCAATGTGCACGTCGAGGTGCTTCCGAACGAGGGGTTCGTGTACGCCGACCGTCGGCGGGGCGCGGGCGGGCTGCCGGTAGGCGCGAGCGGCACCGTGGCGACGCTGCTCTCGGGAGGGATCGACTCCCCGGTCGCGGCCTGGCGGCTCATGAAGCGCGGCTGCCGCGTGATCTTCGTCCACTTCCACAGCGTGCCGTACCTGCCGGATGCCTCGCAGAAAAAGGCGCGCGAGCTGGTCGAGCGGCTGACACAGTGGCAGTACTTCTCCCGCCTCTTTCTGGTCCCCTTCGGTGAGATCCAGCGCGAGGTGGTGCTGACGGTGCCGCCGCCGGCGCGCGTGGTCGTCTATCGCCGCCTGATGGTGCGCATTGCTGAGCGCCTGGCCCGCGCCGCCGGCGCGCTGGCCTTGGTTACGGGAGAGAGCCTCGGGCAGGTGGCATCCCAGACGCTCGAGAACTTGACCCGCATCGGCGAGGTCGCCGAGCTGCCGCTGCTGCGCCCGCTCATCGGCATGGACAAGATCGAGATCACCGACCAGGCCCGCGCGCTGGGAACCTACGAGATCTCCATCGAGCCCGACGCCGACTGCTGCACGCTTTTCGTGCCCAAGCATCCCGATACACGGATGACGCGCGAGGAAGTCGCCCGCGTCGAGAGCCGGCTCGACCTCGAGCGGCTGATTGCCGCCGGCATCGATGCTGCCTCAGAGGAGACGTTCGATTTCCCGCCGGGCTCGGGTTTCTATCCCGGCCGGCCGCGCTCCTCCCGCGTCGAGGGGTCGCTGTCGGAGTGAGCCCGTGGCTAACTTTCCTCGGCGCCGCGGGCACCGTCACCGGCTCCAAACATCTTCTCGAGGAGGGCACGACCCGCCTGCTGCTCGACTGCGGGCTCTTCCAGGGGCTCAAGGAGCTGCGCCAGCTCAATTGGGGCCCCTCCCGCGTGGATCCCGGCAGCGTGCAGGCCGTCCTCCTCAGTCACGCGCATATCGACCACTCGGGCTATCTCCCGCGCTTCGTCAAGGAGGGCTTCGGCGGGCCTGTCTTTTGCACTTCGGCCACCGCCGACCTCCTCAAGGTGATGCTGCCCGACGCGGCCCATCTCCAGGAGGAGGAGGCTGAGTTCGCCAACCGCCACAGGACCTCCCGACACGAGCCCGCACTGCCATTGTTCGATACCGCGGACGCCGAGCGCGTCTTGCGCCGGATCCGAACGGTGGATTTCGATCAGCCCTTCACGCCGGTTGCCGGCGTCGAGGCCCGCTTCACCAGCTCGGGCCATATCCTTGGCGCCGCGTTCGTGCATTGCGTGCTGGCCGGCCGGCGCATCGTCTTTTCCGGCGACCTCGGCCGCTACGGCGCTCCCATCATGCGTGACCCGGATCCTGCGGGCGAAGCCGAAGTCCTGCTCGTCGAGTCGACCTACGGCGACCGGCTGCACCCGGCCGACGATCACCGCGACAGGCTGGTGGCCGCTGTCGCGCGCGCCGCCGCGCAGAAGGGCTGGCTGCTCATTCCGGCCTTTGCCGTTGGCCGCTCCCAGGAGATCCTCTATGATCTCCGCGAGCTCGAGGAGTCCGACCGCATCCCCTCCCTGCCTGTGTACCTTGATAGCCCGATGGCCATCCAGGCTACCGCGCTCTATGCGGCGCATACTGAGGAGCACGACACGGCGCTGCGGCAGGTGGAAGCCGACGGCAAGCGCCCGTTCGCCCCCCGCCGACTCTTCCTGTCCCGGACGGTGGACGACTCAAAGCAGCTCAACGACACCGAGGGCCCGGGTATCATCATCGCCGGAAGCGGAATGGCCACGGGCGGGCGAATCCTCCACCACCTGAGCCGGCTGCTTCCAGAGTCCGCCACCACGGTGCTGCTCGTCGGCTTCCAGGCAGCCGGCACCCGCGGGCGGCTGCTGAAGGAAGGGGCGCGTGCGATCAAGATGCTGGGTCAGGTGGTAACCGTCGGGGCGCAGATCATGGTCAGCGACGCCTACTCGGCGCATGCGGATCGCGGTGAGATTCTCCGGTGGCTGCACGGTTTCACCACGCCGCCGGGCCAGACCTATATCGTTCACGGTGAGCCACAGGCGGCGGCGGCGCTGCGGCAGGCCATCACTACCGAGCTGGGCTGGCGGGCGTCAGTGGCTCAAGACGGCCAGCGCGTGGCGCTCTGAGCCCGGCCGCCAGCCAACAGAAGTCCTTCCCGCCCACGGCCGGCTACCGACTGGTCCGAGCCCTCTCGCGCCTCCTCGTGAGCCTCTTCTACCGGCGCGTGGACATGGTTGGGCTGGAGCGCATTCCCGCGCGGGGGCCGCTGATCATTGCTCCAAACCACCACAATGCCCTGGTGGATGGCATGCTCCTGCTGGCGATGGCGCCACGGCCGCTCATGCCGGTGGCCAAGGCTCCGCTCTTCCACCATCCGCTCATCGGCCCGTTCCTCAAGCTGCTCAGCGCCGTCCCGGTCCACCGCCGTCAGGAAACAGGCGACGACCCCGCCCGCAACCTGGCGATGTTCTCCGCGGTCGCGGACGCCCTGCGCGGCGGCGGGGCCATCTTGATCTTCCCCGAAGGCGTGAGCCAGCCCGAGCCGACCTTGATGCCGGTTCGAACGGGGGCCGCGCGCATGCTGCTGACAGCCCGAGCGGAGGGCTCGGAACCCGTCACCCTGCTGCCCGTCGGGCTGCTCTTCCACGAGCCGGGAGCCTTTCGCACGGGCTGGGCGCTCGTCGTTGTTGGTGAGTCCGTTTCAAGCGAAGACTGCGTCGCCGAAGCCGCCCAAGAGCCTCAGGAGGCGGCGCGCCGACTCACCGAGCGACTCGCGGAGGCGCTGCGCCGGCTCATCGTCGAGGTGGAGGACCGCCACACGCTGCGCCTTGTCGAGCATGCCGAGGCCATCTGGCGCGAGGAGCGGCCCGAGCCCGCCCGCGATCCAGCGGGGCGCGCCCAGTGGCGTCAGCGGGCGGCGCGGGCCTATCGCTATCTCCTCACGCATGAGCCCGAGCGCGTGGCGGCGCTGCGCCGCCGGCTCGAGCGCTATGTCAAGGATCTCGAGTCTGCGGGTCTGACAGGCCGGCAGCTCGCCGAGACCTATCCGGCGCGCGTCGTGGCAGGCTATGCCCTGAGCCAGGTCGGGGCGCTGCTCCTCGGGCTACCGCTCGCCGCCTGGGGGCTCGTGAATCACGCGGCCGCCTACTGGCTCACGGGACTGGCCACGCGCCTCGCGCGGCCCGATCCCGACACCGAGGCGACGTTCAAGCTGGCCGCAGCGCTCATCCTCTATCCCGTGGTTTGGATCGCCGAAGGCTGGGCGGCGTGGCGGCTCGGGGGCGGGTGGGTACTCGCCGTCTTCACCACGGCGCTCCTCCCCACCGGCTTCTTTGCCTTGACCTGGGCCGAGCGGCTCGGCCGCGTGCTTCGCGAGGCGCGCGGCCTGTTCCGGTTCCTGGTCGATCGCGATCTCCATCGACATCTCCTCGCGCGCCGCCGCGCGATCATGGACGAGCTCACCGCGCTGCTTGCGATGGTGCCCGAGTCCGTGCTGGCCGGCAGCGTCGAAGAACAGCCATGACTGTCCGCAACGCGGCAGGAAGGAGGCTCGATCATGCTGCTCCAGCATGAGGGGAAGCGCCCGAGAATCCACGAGACGGCCTATGTCGCTCCCACCGCCACGGTATGCGGCGATGTGACCATCGGTCCCGAGAGCCGCGTGCTGTTCGGCGCCGTGCTGGCGGCCGAAGGCGGCCCTGTGACGATCGGCTCCCACGTCATCGTGATGGAGCAGGCCGTGATCCGCGGCACGCGGCGCCATCCGGGACGCGTGGGGGATCACGTGCTCATCGGGCCGCGCGCCTATCTGTCGGGCTGCACCGTGGAAGACTGCGTGTTCATCGCCACCAATACCTCGATCTTCAACGGGGCGCGGCTCGGGACGCGGAGCGAGGTGCGGATCAATGGCGTGGTCCACGTCAACAGCGTCGTGCCCGCCGGCGCTACGGTGCCTATTGGGTGGATCGCGGTGGGAGATCCGGCCGAGATCCTGCCGCCCCAGGAGCACGAGCGCATCTGGGCGATCCAGAAGCGGCTCGAGTTCTCCAAGACGGTGTTTGGGCTCGAGCGGGCGCCGGCCGGGCAGACCATCATGCCCGAGCTGACCCGCCGCTACGCCCAGGCTCTCGCGAGGCACCGCGCAGACCATGTCCTGGGACATCACGTTTCGCCCGATCTTTGACGGCGTCGGGGCTCCCGATCCCGCCGGATGTCCCCCATATATGGTGCTGTCTTGACACCCACCCCCGAGGGAGCGTAAGGTTTCCCCGTGGTTTCCACCATCGCTCTTGGGGCCGATCACGCCGGATTCGAGCTCAAGGAAGCCCTCAAGGGCTGGCTCATTGATCGCGGGTACCAGGTGCTCGACTTGGGGACTCACGGCTCGGAGTCCGTCGATTATCCCGACTACGCGGCCCAGGTCGCCCAAGCCGTGGCCGACGGCAAGGTGGAGCGGGGCGTGCTCGTCTGCGGCACCGGCCTCGGCATGGCCATGACGGCCAACAAGGTGCCGGGCGTCCGGGCGGCGCTCTGCTCCGATGCGTTCACCGCCCGCATGAGCCGCGAGCACAACGACGCCAATGTGCTGGCGCTGGGCGGGCGGCTCATGGAGTCCGACGTGGCCGTCGAGATCCTCAAGCTCTGGCTTGAGACGGAATTCGCAGGCGGCCGCCACAGCCGCCGCCTCGGCAAGATCTCCGATCTAGAGCGCCGCTATGCCGGCGATAGGGCTCCCGAGGGATTCCATGGCAAGGCTTGAACAGGTCGATCCCGAAATCGCCAAGGCCATTCGCGCCGAGACCGAGCGCCAGGCCCGCAACCTCGAGCTGATCGCCTCGGAGAACTTCGTCTCCGAGGCCGTGCTGGAGGCGGTGGGCTCGGTGATGACGAACAAGTACGCCGAGGGCTATCCCGGCAAGCGCTACTACGGCGGCTGCGAGATCGTCGATATCGCCGAGGAGCTCGCGATCGCGCGGGCCAAGGAGCTCTTCGGCGCCGAGCACGTCAATGTCCAGCCCCACTCGGGCACACAGGCCAATATGGCGGTCTACATGGCGCTGCTCAAGCCAGGGGAGACCGTGCTCGGCCCGAACCTCGCGCATGGCGGCCATCTCACGGCCGGTAGCCCGATGAACTTCTCGGGGAAGCTCTATCAAATCGTCGCCTACGGCGTTCGGCGCGAGACCGAGCTCATCGACGTCGATCAGGTCCGGGACCTGGCGCGGCAGCACCGCCCCAAGCTCATCATCGCCGGCGGCTCGGCCTTCCCGCGCGCCATCGACTTCAAGCCGTTCCGCGAGATCGCCGACGAGGTTGGCGCGGCTCTCATGGCGGACATCGCCCATCCGGCCGGACTGGTCGCCGCCGGTCTACATCCCTCGCCGGTGCCCCACGCCGATTTCGTGACGACCACCACCCACAAGACGCTGCGTGGCCCGCGCGGCGGCATGGTGATGTGCCGGGAACGGTACGCGAAGGATCTGGACCGTACCGTCCTGCCCGGAATACAGGGCGGTCCGCTCATGCACGTGATCGCGGCCAAGGCCGTGGCCTTCCGCGAAGCCCAGACGGTCGAGTGGCGGGCATATCAGGGGCAGATCGTGCGGAACGCCCGCGCGCTGGCCGAGGCTCTCCTGGCCAAGGGCTATCGCCTAGTCTCGGGCGGCACCGACACGCACCTGATCCTCGTGGACCTCACGCCCAAAGGCATCACGGGCAAGGAGGCCCAGGAAGCCCTCGACCGGGCCTGGATCACCGTCAACAAGAACGGCATCCCTTTCGACACCAAGGGCCCCACGGTGACGAGCGGCATTCGCCTGGGGACGCCGGCCGTCACCACGCGCGGGATGACCGAGCCCGAGATGGCCAGGATCGCGGCGCTCATCGACCGCACCCTCACCAACCTGGGGAACACCTCGGTCGAGGCCGCCGTCCGCAGCGAGGTGCAGGAGCTGACCGGCCAGTTTCCGCTCTACGCCGAGCGGCTGAGGTAGCGCGATGAAATGCCCGTTCTGCGGACATACAGAGGACCGTGTGGTGGACTCGCGGGTCGGCCGGGATGGGGAGTTCATCCGCCGGCGCCGCGCCTGCCTCAAGTGCCATCGGCGGTATACGACATACGAGTACATCGAGGACGTCCTGCCGCATGTGGTCAAGCGGGACGGCCGGCGCGAGCCCTTCGATCGCCAGAAGCTGCGCGGGTCCATCCTCAAGGCGTGCGAGAAGCGCTCGGTCGGCGTCCAGGCGGTGGACGACGTCGTCGCCGATATCGAGGCCAGGCTGCACGAGCGGGCCGAAAAGGAGATCACCAGTCTCGAGCTCGGCGAGATCGTCATGGAGCACTTGCAGAAGCTCGACCAGGTGGCGTATGTCCGCTTCGCGTCCGTGTACCGCCAGTTCAAGGACATCTCGCAGTTCATGGACGAGGTGAAAGGACTCATCAAGGAAGGCGACAAGCCGAAGGCGGCCAAGCCCGCCATCAAGCCCGCCGCGAAGCGCTAGTTCCCGCGAGGACGTCCTGAGATGGTTCGGCCCTGCCGGGATGGGGCCGACAGGGCCGAGCGCCATGAGCGGCGCCTTACTTCTTCTTTTTCTTCTTCGCCTTCTTCTTTGCCATCGTGTCACCTCCCTCCCGGTCCCCGCGCGTCCCGCGGAAGATTGTTATTCGCGACTCTAGGGGAGGGTCAGAAGGCTGTCAAGCGGAAAATACCCCATGCGGGGGATGCGTCGGGAGCAGCCCCTATATCTTGGGGCTTCAGGCTGGTCGGATCAGCTGGGCTCTTGAGCGGAAGAAGGACGGCGGTGCTCGCGGCGCTTGACAAACTCCTGATTGAGCGGCACGTCCCTCTTGCAGAGCGGACATGTCTCGGCCGCGTAGGTTGGGAAGTCCCGGCTCACGAGGCTGAAGATCTCCTTGCCGTCGATCTCGCCTCGCTTCGTGCGCCGCCAGAGCGCCCCGACGCCTACCACCTGCCCACCGAGGCCCTCGACCAGCTCGGTGAGCAGCCTGACGGTGGTGCCGGAACTGACCAGGTCCTCGACGATCAGCACCTTGGTGCCCTTTTGAATTAGCCGATGGAACTCGACGGGGAGAGTGACGCGCCGCCTGCCAGCATTGACGCCCTTGGTGCCATAGACCAGGATCGGGCGCGACGGGTGGGCGCGGGCCACGCAGTGGGACAGGATCAAGGCGCCCGGCCCGGTCGAGAGCACGACGTCGAGGGGCCATTGGGCGAAGTGCTTGGCGATGACCGCGCCCAGTCCCTCGGTGAAGGAGGCCTCGGTGGTAACCAGCGTCTTCTCGATGTACTCGCTGGTGTGATGTCCCGAGGGAAGCAGGATGTGGTCATTGGCATGGTAGGCGCCGGTACGCTTGAGGATCTCGAGGTGGATCTTCTCGCGGACCTCGGCGTCCATCTGGGCGTCTGTCTTGCGAGGTGGCGGGGCCATCAGGATTCCCAGGATGCGGGTGCGCCCGGCGCCTTGTCAACCCGAAAGTGTGCGCCGCAGTAGGCGAAAAGCGGGCGTGTTACACTGACGTCTCATGAAAATCCTGGCGCTCGAAACCGCCACCTTGGCCGGCGGCGCGGCCTTGCTCGACGGCGGCCGCGTCGTGGGCCAGACCGTGCTCAATATCGCCCTCACCCATTCCGAGCGCGTGATGGCCGTCGTGGACCGGCTCCTTCAAGACTGCGGTTGGGAGGTCAAGGATCTCCAGGGGCTGGCCGTGTCCATCGGACCTGGCTCGTTCACGGGCCTGCGGGTCGGCGTGGCCACGGCCCAGGGTTTGGCGCTGGCCCTCGACGTGCCCGTCGCCCCCGTGCCCACTCTCGACGCCTTGGCGGCCACACTGCCATTCGCCGAGTGGCCGGTATGCCCGCTGGTCGACGCCCGGAAGGGAGAGGTCTATCTCTCGCTGTATCGCTGGGCCGGCGACGCGATGAAGCGCGAGTGGGACTATCTGGCGCTCTCGCCCGAACTGGCCGTCGAGCGGCTCGCGGCTCCGGTCATCGTGCTCGGCGACGGGGTGCCGGCCTGCCAGCCCTTTCTGAACCGCCTGGGCGACGGTGTCCGGCTCGCTTCACCCGCCCACTCGCTGCCGTCCCCGGCCGTGGTCGGCGAGCTCGGCCACGCAATGCTCGAATCGGGGCAGGGTATTGCCGGCGAGGCGCTGACTCCGCTCTATCTTCGGCCCTCCGAGGCCGAGCTGAGGAAGATGCATGGCTGAGCCGGCCTTCACCCTGGCGCCCATGACGCTCGACGACCTGGACGAGGTCATGGCCATCGAGCGGGCCTCGTTCAAGACGCCCTGGTCTCGGGGGGCTTTTCGCTACGAGCTCAGCCAAAATCGCGTGGCCCACTGCACCGTCATGCGCGCCGGCCCCCGCATCGTGGGTTATCTCTGCCTCTGGGAGATCGGCCACGAGATCCACATCACGAACCTCGCCGTGCAACCGGAGTTCAGGCGGCAAGGCGTGGCCCGCGCGCTCCTCGACGCCATGCTGGATGGGGCGCGTCGCCGCGGCGTTGAGCTGGTGTTCCTCGAAGTTCGTCCGACCAATACGGATGCGATCGGGTTGTACGACAGCTTCGGCTTCCAGGTCATTGGCCGGCGGAAGGGATACTATTTCGACAATGGTGAAGACGCCCTCGTGATGGAAGCTCGGCTCGCCGCGGACGGGAATAAGCAGGCCGGTTGAGCGGTTGGGTTCCTGGCGCCGAAGGTTGCCGCTCACCCATCCTCCCGCTCGAAAGGAGATCGCTTCGAATGGTTCGCAAGAGTCTGTCGCTCCTCGCCCTGCTTGCCTGCGCCGCGTGGCCGGGCTTCGCCGCGGCCGATCCCATCAGCTTCAAAATGCTGCCGAACTACTCCCGGGCCACCTTCAAGGCGGACGCGCCGCTCGAGACCATCGTCGGCAACACGGCGGGAGCCGGCGTCACCGGGACCCTGACCGTGGATCCCGCCAAGCCTCAGGGGGCCAGGGGGACGATCAGGGTGAACCTTGACACGCTGAGCAGCGGCGTGGAAAAGCGCGACGCGGACATGAAGGGTCCCAAGTATCTCGACACCGCGGCCGGGGACGAGAATCGGTACGCCGTATTCGAAATCAAGAGCGTGGAAGTCAGCGGACCATTGGAGCCCGGAAAGCAAGCGGCAGCGAAGGTCTCGGGCATCCTCACGATCAAGGGCAAGCCGGTCAACGTCGTCGCCGATGCCCGGGTGACCTACGTCAAGCTCACCCGCGATCAGCTCGAGAAGGACAATCAGAAGCGGTGGGGCTTCACGGCGGACAATCTCAAGGTCCGCGCCACGTTCGTCACGACCCTGACGGCCCACGGCATTCCGATCCCGGAGATGCTGACGCTCAAGCTGGCAAACGACATCCAACTCGAGACCGACCTGACCTTCGTCCGCGCCCAGTAGGCGCCTCCCGGGCCCTCCCGCCATGCTCCACCTCCCGCGAATCTGCTAGAATCGCGGGGTGCCTGTCCCCGAGGAACACCTCGTTCGCCTCCGGATCTGAGCCGTGAAGCTCGTTCAGCGAATGCTCGATGGCGACCGGCTGGCGCTCGCGCGCCTGATCACCCGAGTCGAGAATCGCTCTCCCGACCTGCCGGAAATCATGCGCGCCATCCATGGGCGCACGGGCCGCGCCTACGTGCTGGGCGTGACTGGCCCGCCGGGAGCGGGGAAGTCCACCCTGGTCGACCGGCTGGCGTCGCGCCTCCGCGCCGAAGGCGCGGCCGTCGGCGTCATCGCGGTGGATCCCTCGAGCCCATACACGGGCGGTGCGGTGCTGGGCGACCGCATCCGGATGCAGACGCACACGCTGGATCCCGACGTCTTCATCCGCAGCATGGCCACGCGCGGCAGCCTGGGGGGCCTTGCGCGGGCCACGGGCGACGTGATCCGGCTCATGGACGCCTTCGGCTTTCCGTGGGTCATCATCGAGACCGTCGGAGTGGGCCAGACCGAGCTCGATATCATCAAGCAGGCCGATTCGACCGTGGTGATGCTCGTTCCCGAATCGGGCGACTCGGTGCAGGCCATGAAAGCGGGCCTCATGGAGGTCGCCGATGTCTTCGCGGTCAACAAGGCCGACCGCCCCGGGGCCGACGCGCTCATGGCCGAGCTGCGCTTCAGCGTGCACCTGCACGACACGGGCCGCGTGGGGCCGCGGGACGTCGACTGGGAAGTGCCGGTGCTGGCAGTGCAGGCTGCCAACGACGTGGGTGTGGGCGAGCTCTTCGCCGCGATCACGAGCCACCGCGCAGCGCTCGAGCAGGGCGGCGCGCTGGAGAAGCGGCGCCAGAGCCGCCGGCGCGCGGCGCTGCAGGCCCTGCTCGTCGAAGAGTTCACGGCCCAGGTGATGGCCCGGGTCGAGTCCGACGCGGAGCTGGCGCGGACCCTCGAAGCCGTCGCGGCCGGTGCGCTCGATCCCTACTCGGCCGTCGCCCAGATCCTGGCGCTGACGCTGAGGCGCCCTTGACACTCCCGAGGCGTCCACGCACTATGAAGTCCGGTCGTCGGCCTGAACGGAGGTCTTGCTGAATGTCTCCCTCGCACGAATGGTATGGGGTGATCCCCGGCTGGCTGCCCTTCTATCTGCTGATCGCCGTGGCCGTCGCGCTGTTCGTCCACCGGGCCGCCTTCCTCGTCCGGCTCATGCTGAAGGGAAAGCCGGCCGCGCGCTGGGATCGCGTGCCCGCACGCCTGCTTGGGGTGATCGTGAACGTCCTGGGCCAGGCGAGGCTGATCCGGGGAGACTTCTGGCCCGGCCTCATGCACGCCACGATCTTCTGGGGCTTCATCATTCTGACCGTCGGCTCGATCGAATTTTTTGGGAAGGGGATCACCGAGGCGTTTTACGTCCCGCTGCTCTCGAGCAATCCCGCCTATCTGATCATGGAGGACGTCTTCAGCCTGGCGGTGATCGCGGCCATTGCCTACGCGGCGTTCCGCCGCCTCGTGACCAAGCCCCGACGGCTGGAGCTCTCCGCCGAGGGGTTGTTCATTCTGCTCCTGATCTTCGGACTCATGGTGACGGATCTCACGGCGGACGCGGGCCGGATCCTTCTGGCCCCGGCCCCGACGGATGGCTGGCAGTTCGCCGGCAAGGTGCTTGCAGGGGAGCTCGCGAGCCTGCCGGCCGGCGCGGTGCGGGGAGTCTTCCACGTATCCTGGTGGCTCCACGCCGTGCTCCTCCTGGGCTTTCTCGTGTATCTCCCGTACTCGAAGCACCTGCACATCATGGCGGCGCCGTTCAACGTGTTCTTCGCGCCGCAGACCCCCAAGGGCCATTTCGCTACCGCGGATCTGGAGAACGCCGAGAGCTTCGGGATCGGCACGATCACGGAGTTCACCTGGAAGGATCTCTTCGATCTCTACAACTGCACCGAGTGCGGCCGGTGCACGTCGGGCTGTCCCGCCAATGCGAGCGGCAAGGAGCTGGACCCGAAGTGGCTCATCCTGAATCTCCGGGACCACCTGCTCGAAGGCGGGCCCCGGCTGCTCGGCAAGAGCGGAAACGGTGGGCACGAGGCGCCGATGGTCGGCGGGGTGATCCACGACAATGTCCTCTGGGCCTGCACGACCTGCCGCTGGTGCGTGGATGCCTGCCCCGTCTTCATCGAGCACGTGCCGAAGATCGTGGACATGCGGCGATGGCTCGTTCTCACGGAGTCGCGGTTCCCGGCGGAGATGCAGCCCGCCTTCCGGAACCTCGAGACCAATGGGAACCCCTGGCAGATGTCCTGGCAGACGCGCACCGACTGGGCGAAGGACCTGGGCGTGCGGCTCATGAGCGACGTCAGCGAGGCCGAGTACCTCTACTGGGTCGGCTGCTACGGCTCGTTCGACGAGCGCAACAAGAAAGTCGCGCGGTCCTTCGTGAAACTCTTGCAAGCGGCGCGCGTGGACTTCGCCATCCTCGGCAATGAAGAGAAGTGCACGGGCGAGCCGGCTCGGCGACTGGGCCACGAGTACCTCTACCAGACACTCGCTCAGGGAAATATCGAGACGCTGAAGCGGTACCGATTCCAGACCATCGTCACGGCCTGCCCCCACTGCTTCAACACCATCCGGAACGAGTACCCGGACTTCGACGGCCACTTCAGGGTCATCCATCACAGCCAGCTGCTCGACGAGCTGGTCGCGTCCGGTCGGCTGCGCATCGCGCGCAAGCAAACCGCGCGCATCACGTACCACGACGCGTGCAACCTGGGCCGCTACAACGACGTCTACGAGGAGCCGCGGCGCGCGCTCGCCTCCGCCACACAGACGGAGTTGGCGGAGATGCGCCTGTCCAGGTCGAAAGGCTTTTGCTGCGGGGGCGGGGGCGGCCGCGTGTGGCTGGAGGAGAACGAGGGCCGCCGCGTGAATCAGCTGCGCGTGGAGCAGGCCATGGAGGTGAAGCCCGACATCCTAGCGTCGGCCTGCCCGTTCTGCCTCACGATGTTCGAGGACGGGGTGAAGGCCAAAGAGGTCGCCGACAAGATCAAGACCCGGGATATCGCCGAGGTGCTCGCCGAGAGCCTGGAGTAGCCGCGCGAGACCGCGCCGCCGATGAAAGATCTGCTTCTGGCGCTGCCCCGGCTCGCATGGATGATCGCCTCGCTGCTCGCCGATCGCGCGGTGCCGCGCAGCGCGAAGCTGGCGCTGGCGGCGGTGGCCGTGTACCTGGCGAGTCCGGTGGACCTGATCCCGGACTTCATCCCGTTCATCGGGTATCTCGACGATGTGGTCGTGGGGGCCGTCGTCCTCGACGGGCTGCTGAACTACCTGGACCGGCCGCTCCTGCTCCGGTACTGGCCGGGAAGCGTGACGTCGCTGGACAATGCGGCGGCCGTGGCGCGGCGGCTGGCGCGATGGGTGCCCGCGCGGCTCAAGGCTCGCGTCTTCGGCGGTAAGCGCGCGAACTGATTCCCTCTCCCCTCAGGGGAGAGGGCAGGGTGAGGGGAGAAAGTCACAAAGATGGACCCGCTCTACCACGACGTGATCCGGCGCCGCCTCGAGGTGCCGCTCGACGAGGGACCAGACAAGGTCACGACGCTCGAGGACGCGGTGCGTCGGCACGTCACCGCGGGTGCCATGCTCTACCTCGGCACAGCGCATGCTCGCTCCCACCCCCTGGTGCGCGAGATCGTCCGGCAATGGTGGGGACGGCAGCCGGGCTTCACCGTGGCCGTGGTCGGCCTCGGCTCGCCCTGGACCGCGCTCATCCACGGCGGCCTCGTCCGGCGCGTGGTCACGACGTTTCTCGGCGAAGGCTATCCATTTCCCACTCCCCAGCCACTGATCTCCCAAGCCGTGCTCGCGGGGCGCCTCGAAGTCTCCAACTGGTCCATGCTGACCTTCCCGCTGCGGCTGCTCGCGGGCGCCATGGGTGTGCCTTTCCTGCCCACGCGCTCGCTCCTGGGCTCCTCGATGGAGGAGGACAATGCAAGGGCGGGAGACTTCATCGCGGCCGACGATCCCTTCGGCGGCGGGGAGCGCGTTGGCTATGTCCGGGCGCTGGTGCCCGATGTGGCGCTGATGCACGGGTGGGCGGCCGACCGGGCGGGCAATGTGATCGTCGCGCCGCCGATGAACGAGAATCTCTACGGCGCGATGGCCGCCGCGAGCGGGGCTGTGGTGACCGTCGACAAGATCGTCTCCACCGATTTCATCCGGCGTCACGCCGATCTTGTGCGCCTGCCTGCCCAGTACGTGCGCGCCGTGGTCGAGACGCCGCAGGGTGCCCATCCGGGCGGACTGTACGGCATGAACGTGCCCGAGCTCGAGGGTTATGCCGAGGACGTGGAGTGGATCCTGACCTGCCGCGAGGCCTTCAAGCGGCCGGAGACGGCGGAGGCCTGGATCAAGGAGTGGATGCTCGATCTGAAGACGCACGACGCGTATCTCGCGAAAGTTGGTTACGCCAAGCTCATGGAGTGCAAGGGCCGCGCCCACACCGACGCGTGGGTGTCGGAGCTCGAGTCGCTCGCCGGCCGGCTCCCGGGTCCCCGTCCGGCCAGCCCGTTGGAGTGGATGGTGGTGGCGGCGGCGCGGCTGCTGGGCGAGAAGGCACGCGCGCGCGGTTACAAGACCTTTCTGGCTGGAGTGGGCAACTCGAATCTCGCGGCCTGGCTGGCCGCCTACCAGCTCAAGCAGGACAATGTGGACGTTGAGCTCATGGCCGAGGCCGGCATGGTGGGCTATTTGCCGCGGCCCGCGGATCCCTTCGTGTTTTCCTTCCGCAACTTTCCTTCCTGCAAGATGCTCACGGACATCGTGCACGTCATGGGCATTTTCATGGGCGGCCGCCAGAACCAGTGCCTCGGCGCGCTCGCGGCGGGACAGATCGACAAGCACGGCAATATCAACTCGACCATCATTCCGGGCGTGACCTATATCACCGGCTCCGGTGGCGCGAACGACATCACGTCCTCGGCGCGGGAGGTCGTGGTCTGCCTCCAGCAGTCGCCCCGGCGCTTCGTCGACAAGGTGCCCTATATCACGGCCCCGGGACGCGCGGTCCGCACCGTGGTCTCGGACCTCGGCGTGTACGAGAAGGACGGCGAGCATGCCGAGCTGAGGCTGACCGGGATTTTCGGCGCCGCGCCCGAGGCTCAGGCGGTGAGCGCCGCGCGGAAGGCCTGCGGCTGGGACCTCCAGGTCGCGCCGTCGCTGCGCCGCTTCGACGCGCCCGCCGACGAGGAGCTCGCGCTGGTGCGGCTCTTCGATCCGCAGGGCTATTTCCTCGGCGACATTTAACCCCCTCACCCGGCCCTCTCCCCCTGAGGGGGGCGAGGGTTCTGGACCCTCTCTCTCCGTGAGAGGGCGAGGGTTCCAGACCCCTCTTTCCCTGAGGGAGGCGGGGTTCTGGACCCCTCTCCCCTTTGGGGAGAGGGACGGGGTGAGGGGAAGAAAAGAGGGGGCTCCATGATCGGCATCGTCTCGGTAGGCGCGTACATCCCCCGTTACCGGCTGTCGGGCAAGCTGCTGGTGGGCGTCTGGGGCGGGGCAGGCGGAGGGGGCGAGCGCGCAGTGGCGAATTATGATGAGGACAGCCTCACCATGGCCTGCGAAGCGGTGCTCAATGCGCTGCACGGCCGCGACGCGAGGCGGATCGGCGCCTGCTTGCTGGCCTCGACGACGCCGCCCTACCTCGAGAAATCCAACGCGACCCTTCTCGCGGCCGTTGCCGATCTCGGCCCCGAGGTGCTCACCGCCGATCTGGGCGGCTCGCTCCGCTGTGGAACCACGGCGCTCCGCGTGGCACTCGACATGGTGAAAGCGGGGAGCGTCGCCCAGGCGCTAGTGGCGGCCTCCGACGTGAGGCCGGTGGCGCCCGGCACTCCTGAGGAGCTCTTGTTCGGCGACGGCGCGGGCGCCGCGCTCCTCGGCGGCGAGGATCTGATCGCCACGTACGAAGGCGGTTTCGGAACGAGCCGCGAGTTCACCGACGTGTGGCGCGGCCAGGGCGACCGCTACCTCAACATCCTGGCGGATACGACCTTCGTCAGAAGCCAGGGGCTGGACAAGCAGATCCCGGAAGCGGTCGAGGGAGCGCTGAAGGTCACCGGCCGAAAGCGCGAGGACATCGCGAAGGTGGTGCTCTACGGGCCCGATGCGCGCACTCATGCCGCACTCGTGAAGCAGCTCAAGTTCGCGGAGAGCGCCATGCCGAGGGAGCCGGTGATCGGCCGGGCGGGCAATACGGGCTCGGCGTCAGGCCTGCTGGGCTTGGCGGCAGCGCTCGAGGAGTGCCGGCCCGGTGACCAGGTGCTCGTGGTGTCCTACGGCAGCGGGGCAGAAGCGCTCCTCTTTCAGTGCACCGAGCGGCTCGCCACGCAGCCGATCCATCGGCCCGCCTCCGCCCAGCTCGCGGCAGGCCGGCCGCTCGCCCATTACGGGAAATACCTGAGCTTCAGACGTCACGTCGAAACCGAGGTCATCCGGGCCTTCACCAGTGTGCCCACCATGGTCCGCGAAGAAAAGCAGGACCTGCGGCTGTACGGCCAGAAGTGCGGCGACTGCGGGGCCGTTTCCTATCCGCGCCGCCACCTCTGCTGGCAGTGCTCGTCGAAGAATCTGGTGGATTACAGGATCGGCCGCAGCGGCAAAGTCTTCACCTTCACCAAGGACCACCTGGTTCCCAACCCCGACCCACCCACCGTCATGGTCTCGGCCGACCTCGAAGGCGGCGGCCGCTTCTACGGCCAGCTCACCGATTGCGATCCGGACACCGTGGGCTTCGAGATGCCTGTGGAGCTCTGCTTCCGCCGCATCCACGAAGGTGAAGGGATCGTCAACTACTTCTGGAAGTTTCGCCCTGCGTGAAGTGGCTGATTCTTCTCGTCGTTTTGCATCGGATTATTTAAGCCCCTGGGGGCCAAATAACTCGCCAATGCGACGGGGAAACGGCGTCATGCTGTCAGGGTCCCCTCGCCCTAGCCCCGACGATCCGCACTCCTTCTCTCTCTGTTCAGCCTCCCCGCCGGCGCTGCCGGCGAGCCGTCGTTCGCCCGGGATAGCTGGGAGTGC